>JACCDH010589631.1_pt1 | contig 30882 bp, 30 predicted proteins | sample 7442481 | NCBI WGS metagenome assembly JACCDH01 (sample SAMN15323433, study PRJNA562643) | freshwater metagenome | isolation source: river surface water | place: USA:Blue River Watershed | collected 2017-08-15
AATGGTGCCCGGAAGAGGACTCGAACCTCCACGCCGTTGCCAGCGCCAGCACCTGAAGCTGGTGCGTCTACCAATTCCGCCATCCGGGCACAGGGTAGGGGGCGCGCTTAGCGGCATTTGAAGGGCTATGTCAATGCAAAGGCGGGGGGACGGCATAATATTTGCCGGCACAATGCGGTGGCTTTTGCCGATTGGGCCATGGCGCAAAGAAGCTTGGCACTTTCCGGATAGCGCACGCGTAAAATATCTGACAATTAACGGGCGTGATAAAAGGCTGCGAGGGGTGCGTAATTATGAAACGGATGTTTTTGGGTGCGGTGACGGCGATTGCTTTGACTACCGCTGCAGGCGCGCAACAGTCGCCATTGCCTTATGGTAACCCGGTCACCCTTGCGCAGGCAAAAACGATTGTGGCCGCCGCCGAACAGTCCGCACGTTCGCGCAATTTCACTATGGCCTTCGCCATCGTCGAACCAAGCGGTGAGCTTGTGCTGTTCCACAAGATGGACGGCACACAATATGGGTCCGATCTGGTCGCCCGCGAAAAAGCGCGCACTGCTGCGCGCTTCAAACGGAGCACGAAGGCGTTTTTCGATTCCATCGCTGGCGGACGCAACGCCGTGCTGAGCCTGCCGGGTGTGGTTGCCATTGAAGGTGGCACGCCGATTGTCATCAACGGCCGGATTGTCGGCGCGATTGGCGTTAGCGGCGGAACGTCCGAGCAGGATGGCGAAGTCGCCGCTGCGGCGTTGATCGGTTTGGAATAAGCCCAAATATATCCCATCGCGCATTCCGCTAAAGGATAGCCGCCGAACGCGCGCTTCGCAGCGTTTCTGTGTTTGCGGGTATCGTTGCCTGAAAGCAAAAGATGGAACAACGGCGTTTGAAAAAAGCCGTTTCAATGTGACAGTTTTGAATGTCCTTTTATTGCCAGACAAGTATTCGTTTCAGTAAACCTTACGAATACAAGATTATCGCAGTACAAGTTGCGATCGTTCAGAAGTCAGCAGCCAGTTCAATGCTGACGGTGCGCGGACCTTCTCTCTCGAAACCACCAGATGATGTGGGTTTCCAACCACCGGTGTTGAACACGTTCTCTAACTGCAGGCGCAGAACCGCTGGCGCATCGCGTAGTTCGAAGCGATAGCGGGCGCCAAGGTCGATCTCTGTTCGTGATGGGACTTCAAGCTGCCTGCCAGTTGCAGGATCGGGCCGGACTGATGCTGTGATAGAGCCGGCGTAATCGATCCCGGCGTCAAGCGAAACGCCGGCAACGAACGGCAGGCGATAATTGAAGCTTGCCCGGACAAGCTGACGGGTCTGGGCCACAGCCCGTTCGCCCACGCGGCCAAGAGCCACGTCTGGCCCCGTCACCCGCGGATCCATCCAGACGGCCCCGGCAACAACGTTGAGGCCGGGGGCCAGGGGCCCTGCCAGCGACATCTCCGCGCCGCGGTTGATCAGTGCGCCCAGATTAGTGAAAACGTTTTCATTGTTCAGGCTGAAATAGGGTTTTCTGAGCTCGAAGACTCCGCCAACGAGTTGCAGATCCTGACGGATAGCATAGCGGAAACCGAACTCACGCTGACTGGTGATCGCGGATGAAAGTGGTTGCCCCCGATTGGCGGCCGCATCGGGCGCGGTGCCGCTTTCCTCCATTCCGCGCGTGTACCCGCCATAGAGCGCCAGCCGCCGTGTCAGACTGGCTGCGGTCGATGCGTTGAACAACCATGGACGCGTGGTGATGCTGGATGCACCGCTGGTTGCCGAGTTCACGTCTTTCGTATACGAACTGCGCTGCACGCCCAGACTGATCTGGCCGATCCCCGCCAGAATGCCCTCATACCCGACGCCGCCCGTAAACTGCTCGACATGGTCCTCGCTTTGACGCCCGAACACGAAGGTGGGCTCGGTGATAGGGACGAACTGTCCAATCTTTGCTTTGCCAAAGGCGATCGAGGACGATCCTCCATAGCGGCTCATGGCTTGGCGCCCCCGGATCATGACGTGCACTGTGTTGGCCAAGGATCCTGCTCGGCGGCGCCACGTCAGACGAGCTTCGCCGGACGACGAGGCTCGGCGTGTTTCCGGATTGGCGTTAATGACATGATCAGCCAGACCGTCCGGCGTGGTGTTGCGGTAAAGGTCGGAATAGTTCTCCAGCGACACGACCCTAGAACGGAAGGCGCCGGTGCTGAGTGTCAAGCCGTCGGTGAGATTAAAGCGTCCAAGCAGTCCGATGTTTTCCTGCACACGGTCCTGATCAGTCCATCGCTGACCATAGGATTCTGGACCCACTTCGGGCGGTAGAAAAAAGCCCGAAACAAAGACGACTGGTTTGATATCTTGGCGGTTCCGACTGTAGCCCCAATAGGGCGTCAGGTGGATATCGTCGCTTGGGGTCCAGCGTGGCACGATGCCGAAATTGAAGATTCTGTTGACCTCGTTTCGTCCTTCCGGGTTGCGTCGCATGGCTGCGGCTGCACTCAGGGTCAATTCCTCACCGATGATCGGCAGGTAGCCCTGCATTTCAAGTGATCGTTCTCCCAGCGTACCCAGAGTGAACGAGGGACTGATACTTGCCCCGCCTGAACCGCTGCGCAGGCGGTAATCGACAATGCCCGTTGGCGCAGGAAAGGGATAACTGAGCGCGCTTAGTCCGACCCGAATCGTGTTGCCTTCGGCAAGGCTGCTGTTCAACTGGCCTTGGAGATCAATATACACCCCTTCAACGCGGACATTGCCGGCCGTCACTGGGCTGAAACCCCTTACTTCACGATCGCTGTAGATTCCGATTCGTTCTGTTCCCACGCTGACACCGAACGCGTCTTCAGCTGCAGTAACCGCATTTTCGTCAGTCCGTTGAGCATTGGCGGCTTCAGCATGGCCAAGCGTCAACGCGGCAATCATAAACGGAACGGCGCGCATGATCCCTCCTAGGGGGTGTGACGAATAAACGCCGCGCAATGGTCCACAATATAAGTACCTATTTACAAGTGAGGCAGGCATGTGCGCGTTACCCCTCGCCACTGTCTAATGCGGTCACGAAATCGGTCGCCTTCAAGCCCGTTTCGTGCGCATCCTGACCGGGTTTGAATATGGAAGAGCCAATCCCGAAGCCAGCCGCGCCTGCGCGCTGCCAGTCTGCCAGATTATCGGGCGACACACCGCCCACGGCATAGATTCGCAAATCTGCAGGTAGCACCGCCCTGATCGCGCGCAGGCCATTGGGGCCAGCGACTTCGGCCGGAAACAACTTGAGCGCGTCGGCACCGGCGGTGAGCGCAAGGAATGCCTCTGAAGGGGTAAAGAAACCGGGAATCGATATCAGCCCGCGCGATTTTGCGGCCGTGATGACGTCAACATTGGTGTTTGGCGAAATGCACAATTGGCCGCCGGCGTCGGCAACCTGATGCACTTGCTCCACGCTGAGCACGGTACCAGCGCCAACAAGCACGCGCCCATCGAGCGCCTTGCGCAGCAGGGCAATGCTTTCGAGCGGGCGCGGTGAATTGAGCGGGACTTCCAGACACAGAAACCCTGCATCAGCAATCGCTTCGCCGATTTCGACTGCCTCTTCTGGTACAAGTCCGCGCAGAATTGCAATCAGTGGCCGTGGGTCAAGTGTGGCAACCGTAACCTCAATCATGTCAGGTGCTCCTCGTGAATCCGCCACAGGCCCCGGGCCGTGGCCGTATTGGCATCCATCACCTGTACATCTTCAAACCCGGCCATGGCCAATGCCGCGACGTAGCGATCATTGAGCGCAGGCGGACCGACGAGCGTGATCGTCCGATCAAACGCTTTGTCCTGCGCGGCAATTTCTGCCCCGATCAGCAGGCCAGACAGATAGTCGGCCATAGAGGCTGGCGAAAGAATGCCGGACAGGCGCTGAGCGCGCAAGGAGAACAAGATGGCGGTCAGTGCACGGTCAGCCAGGCTGCGGCGCACGCCATCCTCGAATGCGGCCATGTCCACGCCGGGGTCGCCCATCTCCTCACCCAACACAGTTCCCGACCGCACGGCCGCAAACAATTCACCAGTCATGAATGTGCGAAAATTCCTGATTCGGTCATCTTCAAAGCGAATCCATTTGCTGTGCGTACCCGGGGTGACCACAAGGCCCGAATACCGCCCGTCAGTCAGGCCAAGGACTTGCGTTTCCTCGCCGCGCATGACATCGGCCTGAGCCGTTTGCTGGGCGAGGGCAACGCCCGGAACAATCGCAATTCTCGCGTCTGCATCATCAATCGCAATCGGGGAGAGATCGGGCAAGCCCGCGGGACAACTGCGGTACCCGGTTTCACGCCATTTCCCGCGCGCACCGGCCATGCCACAAACCAGCACGTGATTGGTGTCGCTTAACCAATCACTGGCAACATCATGCAGCACGCCGCGGAATTGGTCCGCAGCCAGCCGCGCGGCGCCGCGATTATCATCGCGAACATCCAAGATTGTGCCGCCTTCGCCGACCCGCATCACGCGAAGATTACTGGTGCCCCAATCCACGCCGATAAACGCAGCTTGGATATGGCCTTGCGGCTTAAGGTCGGCCAGGGTGCTGGACATTACAAGGCGTTTCCACTGCGATTTGGCAGCAAATCCATGCTACAGATCATCAAAAGCATCCAAGTTAGAGAACAACAAGCGCACAGGCTCCCTAACCGGGGCGGCGACGTCAGTAAATATACCGGCAATTGCAAAAAGCAATCGATTTCATAAAAATTGCTGCTATGACTCGAACAGCCGTGACGGCGAGACAGAAAACAATGGCCGGACCGGCTGATGGGGCGGAGACGATGATGACGAAAACAAGGCTTTTGATTTTGGCTGCAATTGGCGCAGTCACGCTGACCAGCCAAGCCCCGGCTCAGAATGTCGACTGGCCTTCCTATGGCGGCGATCAGGGCGGCACGCGCTATTCCACGCTGACCCAAATCGGGCGCCAAAACGTTAACCAGCTGCAACAGGCTTGGCGGCTGGATGTGGCTGCGATCGCCATGCAGACCCAGCCTATTATCATTGATCGCACTTTGTTCGCTTTCTCGCCAGACGGGCAGGCCATTGCCGTCGATGCAGCAACTGGCGTGCAGAAATGGTCCTATCGGTTGGCACAGACCCCACGTGGCGGTGGGCGCGGCATGGCTTATTGGTCGGAGGGCAATGAGCAGCGGCTTATCGTGCCGGCCAACAACCTGATCTACGCGCTTGATCCGAAGACCGGCCAACCGATACCTGGATTTGGTACCAATGGCATGATCGACATCCGGGTCGGCCTGCGCGATCCCGATCCGGCTCGCAATCCGATGCGGATATCCTCGCCACCATCAATCTATCGCAACGTGTTCATTGTAAATGGCGGGGTTCCGGAAACATCGCCTTCGGTGCCCGGTGACATACGCGGGTTTGATGTGCGCACTGGCGCATTGCTCTGGACCTTCCACGTGGTTCCGCGGCCCGGTGAGCCTGGATATAAGACTTGGCCTGCTGACGCTTGGAAAACGGCCGGCGGTGTTAACGCATGGCAGGGCATGATCGTGGACGAAAAGAATGGCATCGTCTTTGCCGCGCTCGGGTCGCCGTCCGATGATTTCTGGGGCGGCGAACGCCATGGCGACAACCTGTATGGCAACAGCTTGGTGGCACTGGATGCGGCAACCGGCAAAAAGCTATGGCACCAGCAGGTCGTGCGGCATGATTTGTGGGACGCCGATTTTGCGGCCCCGCCAAGCCTGATCACCGTCAAACGCAATGGCCGCTCGGTGCAGGCCGTGGCGGCAACAAACAAGCTTGGTTATGTCTATCTCTTCGATCGCAAGACGGGTAAGCCGTTGTTTGATCTGGTTGACACGCCGGTTCCGGCATCGGATGTTCAGGGTGAGTTGGCGGCAAAAACCCAGCCCGTCCCGGTTCTTCCTCGCCCGCTGGCGCGGATGGAGATTAGCGCCGAAACGTTGACAGATATTAGCCCTGAAGCAAACGCCTATGCGCGCGAAAAATTAGCCAAGATGCGTGTGGTGCCGGTGTTCACGCCGATGGCTTATAATCAAGACACGATTGCCGTACCCGGGTTCAGCGGCGGTGCAGAATGGGGCGGCATGTCGGCTGACCCCGAAGGCACTTTGTACATCAACAGCAATGACATCGCATGGTACACTTCGGTTATCGACAATCCTAACCCCGGACCCGACCGGTCACCCATGCACTTTTCTGGCTACAATAAGTTTCGCGATGCGGACGGTTATCCCGCGGTTGCACCGCCTTGGGGTACGCTCAATGCTATCGACATGAATACCGGTCAATACCGCTGGCGGATCCCGCTAGGCTATTATCCGGCGCTGGCCAAGCGGGGCCGCGGTGATACCGGCACGGAAAATTACGGTGGCCCGATTACGACCGCTTCGGGTCTATTGTTCATCGGCGCAACGGTTTTTGACCGGCAATTCCGTGCTTTCGACAAGGAAACGGGCGCGCTGCTTTGGCAGACCGAACTGCCCTATTCCGGCGTCGCAACGCCCGCGACCTATATGGTCGATGGACGGCAATATGTTGTCATCGCAACCAGCGGCGGCCGTGATCCATCGCAACGCGGCGCTGCTTATGTTGCCTTCGCTTTACCGAAATGATTGGGAGATAATTATGCAACGCCGAACCTTTATTGCTGCCGCCGGCGCCTCTATTCTGCCTTTGCTGGGCGGCGGCCTGGCTCTAGGCACTGGCAAGGCCATGGCGGCCATCCCGAAAGCCAAGCTGGACCGCATTTCCATCGCCGGATCCGTGTTCAAGGCTCACTTTGACAACTGGGAATATGCGATTCCCGCGGCCAAGCCGCGGCTTTCGATCACCCAATATCCCGGCTTTATCCGCGAGCAGTTTGGCGTACGCCATGTGGAATTGTGGCAGCGCCAGTTCTTCCCCGATGGGTTGGCTGACGGCAACTTTGCCGCCGTACGCGCCGCTGCCGATGCTGCTGGGGTTGCCATTTCCAACCTGCAAGTCGAAGCCCTGCCAAGTCTGGATGCTGGGGGCACAGCCGAACGTGCGGCAGTGCTGAGCGGGATCAAGGGCTGGTTGGATAAAGCTCGGATTCTGGGTGCCGGATCCATCCGCGTCAACGTCACCCGTCAGGCCGGTCCGGTCAACCTAGAGGCGGTGATCGATACCCTGCGCCGCGCGGCGGACTATGGGCAGAGCATCGGCGTGCGCGTGCTGGTGGAAAACCACGGCGGCTACACACAATCGATCCCGGACATGGTCGCACTGGTCCGCACAGTGAACCACGAATTCTGCAAAATCACCATCGACTGGGGCGAGAACACTCCGCCGAATGATCGGTATGAGATGATGCAGCTGGCGATGCCACTGACCCACATCGTTTCGGCTAAAGGTTATTCTTTTGATCCGGTCACAAACGGCCATACTGCATATGATGTACCGCGGCTGGTGCGTAACGCCGAGGCGGGCGGTTTCCGGGGGATCTATTCGATCGACTTCTGGGGCCCGACCGAGACCCTGCCGACCGATACGGTAAAGGCCATGCGACTTTTCATCCAGTCGATCACGGACAACATGGCCTGAGCCATGGAGGGTAGAGCGCTGCCATCGTTTGCACGGAGCAGCATTGGAACATATAGAAACTGAGGCCATGATGAAAATCCCTTACCTTGTTTCGGCTCTGGCCATCGTGCTGGGAACGCCTGCGGTTCACGCACAAACGGCGGCTGCCCCAATGGCTCGCGAAGATGCGCTGGATCCCTCGCCGGTCGATCCCGCCAACGATCCTGACGTGCCTATGTTCATCGGCGACTATCGCGATGCGCCGGAACGGATCGCTTACAGCGCGCTGGTGTTCCGTGACATATTGACCCAGCTGACCACCGAAGAACCGCTCCGTCCGGACAGAAGGGGTGCGGTGCTGCAGTACATGAAGGCGATCAGCCGCGCCACGCTCGCACCCGGTGCCACGGCCACGGGCAGGGCGCCTTCGGGGGACCGGCAGGTGTTCTATACTGCCGGGGGATCTGGCACGCTGACAGTCAATGGCCGGACGCATCCCATCGCCGACGGAACGGGTTTTACGCTGACGTCGGACTTTGACTTCACGCTGACCAGCACCGGCAAAGAGCCACTGGAGTTCTATGTCCGCTGGGAGACCCTGCCCGACAATTTCGCGCTGACCGGGGATGTCACGCTCTACAACCGGTTCGACAATAACCGCCAGATTGGCGCGCACTGGGTGCATATCTGCAATGGCGGCCCCAACGGCTTCAACCTGTGCACCATTGCCCCGCGCACCATGCCCCACCCGCACAGCCATCCAGGCGAAGAGGTATGGATCGCGGTGCGGGGAGAAACCGTCCTGACGCTGGGCAAGCATATGACCCGGATGATGCCGGGCCAGGCCTATCGCATACCGCCAACGGGCCTGACCGCGCACAGCAATATCAATCTGGGCGACGAACCGGTGGAGATGCTTTTTGTTGGCCCGGCACAGCGCGCCAGCACCCCGCCTAATCCGCCGCGATTGGATTTCGCACGGCTCGACAACAAGTCCTATGTGCGGAAGAACGAGCCTGACGTAGACATGTATATGGGCAGTTGGCGCGATGAAGTTCCCCGGATCATGCACGGCAATGTCTATTTCCGCGACATGCTGACCACGCTGGAAGGCCCAGATCCGTTGCATCCCACGCGGACCGGCGCGGTGTTGACTCGTGCCACGGCGGTCAGTTTTGCCCAGTTGGAACCGGGCGCAAAGGCGCGTCCGATGGATGGCGAGCTGACCGGAATTCAGCAGTCCTTCGTGGTGGATTCCGGTACCGGTACCATCACCTCTGGCGGGAAAACCATCGCACTGGAACAGGGTATGGCTTTCACCATTGCACCGGGCATGGATTTTCAGCTGCTGGCAACGGGCGAATCGTACCTCAATTTCTACGTCGTGAGCGAGCGGATCCCTGCAGGCAAGGCGCCTTCTACCAAGCTGCAGGTCGTCAATAACCGCGCAGTGCCACAGAAGACCAATTCATGGCACAACCGGGAACGGCGGCTTATCACAGTTAACGAAGGCCTGCTGCAATATGGCGCAATCACCCAGGTCGAACTGGGCGCAATGGCAATGTCGCGGCCGTATAGCGCGGCAGCTGGAACAGAGGAGATCTGGATTGCGACCCGAGGATATGTCGACTTACTGATCGGTAAGGAATTGCGGCGCTTACCAGCAGGTACTGCCTATATGGTTCCACCAACCGGGATTACGGCGCACGCCCTGGTCAACACCACCGATCAACCAGCCAGCTTTCTCTATATGGCGAACTAACTGGCGTGGCAGGCGCAGAATGCACAAATACCAAATATAGGACGTCTTTTCCCATGGTTAAAACATTCACACGATCGTCGCTGGCCTTGGCCCTTTTGGCTGCATCCGGCATGGCCGGAATTGCGCAAGCGGTCGCGGTTGAGGATGACGGGCAATCGGCGCAGAGCGCGCCGGTCGAAGATGCGGAGGGCAAGGCCATTTTCGAGGCCAACTGTTCAAGCTGCCATGAAATCGGCGATGCTACATCGCACCGCAAGGACTTGGCTGGGTGGAAGGAGACCATCGCTAAAATGGTCAGCTATGGTGCGCCCGTAGCGGTTGAAGACCAGCAACGCATCGCCGCCTATCTTGCCGCCACCTATCCTGCGCCTTCAAAGTGACAGCGCGGCCACAATACCAAGATCACGCAACGGGGGAGAGCCGGCCATGCGCATTACCGATCACGTAACGACACATGTCAGCCGCCGTGCAATGATGCTCGCGGGCGCTGCTGCCGCGCTGTTGCCGCGGCGGGTCTTTGCCAAGACCACCACCGGCGCCGTGCCATCACCCGATCCTGACGCGCCGGACGCGCCTGCGGTGCAGATTAGCAACGGACTTGTCACCGCAGTTCTCTATTTGCCCGATCCTGATCGCGGTTATTATCGCGGAACCCGCTTTGATTGGTCCGGGCTGATTGCCGAGCTGCGGGTCAACGGCCACAGCTATTTCGGCCGCTGGTTCGATAAATACGACCCAAAGAAGCATGATGCAGTCGCCGGCCCGGCACAGGATTGGGTGACGGGGCAGGGGTTCGATGCGGCGCCCGTTGGCGGCACATTCGTCAAGATTGGAGTAGGTGTCTTACGCAAGCCCGCCGAGATGCCGCGGGGTTTTCCAACGCTCGAAATCGTCGATTCTGGCCGGTGGACCACCCGCGTGCGGCGCGATGCAGTGGACTTCATCCACGAGGTCAACGATCCGCAGTCGGGTTATGGATACCGCCATATCAAGACGGTATCGCTGCCAGCAGGCAAGCCCGAACTGGTGCTGACCCAGCGGCTGGAATCCACCGGCGCAAACCCGATCGACACGCAAATGTACAACCACAATTTCTTTGTGCTGGACGGTCAGCCGAGCGGGCCGGATGTCGAGGTCGCGTTTCCATTCCAACTGGAAGCGTTCAATATGCGCGGCGATGCGGTGCAGGTCACGGGCAATATGCTCCGCTATATCAAGCCGGTTGTCGGTTCGGTCCGGATGCAACTGCGCGGTTTTGGCCCATCGGCATCAGACTATGCCATTCGGGTGAAAAATACCCGTACAGGTGCGGGCGTCCTTGTGACGTCGGATACCCCAATGTCGGATCTGGTGTTTTGGTCTTCACCGCGCACCACTTGCCCAGAAGCCTATATCCACGTCCGCGCCGATCGCGGCCAGCCGATGAGCTGGAAAACGCGCTATCAGTTCTATTCGCTTGACCCCGCCGCTGCGTGACGGACGTCGCCCGCTTGTGTGATCACCGTGCAGGCCTGATCCTGCAGCGCCGGCTAATGCCGCCGTCTAAGGATAAAGCTGGCGCAAAGCTGGATTCGTGCTGCTCAGCCGTAGCCAACTATTCCGCCCCAACCCTTGTGCCGTTTGATGGGCTGGTCTATGAGGACATAAATCAACTGCACGATCATACCCCCGCGAATAGCGTTCGCGTTTAGGATGTTTTCGTTGCGGCATCTTGGGTCAGCGCCGACGAAGTTGATGCCCGATCGCACCCGCTGGCTTGACGGGAGCCGCTCAACTTAACTAGGCCAGCGTTCTGGTAGAGATCGGACATTCATGACGGGCAGATCCAAACGTAAATTGCACTCCAACATCTCCATCAAGGAGGTCGCGCAAAGCTTAAACGTCTCCGCAGCAACGGTTTCGAGGGCCTTGAGCAGGCCGGAATTGTTGAACAAGGAAACCCGCGTCCGCATTCTCGAGGCGGTGGAGCATATGGGCTATCGGCCCAACCTTATTGCACGCGGCCTGCGCCTCAAGAAAACCCAGCTGCTGTTCGTTGTTGTGCCCACGCTCAGCCCGTTTTTCCTTGAGGTCTTTCGCGGTGTGGAACGGGCCGCGCGCGAAACCAACTATTCGGTGCTGATGGGGCATACCAACCGGGACATTTCGCGTGAGCTGATTTTCATCGATCAGGCGCTTGCGCAGCGTGCCGACGGGATCGTGCTGGTTACCAGTTCAAGCCAGAATGAACTTGTTGACCGCCAGGGCAGCTTGCCGCCGCTGGTGGCGGCGCTTGAAACGATCAGCGGCCTGCAGGTTCCTGCCGCGCGGGTGGATCACCGCAAAGGCTCCATGGATGCGACCAACCATCTCATCGCGCTCGGCCATCGCCGCATCGCCCACATCGGCGGCCCCGATATGCAAACCATTGCACAACGTCGCCGCTCGGGCTTTGAGGCGGCTATGACGGCAGCAAAACTCGACCCCAACGCCTATCCGCGTCTGTCGGGCGATTACTCGACTGCGTTAGGCGAAAGCGGCATGGAGGCTCTGCTGACCTGCCATCCGCGTCCAACCGCTGTTGTCGCCGGCAATGATGAAATTGCGATTGGCGTGATTCGCACGCTGAAGCGGGTCGGGCTGACCGTGGGGCAGCAGGTTTCCGTGATCGGTTTCGATGATCAGCGCATTGCTAGCTTATACGAACCGGCCCTGACAACGGTTCGGGTTCCGACCGAGGAACTGGGGTATCAATCGGCCATGCTGCTGATCCAGCAGCTTGCGGGCGCCGAACAGCAGGAAGATCTTGTATTGCCAACAGCTCTGGTGATTAGAGACACCACCGGAATGGCTCCCGTTTAACGTCAAAAGCGCGTTGCCCCCTGGGCATAATACAGGATGCTGCCGCGGTAACTGACCGCCCGGCGCAGCGCATTATTGCACCGCAGCAGGCTGCATCACGCTACGCCCTCCATCGTCGCGAGACGTCTTGACATTCATGTTGTAATCGATTGTAGTGATGTCCAACAATAGGGAGCTGGACCTTGAGAATGACCCACAGTTTGCGTTCCTCACGGCGATCATTGCGGTCAGACTGGGGGGGTCGTATCCCGCTTGCTTGCGCCGTCGCGCTGTTAGCAAGCACCTGCGCAAGCAGCGGTTTAAAAGCTGAGGCTGCAGCGACAATTGCTCCAGGTTCGTTTGCTTCGGCTTCGATTGAACGTCTCAGTCCGGCACTCGATGCCGTGATTGCTCCGGGTGCAGTGATCGAGAAGGTGGCCGGCGGCTTCCAATTCGTCGAAGGTCCGGTGTGGGCGTTTGGCGAGATCTGGTTCTCGGATCTGGTCGGCAACAAGCTGTTTGCGGTGGGCGGCGATGGGGCTACGCGTTTGCTGCTAGAGAATTCCGGCGGTGCAACAGATGCTCCGCACAGTGAATATCCCGGTTCCAACGGCGCAGTTGTGGATCGCGATGGTTCGGTCCTGATGGCGCAGCATGCAGGTCGCCGGATTGTGCGAATCACGAAGGACATAGCCATCACGTCGGTGATTGAGCGTGACGCCCAGGGCCGGCGTCTTAATAGCCCCAACGACATGGTTTTTGCCGCTGACGGGGCGCTTTGGTTTACCGATCCGGCATTCGGGCTCGCCGGCTTTGACGGGTCGTCCGATAAGGAAATCCCTTATAACGGCGTCTATCGTTGGAAGGATGGGCAGTTGACGGCGGTGATCGTGGATCTGCCCAATCCCAACGGGATCGCGTTTTCGCCTGATGGCCGCTTGCTCTATGTGTCAAACTCAGGCCCAGAGATGTTCGTGAACATATACGACGTCAAGGCAGATGGTTCGGTTGGCGCAGGTCGGCGCCTGATCAGTTATCCGGGCCCGCGTCCAGGCGATGTGCCTGACGGCCTGAAGGTTGATTCGCGGGGCAACATTTGGACATCCGGCCCCGGCGGAATCAGGATCATCAGCCCGCAAGGTAAAGTCCTGGGCCAGATCCGGACCCCTGACATTGCACAAGCCAATATTGCCTGGGGCGGGAAGGACGGGCGGACTGCCTATATCACCGCCACAGGCAACGTTTATCGTCTGCGGCTGGCTGCGCCAGGGCTTGGGTCGCTGAACGTCAATCAAAGTAGATAGTAATCGCCCGCTCTGCGCGGCAGGCGATTTTTTGCTAAAGTGAAATTTATTGATGAAATCGTTTGCAGTAAAATTTGAAATTTGCGACAAGCTTGGGCTGTCCTGACGTTGGAGTCGGTGTTCCAAGTACATGGGCGGGCCAAGTGATATCATGATCATGGTCCGTTGATGTGGAGGGAAACGCAACAGATAGCAGTTACGTAAGAATAAATGGGGGGGAATGGAGATGAATAGGAATATTAAGTTCGCGCTCGGACTCTTGACCGGGACGAGTGCTCTGGCCTTTGCTACTGCGGCTTATGGCCAAGAGGCTGCACCAGCGGCTGCAGATGTCGCGGATGCCGCGGAAGCACCGCCAGCCGATTCCATCGTTGTAACAGGATCGCGCATCGCGCGTGACGGCAGTCAAAGCCCTGTGCCGACGACTATTGTCTCAACCCAGCAGCTGGAAACGGCTGCTCCAGCAACCACGGTTGTGCAAGCGCTGTCAGAGCTGCCTGCCTTTACGTCGACTGGTCCGCAGAACCGCCCTGGCAACGGTGGCGGCAATGGCGGCGCGCGCTCATTGGCGCTGCGCAACCTTGGCAATAACCGCACGCTTGTCCTGTTTGATGGCCGTCGCGTTCCGCCGACTTCTGCTACGGCGCAGGTCAACGCTGACTTTGTTCCTACGATGTTGCTAGAGCGCGTCGATGTGGTAACTGGCGGTGTGTCGGCCGTTTACGGCTCGGACGCCGTGGCGGGCGTCGTCAACTTCATTACCGATCGCGATTACACGGGTCTTAAGGTTGACGCCCGCTTCGGTATTTCGCAACTCAACGACGGCGAGAACTATCGCTTGGGCGTCGCCGGCGGTACCGATCTGTTCGGTGGCCGTGGCCACATCATGGGCAGCTATGAGTATTATTATGCTCCCGGTATATTTGACAAGTCGACCCGCAAGTTTGGCCGGAACAACTGGTCGATTCAGGGTCTGGGCACGGAGGCGGCGCCTTATATCGTTGTTCGCGATACGCGCCTTAACCAGACCAGTTTCCTCGGCAGCATCGTCAGCCGCGGCAGTTCGAGCTCCTCGCAGTTCAACAATCAGGGCAACCTGATCTTCCTGCAAAACTCTTCGGCCAATTCGCCATCGTCTATCTACCAAATTCAGGAAGTTGGTACGCCGGTTCCGGGTCGGCCGACCGTCAGCAGCGGTGGCCAGGGTGGCTATTTCTTCAATGCCTCGCTTGAGGGTTTGCAGCGCCAGCATTTGGGATATGGACGGTTCGATTACGAGCTAACGGACGACATCAATTTTTTCGTTCTTGGCACATATATGAATAGCCACAACCGGAACGCCCACGAATCTGTGGAATTCCGTTTACAGCAGATCAGTTCGACCAACGCATTCTTGCCAATCGCACTGCAGACGGCGCTGACCACTGCCCCTAATGCGCGCGAGTCGATCTTCGCTTCAAAGATCATCACAACTGTGGATGCAAAGACACCGGATTCTTTCGCTGAAAACTACATGGCCGTGGTCGGCTTGGATGGCACTTTTGGTAAATTCGCATGGGAAGTTGCCTATCAGAATTCCGCGTCCAAGCAGGACACCCGGTTGATCAACAACACGGACAACCTGAGGGCAGCCGCCGCTCTTGACGCGGTAGACGAAGGCTTCTTCAATACCGGTGTTAGAAATGGCAATGTGGTTTGCCGTGTGTCCTTGACCAATCCGGGCCTTTACCCCGGATGCGTGCCGATCAACATTTTCGGACCGACCTCGGAGAGTAAGGCTGCGCTCGACTATATTCTAACCACGACGCAGTTCGTCGTCGATACCTCGCTCGACACCTTCAATGCCCAGATCTCGGGCCCAGTCTTCGAACTGCCGGCGGGTGACGTTTCGGTTGCGTTGAGCGGGGAGTACCGCAAACTCAGCTATCAAGTGGACGGTATTGACCCGAACCCTGTCTCGGCCTCTGAATGTCTGGGGCTGCGCTACAACTGCGGGCCAACAACCCTGCGGTATCAATCCAATGTCCGTGGCAGCCGCACGCCGGTCAGCCAGGATGTGAAGGAAGCGGCTGCGGAAATCGCGATTCCGCTGCTTCGCGATCTGCCGGCAGTTCAGGATCTGGACTTCGGCGGCGCAGTCCGCTGGACCGACTACAGCAACAGCGGTGTTGTATACACCTGGAAGGCCGGTTTGGAGTGGGCGCCGTTTGACGGTGTACGCATCCGTGCTGCCCGTTCGCGAGACATCAGGGCGCCCAACTTGGTTGACCTTTATGCACCGCGCAACATCAATCCGTCGGGTCAGACCGACTTGCTGACCGGTATCGTCGGCCAAATTCCGGTCACCACGGACTCTAACAGCAATCTCAAGCCAGAGATTGGCAGCACGCTCACCTTAGGTCTCGTGCTCAAGCCGGCATTCCTGCCGCGCTTTACGCTGGCGGTCGATTACTACAATATCAAGATCACCAATGCGATCAGCACGCTCCAAGGGCAAAACAACACGGTCCAGAACATTTGTATTAAATCACTCGGAGCCGATCCTTTGTGTGAATTGATCCAGCGGCCCTTGCCTTGGACAAATACTACGTCCGCGAACTTCCCGACCGCTTTCTTCAACCGCCCGATCAATGCCAACTTGGTAACGACGAAAGGCGTTGATGTAGAGTTGTCCTACTCGCTCGACGTTGGCCCAGGGACCTTGTCGCTGCGCTCGATTGCCAACTACCAACCGGAACTGATGACGACGCAGGTTGCGCTTGGCGGCACGCCGGAAAACGTAATGGGCGCAGACGAGAACCCTAAGCTTAAGATAACTTCGTTCCTCACCTATCGCACAGGCCCAGTTACCGTTGACTTGCGCCATCGCTGGTGGTCGAGTGAGTTTTACGACGTCAACCAGATTGTCACGAACTCACCAACGGTTGCACCGCTGGTTTTCCGCAACCTCGAAGGCGGGGATCGCGTACCAGCATACCAGACCTTCAACCTCACGCTGGGTTATGATGTTAACGACCAAACCAATGTCTACTTTGGCGTGACCAACCTGCTCGACAAGCAGCCGACCCCAATCGGGCGTATCGGCGGCCCCGCAGGTGTACCGGGTCTGTTCGGCGGGTTCCGCAACGGCGAAGATACGCTGGGTCGGTTCTTCTCGTTCGGCGTCCGCTTCCGCGGCTGATCGGGTAAATCAGATTGGCGGCAGGCGCCTGCAAAGATACAATAATGCAGTTATTTAGTTTTTTCGAGATGGAGTGCAGCTATGCTTAAAACGTTTTCTGATTTCGAACGGCGGCCCGATTTGCTGGCCAAGTTCGATGCGTTGCTACCGCGCTATTCCATCGCCTGCATTTTTGCGGACGTAATGTATCGCCAGAACGTCATGACATCTGCGATCAAACCAGCTTTCAAGGCCAAGGCGACCGGCCAGGCCATCACCGTACAACTGTCCGGTGGTGATCTGGTCGATCCGCTGCGCGCCCTTGAAATGGGCCATCCCGGGGACGTGATCGTGGTCGATGCGACCGGGGACACTGAAACGTCGGTGTGCGGCGGCCTGATGGGCGGCTTGGCTAAAAATCGCGGTATCCGCGCGATGATTGTCGATGGCGCCGGCCGCGATGTTGACGAGCTGGAGGATATCAACTGGCCGATCTGGACCAAGGCGATTACCGCGCGCGGTACGCACACGATGTTTTCGGAGCGCAAGGAGGAGTTGTCAATCAACGTCCCGATTTCGTGCGGCGGAATCGTTGTCAATCCCGGGGACTTCATCGTGGCCGATACCAATGCGGTTGTGGTGGTGCCGCTGGGGCGGGCGGAGGAAATGCTCGAGCTTGCGCTTGAGCAAGCCGAACGGGAGCAGCGGACCCGCGAATGGGTTGCTCAGGGCAAGACCATTGAAGATCTTCTGAACGAGTTTGGACGCATCTGACCTGTTGGGTCGGATACTCTGTCAGGCAGCGTGTTCAATCAGGCGACTACAGGCCTGCAGGAGTTTGCGAAATAAGCACCAATAATAGTGCAGACCGGGAGAAAATGTTGTGAAATCGGCAAAGATAAAACGCATACAGACGGCAGCGCTCGTGTTGCTGGTGGTGGCTGGCCTGATCAACTATTTTGACCGCATTGCGCTGTCCATTGCCAACCCGGCCGTCTCAGCCGAACTGAACCTGTCGGCGTCCGAGATGGGCCTGTTGCTGTCGGCCTTTTCATTGCCTTATGCCATAGCCCAGCTGCCACTTGGCGTGATGCTCGACAGGATCGGGGCACGGATTATGCTGGGCGCTGGGCTGTTTATATGGTCGGTAGCGCAGCTAGCGGGTGGTTTAGTCCAGACGCTGAACCAGTTCATCGTATCGCGTATTTTTCTTGGTATTGGCGAAGCGCCCCAGTTTCCCGCCGGTGCAAAGGTGTTTAGCGAATGGTATGCGTTGGAAGAACGCGGTACGCCGACCGGCATCTTTGTCGCATCATCCACAATTGCCCCAGCGCTGGCGCCGCCGCTGCTGACTGCAATGATGCTGGCATTCGGATGGCGCGGCATGTTCATAATTATGGGCGTGGCCGGAATCCTAGCCGCAATCGGCTGGTATGCCCTCTATCGAGACCGACGCGACGTGGAGCTTTCGCCAGAGGAAGTTGATCACCTGTCGGGCGTTGACCGCGCGGCAAGCGATGAAAACCAGATGACCTTTGCCGAATGGCTCGGACTGTTCCGCGAACGCACCACTTGGGGCCTAGCTTTAGGGTTCATGGGCGTTATCTATATGGTGTTCCTATATGTCACCTGGCTGCCGGCCTATCTGCAACAGGAACGCGGCTTAAGCATTACGGAATCCGGCTGGATATTGATGATCCCGTTCCTGGGCGGCACGCTGGGCCAATTGACCAGCGGTTATGCCGCCGACAAGTTGCTCGCGCGCGGGTTTGGCCCGATCAACAGCCGCAAGTTGCCGATCTGCATCGGACTGGTTTTTGCGGCCGCATTCACCGTGCCTGCAGCCTATACGCCGAACCTCACTATGGCGATCCTATGCCTCACGCTGGCCATGTATTTCGTCAATCTGGCGAGCGGCGGATCTTGGGCGCTGGTCAGCGTCGCCGCGCCGCGTCGACTAGTGGCATCGCTGGGCAGCGTGATGAACTTCGGCGGTTATCTTGCCGGTGCTGCGGCCCCTTTGATTACTGGTATCGTGGTGGATAAAACGGGTTCGTTCGTGAATGCCTTACTAATCAGCGCCTGTGTCGCGCTGGCGGGTGCATTCGCTTATATCCTGATCGTTAAGGCACCGATTGCGGATCCGGTCAAAGCGCCGGACGCGTTATGACCATGAAGTGTAAAAAGAGCAAAATCGGCGAGGAGCAGTTATGACAGATTTTTCCCGACGCGATTTGTTAGCCCGTGGCGCTGCCGCTGGCGTTGCCGCAGGTGCGATGGCCATGCCAGGTAGCGCGGCGTTCGCAAAGCCGGGGCCAAGCGCGGGCCCAGCAGGGGCTGCCGCCCAGTCTCGTGGTCCAGGCCTACCCAGCGTGTGGGGCGAGGACTTCCTCTACCAATGGAGTCCACCAGAAGACCTCGTTCGCGACCTGACGCCCGGAAAGTCACGCATCAGGCTGTCTGGCCAGACCACACCGCGGTTCTCAAATGCCGAAGGTACGGACTACGCGGCCTATTTCAGCGCCCTCAAGGCGGGTGGTTGGTCGGCGGTTGAATCCGCATCGAACACGTGGCTGAGCCGTGGCAAGATGCCCGAAAGCGAGATTCGTGAAATCAAGCGCGCGGCAGCCGCCAACGATGTTGTATTTTATGGCTTGCACTGTGCAGGCAACATCATTGCCCCCGATCCTGATGCGGATCGCTGGCAGCGCCACATGATAGATAGCATCGCAGCCGCCGAAGAAATGGGTTGCGAGTTGATTCTAACCCACGCCGGCAGCATGTATGCCAATCGCAACTGGGCACATCCCAAGAATTGGAGCCGAGAGGCCTGGGAACGGTCGGTCAATGCGCTCAAGCGGATATGCCGCGATACGGCAGGTAGTAAAATCAAGATTGCTATCGAGGCCGTGAACACTGAAAGCATCAACAACCCCTGGGCGCATTTGCGCTTGCGTGAGGATGTCGGTGATCCGCGAATTACCGTGGGGTTGGATATCACCAATATGGTGTTCCCGCATGTAGCCTTCCGCATGAGCGAGTTCATTAACACAACCTTTGACCTGCTTGAGGACCAGATCGCTTATGTGCATGGCAAGGATTTCGTTTGGAACGAAATGCTGCCGGGCATGAACTGGGCGATGCAGGGCACTGGCAATATGGATTACGAGATGTTTCTCGTGCGGCTAAGTCGCCTCAAGTCAAACCCCTATATGCTGATTGAATTCCTGAACGAGCCCGAGGAATATGCGATGGCCCAGCGCAATGTCCGCGCTATCGCGCAAGGGGTCGGCGTAACGATTCACGGCACTCAAGGCTGAGGAGGCAAAACCAATGCTCCGACATATGATCATTGCCGCAGGACTGCTTTTGACACCAGTGGCTGTTATGGCACAGGACCTTACCGGCACGTGGGTTCGCGATGGCGCCCGCAGCGACGTAATTCCGGACTCGATGTATTATACTGTGCGGGGTGTGGTGACGAGCGGCACGCGTGGCCCAGCGACCAACCATATCATCGAGATCCGCCAGGACTCGGCAACCATGCAAGTGACCGATCCAGCCCGTCCGCTGCGCGTCTATCCGCTTAACGGGCGGCCGCAGACCGTGCCTGCCGATACCGGAATCGTAAATGCGACGATTACGGCTTCGGTTAAGGGCGATACAGTAGTGGTGCAGCGTTCGCAGACATATTCAGGCCTGCCGGGTAGCGCCACGCTGGCCACCACCGAATACTGGACCCTAGCGCCTGACGGGAACAGCTTGGTGCTGACCACAATCCGTGAGATTCCGGCACGCCGCTTCACTTATAAAGAAGTGTACAACCGGCGGGCGGCGCCAACTCCGGCGCGATGAACGGAATTCCGCGAGGGCAATTGACCTTCGCGCAGGTCCGCCAACTGGCCGAGCAAGGCCGGTTAGAGGAAGCGTTCGACCTTATCGAGCTTCTGGCCGAGCGCAACGACCCGGATGCTCTGTTCACGCTGGCGGACTTCTTTTGGCAGGGAGGCCCAGTGGCGCAAGATCCACAGCGCGGCCGCGAACTTTTCCGGCGCGCCTCGGAAGCCGGGCATGCGATGGGGCGGATATTTTATACCAATCTGCTGGGCAACGGTCTGTTTGGGCCGCGCGACTGGGAAGCTGCGGTAGCGCGGTTGCAGGACGAAGTTTCACTTGACCCCTATCGCGCGCTGGTCGTGCATGCCTTGCAAGCTATGGATCTTGATCAGGACGGCGCCCCGTCGCAAGCAATCGAGGGGACACAGCTAAGTGATGCGTTGGACGTCAGATTGTTTCCTGGGCTGTTCAGCTCCACCGAATGCGATCTGCTGCTGGCAGCTGCCGCCCAGCGCTATTTGCCATCGACGATCGTCAACGCCAACGGGCAAGAAGTCCCGCATCCGCTTAGGAGTTCGGAGAGTGCTCCGCTCCACTGGCTGATCGAAGACCCCGCAGTCCACGCCCTTAACCGCCGGCTCGCGAAAGCCAGTGGAACATCTTATGATCAGGCCGAGCCGTTTTTGGTCCTGCGCTATCAGCAAGGACAGGAATATCGGCCGCATTTGGACGCGTTGCCGGGCCTTGAGAACCAGCGCGTCCTGACTGCGCTCGTCTATCTGAACGACGCGTATCTCGGCGGCGAGACCGAATTCACCCGCCTTGGCCTTAAGGTCAAGGGGCGCAAAGGTGACGTGCTGGTGTTCCGCAACACAACGGCCGATGGTTCGCCCGATCCAATCTCGGAACATGCGGGCCTGCCTGTGGTCAACGGCATCAAGTATTTAGGCAGCCGGTGGATTCGTGACAGAAGCCACTTGGCAGATTCTGGCCATATTCCCGAAAGGAATGGCCACACGTGATTAGGTCACAAATTCTATTTTGGGTTGCCGTTACCGCGCTAGCGGCTTTAGTCGCAAGGCTGGCGAGACAGGTTGGCATATTGCAAAAACGCATTGCACCCGCAGGCGTGCTCACTTTGCATCTAAAAGCTATTGTGGGGGATGTGTCGTCACCCATGATTTAGTAAACACGCCAGAGCGCCTCGAAAGTTTGTTTGAAGCAAAACAATCCGGCGTCACTTCTATTCAGGATTTTCTTGCCAACCGCGAAAGGGATATTTGATCGTGGCTAATTTGGATAAACTAACCGAAAAAATGGCACGTGGTGCGTCGGTTCAAACGTCGCATCGCGATTTGCTCGGCGTCGTCGTGGAGCCTTCGTGATGCGCATTTCCCTCACGATAGCGGTCACCCTTGTTCTAACTGCCGCGGTTTTGGTCCGCGTGCCTGCAACAGCAGCGCCGCAACAGCAGGATGGGGCGGCCATATATAAACGCTGCGTTGCTTGCCATCTGGCATCAGGCGCGGGGGTCCCCGGAGCGTTCCCGCCGCTGGCCGCTGACGTCAGAAATCTGTCTCAATCGGCGGCTGGCCGTAGATATTTGGCCCTTGTAGTCATCAAAGGGGTTTCTGGGCCGCTAACTATCGACGGTAAGCGTTATCAGGGTGTAATGCCAGCGCAACCAAATTTGAGCGACACCGAAGTAGCGTCGGTGCTGAATCACGTTGTTTCCACAGTAGCAAAGGGAAAGGCGCGTGCGTTTACAGCAAATGAAATCGCAACCGCGCGCAAGGCAGGCATGAGTTTGAACGCTGCGGCCGTTGGCAAACTCCACGCCACTGCCGGCGGAAAATGACGCTCCGCGAGCCCTTGTTTGCGTATTGGGGCTTACGTTTGTAGGAGCATTTGTCGCCCGGGCGTGGAAACCTATGTGCAGAGTTATAGACCCGCGCCAGAAGGACGTTTTATATATTTTGAAATATCAGGGTTGCTTCCGTCCTTATGTAGTTGTGACGAAGTTCCCCATCGATTTCGCTCAGCGATCCGGTAAGCGCTTGCGCGGCATCTTCCGCAATATCACGGATAACCAGAGATGCTCGTGGGTCATGCAAAAACCATCAAAAGCCTCCCTTTTGTCCCTTTTGTCGGTTGGTTTGGCATACTGATGCTTTCATGGTTGCCGTGAACTTGCAATTTTTTGCGTGTAAAATTCTACCTGCGGTAATTTGACGCCACTGCATCCATTTAATCTATTTATCGGTAAAATAGATTAAATATGCTATTTACGCAGAGTATTTCGATTAATCTGCGGAGGCGAGCATGGGCGGCTTTGGATCTGGGCGACGCACTAACCGTTGGACCACCGATGACTGTCTGCGCATCAACCTCTCGAACCTAAAGCAGCTCGGCATGTTGCAGCGGCACTGCATGGCCCGACAAGAGGAAGTGTGGAGCCAATACGGCCAGACCACCGCGAGGCTAACGCTGGTAACTGACGTGCACTGCCTTGAAGCTTCGCCGTGCCTGAGGATCACAGGACGTGCATTTGGCAAGGTCATCAACTGCGTTGTCTGGCTAGAGGAGCAGCCCCTACCATATGGCGGGGAGCGTTGGTACGCATTATGCCCGCGCACAGGCCGCAGGTGCACCGCGCTTGTGCTGCCGCCGGGTCAGGCCCGCTTCGCTTCTGTGAAGGGCTGGAACGTGGCCTACGGCTCGCAGCGAGAGTGCCCCATACATCGTGGCCACCGCGCTATCGACAAGGATAAGAAGCGGCTGCGCGGGCTATCAAAGTATACCCGCAAGCCAACGCGCGAACGGCTGCTGGACAAGCTGATCGAGCGCGAGGTCTTTGTTGATGAGCAGATCGATAAGATAGCGCAGATGGTGTTTCGATGCGACGCCGCAGCAGGTGCTCGCCGACGCGGGAATGGTTAGTGGATTGGCTGATCAAGCAGCAGGTCTTTATTAAGGAGGAGATCGAGAAGTTGGCGCAGATGGTGTTTTGAAGTTTTGCCCGATGGCGCCACAAACGATACCATTCGAAAGCCAGCTTTTTATCACGAGACATATGCATTTTTGACTTCGTGCGGCATTCCCGAGATATGACGGCGCGGTGTGGCGTCTAATGCTGCGCGCGATTCATCTGATGCCTATGTGATGCCTGGCACCACCATATGGACAACAAATAAACCAGTAAATTGGACTAAACCATTGAAAGAAATGGTAGACGCTGAGGGGTTCGAACCCACGACCCGCTGATTAAGAGTGAGGGATTATATGGTGAACTGGCTGGAAGTATCAGGAGTTATCTCTTGTAAAACACAAGTTTTTCCTATATTTGTCGGAATAGAGCGGAGATAAGCTAACACAGCAGGAGCTGCATTAGTTAGACAAATGTTAGACAGAAAGGCGGCAACCATGTCCAAGCCAGCTTCACTTTTGAAGGGTTTTGAAAAGGACGTTGCAACAGCAAAGCCGTCCGCAAAGCGCCGTGTGATTTTCGATAAGTCCACAACCGGACTCGCCCTGATCGTCACCCCGAAAGGCAAGAAATCGTTCTCGATTGTCGCCCGTGATAGCGAGGGCAAGCAAGTCTGGGCCAAGATTGGCGACCCTGCCGTAATGTCGGTTGCAGAAGCGCGACAGGAGGCTCCTCAGGCCGTTGCGAGGGTGAAGGCAGGACAAGCGCCGGTGATCCCCCCTCTTGCGCCTGAGGCTGCTCCGGCGACGTTCCAGCAAGTCGCCGAACGCTTCATTGCCAAATGGGTTGAGACAGGCGGCAAAAATCAAGACGGCGTGCCCCTCCGTTCCGCTCGTGAAATCAAACGTCACTTTTCAACCTATCTCTATTCCAGATGGGGTTCGAAGCCTTTTGTCTCGATCCGGCGTGGACAAGTTACAGAACTTATTGACGACATGGTTCTGACCAATGGTCCGGTTCAAGCGGACCGCGTGCTGGCAACCCTTGCAAAGCTGTTTAACTGGTATCGCCAATACGACGAATACTATGTTTCCCCGATTATTGCCGAAATGAAGCGCTCTGGAAGCCATACCGCCCGTGCACGCAAGCGCATCCTGACTGACGATGAAATCCGCGCGCTATGGGCAGCTTGCGAAGGCGAGGGCGTTTTTGGCGCATTTTTGAAGGTCTCACTATTGACCGGACAACGCCGCGCGAAGGTCGCTGGGATGAAATGGACCGATATCGATGCTGGGGTGTGGCATATCGCAGCCGAGGCACGCGAAAAGGTCAACGCTGGCTCATTTAAGCTGCCAACTATGGCGCTAGATATTATTGAGGCGCAGCCAAGAGTGGGGAGCAATCCATTTGTTTTTGCAGGACGCGGCAACAAAGCCATGAACGCCTTCAGCGCCGCCAAAAAAGAAATGAGTGCAAAGCTGACAATTGCCCCTTGGGTTGTTCATGATCTGCGCCGCACGGCACGCTCACTCATGGCTAGGGCGGGTGTCCGTTCCGATGTTGCCGAGCGGACGTTGGGGCACGTCATTCACGGCGTCGAAGGGGTTTACGACCGCTACACGTATCAGGCCGAAAAGGGCGAGGCCTTGGTTGCACTGGCAACACTTATTGGACGCATTTTAGAGGGTGACGCTGACAACGTGGTTGAGATAGGGGCGGCGCGGTGATGGAGCCGACGCACCAAGCGTTAGTTGGAGCGACCGCATTAATCATCCAGGTTGAAGCCGAGCTAAAAGCTGCGGCGACATTGCCTACCGCTCGCCGCGTTGAACTTGGGGCAATACAGCGAATGGCCTATCGCCAATATCTGGACGCAATCGCGGACATTTTGACCAAGACTAACAGCTTACCCCATCGCGCGATTCAACCACTTGTTACTTTATCTGATAAGATTGCCGCGTTGGACGGAACCGCTGAAACGCCGACGCTTTTTGCGGTTCCTGGGGGAAGTTCGAAGCCATATAATCGCCTACGAGCGGAAGGCCATGCAGTAGGCTGCGTAATCTATTTGATGGAAGCCGTCGGCGACAAGGTAATGTTTTCTTGTAAGGCCGTCGCGTCAATGTTTGGACATGTTGGGCACGCGGGAAGGATAAAGGAGCGACTCCACTCACCCTCGCAGCAGAACTCAAAAACACTCAGCAAGACGACCTTGCATCAATGGTATTCTGAACTTGGTCCAAGCATTACTCGCGTGGACGATGAGGCCTGCCTTAGGCAGGCAGCTAAAGCCGAGGCCTTCAATTGCCTCGCCGGCAGCGAAGCGGCCGACCCGACTAAGCATTTACCGCTAGATGAATATCGACAAAAGTTGGCCGAACGTATCATTACCATCGCAACATGGACCCGGATGGGGGATGGGCCGTCCGGCTGGCGGCGCGTGCTGAAGGGCGATTCTGAATAGAGGCCATTCATTCGGATAGCGCAGAGGGAGATAGTTTGCACCGGAACACAACGGAGCAAACACTATGCGTATTCTCAGACCAAACGAAACAGCCGCAAGGGTTGGTATATGTGACCGGCACCTCCGCGATTTAGAAGCGCGGGGCAGCTTTCCCAAGCGCTTCAATTTACACCCGGACGGCAAGGGCCGCGCCGTTGGCCATCTCGAATGTGAAGTTGACCAATGGATCAAAGACCGCGCCGACGCGCGCCAACTCGCAGCCGCCTAAAAAATTGGCCGGCTGCGAGCGCTCATTCTCGCAAACCGGCCGTGCACTGAGGTATGATCTCAATGAAAAACCATTTTATACCCGCTTTAGCTATAAAGCAAATGCGCACCGTTTCGGGTTTCATGACCGACTTTACGCGCGCCGACATCGCGTCGGCAGTTGAAGCGCTTGTGGCGTTGCTCGAAATGCTCGACGACGATCCCGATCTGGAGGCTGAACCTGATTTAGAGAATGACGCCCCCCGCGAGGATGATGATCCTGATGTGGAACATGATGGTCGCGAATACGAGGGCGGCCTGTGATGGCTGACGATATCCGGATTTTCTTGCCCGGTATTGGTGATGTGGAACATTCGCTGCGCGCCAATTTGCGGACGTTTCGAAATTGCGCGTCCGCAATGATTGCCAGAACCGACAGCGACACCGCACGCGGCATTGCTTGGGAATGCTGCAACTATGCCAACGCCTTCATTTACGCCGGCGCCAGCGAAGAAACACTGCGCGACATCGGCCAATTTTGTAACCGCCTTATGATTACTGCGATGCAGGCCGAGCGGATCGATGACGAACGGGGCCATGATGAAAATTGAACCATCACAAAACGAACAAGCCGATCTCAAACGCCGTTTGCATGAGGCTGCAGGACAAACAGAGGCACCTTTTGCTCTGAAAGCCACGCCCTATCGCTGGCCCGATCCTGCATCGCTCCCGACCCGTCAATGGTTGTTAGGGCATTGGTTACTGAGGGGAGAGGTTACAGCAATCATTGCGCCCGGTGGTACCGGCAAGAGCACTATAAGCACCGCAATCGCGCTATCGCTTGCATCTGGGCAGCCTTTGCTAGGCAAACCGCTACCGCGTGGGCCAGTATCGGCTTGGATATACAATCTTGAAGATGGTCCCGACGAACTCGAGCGGCAAGTGTCGGCAGCGTGCACGTTTCATGCAGTCGGCTCGGACGATTGCGCGGATCGGCTTCATCTGGATAGCGGACTGTCGCAGCCATTATGCACGGCAACCGAGAACCAACACGGCTTTGCGCTGGCAGAGGATGTTTTCGCACAATTAGAGGTGATAATCCGCAAGCGCAGAATATCGGTTGTAATAGTTGACCCGTTCGTTTCGAGCCATGCCGTCCGGGAAAATGGCAATGAGGCGATCGACGCAATCGCGAAACGGTGGAAACGGCTCGCTCAGGAGACGGGCTGCGCTGTTGTTCTGGTTCACCACACCAAAAAACTAGGAGGACGCGAAGTTACGGCAGAGGATGGACGCGGCGCAGTTGCACTGCGTGATGCTGCGCGCGTTGTGTTGCCGCTTAACGCCATGACCCAAGCCGAGGCGGACGAACTGGGAATTGTTGATCCTGCGCTTCGCCGTTCACTTATCCGCATCGACATGGGCAAGGCGAACCGTGCGCCGCCCGATGCTGCTACATGGATCAGGCTGGAAAGCCAAAGTCTGGACAATGGCAATCAATTCGAACCTGCTGATCTAGTCGGGGTTGCAACATTATGGGAAAAGCCGGACGTTTTTCATGGTCTGACAGCATGGCATTTGCATGAAGTGCAGCAAGCCGTCGCAAAAGGTGACTGGCGCGAAAACATACAATCGAAAGCCTGGATAGGCATACTCATCGCCGGGGTGGCAGGGCTGTCCGCCGACAAAGACAAGGGGCGCATACAGGCAATCATTCGCACATGGATTAAGAATGACGCACTCACCATTGAACGCCGCATTGTGAATGGCCGTGACGTTCCATTTGTGACTGTTGGCAGAGCAATCAATCCGAACGATATTGGACAAGGCCCACGCCTTAAAAAGTGTGGTGTTGAAAGTGTTGAAAGTGTTGCGGCGTGACCCAAGCTGAACCCCTTCCGCACCACCCACACCTTCCTATAGGAGGGTGTGGTGGTGGTGTGGTGTGGGTGAAGGCCGCAAATGTGCTTTCCCCTATTTTTCCCTCCCTTAAAAAAAGGGTTACGACATCCCTCTGTTCACCAATCAGAGGTTATCGATTTAAAAGTCTTGAGATTACGATCACTGATCGCATTCTATCTAACATATTAGCTAACTCGGATGACGAAATTGTCTCCGAATTGGCCCGTTGATCCCCGGATAATGAACGCCGGCGCTACTGATCTGCGCAGAAAGCTTCGGCAGTTTAGCGATGGCTGTTATCAGCGCGCGACAGAGGCGACGGACGCCGATGCAATGTGGCTTTTCACAAAGGCTGCGCAAGAGGCGAGGCAGCGTGCAAGCAATCGTCATCTGTCACCGGAGGCCATTATCGACGCATTGCGGGCACTGGAGCTACAGCGCAACCTTGCTGCATGGTATAACGGGGAGGGTTTGGCCCACAGCAATGATAATGGACCCCGCGGGATACGCACGGCAACGTCAAGCCACCGGCCACCCGTTGCCCGCGAACCTGTTGAGCCGCTTAATGCTCGACAGCTTGCCGGGATTTACGGCATGTCTGAGAACGGCGCGCGGCAAGTAATAAAGCGGGGCTTTGGACGTGGCTTGGCTGGCTTTGGAAAGCACGGCGCACTTTGGTTTGCCGACGTCGACGCCTTCGCTCGCCTTCATCAAAAGTGTGGAATTGGTTAAGGCAAGGGGTGGTGCGCTATGCCGGCACTATGACGGCAAAAATCACCGACAGGCCGCTGATGAAGGCAGGCCGCAAGCCAAGTAACCCTCCCGCAGACGCTACAGAACGCGTGCGTGAACTTGCAGCCGATGGATGGTCAATTGTTGGCATTGCAAGCCGTCTAGGCGCGGACCCGAAAACATTTGGCCAATGGCTTGAGCGCGACCCATCATTGCAAGAGGCGTTCGACTTAGGCCGCGAGCAAGAGCGGCAAACCCTGCACAACATCATCTATCGCAAGGCAGTCGAGAAAGAGGACATAACCGCTGCAATCATGTTGCTCAATTCTCGGCACGGCTATCGCAACGACCAAAGCGACCAAGGCAACCGCGTCAACGTCACTATCGCCCTTCCTGGCGCAATGACGCTACAACAATTCACGGCAATCGGAAAAAACGAGGATAATGGCTAATAGGTCAGAATACACTGTAAGAGCTACAGTTGCCGTCCTTTTTGGGACAGACATCCGCGTTGCGTCCTTCGACCGTTCAACTCAATGAGCTCTCTTGAACTAAACCCTTTTCAAAAGCGCGTGATGTTGCTTCCAGAAGAAGCAGACGCTTTCCTGGGGGGTGGAAGGGGTGGCGGAAAGAGTTACGCGCTCGCGTTGCTCGCGCTGCGGCATGCCGAGCAATACGGGCAAGCCGCTCGCGTCTTATATCTACGTAGATCGTACAAGGGATTGGCCGACTTCGAACTTGTGACACGAGAAATTTTCGGAAAGGTTTACGGTACAGCGGCCCGATACAATGGCGGCGAGCACGTTTGGCGCTTCCCCAACGGGGGATACATGGAATTGGGGCAGCTTGAATCCCATACCGACTATACAAAGTATCAAGGGCGCACTTTCACGCTGCTTTTGATCGATGAGGCAGGGCAATATCCCGATCCGTCCTTGCTCGACATATTGCGTTCGAACCTCAGAGGCCCGAAAGAAGTGCCGATCCGTGCGGTTTTCGCTGCAAATCCTGGCGGCGTTGGACATTACTGGCTCGCTAAGCGCTACGTTTTCAAGTCGGCGCCATGGACACCGTTCTCAGAAGAAAAATCGGGTCGACCTTGGATTTACGCGCCTTCGACCTTTACTTTGAACCATTTCATTGACCGGCAACAGTATGCCGAACAGTTGCGTTCCAGTTGCCCCGATGACCCCGAATTGCTTAGAGCATGGGCACAAGGCGATTGGACAATTGCCCGCGGCGCATATTTCGCGAGCGTATTGGATGAAGCCAATAACGCGATTGATCCTTGGCAAGCTGTGCCGCGGGGTTGGACCACCTATCTCGCCCACGACTTTGGTAGCAGCGCGCCGAGCGTGACGTACATTTTCGCGCAATCCCCGGGTGGCGAAGGACCGGAAGGGCGCTTTTATCCACGCGACAGTCTTGTACTTATCGATGAACTGGCAACGTGCAAACCTGACAGACAGAACGACGGGCTGGGCTGGACCGTGCCAATATTAGCAGAAGAAATTGTAGCGATGTGTAAGCGATGGCAAGTTGAGGCACGAGGTGTGGCAGATGACGCCATATTTGCGCGCACGGGACACCGTGACGGCAGCATAGCGGACGAATTTGCCCGTTGCGGCGTTCATTTTCGTCCGGCTAAGAAAGCGGACCGATTGACCGGCTGGAGCATCATGCGACGGTTGCTTGCAGATGCGGGCAAGCCTGACGTACCGGGACTTTATATATCCCGATCCTGCGAATATTTTTGGTCAACCGTCCCGTATCTCGCGCGCGACCAAAAGCGCGTTGAAGACGTCGATTCTAACGGGCCCGATCATGGCGCAGATGCCGTTCGCTATGGCTGCCTTCGTCGCGACGATAGGGTTAAGCGGGTATCGATTAGTGGATGGTGACGATCAAAGAAATTTGCGACTTATAATGCTTTTGGACACTGCCATCGATCCACACGGTGGAAAGTGAGAGATGAGAATATTGCTCAATCAACCAAGATGGGGATTGATCGGCATGGCAGCTATGCGCCCAAATGCAGACGTTACGCTACCGACTAACGTATCCTTACAGCCGCCACTGATGTGGCCAGTGGCAAGGATAGCCCTCTGCGTGAATAACATCTCAATTTAGAAACTGATTATGCCTGCAAACTCTCTTCGTTTCTTACACCAG
>JACCDH011023102.1_pt1 | contig 30878 bp, 36 predicted proteins | sample 7442481 | NCBI WGS metagenome assembly JACCDH01 (sample SAMN15323433, study PRJNA562643) | freshwater metagenome | isolation source: river surface water | place: USA:Blue River Watershed | collected 2017-08-15
GTCGAAGGCGCTCGCCTGGAAAGTGAGTATACGTCGAAAGCGTATCGAGGGTTCGAATCCCTCCCGCTCCGCCAACATCTCAATGCGAATCAATGAGATGGGCCTTCCGAGGCCAGAAAATCCCCAGCTTCCGCGCGGTTTTGGGGATCGCGACCGAACCTCAGAGACTGCCGAAAACGCCGAAATCGGTCTCTGACCGGCTTTTGTCTCTTTTTACCCGAACCCCTGCTGAAAAGGTTCGGTCTCCAGAAACGACGTAAATCCAAGGTTTTCTGACTTTCGTTCAACCGAACCTTTTGCGCCCAATCTCGGCAGGCGGGCGGGAATGCAACTGGTGGTATTTGCCAGAGGCAGCAGCCAAAAGCTGCACACTTTGCTATTGTCCCCATTATGACGACCCGCAGCGCTATCGACAGCTTCACTGAAATCGCCACCCTGCGCATCGAACTCAGGGGGTCCGATCCGCTGATCTGGCGGGTAGTCGAAGTGCCCACGTCCATCACCCTCAAGGTGCTGCACGACATTGTTCAGGTCTCGATGGGCTGGTGCGATTATCACCTCTGGGAGATGGTGATCGACGGGCAGACCTATGGCCTGCCGATGGACGAGGACTTTGGAACGGCTCCCCGGAAGGTGGCAGATCGGGTCCGTTTGCGTGATGTGCTGACTGGCGACACCACCCGGATCGACTACACCTACGATTTCGGCGACAGCTGGGAGCACAGCCTCGTTGTCAGCGATGTCCGCCCAGGCGCGCCTGGTACTGGCTATCCCCGCTTCGTCGCTGGTGAGCGCGACTGCCCGCCGGAGGACTGCGGTGGAATTCCAGGCTTCTATGAGATGCTGGAAGCACGGGTCGACCCCAAGCACCCCGACCATGCGGATGTCGCAGAATGGCTCGACGGCTATGACCCCGAAGAACTGGACGTGTTTCCGATCGAGGTCGCGCTTGGCCGTATTGCTGCCCGTCGCAACGCGGCTGCCAAGCGCATTATCAAACCTGCGAACGACTGATCACGCGCAGCGCGGTCTGGCTTGCCCTGAGGCCTGAAGCCACTCATCGAGTTTTGACCACCGCCGACGCCCGGACTCATTTTTGACGGCGATGGCGATCGCTTTCGCCTGACCGACCAGCACCACCAGCTTTTTGCCGCGGGTCACGCCGGTATAGAGGAGGTTCCGCTGTAGCATGGCGTAATGCTGGGTCATGACCGGGATGACGACGGCAGGATATTCCGAGCCCTGGCTCTTGTGGATCGTGGCTGCGTAGGCCGGGACCAGCGTGTCGAGTTCGCCGAACTGATAGCCGACTTCGCGGCCATCAAAATCGACCAGCAGTTCGCCGTCGTCGGTGTCGACGGAGTGGATGTAGCCAATGTCGCCATTGAACACGTCCTTGTCGTAGTCGTTCTCGATCTGCATCACCTTGTCACCGGGTGCGAAAGTCCAACCGAAGCGCTCAACCTTGGCAGTCGGATTGGGGTTAAGCGCGGCCTGCAACTCGATATTCAGCGATCGCGCACCTACGCCGCCCCGGTTCATAGGGCACAGAACCTGCACTTCGCGCACAGGGTCGAACCCGAACTTGCGCGGGATGTGCTTGCCTACAAGGTCGATAATCCGCGGCACGGCCTGTTCCGGATCAGCGGCCGGCATGAAATAGAAGTCGGTATCGCCTTCAACCTTGCCCAGTTCAGGGATCCGGCCGCGGTTGATCTGGTGCGCGGTGGTGATGATCCGGCTTTGGGCGGCCTGGCGGAAAACCTCGGTCAGTCGGACCACCGGGACAGAACCCGACTGGATGATATCGGCCAGGACCTGACCCGGGCCGACCGATGGCAGCTGGTCGATGTCGCCGACGATCAACAGTGCTGCGGTATCTGGCACCGCCTTCAGCAGTGATTGCATCAGCATGACATCGACCATCGAGCTCTCGTCAACGACCAGCAGGTCGCAGTCGAGGGGGTTCTCCTCGTCGCGCTTGAACCCGAACGCCTTGGGGTCGAACTCCAGGAGGCGATGGATGGTCTTGGCCTCCATTCCCGTTGCCTCGGTCATGCGCTTGGCGGCTCGCCCCGTCGGGGCGCACAGGAGGAGATTGACGGACTTGGCCGCCAGGATACGCAGTATGGCATTGACGATGGTCGTCTTGCCGACTCCGGGCCCACCCGTGATGACCGTCACCTTGGAGCGTAATGCAAGAGACACGGCCTCCCTTTGACTGGGCGCAAGGGTCAGGCCTGTGCGCCCCTCAATCCACGGCAGCGCCTTGTTCGTGTCGATGGTAACCCACGGCAACTGTCCCTTGAGCAGCGACCTTAACCGGTCTGCTATGGCCTTCTCGGCATGATACAGCCCGCCAAGGAAAATGCAGTCGATGTCGCCGACCGTGTCGGCCACTACCGTCCGTTCATCCAGTTCCAGCGCCAGCGCCGTCTCGATCAGCGCGCCATCAACCTCGAGCAGCTTGGCAGCCAGCTGTTTCAAGTCAGTCACGGGCAATCCGCAGTGCCCTTCGCCCATGGCCTCGGTGAGGGCAAAAGAGATGCCAGCGCGAATCCGTACCATGGCCGTCTTCTCGATGCCCAGCTTCTCGGCGATGGTGTCGGCCGTGCGAAAGCCGATCCCACGGATATCTTTGGCAAGACGGTAGGGATTGTCGCTCATGACTTGAACGGCATCAGCGCCATAGGTCTTGAAGATGCGCACGGCGCGCGCTGTGCCGACGCCATGGCTGTGCAGGAACACCATGATCTCGCGGATGACCTTCTGGTCTGCCCAAGCGGCGGTGATCTTGGCTGCGCGCATGGGGCCGATGCCCGCAACCTCGCGCAGGCGCTCTGGTGTGGCCTCGATGATATCGAACACGTCCTTGCCGAACATCTTCACGAGCCGCTTGGCGTAAACGGGACCTATTCCGCGGATCATGCCGGAGCCGAGGTATTTTTCGATACCTTCGATCGAGGATGGCTCCGACGTTTTGAGAAAGCGGGCCCGGAACTGCAGGCCATGGTTCCGGTCATTGGTCCATTCACCGGAAGCGGTGATCCATTCCCCGGCGGAAATCATCGCCGCGTGGCCCACGGTCGTGACCAAGTCCCGGTGCCCGCGGGCCTTGACCCGCAGGACGCAAAAGCCGCTTTCCTGGCTATGGAACGTCACACGCTCCACATGGCCTACGAGCACTTCAGACGTCGAGGCAGCCGCCTGGTTCATCGCAAGCGCCGAGGCTCCGCGACCTCTTCCGCGTCCTGGGTCGCCTCGTGCACCTCCTCACGAATGATCTTCTCGGTGATTTCCAGAAGATGCGAGGTCAGCGCATCGTTCAGCTCCTCAAACTCGGGCCACAGGACCTGCTGCACAAAACTCGCGGGAGCGCGGATCAGAACCGTTTGGCGGTGCATACGCGGATAGCGAAACGGTCGGATGCCGTAGCGGCGGCTCAGGGCGATGAAGAGCTGGCGCGACCAGGGATCTGGAATCGAAAACTTGAACTCCTCGGAGCTTTCTTTCCGGCTGGCCGATTCAAATTGTTTGCGGATGCGTTCAGCCGCAGCGCCGGCAGCGGCCTTTTCGCCGGCCGTGGAGGCACCAGCGTAAAGCGCCTCGATCTTGCGGAGTTTTTGTCGCAGGCGGTCTTCGGATTGCATGGCGACGATCAGTGCAAGGAAGATCGGGGTAGTTCGATGCCCGCCAGCATCTGCCGCCGCGCTCGCGCGCAAGACATCACGGCCTCATGGATCTCGGCCTCCATGATCTTTGTCAGTTCGCTCACGTGCCTGAACGTCGTCTCCAGCTGAGTTCGGTTTTCTGCTTGGATATCGCGAGCCACGAGATCTTCGATCCCAGCCATCATGGCGCGAAGTTCCCCGAGGTGCCCGAGCGCCCTGTGAGCGCGTTCCGGCAGGTCTACCCGGTCCTGGCCATTAAACAGGCCTTCGACAAAGCCCTCGAGTTCCTGCCGGCGGACCTGGGAGAGTCTGGCAAGATTCTGGGCGGATGGCTCCAGCACAAGGCGTTGCAACCGGAACGGGACAGAGCGGCTATTGTGCTTGGTCAGGCTGTTCCACAAGCCATTGACCAGCACATCGATCAGTTCGTTCAGGTCCTCAATGGAGTCGAAGGGCGGAAATTCGCCGCCCCACAACCCTTTCACAATCGGCAGCGGGGACGCCTCGATAATCGGAGAGGCAATCCCGCCCAGAAACCGCGTGCGAACTTCGTGATAGGGAACCGGGCATGCATATCTGTCGAGCAGAACGCGCACGGTCTTTTCAGTCGGTGATTTGAACTTAGGCGGCATGGCTTCGCCCTATAGCACGGGACCGCCACCTCGCCAGATTGCGCCGAGGGCTATTCCGCCGAGAATACGACTCCCTTTTGCGCCACCCAAGGCAGATCCGCGATCGTCGACATGTCCTTCAGCGACACCGTCGGCGAGATCCGCGCAATCAGGATCTGCTCCAGCACAGCCGGGGCCAGGTAAGCTAGCTTCATCGTGCGCCTGATGAACGCGGGCGTGACCCCTTCGGCCTCGGCAATGTCCTGTATGGTTGCCAATGTTCCGCTTTCCAGTTTCCGCCGCCAGCTCCAGGCCTTGGCGATCGCCTTTAGCACATGCGGATCCACCCCGCCGGTGTCCGGCACCATCTCCGCTGGCGGCACGATCTTCGGCCGCCCGTTGCGCTTGCGGATGGTGAGCGGGATGAACACCCGCATGGTGCTAGGCGCGCTCATGCTGCAATCTCCAGTTTTGGCGTGATCATTTCCCTTACGACCGAACCAAGCCCTCCGGTGTTGAGGTCGACCGCTAGGCCATCGCTGCTGACCGTCACGCGGTTGACGAGAAGCCGCGCGATGCGGGCCTGTTCGGCGGGGAAAAGCGTTTCCCAGAGGGCATCGAAGCCTGCCAGGGCGGTGACGACGTCGCTTTCGTCAGCATCAGCCGCCTCGGCCTTCACGACCGCCACCGCCTGCGCCGCCACCTCGGGCATGCGCAGCAGCGACCGGATATGCTGGATGACGGCCGCTTCCACCATCCCGGCGTTTAAGCGCACAAAGGCGTCGGTGCCTTCACCGGCGCGGTTCCGCGACGAGTTTGCATCTGCCTTTGGCGATGCGATGAGCATGATGGACGCCTTTTCCGCGCGGTGGCGGGAAAACAGCATCGCTGCTGCCAAGGCCCGGCTTGCCGCCAAGGCGGAAGAGATCCGCGGCGACAGCACCGACCGTGCCAGCAGCGCAAAAGGCCCCAAGGAAACGGAAGCCGAACGCGCGCTCCAGGCCGCCCGGGACTTTGCCGCCAATCTCGCGCTTGAGACCGCCAAGATCGGCAAGACACCGATCGAGATCAAACGGATGGAAGTCGCGATGGCGGCGATCAAGGCGCCAACCGACGAAGCGCGCATTGCCATTCTTCAAGCCGGCGAAGCCTGGGAACAGGCGACGCGCGCTTTTGCTACCTCGGAGTTCCTGCGCCAGACGGTCGGCCCGCTTGAACAGCAGGTCGCTCTGCTTGGCCAATCGGCCCGGGCGCAGGCACTCGCCAATCTCGAGGCCGAGCGCGAACAGATCGTGCTTGAGCGCGGGGTTGAAGCCTGGGATGCGCGACATCCTGACCCAGATCGGCGTGCCCGACGCACAGATTTTCAGCGAAGCGTTCGGGCCAGCCTCCTTGCCGATCAGCGAACCTTCGGCCCCGAGCGATGCGGCGCAAGCCGAGCAAGGTGCAGATGCGATCGAAACCCCACCGTCCCAAGCGGCGCGGGCGCCGATAGCGGCAACGACCGTAACCTTTTCGATCGCTGGTGTATCCGCCCCGCTCGATAGCAACGAGACGATCCTTGAAGCCGCGGAAACCGCCGGGGTCGAGATTCCCTATTCCTGCCGCGTCGGAGAATGCGGGGTTTGTGTAACTCGCCTGCTCCAAGGCGAAGTCAGCATGGAAGTCGAGACCGGGCTTGACGCGGCCGACAAGGCGCAAGGCTATGTGCTCGCCTGCCAGGCGCGATGCACCCGCGGCCCGCTGGTGGTCGAAGCCTGATGCGCGAGCGGGGCGACGTCTTGATGGGGCTGCTGCTCGCGTTCGTGCTCATCTTTCCGCTCGGGTTCATTGTCCACACCTCGCCGAGGTTCCCCGGAAGCCTTGCCGGCAGTCTGACCGGTATCACTGCTGCGCTCCTCATGCTGTTCCCGCTCGTTCATGTCGCGGCGCGGCGCATCGGGCCGGTCGGACGGTGGCTCGAGCCGAGGATCAGCAAGCGGACCCTGCTGTCGATCCACATCTACGCCGGCGTGGCAGGTCCGGTCCTGGCGCTCGTCCACGCGGCGCACAAGTATCAAAGCCCGCTGGGCATCGCCCTCACCGGAACCGTCATCCTCGTCGTCTGGAGCGGGTTTGTCGGCCGCTATTTCCTGGTCCAGATTTCCAAGGCGATCCGCGCGCGGCAATCCGATTTGGCGGTGCTCAGGCTCGGTCTCGACGCGAACGCCGAACCAGGCACGGGGTCCGCAGCGACGCAACCAGCGAAGCTGAGCCCGTGGCGGTTCTTGTTCGCAGCCAGCGACGAGCTCGACGCGGCAGACCTCGCAGATGCAAGGCGTCGCGCCGAGGCGCTTGCCGACACCGAATATGCCGTTCGCGCCGAGAGGGCGGTATCCGGCCTCTTCGGGATCTGGCGGACTATCCATATCGCCACCGGCACGCTCCTCTATGCGCTGCTGTTACTGCACATCTGGGCCGGATACTATTTCGGATTCCGCTGGCTATGAGCGGCACACGCATCCTATACGTCATCTTCGCACTGGCGTTGGCTTTGCTTGTTGTGGTCGTGCCGCTGAAGACCCACATGTCCGGGAGCAACGCGATCAAGGGCTGGCCCTCATTGGTCGATCCGGGCCCCCTGTCCCCAGCGCATGCCAGATTTGAGGCCGAATGCGAGACTTGCCACACGCCGCACGAGGGGGTGGAGCCGACCAAGTGCATCGCCTGCCACACAGGGACCGATTTCGGAACTAAGGCGTCCACTAGCTTTCATGCGAATGCCAAGCAGTGCACAACCTGTCACATCGAGCATGACGGCGGTACCAGCCTCGCCCGTATGGAGCACAAGGCACTGCTCGATCCGACCTTGTGGCGAGGCCCACTGTCCGCTGCCAAAGGTCCGGTCTCCGAAGCGGTGCCTTCAACCATTGATGCGCTCGATTGCGCAAGCTGCCATGCAGCGCGCGATCCGCACCAGGAGCTGTTCGGGAAGGATTGCAAGAGCTGCCACACCCTTACCGACTGGAAGGTTGCAGCCTTCCGGCATCCATCGGTCAATTCAACCCAATGCGCCGAGTGCCACAAGGCTCCGCCCAGCCATTTCATGATGCATTTCAAGATGGTGTCGCAGCGCGTGGCCAAGAGCCGGGCTCCAGTTAATCAATGCGTGGCCTGCCACACCACCGACAGCTGGAACAATATCCGCAATGTAGGCCTTTATGACCATCATTGAGCCTGCAAGCGCGGCGCTTGACGGATTTGTCCGCATTGCGGTCCTGTCGCTCGAATTGGTCGGCACAGTGACGATCGTGACTGGTGCAGGCGCGGCGATCTTTCTTTTCGGTTCGAGGGGGCGCAGCTTGGGGATCCAAGCTGTCTATCAACCCGTGCGTGCTGTTCTGGGCCGCAGCATTCTGCTCGGTCTCGAGTTTTTGGTGGCCGGAGACATACTGAAGTCACTGGTCATTAACCCCAGCCTCAACGATCTGATGGTTCTGGCGGGTCTGATCCTTGTGCGCACGTTCCTCAGTATTTCGCTTGGCGTCGAGATCAACGGCCACTGGCCGTGGCAAGAGACAGCTATGGCGGCGCGCAAGGCGGATGCCGCGCGAACATCGGAGACTGCGCGGAACAACGGCGAAGGAGATGCGCAATGAACTTCAAAGAGAAACGTCATCCAGAAGAGTTAAACAACCACTACGTACCACTGAGCCATATGCCTTTCCAGAGTGAGAAGGGTCAACGGTGAAGCGGCATGGACTGGACGAACGGACAGGAGACGCAGCCCACGGGCGATCGCGACACGCCCTGAAGGCTCGGAAACTTGGTCTTACTGCAAATCCGGGAGAGGCGATCGCTGTCATGCCGGAGGATTGCTTTGTTTGCCGATCCGAAGGCTTGACAGCCCGAACGTCGATCATGGTCGAGGCAGGCAGCGCGAAAACCGCGGCCCGGCTTTTGAGATCGAACAATGGACTGGTTGTCGAAGGTGAAATTGGCCTCTCCGACGAGGCGTGGACGAAACTGAGCTTGAAAGAAGGCGATGTCGTCGAGGTACGACATCCGCAACCGGTGCCCTCCTTCAATGTATTGCGCAAACGGGTCTATGGGAACCGGTTGGAGCGCTCCGACTTCACCGGCATAGTCTCCGATCTTGTCGCGGGGCGATACAGCGACGTTCATCTCGCTTCGTTCGTGACCGCCTGCTCGGCATTTCCGCTCGATCTTCAGGAAATGATTGGCCTGACCCACGCGATGGTTGACGCGGGAAAACGGCTGTCCTGGCCGCAACAAGTGATCGTCGACAAGCACAGCGTCGGCGGATTGCCGGGCAACCGCACGACACCAATCGTTGTATCGATCATTGCAGCACTCGGCCTGGTCATGCCGAAGACCTCGTCGCGCGCGATTACATCGCCCGCCGGCACCGCCGACACCATGGAAACGCTCGCGCCGGTCGATCTCGATGTCGACCGGATCCGCGAAGTCGTTGCGCGTCAGAATGGGTGCCTGGCTTGGGGCGGCGCGGTTCAACTCAGCCCCGCCGACGACATCATCATCGGCGTAGAAAAGGCTCTCGATCTCGATTCCACGGGGCAGCTGGTCGCCTCGGTGCTTTCGAAAAAGATTGCTGCAGGTGCCACGCATTTGGTCATCGACATGCCGATCGGCCCGACCGCCAAGATCCGGACGGCGCAAGCTGCTGATGAGCTGAGTTATTGGCTGCAGGCGGTTGCGGCCTCGTTCGGGCTCAAGACGCGTGTGCTGCCGGGACCTGGAACCCAACCGATCGGTCGCGGGATCGGGCCCGCGCTTGAAGCAAGGGATGTGCTGGCAGTGCTAAAGCAACAGGAAGGGCCCGCCGATCTTGCATCGCGCGCTTGCGAGCTAGCCGGTGCTTTGCTCGAACTGGCCGAATTTGTCCCCGACGGGCAAGGGTTGGCCCTCGCGTGGCAAACACTCGAAAGTGGGCGCGCCTGGCAAAAGTTTCAGGGAATATGCGAAGCCCAGGGCGGAATGCGCGACCCGCCGGTTTCCACCCATCGGCAGGTCATCCGCGCCACGCATTCCGGGACGCTACGGTCAATCGACAATCGGCAACTGGCCAAGCTCGCCAAGCTGGCAGGAGCCCCTGCCGCGAAAGCGGCGGGGGTCGAACTGCACTGCCGATTGGGTGAAGCAATCAAGGACAATGCTGCGCTGTGCACGGTCCATGCCGAAAGTGGCGGTGAGCTCGATTACGCGCTGCAATTCTACGCCGATGGCGCCGCTGTGTTCGGGATTGAAGGATGATGAGCCATCCGATTCTTGTCCCCCTACCGGGATACGAGCAACTCGCCGCGAGCATTTCCGGCGCAACAGGCGCGGAAATCGGCGCTTTGGAGCTGCGCGATTTTCCCGATGGTGAGAGCTATTTGCGCTTCGCCTGTGATGTCGCGGGTCGCTCGGTCATCCTGCTGTGTTCGCTGGCACGCCCCAACAATCGCATCCTGCCGCTGCTCTTTGCGGCCGATGCCGCCAGGGACCTCGGTGCAGGCGAAGTAGGGCTGGTGGCGCCCTATCTTGCCTACATGCGCCAGGACCGGCGCTTCAATCCCGGGGAGGCGATCACCTCGCAGAGCTTTGCTCGTCTGCTTTCGGGCGGGTTCGATTGGCTTGTCACCGTCGACCCGCACCTCCACCGCTATCCCTCACTCGATGCCATTTATACGATTCCCGCGCGGGTCGTCCACGCCGCCCCGTCGACCGCGCACTGGATCGAGGCCAATGTCAAAGATCCGGTCATCGTCGGCCCCGATGTCGAAAGCGAACAATGGGTTCGGGAAGTCGCCGAACTGGCCGGTGCCCCGCATTTCGTGCTGAGCAAGACCAGGGCGGGCGACAGGGACGTGGCTGTCGTCCTCCCCGACATCGCGCCCTACGCCGGGCGAAATCCGGTGCTGGTTGACGACATCGGATCGTCTGGCCAGACGCTGGTCGCAGCCGCGCGCTGTCTCGCGCGCGCTGGCCTTGAGCCCCGTTACTGTATCGTTGTTCATGCCCTGTTTGACCGAAGCACCGCCGAGATTTTCGGCGAGCTTCCAATGCGCATTGTCAGCACGGACACCGTCCCACACGCCTCCAACGGGATCGCGCTAACCAGCGCTCTCGCTACTGCGATCGAACAGATGCGCTGGAACATGAGCCCGCGGACCTAGAAGCCTGACCGTTTATCGTCGTGACTCGCGGCCCAAGCGCCATGCTGCGCGGTATAACCATGCCAACACGCCGAAGCCGATAGAAGCGGTCAGCAATCGCTTTTGGAACGCCGCTTGGAATGGGGCCGCTGCAAAAAGGCGAACACGTTGCTGATCACGTACAACACAAGGCCATTTTCGAGGGATACTTGCCGCCGCTGCGTATCAGTTAGCAGCAACAAGGAGAGCCAAGGTGCTCGACATTTGGCAGCCGAAATATCGACGGGAAAAAAGCCGCCGTTTCTGCCCGACGCTCCTTTCGCTGGCCGCGTTCACCAGTTGCCGGGATGGCCCCGAAAGCACGAACGCGCGCGCGGGATGATGGCGTATTGCCCCGTCTCGCTCCATCCCCGAGGCGGGGTTCCGTTGGAGGAGGAGAGAATGCGTTGTGGTGATCGCGGCGAGGTGCCGTTTCTCACCAGAAGTGCTCCACGAGCGGCGTTCTCGCTGAACCGCCGCATCCAGTTCGCTGATGCGCGCACGCATGCTCGCGGTCGGCGGAAACTGGAACAGCCGCGCGTGAGTGCGCGAGAAATCGGCCCCGCTGAGGTGTTCCGAGTGCAGTGTGTTCGGTTTCAATCAGCCGAGGGCTCTGTTCGGTGACCATCACCGGTACCCTTGGGTCCAATGGCGAAATCGAGACGATTGATAAGCTCTCGATCGCCACGATCGGTACTTTGACCTTGGACGCGGGAAGAGACGCCGATTCTCGTCATCCCGGTACACCGCTAGGGTCGGCTCCTCCTGTCCATACGCTTTGGCGTAATTTCTTGCTGTACGATCCGTTCGTGCTGAACTGGCTCAAAATTAGCTGCTTCATGCACGCGGTCGGCCAGGACCACGGCGACATGGCGATGCTCGGCAGCCGCGAACGGCGCGTCCTGCGTGTCCATCTGAAGCACGGCGGCTACGGCATTTCGGCACTGCAGGCAGCGGTCAACGCCGCCCTCGCGACACAAAGGAGATTGATATGAAACTTGCAATGATCGGCCTCGGCCGGATGGGTGCGAATATTACCCGGCGCTTGATGCGCGGTGGCCACGAGGTGGTCGTTTTCGACCGCAATGCGAGAGCTGTCGATGCGCTGGTCGAAGAAGGCGCGCGGGCCGCCACTTCGCTCGCTGCGGCGGCTAGCCAACTGCCGACGCCCCGCATCTTCTGGGTGATGCTGCCCGCAGGGGAACCCACCGAGACGACGGTTGACCTGCTCAAAGCAGAAGCGAAAACGGGCGACATCATCATCGACGGGGGCAATAGCTTCTACAAGGACGATGTCCGGCGCGCGCAAGAACTCGCCGAATTGGGTATTGCTTATGTCGATGTCGGCACCTCGGGGGGCGTGTGGGGGCTCGAGCGCGGCTACTGCATGATGATCGGCGGCGACAAGGCCGTGGTCGACCTGCTCGATCCCCTCTTTGACGCGCTGGCGCCTGGAATTGGCACGATCGCCCGCACCCCCAACCGGATGGAACAGGAAGGCGAGGATCCCCGTGCCGAGAAAGGCTATATCCATGCCGGGCCAGCCGGTGCCGGCCATTTCGTGAAGATGGTCCACAATGGTATCGAATATGGTTTGATGCAGGCGTATGCTGAGGGGTTTGACATCTTAAAGGGCAGAAGTTCCGACAAGCTGCCCGAAGGCGAACGCTTCGATCTCAACTTGACCGATATCGCCGAGGTGTGGCGGCGCGGCAGCGTCATTTCCTCCTGGCTGCTCGATCTCACCGCGGCTGCGCTCGCCAAGGATCAGATGCTCTGCGAGTTTTCGGGTCGGGTAGCGGACTCTGGCGAGGGGCATTGGACGATCGAGGCGGCAATGGAAGAGTGCGTTCCAGTACATGTCCTGTCCGCAGCGCTGTTCGCGCGCTATCGCAGCCGGGTTGACCATACCTTTGGCGACCAGGTGCTGTCGGCGATGCGCTTCGGTTTCGGTGGCCATGTCGAGATGCCGCAGTGACAGCTTCCAGGGCCGGATCGACCAGCGCAATTGCCGCAATGTGCTGGTCGGTAGCGATGGCCCCCGCGTTTCGGTCATCGGGCTCGACGACGTGATCGTGGCGGTTGACGGCGACGAGGTTCAGGTCGCGAGCAGCAGCGGCACGCAGCAGGTCGGCAAGCAGCCCGGAGCGGCCAACCAGTGAGCGCTCGGCTGGCTACGCGGATGTTTGCCAAGCCATGGGGCAGAGATCGCCTGCCACCGCCGTTCATCAACCCATCGGGTGCGCGGATCGGCGAAGTGTGGTTCGAGCCCCCTGCCGAACTCGACGGGCTGCTGGTCAAGTATATCTTCACGTCAGAGGCGCTCTCGGTCCAGGTCCATCCTTCGGATGCCCAGACGCTGGCTGCCGGGCTTGGCCGCCAAGGCAAGGAAGAATGCTGGCTGGTGATTGATGCCGAGCCCGGGGCGGCTTTGGGGATCGGCTTTGCCAAGCCTCTGGAAGCTGACGCGATGCGCGCTGCCGCGCTCGACGGCTCGATCGAGCATCTGCTCGAATGGCATCGGGTCAAGGCGGGGGACTTCTTCTATATCTCGGCGAACACAGTCCATGTGATTGGGGCCGGGATCAGCCTGATCGAGGTCCAGCAGAACAGCGACATCACTTATCGGCTTTACGATTACGGGCGTCCGCGCGAACTTCATCTCGCCGAAGGGGTAGCCGTCGCATTGGGCGCGGCGCATCCCGCCAAGCTGCGCTTCCATCTCGGCGCGGATGGCCCTTTGCAGTTGGTTGAAGGGCCGCATTTCAGACTGGACCGAATCGAGGGGGGATTACCTGCATCCGTTGCCCGGCGCTATGCTGGCGGGCCAGCGCTGGTGATCCCGCTCAGTGGCGATGTGACGATTGCGGGCGAGCCTATTGCCAGAGGTGAATGCGGTCTGGCAGCGTCGGTCGCAGCCCTGAAAGTGCCGGATGGGGTAAAGGCCCTGATTGCTGCGACCTGCGGCTCTTAGCCCGGCAAGGTAAGGCACACCTCGATCGGTCCCAGCGCCTTGGCGCAGGGGAACTGGGGGGACCCGAGAGGCCCCCCAGCGATCCCAGTGGCGATAGGGATCAATGCCTCGCGTAGACCGTCTGACCCGATGCTCCAAACATGTAGACGTTGTAACGCTGGGGATTCTGGCCCGGCACTTCCATTCCCGGCGAGCCAAGCGGCATTCCACCGACGGCGAGACCGGTCGCGCCCCTGGGCTTTGTGGCCAGAAATCGCTTCACATCGGCAATCGGCACATGGCCCTCGAATACCATCCCGTCTATGATGGCGGTATGGCAAGACTGGAGGCTGGGCGTAATGCCGTGCCGTTTTTGGAGCGCCGCCCGTTTGCTATCATCAACGGTCTTGATTGGGTGCCCAAGAGCAGCCTTTACTTGCGAAGCCCATTTTTCGCAGCACCCACAGCCTGGGTCCCGGTACATGACTGCTTGGGTGGCTAGGGCCGGCGTCGACACAAGCGCCAAAGCTAGGACAATTTTTCTCATCATCCATTCCTTTCAACAAAAAAACGCGGAGCGCCCTTACCAGCCCTCCGCGCCCGTCGCTCACTTGCGATCCATACCACCCACATCGTGGCCGTCATGGGCTTCGGCCTTGTCGGCCTTGTCTTTGCAGCAGGTCATTTTCCCCTGCTCATCCTTCCTGCAGCAACAGCATTCCTTTGTGGGCGCTGGCGCCGCATCAGCGGCGAACGCAGCGGAGGATATGGTGAGCGCAAGTGCGCCCAAAAGATATTTATTTGTCATGATATTACTCCGTTCCATAGTTGAAAATTGCAGTGCCATGCCGCGCGCGGCGGGGGCGTTGGAGGAGCAATGAAACCGCCCATCAGTCTGGTGATCGTGGAGGGTTCGACCACTGCATGTGCCAGTGAGGGCTGCACTAGCATTGCGTCCACCACAGGCGGGAAGACACAGGCATGGCAGGTGAGCCTTGCATCATCGTTCGTGTCATCCGTTTGTTCATCGTGCGACTTGAGGGCGTCTGCGCAAACGGATGTTATCGCGCTTGATTCCGCTAGAAAGGGAGATGCGCAACTTGGAGCAGCTCGAAGGATGAGCGCAAGCGCGAGAAAAAAAGCAGCTATAATCTTCATGCTGCGCGCCGTCTCTTGCGACAGACCGGCCATCGCATCACGAGCAAAACCGTCCCGGCTAGACCGAGCAGAAGTCCGCCGATAGCAAAGGATAATAGCCACCATGTGTTGAAATTCTCATGGTTCTTCCAGTCCATGATGTGAAGGCTCCAGAAGAAATCATAGAGCCGCCAGGCGCCGGTGCGGACGGCCGTAATTCGTCCGGTTTGCTGCGCCACGAACACACTGGTTTGATCGCTATCGGCAAAAGTCACGCGCCATGCCGGAAGCGCTGCGCGATATTCGGGGCTTTCCTGTGTGACGAGGCTTGCCGTCGATTTCGGCTTGTCGTCCGATCTCCAAGCGGCCTCGGCAATGCGCGTCGCGACTTTGGCATCGACCGGCGGCAGTGGCACACCAGTCGCGGCGTCGAACAGCTTTATTCCCTTTGTGGTGGCAAGTTCCGCAACGGCACGCCCCTCGAGCATATGCCATGTCATCGCCTCGACTGGCGCGTCGGCCTGCGCAAGGATCTGTCCGGCAGGGGCAAAGGAAGCGTCCACCGGAAAAGCGATCACGCTCTCGCGATCAACGAGGTGCTCGCCGCGCACTTTCTCGATCGGCAAAAAGCTCACCAGCGCGCCGCTGGCAAACCAGATCAGCATCTGCGCGCCGATCACCAGCGACAGCCATTTGTGAACCTTGCTGGCCCCGACGTGGAGGCGACACGAGCGCTGCACCGCTTGACCCTTTTCCAGCCCGCGTCAGAACCAAAGCCTAACACCCATGACGAAGTGGGGATCTGATACCTGTCCGCCGCTTGCTTGGGTGAAGCGCGCAGATTCGCCGAACTGTCGGATCCATTCAAAGCCGATGTAAGGCGCAAACTCCCTCTTGATTTCATATCTCAGACGCGCACCCACCTCGAGGTTGGATAGGCCGGCCCCGACTCCCAGCTCGGAAATTGTCTGAGCCGAAAAATTCGCTTCAATACGCGGCTGCAATATCCACTTTTGTGTTATACGCTGGTCGTAAAACCCCTCGATCCGCCCGCGGACCTCGCCTTCATTCGAGAGAAAAGCTGAAGCGGTTACCTCGAACCAATAAGGCGCGAGCCCTTCTATTGCGACGACAGCATATGTCCGAGAAGGATTTGGCGAAACATCATATCGAATTCCGGCCTGCAAATTCCAGTAAGGGTCGATTGCCCTTGAATAGGCTGCGGTCAGTTCGAGGTCGTCCAGCGGACCGCGAAATTCTCCTTCACCCTCGTATTTGAAGACGAACCGGTTGATATCCCCGCCGAGCCAGGCCTCACCCTCGAATCGATAGCTGTCCTTGTTCTTGTGCACCACATACTCGGCGAGGTCGAACGACGCGAACGCCACGGTGGTTCCGCCGGCTTCCTTCATCATTGCCGCGCGCGCTCTGGCCATCTCTGCCGGAGAATGCAGCCTATCGGCATACCAGTCGGACGGGGGAGAGGGCGCGGGCGCATTCCCGGGTTCGAGATCGGTCCCATAAGCGCTTTGCGATCGATCTACTGGATCGGGGATCGCCGCTTTGGGCGTGCAATGGCCCATTTCCGCGTGCTCGGGTGGACAGTCGGGATCGGAGGGCGACGCCTCTGTAGGTTGCCCTTCCATCACCATTCCTGCCATTCCGTCATCCGCCCCTGCTTCGGCCGGCTTTGCGGCTTCGGCGGGGTGGGCGGCAGGTGTACAGTGGCCCATCCTTGCATGCTCGGCCGTGCACTCCCCAGCCGGGCTTACAGGACCGGCTGCGGAACCAGGTTTGTGTTCCGTGCCATGGTCCGACTTCTCGCCGGAGGGTTTGGGCGGCTGCTTCGCCGGCTTCTGCGGCATCGGCATGCCCGGCATAGAGCCATGGTCCATCGGCGGCATTGACTGCGCATTGGCCGGGAAGCTGAGCATCAGCGCCGTGCCGCCGGCGAGGATCAAACGCGAAAGGCTCATGCCGCGTCTCCTCGCGGCCTGACACTTACGACCCGCATCATCCCTGCGTGCATGTGGTAAAGGAGGTGACAGTGGAACGCCCAGTCGCCCACCGCGTCGGCGGTAAAGTCGAAGCTGGCCTTGCCTCCGGGCTGTACCAGCACGGTGTGCTTTCGGGGCGAGAACGCGCCCTTGCCCGTTACCAGCTCGAAAAAGTGGCCATGGAGGTGGATTGGGTGGCTCATCATCGAATCGTTGATAAGATTGATCCGCACCCGCTCACCTTCGAGGAAGGGGATGGGCTCATGGTAGTCCGACATTTTGATGCCGTCGAACGACCACATGAACCGCTCCATGTTGCCCGTCAGATGGATATCGAGCGACCGCTCCGGAGGCCTCACGTCGGGATTGCGCTCAAGAGCGACCAGGTCATGATAGGTTAGGACCTTGTGTCCGACATCCTCCAGGCCTTGGCCCGGTTCGTTCATGCGATCGACCGGCATCGGCGAGATCGTCTGAACGCCTGGATCGCGCTTGACCTGCGGCGCGACGCTGAAATCGCGCATGCTGTGGCTCATCGCCCCGGCGCCATGCCCAATTGCCGCATGATCGGCGGCAGTGGCTCCGCCTTCCGAGGGCGTGCAGTGACCCATTTTGGCATGTTCGGGCGGACAGTCGACCGCCGGCGCCGCGGCGGCCGACATATCCATGTCGCCCATGCCTGCCGGATCGCTGCCGCTTGCCGCGCCGGACATGTCCATGTCACCCATGCCCATGTCCTTCATCGTCGCGAGCGGCCGCTCGCGCAGCGGCGGAACCTCTGCAGCCATGCCCGGACGCGGTGCCAGTGTCGCGCGCCCAAGCCCGGAGCGATCGTTGGCTTCTGCGATGAGCGTGTATGCCCGGTCGTCGGGCGGAGTGACGATGACATCGTAGGTCTCGGCGACGCCGATCTGGAACTCGTCAATTTCGACCGGCCGCACATTGAGCCCGTCGGCCTGAACGACGCTCATGCGCAGCCCCGGAATGCGGACGTTGAAGATCGACATGGCGGACGCGTTGATGATCCGCAGCCGCACCCGCTCGCCCGGGGTAAACAACGCAGTCCAGTTATCCTTCGGCCCATAACCGTTCACTAGGAAGGTATAGGTGGACCCGTTGACGTCGGCGATATCGGTGGGATCCATCCGCATCTTGCCCCAATCGACTCGTTCGCTGAGCGGTTGGTCCTTGCCCGCCAGCAGGCCGCCGAGTGTCTGGCGCTGCATGTTGAAGTGCCCGGGATTGACCTTCAGCTTGCGGAAAATCGCTTCGGGGGCCAGCTGGCTGTGATCGGAAAGCACAACCACATGCTCGCGATCATAGGCAACCGGATCTGCACCTTTGGGATCGATCACGATCGGGCCATAGTGGCCCAATTGCTCCTGCAGGCCCGAGTGACTGTGATACCAGTAGGTTCCCGACTGCACGACCGGGAACTCATACACAAAGGTCGAACGGGGCCTGATGCCCGGAAAGCTGACGCCAGGCACGCCGTCCATCTGGAAAGGCAAAATCAGTCCATGCCAATGGATCGAGCTGTCCTCGTCAAGATCGTTAGTCACCGAAAGCCGCACGGTCTGGCCTTCGCGCAAACGGATCAAAGGGGCAGGAACTGTACCGTTCAGCCCGATCGCACGACTGACCTTGCCGTCAACTCGCATAGTCTGACGCGCGATCCTCAAACTGATGTCGGTGCCCGATACTGTCGGGATCGGATCCGTGATGCCTGCGGAAACAGGTTGTGCCCACGCGGGAAACCAATTGGCCATTGCCGCAGCTGATCCGCCGACTGCGGCGCTTTTAATGAACTTTCTTCGATCAAGTATCATGGCTGGTCCGTATGCTGAGAGATCCACCTTACCGGCATATACGCATCAACATGCGCCACCCCTCATATCGGGAAGCAATTTCTTGCTCGACATCTCCTGTCTCCAACGGAAGTAGAGAATGAAAAGTCACATATATCAGCTTCAGATGGCTCGTCTCTCGATGCCGGTTTGGCGTTTGCCCTCAAAGACTTGCAGATCGCGCGGGACCGACTTGGCATCATTCCGTTCCGAACGGTTCCGCGAACTTCTCTCGCAGTCTGGTGCGGGCGCGGTACAGTCGCGTCTCCACAGCCTTTTCGGTAATCCCCAGGATCGCGGCTGTCTCAAACTGGCTTAGTTCCTCGATGGCACGCAGGATCAGTACTTCCCGCAAGGGGAGCGGCAGGGCAGCGATGGCTCGCTCGAGTTCGGCAAGCTCGGCACGTCCTTGCACTTCGCGTTCGGGGCTCGGGACATCGCTTTCGAAATCCTCGTCGTCGGCGATCGGCCTTGCCAGCGAAAAAAACGAACGTACTGCGCGGCGTCGAGCCCAGTCCCGACATTTGTTCAGGGCGATGCGTGCGATCCAGACTCGGAATGGCCGCTCGGGATCATATCTGCCGATGTTGGTGAACGCGGATACGAAGCATTCCTGCAAGATGTCCAGCGCCTCCTCCGGATCGCCGACATTGCTCCTGATCAGCCGAAAGACGGGCCCCTTGTAACGACCCATGAGTTCACGAAACGCCGACGGGTGGCCCCCGACGGCCAGGCTCGTCAGTTCGCGATCATCGCATTGCGATAGGTCCAGCGTCACCGTGCATCGGCGGTCAACGCTTTGACCACAGTGCTGTCGAACCTCTTTGCCTGCTCGGGATCAAGCACCGCTCGCATCTCGAACAGATGCTCAAGGGTTTCCTTCTGAAGCGCTCCCATAGCTACATGGCTCTGATCGATCGCCGCAGTCACTTTCGGTCCATAACCATGTTCGGCTTCAATTGCCTCGGCGAGACGGGCATTCGCAGCCCGCATATCGAGTTCGAGTGCCTTGCGCTTGACGGCAAATCGGGCTTCGATCGCATCGATCTTGACATGCTGCTGCGGCGTCAGTGTCAGTTCGCCATGCAGCAGGGCATGTAGCTCGGTTTCCTTCGGTCGCGGCCGATCGGCGACGATCTTGCCTACGAACACGCCGCAGATGGCGGACGCGAATGCTACCAGCGCGAGCAGGAGCAGCCAACGCGATCTCGCGGTCATCGAGGATCGAGCAGTGCGGAGGGAGCGAGCGCCGAAACGGGTGCGAATGGCGACAATGAAGGATCGCGACCCACCGGCTCAGCACTCGCAACACCTGCAATGGCACCGCCGCCGAGCGAAAGGAATGCGGACAACACCATGAAGCGCTGCGCCATGGTCGTCTCTTTTCGGCGTAGTGCGAGCGCGCTGAACACCCTGTCGTCGAGGCCATCGAGCAACCCCGTTGGCGGAGCGCGCCTCAATTGTCTCAAATAGTCGTCCATGGCGTCCTCCTCCAATCGGTTCTCTCCATCATACGCGTCTGCGTTCAAAACCCCTCACGCCACATCGAAATGAGGGGTGGAGCCGGTCGACGCGTATCTAGCATCGAACGCAAACTTTTGGAGACGTTTCATGCGTAGATCTGCTGTTGCCACCATACTCGCCTCGCTGGTGCTGATCTCGGTTCCCGGCGCCGTCCTTGCTCACACCAAGCTCGTTTCCTCGACGCCAGCGGCGAACGCCACCGTCCCTGCCGCCAATGCCCGTTCAATCAACCTAACCTTCAACGAGAAGGTTATCGCCTCGACGCTCAAGGTCGACCTCGCCATGACAGGGATGCCCGGAATGAACGACCATCCTCCGATGAAGGTCGCGTTTAGTTCGATGATAGGCAAGGACGGCAAGTCGATCATGCTGATGCCCAAGCGCGCGCTCGCGGCAGGAACCTACCAGGTGTCCTGGTCGGCGGCGGGCACCGACACCCACCGGATGGGCGGCCAGTTCTCGTTCACGGTCCGCTAGGTTATGTCACCCGATTGGGCGATGATCGCGATCAGGCTCGGACTGTTTCTGAGCCTGATCCTGCTTGTGGGTATGGCGGTTTTTCCGCTTTACGCCCTGCGGAAATCCGAGCGGATCGAGGAGACGGTCTTGCCCTTGCGCTCCTCGCTCGGGCTGTTGGCGCTCGGTGGCCTGGTCCTCTCGGCGATCGGATTCCTGGTCTTGCTTGCGAGCATGACGGGCAATCCGCTCAGCGCCCCGGACTGGGCAACTGGCCGTTCGATCTTGTTTGAAACCCCGATCGGCACGGCCTGGTTGGTCCGGATGGCGGCGCTGGCGACTGCATTTTGGGCTGCCTTTTCCGTCCGTTCGACTGACCGTAGGCTCACTCTGGTAACGCTGGCCGGGGCGGTGGCGCTTGGATCACTGGTCTGGACGGGACATGCCGGCGCTAGCGAAGGCAATCTCGGGCTAGTTCACAAGGCTAGCGACGTTCTGCACATGCTGGCAGCTGCGGTCTGGCTCGGCGGCATTGCCGCCTTTCTGCTGTTACTGCGGTTAGCGTCGGGACAGGATGAGGAAACCCGCATGATGGTCGGTCACAGAGCGCTTGGCGAATTTTCGCGTGTCGGCAGCGTCTGCGTCTTGATCATTACGGGAACCGGGTTGGTCAACGCCCAGATTCTGGTCGGCTATGAAAATCTCACACAGGCGCTCGGTTCCGATTATGGACGACTGTTGGCCGTGAAGCTGGCGTTGGTCGGCGCGATGCTGCTGCTGGCCGCCAAGAACCGGTGGCGTCTCACGCCAGCGCTTGGAACTGCGATCGAAGATGGCGAGACCGGTTCAGCCACTGCGGCGCTGCGCACAAGCTTGCTGCTTGAAGCTGGGGCAGCGGTGACCATTCTGGCGCTGGTCGCCTGGCTTGGCACACTCGAGCCGACGGCCAGCATGGCGATGCCTTGAGCGGGAAATCCGCTTCCTGGTCGGGATCGATGCTCCTTGGCATCGGTTGGGCCCTTCTCGATGCCCGCGTTGGCGACAATCGGCCCCACCGTCATATCGCCCATCAGATCTGCCTTGCGGTTGACAACCCGTGCGAGATCGGCGGCGCCGCCCGAATGCATTTGGCGGCGGGCGAAGCGGCACTCATTCCTGCGGGCATAAGCCATTGTCTGGCCCCTGTCGGCACAGTTCTCAGGACCATCTATGTGGATCCGCTATTTCGGGGGATGCGCAGCGCGGTGCAATCGCCCATAATTTCGCGGTTGTGCGCGGGCCAAGCGACCGCCTTGAAAGCAGTTAAGTGCGGCCACTCGGCGAGACAGTGGATCGAGGACTATCTCGGCACCGAGGCGGCGCGCGCTATCGACCGGCGCCTCCAGGTCGGCCTTGTCGGCTTGGAGCCGGGCATCGGCCCAGCTGCGCTGGCCCAACGATTGGGCTTATCGCCCGCGCGCCTGCGAGAGGTTGCTGTGCGCGATTTTGGGGTGCCGACTGCGAAGCTGCTCCAGTGGCTTCAACTGCAACAAGCGATCGAAGCGCTCCAGCAGTCGCAAAACCTGGCAGACGCGGCTGCGGCGGGCGGCTTTTCGGATCAGGCGCATTTCACGCGAAGGCTGGTCGAATGGTTTGGCGTCACACCCGCGCAAGGTCTGGCCCGCCTCGAAATTTCTGTAATTCGCTGATCGGACCAGCGAATCGTTCAAGACCGGGACGCCACGGGTGCGCATGAACACCTCATATTTTCCCGGAGTGCGCCCATGGTCCTCTTTCGTATTGCCTACGCCCCTGCCTATTTCCTGTTATTCGTAGGCGGAGCGGCCATGCTTGTTTCAAGCGGCGCTGCGCCAATTTGGTTGGTCGCCTTGCTGCTCGCGGCGATCGCGATATCGCTGGTGGCCGAACGGGTTGCCCCTTTTGAACGCCACTGGAACCAGAACCACGGCGACACCCCGCGAGACATAGCCCATGCCTTGGTCAATGAAGGGTCGATCCTGATCCTGGTCCTGCTCCTGCCGTTATTCGCCAGCCTGGTTACCTGGCCTTCAATGTGGCCGGCTGCGCTACCCTTCTGGGCTCAGCTGCTTCTTGCGATCATCCTCCTCGATGCTGGCATAAGTCTCGCCCATTTCGCCAGTCACCGCATCCCGCTTTTGTGGCGATTCCATGCGGTGCACCATTCGGTGCACCGCATGTACGGCTTCAACGGCTTGCTGAAGCATCCCGTTCATCAACTGATCGAGATCTCGGTAGGGACGCTTCCCTGGCTCGTGATGGGCATACCGCAGGACATCGCAATGGTCGGCTCCTTCGCCGTCGCCATTCAACTCCAGCTGCAGCATTCGAATGTCGACATGCGGTTGGGGCCGCTGACATATCTATGGGCAGTCGCACCGGTGCATCGCCACCACCATCTCGCTTCGGAGACCGACGGCGATGTCAATTTCGGACTGTTCCTGACGGTCTGGGACATGATCCTGGGCACCGCCCGGTTCAGCTCGAGCAGCCATATCCGCGCCGGAAAGCTAGGCATTGCGGGCCGTCCGGACTATCCGGATACCTATCTCGCGCAGCTTGGCGAACCCTTCAAACAATGGCCGCCGCAATCCGATACGGTGCAAGGCCGGCACGAGAGACTTGGCTAATGCCCGAAACGCAGCCCTACACACCCCCCGCCGGGCTTCATTTTCTTACACCGCTTTATGACGTGGGGGTGCGCTTCTCGACCCGGGAAAAGCTCTGGCGCACGGCGCTGATCGAACTCATTGCACCCGAAGACCGTGACATTCTGCTCGATATCGGCGCAGGCACCGGCAGTCTTGCAACCTTGCTCGCGCGCAAGAACCGCGCGACCCGCTATCTTGGGGTCGATCCTGACGCCTCGGCGATCGCCATCGCGCGCAGGAAGGCGCGCGCCGCCCACATTTCCGCTGAATTCGTTCAGGCGCATTTCTCGGCAAAAGCCGCGGCGACCTGGCCGGCGCCAAGTGTGGCGACCCTTTGCCTTGTCCTGCATCAGGTCCCGCTCAGCGAGAAGCTTCGCTTGCTCGAGGAGATCCATATGGTGCTCCAACCATCCGGGCGTCTGTACATCGCCGATTATGGTGAGCAGAGGTCATGGTTGATGCGCAAGCTGTTCCGGGCGACCATCCAGAAGCTCGATGGTTACGCCGATACCCAGCCCAATGCCGATGGCGTGCTCACGCCGCTGATGCTTCAAGGGGGTTTCACGGATATTCGCGAGCTCGCGCAATTCAATACCATCACCGGATCGATCTCGATCCTTTTCGGCACGAAAAGCAGCGCAAACAAGGGGATTGGCACCTCCAGTAGCAAATAGTTGAACCCGGGTTGAGGGATCGAAGGCAGGCGTGCGTATAGTTTGATGAAAGTACCGGTCCTCTTGCATGCCCTGCCCGTCGGGTCGCCCCGCCTGCGGGCTGGAGGCGGGAGGAGAACCAAGGAGAAGACACATGGCCTCCCGCCTCCACACGTTGCCAGTTACAAGGTCGTTCAGGCTTTTTCTGGCTGGGTCGCGCTCAATTGAAGGTGCTAGATTAGAGAACCTTGGCGTTGGAGAAACAAATGTCCGAGCGCGCTGACCAGGACGAGCTCGCTGTAACCGATCCGGTATGCGGCATGACAGTCAAGCCGGGTCCGGCAACCCGGCACGCCGAGCATGCGGGCCGGACTTACTATTTCTGCAGCGTCGGCTGCCATGGGAAATTCACGGCCAACCCTGACAGCTTCCTGCATGGCAAGCCCCAGGTCGCGAAGACTGCGGCTGAAGCTCCGGACGGTGCGATCTGGACCTGTCCGATGCATCCCGAAATCGTGCGGGATGGCCCCGGCAGCTGTCCGATCTGCGGCATGGCGCTTGAGCCTGCCATGCCAAGCGCGGAAACCGGGCCGAGCGCTGAATATCGTGACATGCTCCACCGGTTCCGGATCGGGCTGATACTTGCATTACCGGTGCTCGCACTCGAGATGGGCGGCCATTTGACCGGGCTCCATCAATTGCTCTCCCGTCAGACGAGCAATTGGGTCCAGATGTTGCTCGCGACGCCTGTGGTGCTGTGGGCCGGATGGCCATTCTTCGAACGGGCGTGGCTGTCGCTCAAGACCCGAAGTCTCAACATGTTCACGCTGATCGCCATGGGAACCGGCGTTGCCTGGGCCTACAGCATGGTCGCTGTGCTGGCCCCGTCGATCTTTCCGGCCGCCTTCCGCGCGGCCGACGGTTCGGTTGCGGTCTATTTCGAAGCGGCGGCTGTCATCACGGTGCTCGTGCTGCTTGGTCAGGTTCTCGAGCTGCGCGCTCGCGAGACCACGAGCGGCGCGATCCGCGCGCTGCTCGACCTGTCACCGAAACGCGCGCGGCGGGTCAGGCCCGATGGCGAAGACGAAGAAGTTGCGCTCGAGAATATCTTGGTCGGCGACACCCTGCGGATTCGGCCCGGCGAGAAGGTTCCGGTCGACGGCACGATCCTCGAAGGCCAGGGCAGCGTCGACGAAGCGATGATCACCGGGGAGTCGATGCCGGTCTCCAAGGCGATGGGTGCCGCGCTGATCGGCGGAACGATAAACCAGACCGGTGCGTTCGTGATGCGCGCGGAGCGGATCGGACGGGACACGATGCTCGCCCGGATCGTCCAGATGGTCGCCGATGCCCAGCGCAGCCGGGCGCCTATCCAGCGGCTGGCCGACGCGGTCTCTGGCTGGTTCGTCCCTGCGGTCATCCTGGTGGCTTTGGCGGCATTCCTGATCTGGTCACTCGTCGGCCCGTCCCCGGCGATGGGCTATGGCCTGATTGCCGCCGTCGCAGTCCTCATTATCGCCTGCCCCTGCGCGCTCGGTCTTGCAACGCCGATGTCGATCATGGTTGGCGTCGGCCGCGGGGCGCAGGCCGGAATCCTGATCAAGAATGCCGAAGCGCTCGAGCGAATGGAAAAGGTCGACACGCTTGTCGTCGACAAGACCGGCACGCTCACCGAAGGAAAGCCTGCGGTGGTTGGGGTCGAGGTAGCCTCGGGTCACTCGGCGGACGAAGTGCTGCGGATCGCCGCCAGCCTCGAACGGATGAGCGAGCATCCGCTTGCTGCCGCGGTAGTCAAAGCCGCAGAGGACAAGGGCCTTGCGCTTGGCAATCCCGCAAATGTCGATCAACCCGTCGGCAAGGGCATCACCGGCACGGTCGACGGTCACGCCGTCGTCGTCGGCAAGGCCGGCTTCTTCGACGAATTGGGTCTGTCGGTTGGCGCGCTTTCAGCCCGGGCCGACGAATGGCGCGCGGACGGTGCCACGGCGATTTTCCTCGGGATCGACGGAAACGTAGCCGGCGTGATCGCGATCGCAGACCCGATCAAGCCATCGACACCCGTGGCATTGAAAGAGCTGGCAGCCGCCGGCGTTCGGGTCATCATGCTTACCGGAGACAATCGCATCACCGCAGAAGCGATCGCGCGCCGCCTCGGCATCGCGGACATCGAAGCCGACGTTATGCCCGACCAGAAAAGCGCGGTTGTCAAGCGCCTGCGCAGCGAAGGCCGCGTCGTCGCCATGGCCGGAGACGGTGTCAACGACGCACCCGCGCTTGCCGCTGCCGACGTGGGGATCGCGATGGGCTCTGGCACCGATGTCGCGATCGAGAGCGCTGGGGTGACGCTGCTCAAGGGCGATCTCACCGGGATCGTGCGCGCACGGCACCTCAGCCGCGCGACGATGCGCAACATTCGACAGAATCTGTTTTTTGCATTCGCCTATAATGTTGCAGGCATCCCGATTGCCGCAGGGGCGCTTTATCCCGTCTTTGGCCTGCTCCTGTCACCCATTATAGCCGCAGCCGCCATGGCACTGTCGTCGGTCAGCGTAATCGGCAATGCGCTGCGGCTGAAGCGTGTGGAGATCTGAATGTTCTTGAGACGCCCATATATGCTCGCGGTTGCATCGCTTGCCGTCATCGTCCTTTTCTATGTGCTGCGTGAGCATTGGGTGCATGCGCTCGGCGTTCTGCCTTACGCCATATTATTGCTATGCCCACTCATGCATCTGTTTCACGGATCGCATGGACATGATCATTCGGGCAAGGCACCTTGAGTCTGACACCAAAATTACAACCTCGGGGGAGATTGAAAATGCAAATGACGATACTCGCTGCAAAGAGCGCGGTAGCTGCATCATGTCTTTTAATGTCGACACTGGCTAGCGCGGAGCAGCCTGACCGTGACGGCGCTGCTGCCGTTCTGTCAGCCTATAAAGCCGCGATCGAGCGGCTCGACATTGCAGATGTTGAGAAACTCTTTTCGCCCGATGCCATCGTCATCGAGTCAGGAAAGGTCGAGGGCAATTTCAATGCCTATCGCGACCATCATCTGGGACCCGAACTCAAAGAGTTCAAATCCTTCGCCTTCGGCAACTACAAGGCCGACATCAGGTTTGAAGGTCCTATTGCACTCGCGACAGAGACTTACACATACCGGATTGTTCTGAAATCGGGCGAACCCATCGACCGGCTCGGCGTTGCCAGCACCGTGTTGAAATGGAACGGGCAAGCTTGGCAAATTGTGTCGACCCACAGTTCGTCGCGCAAGCCCAAGGCACCAGCCAACTGATGCAGATGGTCGATCGATCCTCGCTCATCCGCCAGATGATCGAGCGCTGGCGCGACGATCCGGGCGCAACCTACCAAAGCTGGTTCCTCTGGGACGAACGCATCAAGAATTTCCGATCGATCCGACGAGGAATTCAGCAAGTTGTGGCCGAAATCGAGGCTGGGTCATTTGGCGTTGCCTATCGCGGGTCATCGCTTGAGACGGTCGTGCATTCGATCGCCGAACAGCGTCAGATTTTCAAGGGCGCCGACCATGCTTTCCTCTGGAAGCCCAAGCTCCGTATTCCCGACATTTACGAGCATCGCGCCAACCAGCGCGCCTTCGGGCACCTGCTGCACAATTGTGTCTGCTGTGACACGGCCGAAGACGTTATTGCCCATATTCGGGGGATCGACAGCCTCAAGATCAAAGGTCTGGGGCCAGCGGTCGCCAACTTGCTCTATTTTCTTCATCCTACGCTGATCCCGCCGTTCAACACGGCCATCGTCAGAGGCTATAACGCTCTCACATCGTCCAAGGTCAAGCTTGGGAGCTGGGAACAGTTTCTCGCCATGCGCAGCGGCATCCTCGACCTGAACGACGAATATCGCGACCTTCTCTCCAATGATCTTGGCGCTATTGGCGGGCTTTTATTCGACATTGGTTCAGGACGTTACCCCTCCCCCTCACCATCCGACGAAAGCTCAGGCGACTGGATCAACCGCCTCGATGCGGTCCGTGCCGAAGCGCACCAGCTCAGCAAGGCGGAATTGGCGCGGAACGATGATGACCGCACCCATAGCGAAGTACAGGCATGGTTGCGCGACCTTGGGCATGCGCTTGGCTATCGCATATGGATTGCCGCGAACGACCGAGGACGGATCTATAGCGGCATTCCGCTGGGAAAAAATTGTCTCGAGCATCTTCCGCCGGAAATCGCAATTGCGCCGGGTGCAGATGCCGTGCGGCTCATTGACGTTTTATGGATTGCGGCAGACGCGCCGCGCGTCGTAGCGGCGTTCGAAGTTGAGCATTCGACTTCCATTTATTCGGGTATCGTCCGGATGCTCGACCTGGCGCTGAGCGGGGCCGATATCGAGAATGTCGCCGAGCTCTTTCTGGTTGCACCGGATACCCGCGAAAAAGATGTGCGGGCACAGCTTGCGCGACCGGCATTCAGCCGCATCGCGGATCTCAAAATAGCCTATCTTCCCTATACCGAACTCGCCTCTCATCGCGAACAGATTGCTCGCTTCGGCAGCGGTATGAAGGCAATTCGGGCTATCTCCCGTCCCCTTTCCACTCTCTCCAGGTCGGAATGATTTACGCGATGTTGGCCGACTCCAAGCCAACGCAGGCGAGCACGATATGGGAGTGACAAACACAAATATATAAACAGCTTCTGTCTAGGCTGTGTTGACAAAAGGGATTCCCATTTGCCCCGAGTTCTGATTCATATGTGGACGCCCCCTTGGCAAGGGCATTTTGTCGGGACGGGTTTTGATCGGTTGCTTTCATATGTCCGGCCTGTTTGTGCGGTGTTTTGATTGCCGCTGGCCCTGATGGAAATCCGCCGGTGAGGTCCCTAATCAAGCTCTCGCGCGTTTGAAGCGCAGTGAATCAGACGGGTTGGTCACACCATTGGCTCGATCTTCACTCATCATCGACTGCCATTACCATTTCGGATGACCTGAGTTTGATTAGGTCAGACGCGCATAAGGGTGATAGGCTTCCTTCCGGGTGAGTACGACCCAGGCGATCCGGGCGAGCTTGTTGGCGAGTGCGACCGAGACGACGCGGAACGGCTTCTTCTCGCTGAGCTTCCTGATCCAGTCGGCCATGGGCGTGGGCTTGTCTTTGACGTGCCGCATGACGGCGGTCGCTCCGACGACGAGCAACCTGCGCAAGTAGCGATCTCCCTGCTTCGAGATGCCGCCCAGTCTGGTTTTGCCGCCGGTCGAATGCTGCTGTGGTGTCAGCCCGAGCCAGGCGGCGAACTGTCGACCCGAGGAGAACTGCTCGGCATCCGTGACTGTTGCGGCAATCGCCGTCGCCGTGATGATCCCGAGGCCGGGGATCGCGGCGAGCCTGCGACTGGCTTCGCTCCTGGCGTGCCAAACGGCGAGTTGCTGATCAAGTTCGGCAATTTCAGCAGAAACAGCCATGATCTGGCGGATCAATATCTCGAGAGCAGCGCGGGCGTAGGATGGTAGGGCATCCTTGTCGGCCATCACTTGCTCGGCCAGCTTGGCGAGGTTGGCGATACCGGGGTTGGCGACGAACCCGAGTTCAGCCAGATGTGCACGCAGGGCATTGGCAAGCATGGTCCGCTGTCGCACGAGCAGGGATCGAGCGCGATGGGTCATCAGGATGCCCTGTTGCTCGACGGACTTGACCGGTACGAACCGCATTGTGGGGCGCTGCACAGCTTCGCAGATCGCTTCGGCATCGAGCGCGTCACTCTTGCCGCGCTTGACATAGGCCTTCACGTAAGAAGGCGGTATCAGGCGCACCTCGTGCCCCATCGCGGCGAGCGTGCGTGCCCAGTAATGGGCCGTTCCGCAGGCTTCCACACCGATCAGACACGGCGATAACTTCGAGAAAAACGGCAGCATCTGCTTGCGATGCAGCTTCTTGACCAGAACCACCTTGCCATCGTCATCGACGCCGTGCGCCTGAAACACGCTCTTCGCCAAATCCAGCCCAATAATCGCTATCGTCATTGTGAACCCTCCTCTTCCCGCTTTGTCGGACATGCAGCATAGACGCTGTCGGTCAGTGCGGGGGCGTCCACATCATCAACGTCGTCAGCTTTTGGAGGCTGGCGATGGCGGATGGTTGGCGGGATGATCTGACGGAGTGGCTTGCACCTTTTGTGGGACTGCTGGGTGATCGGCGCAGGGCGCGGATGTGCCCAGCCTATGTCGAGGGTCTGATCGGGCCCGGTGATCGCAAGAGTGTGCAGCCGATGGCGATGCGGTTCCCCGGGATCGGCTATGATCAGCTGCACCATTTTATTGGCGGTGCCTTGTGGGACAGCGCGCCATTGGAGGAGGAACTCTGTCGGCAGGCGGACGCGCTGGTTGGTGGGAGCGATGCTTGGCTGATCATTGATGACACGGCCTTGCCCAAGAAGGGGCGTGCGTCGGTCGGTGTGGCGCCGCAATATGCATCGGCGCTGGGCAAGAACGCGAACTGCCAGACCCTCGTGTCGGTGACGCTGGCTTCGAGCGAAGTGCCGGTCATGGTCGGCTTGCGCCTGTTCCTGCCTGAGAGTTGGACCAGCGATGCGGCGCGGATGGATCGTGCGAAGGTTCCTGAAGAGGCGCGCGCCTATCGCACCAAGCCCGAGATCGCTCTGGCCGAGATCGACCGCGTGCGCGGCACTGGTGTGCGCTTGGGCGGCATACTGGCCGACGCTGGCTATGGCCTGTCTGCCCCGTTCCGGCAGGCACTCACCGAGCGTGGACTGACCTGGGCAGTGGGCATCCCTTACAAGCAGAAGGTCTATCCGGCCGATGTTGCCATGATCTTCCCGGTTGCTGGCCGCGGACGACCACGCAAGAACTATGTCCCTGATGTTCCCTCGCGTCCTGCTCAGGATATGCTCGAGAGCGCCAAGTGGCAGTCCGTAAGCTGGCGGCGCGGCACCAAGGGCAAGCTCTCGGCGCGGTTCGCTGCCAAGCGCGTGCGGGCACTGTCAAAGGGATTGCACCGCTAGCGGTGGAAGATCGCGGTGGTTAGAGTGCGGTCATGCCTCGCCCTCGCAAACCCGCTAATCCGTTCCGGTACTTTCACTCCTCGCCGGAGGTCATCCGGTTGGTGGTAATGCTGTATGTCAGGTTTCCGCTGAGCTTGCGGAACGTGGAAGATCTCCTGTTCGAGCGCGGGA
>JACCDH010444535.1_pt1 | contig 30858 bp, 29 predicted proteins | sample 7442481 | NCBI WGS metagenome assembly JACCDH01 (sample SAMN15323433, study PRJNA562643) | freshwater metagenome | isolation source: river surface water | place: USA:Blue River Watershed | collected 2017-08-15
GAAGCCAGTGCCGCACCCAGCGGGCAGATATAACGGCAATAGCCACGATAAACCACAACCCCCAGCACTAGGCAGGCCACCGCCCAGAGCACATAGGGCCAGTCGCGCTGAAAGTAAAAACTGATCGCAGTTTTAAAGGGTTCAATCTCCACTGCTTTTTCTGCAAAGCGCGGAGCCATATAGAGTGACGCCAGCAGCGTGCCCAGAACAACATACTTTACCCACTTCAGTTTTTCATCCAGGGCGGTACGCAAACGTCGTTGCCTGACGCCGATGGCATTGGCGATCAAGCTGATCAGTTCCTGCAGTGCCCCAAAAGGACACAACCAACCGCAGAACGTACCGCGCCCCCAAACGAGCAGAGTTACACCGACGAATAGCCAGAGAATGACCGTCATCGGGTCATTCATCAGAAAACTCAAATCACCACCGGTGGCCAGCGACTCAAGCGCCGCGGTGATATTGACAATCGTCAGCTGGCCTTGTGCATACCAGCCGATGAACCCTAGCGTGAAAATCAAATAAGCAGTCCGCAGAATGCGTAAACGGGAGCTACTCTCGCTGAACCGCTTTTGCGCAATCAGCCCCAGGCTCAGAATGGCCAAGCCGGTCAGTAATATCGCGATATCCAGCCAACGCGATTGCCAGAGATTTAGCCATTCACGCCAGGCATCCTGATCTTCTGACAGATAATTGAATTTCTCGCTATTTTCCGCATGACTTCGTGATTCAGTTGAGGCCTCTTTTCCCGAATTTTCTGCGACTGTCTCATTAATGACTTCCAATTTTTTTGAGTTTTCAAGATTCACTTCTTTATCAGTATCTTTACCCGATGACTTTTCCAATACTTCCGATGTTGATGCAATTTTTACGTTGGTATCAGAGGACGGTACTTTTTCCACCACGGTCGAACCTGTATTCGATTTTCCAGAATCTGCTAATTTAGGGTCAGGCGGCGCCGGGACAATGGCAGTTTGTGTCGGAGCAGTGACTGGCTTTCCATCCGCATTTGAATTTTGAGTATTCGATTCATTTTCGGCGTGCTTGTCATCAAAGTGATCCGTGACATTTATTTTCAGCTTTGAGATAGCCACTTTGGCGGCAGCAGTCATGATCGTTCGATTCATTGCCTTTGCCGAAATCGTGCCACGATGAACACCCCTTAAATAAGCTGTGTGCTCATTACGTGAGGGCGTGTCGGTAGATTTATTGATCTCGGTACTATGCCGAACAGTCAGACCTTTGTACTGCGCTGCAAATTCTGTGAGTTTGGCGTTGCCGTAGCTGTCCAAAAAGATAGGCTCTTTATGGTCGATCAGCTTGGCACTCAACAAACGACCCGACAAATCGATGACCACCAAAATATTGATCGGCTTTCCGCTATAACCGCGTACCGACACAACCTCATTGGTTTCAAATACATAAGCCTTGAGCTCAGGCTTGCTGTCTGGCGATGCAGCATCTTTTACGAACAAGGGATAAACAGGCAGGTCAGACTGAATTTCACCAACAATATACTGATCCTCAAACAGCTTCTCGAGCTCATCCTTGGGAATCATGCCTGCGGCCGACTCGGCTACAAGACACAGAAGTACCAGTCCTGCAGTCCCGACAAACTTCGCAATCTGGTGAATCATTTTTATCGTTGTTGTATGAAATGGAAGATACCGGATGAAGTCTACAACAGACAGTAAATTGCTCGCCGCTGAGAAAATTACCGATTTAAGAACAGATTCTCGTTGTAGCTCTTGTATTGTGCTCGCTATCATCCACGCAACACAGACCACTAATCTCTCTGTTTGAATTTCTGCGAATTGCCTGTTATTCAACGCTCCAGCAGAGGCACCAAAGACCGCGCAACTCAATTATTAAAATGATCAAAAACAAGGCCTCGAAGCCACTGATTCCCTGAGTCCTTGTGAAATCGCGAATGCCAGAAAAGATTGATACCAACTTCCGGGAGTTTAAGTGGCATTGAAACAAACTGAAGATTGAAGGGTGCCAAACAGTGACGCGCAAATCGTTCTGGCACTGTCGCGATCATGTCGGTATTTGCCAGGATATGGCCGACTGCTACAAAGTGGGGTACCGTTAATACTGCTTTGCGTTTTACTCCCAGCTTTTCAATATGTCCGTCAACGGTTGCATGTCCAGTTCCCGCAGACGAAACAACGACATGCTCCGCAGCCTCAAATTCCTCTATCGTCAATGGTGAGCTTTTGTCCAATGCATGCCCACTTCGAAACAGGCAGACATGTTCTTGAACAAACAAACGACGCTGAAAAAATCCGGACTTCAGATGCGGCAGCCAACCGATCGCCAGATCAATGCGGCCCGATTCCATGGCTTCGGCGAGATTAGCTCCGGTCGTTCGTATCGTTGACAAGGAAACGCCCGGCGCAATGTCGGCCAGAATCTTCATCAGTCTTGGTAAAAAATAAATCTCGCCAATATCGTTCATGCCAACGGTGAACTTGCGCTCGCTGTTGCCCGGCTCGAACCGCGTGCGCTGATTCAGCGTCTCATGGATAGCTGACAAGGCGTAGCTGATCGGTTCGGCCAGTTGCATGGCAAAGGCTGTCGGCTCCATCCCGCGTGAAGTTCGAAGAAATAACTCGTCCCCCAGTTGTTGCCTTAAGCGGTTCAGCGCATTGCTCACCGTTGGCTGACTCAGCCCGAGGTTCACGGCAACCGCAGAGACGCGCCGCTCCTGCAAAAGTTGCTGAAATATTACCAACAGGTTGAGGTCAATATCCTTTAGATCCATAGGAGCATTATTCAAAAAAAGAATATATAAAATTTAGGTAATTCTATATATTAATTTTACTCGGATTCCTATACTCGACTCCATATTCTTAAAAGAACTCATGGAGACCATGGAACTCGTTGTCCATCCCCTAGATCGTGTCCTGCAAGTGCCTACGGGCGCAAACCTCTTGGACACCTTGCGCGCAAACGACGTACCCATCTCGTACAGCTGCATGGCGGGTCGCTGCGGGACTTGCCGCTGCAAGGTCATCAGTGGCAGCGTGATCGAGACTGGCCGCGAAGCCAAGATCACCAATCCCTCCGAGGGTGAGTACGTACTCGCTTGCACCAGCGTCCTTAGCGAGAGTTGCACGATCGAGATTCCCGAACCGGATGAGATCGTCACCCACCCTGCGCGCATCATCAAAGGTACCGTGACAGCGATCGAAGAGGCGACCCACGACATCAGGATCATTCGCTTGCGGCCGGCCAAACCACTGTCCTTCTCTCCTGGCCAGTATGCGACGCTGCAATTCACGCCCGATCACATCCGCCCCTATTCGATGGCGAGTTTGTGTACCGACGAAGAATTGGAATTCCATATTCGGCGCGTGCCTGATGGGCGTGTGACGAGTTATGTTTTTGATCAACTCAAACTCGGCGATGTCATTCGCGTGAGCGGACCTCTGGGTACTGCCTACCTTCGCACACGCCACGAAGGTCCCCTGTTATGCGTCGCCGGCGGTACAGGTCTGGCACCCATTTTGTCGATTGTGCGCGGTGCCATCGCAGCAAATATGGACAACCCGATCCATCTGTATTTTGGCGTTCGCTCGCCCCAAGACATCTACAGACTGGATCAACTCAAAGTCCTGCAGACACTGCACCCCGCACTGAAACTCAATGTCATCGTAACTACCGATGACGACGATCATTCAGGCAGGCGCACTGGTCTCGTCACTGAAGCCATCGCCGACGACATTCCGGATTTTCAAGATTGGCGTGCTTATGTGTGCGGCGCGCCGCCAATGGTGGAAGCCACCGCCGCCCTGCTGCGGCAGCGTCATATGGATGAGAAACATATTTATGCAGACGCCTTCTATGCCAGTGGCACGTGATCGGGAGACACCTATGCAAAAGAACATCACCACCACGCAAGCAGCTGATCAAACAGCTCAACTGCGGCAGCAGTATTACGACCGAATAGCCAAAGACCACCTGACGCCCCTCTGGGAAGTGCTGGGCGCCTTGGTTCCACGGCAACCTGATAGTCAAGCCCAGCCTATGCTGTGGCGCTATGCGGATCTGCGCGATACGGTGATGGAAGCCGGTCGTCTTATCACCGCAGAAAAAGCGGAGCGACGCGTGCTCATCCTCGAAAATCCGGGATTGCGCGGCCAATCAGCGATTACACAATCGCTGTATGCAGGGTTGCAATTGATTCTGCCAGGCGAGGTGGCCCCCGCCCATCGTCACACACAATCCGCCCTTCGACTGGTGATGGATGGCGAAGGTGCCTACACCGCCGTAGACGGCGAGCGAACCACCATGCGTCGCGGTGATTTCATCATCACACCATCGTGGACATTTCATGATCACGGTAACTTGGGTGATCAACCTGTCGTATGGCTGGATGGCCTCGACATTCCTACCGTGCGATTCTTTGATGCCGGATTTGCAGAACACGGACAGAGCGCATCGCAGGCTGCTGTACGACCAGAGGGCGATGCACTCGCCCGCTACGGCAACAACATGCTACCGGTCGATTTTTACCAGACGCCTTCAGAACCGACACGCGTGTTCGTCTACCCCTATGTCCGCACCAGGGAGTCGCTCGACAAAATCGCAACGGGTCAACCCGATCCCCATCTCGGCTTCAAGCTGCGTTACGTCAATCCAGCTACAGGCGCATCGCCTATGCCTACCATCGGCGCGTTTACACAGCGCCTGCCAGCGGGCTTCGAAACGCTTCCCTACCGCTGCACCGATGGCACCGTCTATGTATGCCTTGAAGGTGAAGCGACCGTCGCTGTCGGTGACACCGAATGGCAACTGCAACAGGACGACATCTTCGTGGTGCCATCCTGGCAGCCCCTCAAATTGCTCGCCAAGCGCGAAACCACTTTGTTCAGCTACTCCGATCGGCCTGCGCAGCAATCGCTGGGTCTGTGGCGAGAAGCACGACTCTAACAATTCACCTGACAGGATGACCTATGACATACGCCATACCCGCCCCACCCACTTACACACTCACCATCGCTGGCAGCGATGAATTGTTTCCGGTACATCGCGTTTTCTGCGTTGGCCGCAACTATGCCGCCCACGCGCGCGAGATGGGCAAGGATCCCGACCGTGATCCACCTTTCTTCTTCATGAAGCCAGCTTGTGCTGTGGTACCGGCAAATGAAACTGCGATCGATATTCCCTACCCACCGATGACAGCGAATTTCCATCACGAGATCGAACTCGTGGTCACGATCGGCAAGGGCGGCAAAGACATTTCCGAGGCGCAGGCACTCGACCACGTGCACGGCTATGCAGTAGGACTCGACATGACTCGCCGCGATCTACAACTGGAAGCACGTGATAAAGGCCGCCCGTGGGAATTCGGTAAGTCATTCGCGCAGTCAGCACCCATCGGGCCAATCTCCACTGTCGCTGATATCGGACATCTGTCCTCCGCCACGATTTCGCTGACGGTCAATGATCAAGCCCGCCAATCTTCGGACATCGACAAGCTGATTTGGTCTGTTGCCGAATCCATTGCTTATCTGTCGCGTTACGAAACGCTGATGCCAGGTGACGTGATCATGACCGGTACACCTGAAGGCGTGAATGCCGTTGTACCGGGCGATGTGATGCACGGTCATATCGACGGTCTGGCCGACATTGTCGTTCGCGTAGCCAAGTAAATCCTTGAAGGGAGAACCCCATGGCCAATAACCCGGAAGTATTCCAACCAGCGCAGGTCTGGGAAAACGAGGGCTCAAGTCGCATTCCCTTTTGGGCCTATACCGATGACGCTATCTACAAAAAAGAACTTGATCGCCTGTTCTATAAAGGCCACTGGTCCTACATTGGTCTGGAGGCCGAGGTACCGAATCCGGGTGATTTCAAGCGTACCGTTATCGGTGAGCGCTCGGTTGTCATGACACGGGACATGGACGGCGAACTCCATGTCGTTGAAAACGTATGTGCTCACCGTGGTATGCAATTTTGCCGTGAGCGCCATGGCAACAAGAAAGAGCTGGTGTGCCCTTATCACCAATGGAATTACTCGCTCAAGGGCGACTTGCAGGGCGTACCTTTCCGTCGCGGCGTCAAGCAGGATGGCAAGGTCAATGGCGGCATGCCCAAGGAATTCAAAACTGAAGATCATGGACTGACCAAGCTGAAGGTCGCGACTCGCGGTGGTGTGGTCTTCGCTTCATTCGACCACGAGGTTGAATCCTTCGAAGATTATCTTGGTCCCACCATCCTGAGCTATTTCGATCGACTGTTCAACGGACGAAAGCTGACCATCCTCGGCTACAACCGCCAGCGCATTCCCGGCAACTGGAAGCTGATGCAGGAAAACATCAAGGATCCCTACCACCCTGGACTGCTGCATACCTGGTTTGTCACTTACGGCCTCTGGCGTGCAGATAACAAATCTGAATTGCAGATGGACGAACACTTTCGCCACGCCGCGATGATCTCGACACGCGGCACCGGTGGCAAAAAAGACGACGTCACTCAGGGCGTGACCAGCTTCAAGGAAAACATGGAGGTACTGGACAAGCGCCTGATCGACATCGTGCCCGAGGACTGGTGGAACGGACCCACTGCCGTGATGATGACCATCTTTCCTAGCGTGATCTTCCAGCAGCAAGTTAACAGCGTATCGACCCGCCACATACAACCCAATGGGCATGACTCATTTGATTTCATCTGGACGCACTTCGGCTTTGAAGACGACACTCCCGAGATGACAGAGCGTCGCCTGATCCAGGCCAATCTTTTCGGCCCCGCCGGATTTGTCTCAGCCGACGACGGCGAGGTGATCGAGTTGTCGCAATTCGGGTTCGAACAGAAGCCCTCGCACCGCACTCTGGCTGAACTCGGTGGCTATGAATGCGAAAACACCGATCACATGGTGACCGAAACCTTAATCCGCGGAATGTACAACTACTGGCGGAAAGTGATGGAGGTGTGATGACCATGACGACGACACACGACAATCAGACTTTCCTCGAACTTGTTCGCCTGTACAGCGACTACGCCGCCGCGGTCGATAGTGCGCAATGGGAGAAATGGGTGGAATTCTTCGCCGATGATTGCGAATACAAGATTCAACCACGCGAGAATTATGAGCGCGGCTTCCCACTGGCAACGCTGGCACTTCTGAGCAAAAACATGCTGAAAGACCGCGTCTACGGCATACACGAAACGCTTTACCACGACCCCTATTACCAGCGCCATGTGGTTGGCCTGCCCATCATTCGCGAAGACAAAGATGGCGTCATCGTTTCAGAAGCGAACTATGCGGTATTTCGCACAAAACTATCCGGCGAATCGACCGTATTCAACGTTGGTCGCTATCTCGATCGAATCAAACGCGACGCAGGCGAGCTGAAGTTTATCTCTCGCCTATGTGTCTACGACACCGAGATGATCCCCAATTCGATCATCTACCCAATCTGAAAGAAAAAGATGAGTGATCAATGGATTGATGTAACGGCTACCGAAGACATTCCCGAAGACGATGTCATTGGTGTTGATATCGCTGGTAAAAGCATTGCCCTGTATCGGGTCGAGGGAGAAGTTTTTGCGACCGACAACCTGTGCACGCATGGCAATGCAAGGCTGTGCGATGGCTTTCTTGAGGGGCACGAGATTGAATGCCCGCTCCATCAGGGGAAATTTGATATTCGTAATGGCAAAGCCATGTGTGCACCACTGACTGAAGACGTTAAAACCTATCCCATCAAGATTGAGGGCGATCGAGTTTTCGTCGCCATTTGAACTTCAGCCGAATCAGGAAACGGATATCAAAATGAGCGCCACTTCAACACTTGTGCTGCACAACTATTTTCGCAGCTCGGCCGCGTATCGGGTACGGATCGCAATGCAGCTCAAGGGACTTTCTTATGCTTACATTCCCGTACATTTGACGCGTGACGGTGGCATGCAGTTCACCGCGCCCTACGCAATGATGAACCCGCAACAGTTAGTGCCGTTGCTCGACCATGATGGATTTCAGTTAAGCCAATCACTGGCCATTATTGAGTATCTGGATGAACAGTTTCCCGATGTACGTCTGTTACCCGAACCGATTCAGGAAAGAGCACGGGTGCGTCAGATCGCCTTAGCCATCTCATGCGACATCCATCCGCTGCAAAACCTGCGGGTCTTGAAGTACCTGACAAACAAGCTCGGATTGTCGGAAGACGACAAAACGGCTTGGATTCATCACTGGCTGACGCTTGGCCTGGCAGCACTGGAAGCTGAGCTTACACGCTCTCCGTTGCGAGGCAAATTCTGTGTCGGCGATAAGCCAACGATGGCGGACTGCGCTTTGGTGCCGCAAATGTTTAGCGCAGCACGCTTTGGCGTAGATACCTCGCCATTTCCAACGCTGCGTTCAATCTACGAGAAATGTGAGGCGATGCCTGCAATTGCCGCCGCCCATCCGGCTAGACAGCCAGATTCCGAATAACTCCCTACCTGTTATTGAAAGGAGAAATAACGAACACGAACATCCGAGACTAACCTATTTATTTTAGATAATGACAAAAGGAGATTTTCATGAAAAAAAATTTATTGGGGCTGATGCTGGCTAGTGCAATAGCTGCCGCTTTTTCGGCACCGGCGAACGCGGCAGGTCCTACTGCAGCCGATCTGATCAATGACGCTAAGACTTCTGGCGATGTCACTACGTATGGTATGGGCTATGGCCAACAACTCTTTTCAAAGCTAAACCAGATCAATCGTTCCAACGTCAAGAAGCTCGCACCGATCTGGTCGCTGAGCCTTGAATCGAATCAGCCACAATCGCAACAGCCTTTGCTGATCGATGGCATTCTGTATCTGCCCACCGTGAATGCAACGCTCGCAGTTGATGCGCTTACGGGAAAACAGTTGTGGAAGACGCCTCTGGAATTACCCGAAGATGTCTACGGCGTTGTCTGCTGCGGCAATCATAATCGCGGTGTAGCTGCATTTGAAGGTGTGATCTATCGCACCGTGGTCGACGCGTCCATCATTGCACTAGACATGAAGACAGGTAAGCAGCTTTGGAAGACCAGCGTTGAGGATTACAAGCAAGGTTACTCACTCACCGTAGCGCCCGTCGTAGCGAATGGTGTGCTTCTGACAGGTATCTCGGGTGGTGAATATGGTATCCGTGGCTTTATTGACGGCTATGATCTGAAAACTGGCAAGCGCTTGTGGCGCCGCCATACCATCGCCGCACCAGGTGAACCCGGTGGTGACACATGGCCAGGCGAATCCTACAAACACGGTGGCGGATCGACCTGGCTGACCGGATCCTATGATCCCGAGTTGGATCTCGTCTACTGGGGCGTAGGTAATGGCGGCCCATGGAATGCGGCTGCTCGTGGCGGCGATAAATACGATAACAAGTACATCGCATCTGTCGTGGCGATTCGTCCAAAAACGGGTGAGGTCGTCTGGAACTATCAGTACACACCGAATGATGCGTACGACTACGATGGCACCAACGAGAACGTCCTGGCTGAGATGAAAGTCGCAGGCAAGCAGCGCAAGGTGATGATCCATGCGGACCGCAATGGCTTCTTGTATGTGATTGATCGTACCAATGGCCAGCTTGTGGCAGCTAACAAGTTTATCGACCGTGTCGACTGGGCCGATAGCATCGACCTGAAAACTGGCCGTCCTGTGCTGACTGAAATGGCGAAAAAACATCGCAACACGCTGGTCATGGACAAAGCTGACGAAGTCTGGCCGTCGGCACTCGGCGGCAAGAACTGGAGCCCGGTCGCCTACAACCCGGAGACCAACACGGTATTCGCCAACACGCTTAATACCGGCATGGGATACCGCACGGTCGAGCAGGAGTGGAAGGCTGGCCAGCTTTACTTTGGTCTTGATTTTGCCGGGTTTACCTTTGCCGCCAACCAGCCGCGTGGCTACCTGAAAGCACTTGATCCGCTGACTGCAAAAGAGAAATGGCGCGTGGCCCTGCCGATTCCGCATTTTGCAGGTGTGATGGCGACCAAAGGCGGTCTGGTATTTACGGGATCGATGACCGGTGAGTTCATCGCCTATGACGATCAAACTGGCAAAAATCTGTGGCAGTTCCAGACAGGTTCAGGCATCGTTTCCATGCCCATCACCTGGGAGAAAAACGGCAAGCAATACGTGACCGTCACCTCGGGCACCGGCGGTGTCTATGCGCTTTACTCGGGTGATGAACGTCTGAAAAATGTGCCGACTGGCTCATCGATCTGGACCTTCGCATTACCGAATTAATCTTGTAACTCAAAGTGTTGTTGTTGGGGCTTGGCAGGCATCGGGTTTACTACGATGCCTGCTTTTTTAAAAAAGAATTCGATGAAAAAATCGCGTTTTGGATGAGCATCTCACCAATACGATATTTCCGATGTAATCATTTGATACTCGCAAAATAATAAGCATAACGATTAGCCGGCAGCAAAGTCGGCACATGGAGGCAATATGACTGAATCAACGACACTCGACTCATCAGCGAAATTTGATGTGAGCCAGGCGATTGACGATGGGGGATTTTCCACCCTTCAAAAGCTGGCTTATGTTTTCGCCGCCCTTGCCATTGTGGTGGATGGTTTCGATGGTCAGATGATCGGTTATGCGATCCCCATGATCATGAAAGAATGGGGTGTTACACGCGCCACTTTTTCTATTGCAGTCGCGAGTGGATTGGTCGGCATGGCTATCGGCAGTCTGAGTGCCGGCGTACTCGCTGACAAGTTGGGACGAAAGCCGGTACTCGTGACCAGCGTTTTCCTGTTTGGAAGCGCCACGATGCTGATCGGTTTTGCACCGGATGTAATGACGATTGCCATGATCCGCTTTTTTGCCGGACTGGGCATTGGTGCCGCCCTGCCCGCAGCGACTACGCTGACGGCTGAATTCATCCCGTTTCGTCACCGCACGATGGCCGTCACGACCGCCATCGTTTGCTATCCCCTCGGTGGCATGCTCGCAGGTCTGGCCGCTGGCCAGATATTGCCCATTCATGGATGGCGTACTTTTTTCTTCATCGGTGGCGCGCTGCCAATTGCCTATGCACTGTTTTTGATATTGATGCTGCGCGAATCACCCAAGTATCTCGCGCGTCAGTCGTCACGCTGGGAGGAACTGCGATCACTGATGACACGCATGTCACATGAGGTTGCGCACATCAAGGAATTCACCGACGGTGTCGTTGAAAATGCCAAGCGCGGCAGCATTGCTGATCTGTTCCGTCATGGACGGGCGTCCGATACCGTGTGGCTGTGGATCACCTTTTTCATGACGCAGTTATCGATCTACACCGCATTCAGCTGGCTGCCTACTATGCTGACCACAGAGGGCTTGTCGCCTGCACTGGCAGGCATGGGTCTTACGGCCTATAACTTTGGCGGCGTGATTGGCGCCGTGTTGTGTGCGCTCGCCATCAACCGTTTCGGTTCACGCTGGCCCATGACCGTCTGGGCAGCGATGTCGGCGATAACCGCATTCACACTAAAAATCGTCAGCATCACACTCGATACCAACACCTTCCTGTGGGGCTTGGGCTTCCATGGATTATTTGTGACAGCACTGCAATGCGCATTGTTCGCCTTGTGTGCCCATATGTACCCCACCTTGATCCGTACTACCGGTGCAGCTTCGGCGATGGCATTTGGTCGGGTAGGTGCATTTGTGAGTTCCTTTGCAGGTGCCGCAATGATTACCGCGGGCGGCGCCTCTGCGTATCTGAACCTGTTGGGCGGATCAATGATCGTGGCTGTTCTTGGACTCGCCATGGTTCGTGGGCACATCGCCCCAAAACAATAAGCTGGGGGATATCAATTGTTTGTTCAATCGACGGTGACGCTGACAGTCTTGGTTGCACTCTTGTCAGCCCACACGGCAAGAGCCGACCAGGGCAGCGCTACCGAAGTTTCGGAAGCATTGTCAGCCGAATTTTCTTTAGATCGTATCGAACAAGGCAAGAAGATGTATAAGCAACTATGTCTTCGTTGCCATGGCCCAGAAATGAACGGAGGGAACAATGCGTACGATTTGCGCATTTTCCCCCTTGAGCAGAGGGAAAGATTTTTCAACTCCGTACTTAATGGAAAGCGTGCCATGCCACCTTGGAAGGGCGTACTTTCGGAGGAGGAAATTGGACATCTCTGGGCTTACGTTGGTACGCGTGGCGGGACGATAAAACGCTGATTACGCTCTGAATTGTCGCTCACTTGTCCCATTGCTATGCGCTGACCCCAGTAGAATAATCTTGGCATTTCATTTATGCGGACGTTCGGTCTGATAGTCAGTTAGATCGAAACGTCCCCAGCCTGATTGACGCACTAGGCAAGCGTGGCGATGATCTTTTTTTCGGTGGCTCTATTTTTGAAGAGAGACCTCGTCTCGAACGTGCATTTATCAGTAACTACCAAGAACTCGGTTATCTGCGGAACGGTAAGCTGACCGTGCTCTTACCGAAGCAGCGGGTGCGGTCCTTCGATATCGATCCCCACACCTTCGAAGCCACGCCAGCTGCTATTGATGAAAAACTTCTGCAAGAAGCTAGCGTCTATTATCAAAGCGCATCAACAGAGTTTAAAAATGGGCAACTCCACGCGCCTTTCCTTGATCAGTAATCCCTCAACGTCGGGTTGGATGGTAGGCTGACATTCCACGTAATTGGCGGTCTTGGGTATCTTCTGTTCCGGATAAAGCGCTCAAGTCCCCGCCAACATCCACCAACCTAAAATGATGCCAAATAGACAGCAAGCAGTTTTCGGCAGCTGATTTGCCTTTTTTCGCTCATGTTCTGGTAAATTGATTCGATGTCTGTTGCGGGTCGCCTCGCAAGATGAATTGATCAGCTAAGAATTGTGGAAATGGCAACTCAACTGCGACGGGGCTGATCTGCATTGCGATCTGCGTCGCGATCTTCAAGGGCACTTCAACCAGAAAACCGGTCGCTGCGCTATGTTGAAGCCATCCATCGCAGGATCACATGGACATCGGGTTAGCCAGATACGACACCATCCAAGGTATAAACCAAGGCATAGGGATCGCAAGGACGTGACGGACGGGCATGTTATGAGTACCTCACCTGACGACAACAAACCGCTGAACCATCTGATGGAGCGTTTGCTGCGCCTGTTTTTCGCTGACGGTGAAAAATATGTCGGTGAATTCAAGCAAGGCCAGTACCACGGCAAAGGCATGATGACCTACACCGATGGCGAAAAATACATCGGCGAGTACCTCGAGGGTACAAGGCACGGTCAAGGAACCTATGTCTTTGCGAATGGCGATAAGTACATCGGCGAATACAAAAATGGCACGCGTCACGGACAAGGCGTTTATACCTCGACCGATGGCAAACGCTACGTCGGCAGCTTTGACAACGGTATACCTGACGGACACGGGGCCGAGATTTTCCCCAGCGGTAAAAAGTATGTTGGCGAATTCAAGCAGGGCAAGCCTTTCGGTCTCGGCATTCACACCTGGCCTGATGGCGCGATGTACTACGGTGAGCTGAGGAATGGCCTACCCAACGGCAATGGCACCTTTATTTCCGCTTGCGGCAAAAAATATGTCGGCGAATTCAAAGAAGGAAAAAAGCACGGCAAAGGCGCATTTACCTGGGCTTGCGGTGACCAATATATCGGCGATTACAAAGACAACAAGCGCCACGGCGAGGGAACCGAGATCTATGCGGATGGCGACAAATACACCGGTGGCTGGATTAATGATTTCTTTCACGGCCAGGGAACCTATATCTGGTCTGACGGTGCGACCTATGTCGGCGAGTGGAAAGAGGGGCAATTCCACGGCGTTGGTGTATTAACCAACGCGGATAGTAGCAAGCAAGAGGGGTACTGGGACGAGGATCGCTTCATCGGCGAGCGTCCCGACGAATCGCTGACGCCTCGTTTGAAACTGGTGTCACACGCAGTGAGCGCCTCCGGTTAAATCAACAATTCACCCAAAGCAATTAATCTTTGATAGTTTTCAAGGTCAACAAGTTTGACCAACTCATTGCTTGACTAAGCGTACGTAAGTGTCGGTTAACTACAAACAGTCTTCGATTTTGTCTTTGGATGCTGCGAAGCTGACTTCGTTAGTATGCATTTGACAAGCAAACTGCTCAAGACCTGAAAGTATTTCTACGCGCTTTGCGCGCGCTGTATTGGCTCAGAGGAGTTGACGGCCTGTGTGAGATTTTCCACCGGGTTGCATCCTCGTTACTGTTCGCCTATAATGCGTTGACCTGATTCGACTAATCAACACATCACCCATGGCTAAAGCGAAAACCTGGACTCTCGACGACGTGGCAAAAACCTTTCGGGCCTGCGAGAGCCTCTTTCACGCTTTGGGTGACCCAGCGCGACAGCAAATTGTTTTACTTCTGGCTGAACATGAACGTTTGAATGTGAACCAGATCACTGAATTGATGCATTTGGCTCGCCCCTCTATTTCTCATCACTTGAAGGTGCTCAAAGATGCGGGAATGGTGAATCTGGCCAGAGAGTCTCGCGAAAATTTTTATAGTTTGCTGTGGGATGAGCCCATCAGTCGCCTCAAATTGCTCATCGAGCAGAGTGAAATAGCCTGCACCTGATTGCTTTTTTTCTCCAACCCGTCGATATGTTTCGACTTATAATCCAAAGGAAAATCATGTCAAATAAAAAACCAGTCGCACTGATCACCGGTGCCTCTAGTGGCATTGGCAAAGCGCTTTGCGAAGAATTCGCCAAGGATGGTTACGATCTGATCCTGGCCGCCAGAAGTATCGAAAAAATGCATTCTCAAGGGGTAGAACTGAAGCAGCGATATGGCACACATGTGACCGTAATCAGCGCAGATTTGGAGGCCGTATCTGGCGCGGAGAAATTACACACTCAAATTAAACAAAGCGGCACGCTACTGAGCGCTTTGGTCAATAACGCTGGTTACGGCACCTTTGGTGAATTCAAAGATATCGAATTATCTGCAACGCTGGGCATGATGCAGCTCAATATGAATAGTGTGGTTGTACTGACCAAATTATTTTTACCAGACCTCTTGGCCACCAAAGGGAAGTTACTGAATGTCGCCTCCACTGCTGCATTTCAACCGGGACCATTCATGGCGGTGTACTACGCCACTAAAAGCTTTGTTCTGTATTTTTCCGAAGGTCTGGCGTGCGAACTCGAAGGTACCGGGGTGACGGTGACGGCTCTGTGCCCCGGGCCGACCGCATCAGGCTTTCAAACGAAGGCCGCGATGGAAGCCTCAGCACTGGTCAAAAATAAGAAATTACCCAGCTCTGAATCTGTTGCTGCTTCCGGATATCAAGCGATGAAACGTGGAAAGCGCGTTCACATCACTGGTTTTGTGAATAATCTTTTAGCTCAAAGTATTCGCTTTACCCCTCGGAATTGGGTCACCGCCTTACTCAAACAAATCACCAAGCCAATTTGACCATACCCCAACGATTTGCTTGCAGATGGCATCGCAAGCAAGTCTCACTTGATTGGATCCCAATATGAAATTCCTTGAAACGATGTTGCCCTATTTTCAGGGCGAAAAACTGGAAGCACTTATATTCATTTTGCCCATCGGTCTTTTGTGCATGGTATTCGGTGGCTGGCTGCTATCGGAAGGACAACCCGGCTTCTCCAGAGGTGTGGCTCTGCCATTCATCGCTATGGGACTGTTCATTTCAATCATTGGTGGAACAGTAGGTTTTCGAACGCCCTCGCAGGTCGCGGAAATACAGCAGGCATACGCGGCGAATCAGACTGAGGCGATCGAAGGCGAACGTGTACGAATGGAGAAAGTGAACAAAGCCTGGAGCTGGTACCTTGCGCTCTGGATTGTTTTTATCATTCTTGGGTTGGGCTTGCGGCTTTTGACTCAGGCAGATTTCTTGCGCGGCCTTGGCATCGCACTTGTTTTCTTTGCCGGCGTCGGTCTGATGATTGATGGCTTTGCCGACAGACGCGCTCGCGACTACACCAGTATCATAAATGCAATTACCTAATTGGTCTTTCGAGACACTGCCCTGCGATTTCAACCTTAACTTGCATGTGAATGATGTGATAACGTGACAATTAAACAGGTCGTTTGCACAGTTCATCTCGTCTTTCAAGCGGAGCACCATGATGCGTTTTTATCTTGCTACAATTTTTCTCGCGCTCGTCAGTCATGCTCAGGCTGGCGATCTTCCGCCACTAGCCACTGGCGAGCAGATAAAAAAAGCGGTCACCGGCAACACGGTTGAGGGCTCAATGCAAGCCTCTGGCCGTTACACGGAGTTTTACGCAAAAGACGGCACAGTCTCAGGCAAAGACTACAAGGCGGTGTGGCGTATTGAGGGCGACGCCATGTGCTGGATATACAAGGATCAGCCCAAGGATTGCTGGCGCGCGTCTTTGAAGGGCGCAGCAGTGCAGTGGGTGAAAAATAATAAGGTGCAAGGCACCGGCACTATCGTGAAAGGCAACATAAACAATTTCTGATCCGGTAGTTTCGACATTGGAATTGTATTGGGCGCTGACCTCTTACGCTCAATAAGAGCTGACTCAGGATCCATTCAAATAGACTCTGGCTTCTTTGCTGCGAAAAAATTTTCACTATTGATGTGATCTCTGAAAACTACAGGAAAATGATGCACATCGTACAAGCAGCCCCTGCGCTAGGCTCATAGACTTATTTTATGTACAACACTCTTTTCAACAGCACACCGCCATGGCTTAGGTTTGATTGGTCAGTCTTGAGCTTCGCATCAAAAATCTTGATCGCCTATGGCGCTTTAATGTGGCTGGCATGCGGGTTAACTTATTTTTTATCGCTGACAGACACTCGAACATTGCGCGACGTTGGGGTGTGGATAAAGCCGATGAAGTTCATGGCGGCGACCGCCCTCTTTGCCTGGACTACAGTGTGGGTCAGCTATTTGGCAAGCTCTTCAGTAACCAACACCTCAGCTTACAATTGGATCTGTGTACTTATTATTTCTACTTCACTTTTTGAAGTCGTCTACATCACGTATCAAGGGTCCCAGGGCGCTGCCTCGCACTACAACACCAGTGATCCGCTTCATGCAATGCTCTTCGGCGTGATGGCTGTGGCCGCAGTCGGATTAACCGCATCGCAAGGCTGGCTGGCTTGGGAAATCTGGAAAGAGAATCGAGCAAGCGAACTGTCCGCAACCACACTAGGTGTTGTGATCGGATTGACGCTCACTTTTTTACTTTCTACTGTCAGCGGATTTATGTTGGGCGGAAACCAACCGCCCGCCGGCCAAGGCCTACCCATCGTCGGCTGGCATCTTTACAAAGACATTCGCCCTTCACACTTTCTGGCGGTGCACGCACAACAATTCATTCCCTTGTGGGGCTTGTGTGCTGATCGGTTTTTGGGCAGCTATTCAATCCACGGGTTGGTTATTGGATCAGCCTTGTATGGAGCAGCGTGGGCTATTTTGACTTGGGCCAGTGTTGGCGTCTGAGTCACACGGAAGCGCTGGTGCAGGGTTCTCAAATGGCGTACTGAGGTGAATTAGCTTCAGTGACAGAGGCCGCGACTTGGCTCGCAAGCCGAGTCCTTCGAATCCCCCGCGGTACGCGACGCATGGATGCGCCTGCGTGGGAAGACCAGCCGTCTGCAGATAAAGCTTTGACGCGTTCAAGCTGGTTAAGTATTTGCGCGAGGCTGGCCGCACCTTCGAGCCGGACACTTTGACGGCTGCGCTGTATGTGTGTAACCGAGGGCTGAAAGAACTGCGCTGAGCTGTCGGCGACTAAGTGATGAACAGCTACTCAGAACCTTTCATATCCCATCAGATAACGCCATTGACCCGCGACCAGTCCTCCCATAGGTATGCGGCCCATCCGTATGCGCTTGAAAGATACGACAGACAGCCCTACCCTTTCGCAAAGCAGGGTAATCAGCCTTGAAGATAGTTCTTTACTTGCGAAGCGCAGACGCGTTTCATTTTGCCAACTGACCTTGGCCGGTACAGAGGGCTTACCATTGAAGTTGATGCTCTGGTTCAGAAGCTCCAGGCCACCTTCAATAATCTGACCACTGACCTCGACCACAAATTCCTGCTCTACACGGGACAAATCATCAACCAGCTTACGCTTGACACGCCAGTCTTGGGTAAAGATCAGCATGCCACTGGCAGCATTTTCCAACGGATCAAGCATGACCAATTCTTTCAGATGACGTTTAAGAAAACGCATACCCGAACGATCTTCCCCCGCTTGATTTTCGGCCACAATCAGCTCGAGCACGTTCGCCACTAACATGCCAGCCGGCTTATGCAGCAGTATGGTGACGTCTTCAATCGGCGTCAGGTCAGCACCCGGCAGCAAGGCGATCTGTTCCTGCCCCGTGACCCGAAAGCCAGGCTCTTCGACAACCACACCATCCACCGTGACGCCAGCACCTTCGATATACAAAGTCGCCTCTGCACGCGAACAATTGAAAAGTTCGGCAACGCATTTTGCAAGACGGATTGAATCAGACATGGACGCCACCCTAAGTAAAGCGGACTATTGTAAAACTATTGCTGGGTGAAGCCATATGAGAAGCGCAACGATTATCTAAGGCCATAAAACTCAATTTAATAATTGTTGCAGCCGCACTTGCTTTTCATACTCTTCCTGCTCGGCCAGCGCAATTTCATGCATCACTGCACCCACATCAGCGGGACGTGTATCGATCTCGACCTGACCGGTCAGAACAGAATCAGGCGTCAGCAAACCGTCCCCATACAGTTGCCATATCTCTTTGCCGTATTGAGTAGAAGCGAGTTTAGGTGCGTACACACTGAAAAAATTTCGCAAATTATTGACATCACGTTCGAGCATAGCGCCAGCTTCGGTATTACCGGCAGCGTCAATTGCCTGCGGCAAATCGATAATGACAGGACCCGCTGCGTCGACCAGAATGTTGTATTCAGACAGATCACCATGAACAACGCCTGCGCACAGCATCAGCACAACCTGCTTTAACAACTGTGCGTGGTAATCCAGTGCCATCGCTTCGTTTAATGGCACATCATTCAAACGCGGTGCGGCATTGCCATTGGCGTCCGTCAGTAATTCCATCAGTAGCACGCCTTCGAAACAGATATACGGTTTCGGCACACGCACACCCGCTGCAGCAAGCCGGTAAAGCGCATCAACTTCGGCGTTTTGCCAAACCTCTTCCTGCATCTTGCGACCATAGCGCGTCCCCTTTTCCATTGCACGCGCTTGCCTGCTATTTTTGACTTTACGGCCTTCCTGATATGACGCCGCCTGACGGAAACTGCGCTAACGGTTTACAGGATTTTATGGAAATTTTTAAAATAACAATTTACCCAACATCGAGAAAAATCCCGCTCTTCAGGCGGTCTGCAAACTGCTCGCTTCGTCTGCAAAATGATTTTTCAAATGGCGATGAACTATCTTGCCGGTGGCCGTCCTTGGCATGTCCTGGTCGGCGATAAAGCTCACCCGACTCGGGCATTTGAAGCCAGCCAAGCGGTCGCGGCACCACTGGCGGATCTCGGCTTCACTGGCCTGCCCACCTTCATGAAGCACAACGACCGCGAGTACGCTCTCGCCCCATTTCTCATGCGGCATGCCAATGACTGCGACGTCTTTCACTGCAGGATGTGCACCGATCACACCTTCAACTTCGGAGGGATACACATTTTCGCCACCACTGATGATCATGTTGCTCTTGCGATCAACCAGCCAGATGTAGCCATCTACGTCGCGATAGGCCATGTCACCCACCGAGCACCAGCCGCCATCGAAGGCCTCAGCAGTTTTCTCGGGGTTCTTCCAATAACCGTCGAACACATAGGGCGTTCGCGAGAACAATTCGCCGACTTCACCATCGGCCACCTCTTCGCGATTTTCATTCAGCAGGCGAATATTTCCGCTGCCTGACCATTCGCGACCTACGGAACCGAGTTTTGTCAGCTGCTCATTCGGACGCAAAAGCGTTACCCAGCCCGCCTCAGTCGATCCATACAATTCATACAAACGGCCATTCTTGAAGTAATCAAGAATGGCGAGCTTGGTATCTCTACGTGCAGGTGCTGAGGAAATCAGCAATCTACCCACTGAACTGACATCGTATTTTTTCTTCACTTCATCCGGCAGTGACAGCAGCATGATGTAATGCGTTGGCACCAATGAAGTAAAAGTGACTTTCTCTTGCGAGAGGGTCGCGAGCAAGGCTTCGGGATCGTAGCTGCGACGATCATCAATGATGCAGGGTGCACCGAGATGAATGAACGTGGTTGCGAAATAAAGTGAATTCGCGTGACACATCGGCATCACCAGCAAACCGGTATCGTCTTTGCTAAATCCCATCTCTAGCGCAGTTGCCAGCGCGATCAGATAGCTGCCCTGATGATTGCGAATCGCACCCTTGGGTTTGCCCGTCGTGCCAGAGGTGTACATGAGTGCGCACATACTCTCGGGGTCGACCGTTGCGAAAGTTCGGGCGGGGTTGCCGCTGCCGATCAGCGTTTCGTAGCTTATCCAGTCAGTGTGAGGTATATCGCCCAGCACGAAGCGTCTGCCTGCGGGAAGCGCCAGGTCCGCCTTGTGTGCATCGAGCATGTCGCAAAACTCCGCGCCGGCAATCACGGCACCGACTTCAGCATTGTTCAGGATGTAGGTAATCTCAGGGCCGGTCAGACGGAAATTGACGGGTACGGCGACCAGTCCTGCCCGCGCCAGCGCAACGTAGATCTCTAGCCACTCGAGACAGTTGTAGGCGAGCAGGCCCACTCTGTCACCGGTCTTTAGTCCCGCACTCAGCAATCCATCGGCAAGCCGGCTTGCGCGCTCATTCCACAGGTCGTAGTTCAGCGACCTGCGCGAATCACGGGCGCCGAGCTTCTTTGGCATCAGCCGGGCATGCGTGGCGATGGCATCGGATAGGGTGAGAAATTGGCTCATGTTATTGACTTGATACTAATAAGCACTTATCGTCGAAAGCTTCTTTGAATACTGAATTCAGAGTGCGATTCTAGTATACTTCGGTTTATCAAAACAAATCTTTTTCAGCACTGGCTCTCAGAGGTCAGGAAAAGCGCCGCTTCTTTGAAATCACGATGAATGCGCACCGGCTTCGACCCTCTGCTGCCGCTGCTTAACCAGGAGTAAGCACCATGTCCGCGCCCGTAATCCATGAACAATCCGTCGCAGCATTGATTGCCCGTTACCTTAAAAGTCAGGGCGTCAAGCGCGTCTTTGGCCTGTGCGGCGGCCACATCATGCCTATCTGGATGCGGCTGGATGCAGAAGGCATCCAAATTATTGACGTGCGCGATGAGCGCGCAGCGGTCTATATGGCGCATGCGGAAGCCGACCTGAGTGGCGGGCTGGGCGTCGCATTGGTGACGGCTGGTCCCGGCGTGACGAATGCCATCACGGGCATCGCCAATGCGCACGTCTCGCGCGCGCCGGTCCTGGTGCTGTCTGGGCTGCCACCGATGGCGCAGGAAAATCGGGGCGCGCTGCAGGACATCGTGCATACCGATATGGTCCGCAGCATTACTCGTTACGCGCGCACCGTCCGCCATGCAGACCTCGCGTTGCAAGAGATTGATGAGGCAGTATCGCGCGCACTCGGACAGGGCGGCGAGCCGGGACCTGTCTACCTGGATTTCCCTGTCGATGTGGTGCGCGCGCGCGTTAGCGCTGCAATGCAGATGTCCGAGCGATTCATCTCGCGTGCTGCCATTGAGATGCCGCCCAATGATGACGCGGTTCGCGCAGCAGTCGAGTTGCTGTGGTCGGCTAAGCGCCCATTGGTGATTTCCGGTCGCGGCGCCAAAGGCGCCGGCAAGGAATTGTGCGAGCTGTTGTCACGCGTTGGCGCTGCCTATCTTGATACGGGCGAGAGCAAAGGTCTGGTGCCGGAAAGTCATTCCAGCGTGGTGGCCGCGATGCGTGGCACGGTGATGCAACAAGCTGATGTCGTGCTTATGGTCGGGCGTCGCCTTGATTTCCAGCTCGCCTATGGCTCGCCGTCGGTTTTTGGCGAGGCGAAATTCATTCGTATTGCTGACTGCGCGGCAGAACTCAGGGACAACCGGCGCGGTGCGGTCGAAATCCTCGCAACAGTCAGACTCGCCCTGCAAGCGATGCTGGAAGCGGCAGGCAAGCGGCCTGCTGCGGTCGACGCATCCTGGACGACCGGCTTGCGCGCGAACCACCTGGAGCGCTCGACAAAACTCGTCAACAGCATGCGCGATGCCGCGCCCGGCAGCGACGGTCTGATGCACCCCAATCGCGTGCTTGCGGCCCTGCGCGATGCATTGCCTGAGGATGCTGTGGTTGTCGCGGATGGAGGCGATTTCCTCAGTTTTGCACGTGTTGGCTTGCCAGCGTCGACTTATCTTGATCCGGGCTCGCTGGGTTGCATTGGCGTAGGTACGCCCTTCGGCGTGGCGGCCAGTCTAGTGTGTCCGGACAAGACCGTCGTAGTCGCAACGGGCGATGGCGCGTTTGGTTTCAATGCAATGGAGCTCGATACTGCAGCACGGCATAAGGCGCCGGTACTTGTCGTGGTTGCCAACAACGGCTCATGGGCGATTGAAGTGCGCGACCAACAGGAAACGCACGGTAAAGTCGTTGGAACGCGGTTGCAGTTTTCAGACCATGCAGCCATGGCGAGAGCTTTTGGTTTGTATGCAGAAAGAGTTGAGCGCGCAGAAGATCTTGCGGGTGCGATAGAGCGTGCGATGGCAAACCGTCCTGCATTGCTGGATGTATTGGTCACTCCCGAGGCGGTATCTTCCGATGCAAAATCTGGTCTGGCGTGGGTGCCCGATCTGCAGCCCTTGTCGGCATGGGACGAGGCCGAGCAGCGGTGGCGATCAGGCGACTGATTCGCGTATCATTGACGTTTCGTTGTTCGCGTCGCGGAGACGTCAGAACACCAAGAAATCTGTAACGATGAAAATTCTAGAATCCCAGCCCAAACTGGTGGAGCAAGTCCACAAGGCCATTCTTGCGGAGATCGCAGAGGGCAAGCTTCGTCCTGGCGAACGAATCATTCAGGAACAGATCGCACAGGTTTTGGGCGTATCCCGACAGCCGGTACAACAAGCACTCGCCTTGCTGAAAAATCAGGGTGTGCTGTGTGATGCACCCGGCCGGGGCTTGCAGGTCACCTCGATGGACCCGACTGTTGTGCAACAGATGTACGACATGCGCGCGGTCATCGAAGGCCTTGCTTTCCGCAAGGCCGCCGAGCACTTCACACCGGATGCAAAAACCCGTGGCGAGCAATTACTGGAGGCAGGGCGTGATGCGGTGAGCAGAGGTTCTGTGAGCGACATGATTAGCGCCGACATGGCGTTTCATAATTTCATCTACGAGCTTGCGAACAATCCCCTGATCGGCCCTGTGATGGAAACCAAATGGGTGAATACCCAGCGGGTCATGGGCTCGGTGCTGCTTTCTGCGGACAAACCACGCGACATCTGGGATGAACACGAGGCCATGTTCAAACTCGTCGCCAGCGGCGATGGTGTGCGTGCCGAGCAGACTGCACGCAAGCACATCCAGGAAGCCGCTGATTTCATGATCCAGCGCTTGGCCGACTCACCGGATTCACAAAACGCCGCCTGAATTCCCTCCCCCGCTCAACCGGAGTTGCCTCAGCCAGGGGCTCTTGGTGCATTAAATCGCTTGATTTAGCCGCGATTTGTAAACAAAACCGGTGAAATTCGCGCAAGTTCTCGCAGCCACAGGACCTCGGCAATCTCTCCTTGACAGACAGAATTCAAAAGCATTATCCTTCTATTTGAACTCTGAATTCAGAGTTCATGAAAGCTGTGCCAGTCGGTCAAGTTTTGTCCGATAAATTTTCGTATTGGGTTTGAGCCAGCCTCACGGGGCTGGCTTTTTTTGGCGCCGCATTTTTGTGACTGATCGCAGTAACAGCACTGCTTTGCCATCGGCTTGACGAGACTGGTTCGTAGCGCCCACACGACTAGCGCACCTAAAAAAACAAGTCCGCCTCAAGTATCGGGAGAAGACCGCATGGCAACGAGCAACATCGCAATCGAGATGGCCACAGAATCCAATAACCGGGTGTACAAGAAAGTCGCATGGCGACTCATACCCTTCCTCTGCCTGTGTTATCTCGCGGCCTATCTAGATCGTGTCAATGTCGGCTTTGCCAAGCTGCAAATGCTGAGTGATCTCTCATTCAGCAATACCGTCTATGGTTTAGGTGCGGGTATTTTTTTTCTGGGGTATGTCATCTTCGAAGTCCCCAGCAATATCCTGATGTACAAAGTCGGCGCGAAGTTATGGATTGCACGCATCATGATCAGCTGGGGCTTGATCGGTGGTGCAATGGCGTTTGTACAGACGCCGACACAGTTCTATCTCTTGCGTTTTCTGCTGGGCGTCGCCGAGGCAGGCTTCATCCCCGGCGTGCTGCTGTACCTGACTTACTGGTTTCCCGCCGCATGGCGCGGGCGCATCATCGCTCTGTTTCTTGCAGCGATACCGATGTCCAACATCATCGGTGGTCCGCTCTCGGGCTGGATACTGAAAAGCTTGGGTGGTACCGCCGGATTGGCGGGCTGGCAGTGGTTATTCATCATCGAGACGGTACCTTCGATTCTGCTGGGCATCGCGATTCTTATGTTCCTGGACAATGGTGTCGGCGATGCAAAATGGCTTACCGAGGAAGAAAAGCGTGTAATCCATGATGAAATTTCACATGAAGCGAAACAAAGCGAACATGCGAGCGTCATGGGTGCATTGAAGAGTCCGCGCGTCTGGCTGCTTGGCCTCGCATACTTTTGCATCGCCAGCGCGATCTATATCGCCAGCTTTTGGATGCCTACCCTGATCAAGCAACTGGGCGTCTCCGACCCACTGCATATCGGCTGGCTAACCACCATTCCGTATTCCGTCGCTATCGTCGCCATGGTGCTCAACAATGCCAGCGCCGACCGTCATCGCGAGCGCCGCTGGCATACAGCGATCCCCTGCTTGTTTACCGCAGCAGGATTGGCGCTATGCGCCACGCCTGACTATGGTCTCGTCATTGCGATGATGGCGCTCACACTGGCAGCTGCCGGTGCGTCCACTGCACAGGCCTCTTTCTGGAGCCTGCCTTCAACGTTTTTGACAGGTGCAGCAGCTGCAGCAGGTATCGCACTGGTTAACTCCTTGGGCAATATCGCAGGTATGGCAAGCACATCGCTGGTGGGCTGGCTGACCGATCTGACTGGCAGTCCGTCGAGCAGTTTGTATTTGTTTGCTGCTTTGCTGGTCGCGGGAGCGCTCATCGTATTGCGCCTGCCCGCTTCGGTGGTTAACCGTTAAAAATAATCATCCCCTTCTTTCGACTGGCAACCCATGGATTTCACCCTTCCCCCGAAAACCGAAGAGCTGCGCGCGCGCACTCGTCAATTCATCGCTGAACAAGTCATCCCGCTGGAGAACGACCTACGCCAGGACAGCCATGGACCGCATCCCGAATTACGTGCCGAGCTAGTCAGCCGCGCACGAGCGGCTGGCTTGCTGACACCGCATGCGTCGCGTGAACTGGGCGGACTGGGCTTGACCCATGTCGAGAAAGCCGTGGTGTTTGAAGAGGCGGGTTATTCGTGGCTGGGCCCCACTGCGATGAATATTCATGCGCCCGATGAAGGCAACATTCATCTGATGGAAGAGGTCGCCACGCCAGCGCAGAAAGCCCGCTGGCTTCGCCCGCAAGTCGAAGGCCACACGCGCTCCTGCTTTTGCATGACCGAACCCTCGCCCGGCGCAGGCGCCGATCCGAGCATGCTCAACACCACCGCAGTACTCGACGGCGAGCACTATGTGATCAATGGTCGCAAATGGCTGATCACGGGTGCAGAGGGTTCGTCATACGCGATCATCATGGCGCGCATGGAAGATGGCACCGCGACCATGTTCCTTTCGGATATGAATCGTCCCGAGATCCGGCTCGTGCGCAATCTGGATGCCATGGATCGCTGTTTCTCCGGTGGCCACGGCGTGGTCGAATTTAACAATCTGCGTGTCCCGGCCACGGATGTGCTCGGGGAGATCGGCAAAGGTTTCCGTTATGCGCAGGTGCGCCTTGCGCCGGCACGGCTCACGCATTGCATGCGCTGGCTCGGTCAGGCGCGGCGCGCACATGAAGTCGCTCTGGACTATGTTCGCAAGCGCGAAGCGTTTGGCAAGCCGCTGGTCGAGCACGAGGGCGTAGGCTTCATGATTGCCGACAACGATATGGATTTGATGACGGCCCGGCTGCACATTCTGCATACGGCCTGGCTGCTCGACAAAGGCGAGAAAGGTGCATTCGAATCCAGTCGAGCCAAAGTGGTCTGCTCGGAAGCCGAATGGCGTGTGGTGGACCGCAGCGTACAAATCATGGGCGGCATGGGCGTCACCGGTGAAACGCCGGTGATGCGCATCTTTACCGACATGCGCGCATTCCGCATTTATGACGGTCCCAGCGAAGTACATCGCTGGAGCATGGCAAAAAAAATCGCGAGCGGGAAAGCGTAATGGCGACGACCGAGATATTTTCACGCTTCCACCTGAACGACAAGCGCGTGCTGATCACGGGGGCATCCAGTGGCTTTGGCGCGCATTTCGCTGGGCTGCTATCAGCAGCGGGTGCTGAGGTCGTGCTGGCAGCTCGTCGCTCTGACAAACTGACTGATCTTCAGCTGGCTCTACAAGCGCAGGGGCGCAAGGCATCCGCAGTCAGCATGGATGTGAGCTCGCGCGCGAGTGTTGAGGCAGCGTTTGATCAGGTGGGCGACTGCGATATCGTGATCAACAACGCCGGCATCACGGTAACACGCGCCTTGTTGGACCAGACTGAAGAAGATTGGGACAGCGTGATCGATACTAATCTCAAGGGCTGCTGGCTGGTGGCCACCGAAGCGGCGCGTCGACTCCGGGTTGCCGAGAAACCAGGCGCCATCGTGAATGTGGCGTCGATTCTGGGCGAACGTGTGGCAGCGGGCGTCGCGCCCTATGCAATCTCCAAGGCAGCGGTGATACAGGCGACCAAAGTAATGGCGCTAGAGCTAGCGCGCTACCATATCCGCGTCAACGCCCTGCTGCCCGGTTATGTCGTCACCGACCTGAATAGCGATTTTCTCAAGAGTGAGGCAGGAGAGAAGCTGCGTAGCCGTATTCCCACCCGCCGCTTTGGCGACATCACCGATCTTGACGGCCCCTTGCTGCTGTTGTGCTCCGAGGCGGGCACTGGCATGACGGGTTCTTGCCTGACCGTTGATCACGGCCATTTGCTCAGCTCACTCTAATCATGATGGATCAAGCGACACAGGCACGCCTGCGCACCTGGCTTGGCGCTCGGGGACACAACGTCAATCCCGAATTGAACGTGAAACCGCTGACAGGTGGGCAATCGAATCCAACTTTTTTGCTGAGCACTGCCACAGAAAAATTCGTGCTCCGCAAAAAACCCGATGGCGTGTTGATCAAGTCGGCGCATGCAATCGATCGTGAGTATCGCGTCATCAGCGCATTGAAAGATACATCAGTACCCGTGCCCGATGCACTGGGCTGGTGTGATGATGAGAGCATCATCGGCACACCGTTTTATTTGATGTCTTATCTGGATGGGCGGGTATTTGTTGATCAGAGCCTGCCCGGTATGGCTCCTCCAGAGCGCGCCGCGATCTACCGGGAGATGAATCGCGTCATCTCCGAGCTGCATCGGCTGGACATCGATGCACTCGGACTCAGTGACTATGGCAAGAGGGAAGATTATCTGCCGCGTCAGATCACCCGCTGGTCGTCCCAGCTCAGCTCGGCAAAAATACCGGTGCCCGAGGGTGCGCTGCGCCTGATGGCGTGGCTACCCGCGCATTTGCCGCCACCACAGCCAGCGGCGCTGATTCACGGCGACTTCCGTCTGGATAACCTGATTTTCCATCCAAGCGAGCCTCGGGTAATCGGTGTCCTTGACTGGGAGCTGTCGACGATTGGTGATCCGATCGCTGATTTTGCTTATCACTGCATGAGCTGGCACATACCCCACGCGCTATGGCGTGGAATTGCAGGTCTTGATCTGCAACGCTTGGGCATACCGGAAGAAGCTGATTATCAGCAGCAGTACTTCATCGGGCGCACAGCGATTGCGCCTGCTGACTGGCGCTTCTACCTTGCCTTCAATTTATTCCGTATGTCTGCCATCTTGTTTGGTATTGCAGAGCGCGCGCAGCAAGGCAATGCGAATGCCGCAGATGCGGTGGAGACCGGTTCCAAAGCCGGGCCACTGGCTGATCTTGGGTGCACCATCGTGGGTATCTGAAAAACCCTTCGGGCGCGCTACCTTCCGGTGTTAATCGAGTTTGTCAGGCGCCTGTTTGCCGAGGTGGCACCGTATTTCAAGCGGCCGACGATCTTGCAGGCGGCGCTAACGTGATATCGCTTTTTATCACCAGATTTCGATCACACGGCTGTCATCATGCAGACTCAGGCCCATTTATGCGGCCTCGCAGAAACGCGCGTGCGCGACATCGCGCAAGGGTCGCTGTGCGTCACAAGATGCACCAGCCTGCGCAACCAATCCGCTGTCTTTTACAAAAATATTGATCGCACTGGTAACTTGCACACCCGTGCGGGTAATCATGGGGGGACCGCGATCCGACAACATCCACGAACCCGCGGCTCCCTTCCCCACCAGCGTCAACACAGCGCCCGGATCAAGGCCCAGCGAGCGCGCAAGGCTGAGCGCTTCTGCGGCGGCGAGATGGCCTCACCACTTTTTTGAGAGTGCCTCCTAAACGATCTCAGCCTTCAATCGTTCATCGACGATCATCTTGCGCAGCCGTCGGTTCTCTTCCGCCAGCTCATTCATGCGCGCCATCATCGACACGTCCATGCCACCGTATTTGGCGCGCCAGCGGTAAAACAAAGCAATGCCTATTCCCAACTCCCGGCGCAAGTCCGGCACTTTGATGCCAGCCTCAGCTCGTTTCAGGGCTTCCATGATCTGGCTATCTGTAAATCTCGACTTCTTACGGTAGAACTCCTCCAGTGAGAAAATTCTGTTTCAGACCTCCGCTAACCTGAAGGAGGATTACCGATTCGCCTACGTACCGCAGGCCGCGGTTCGGCTTGCAAGCCGAACCCTTCGAATCCCCCACGTGAAGTCCGCAGGGACTTCACTTCTCTCCTAAAATGACAATGCCCCTTGCGGGACATTTGAAATACTGGCGGGCCAAAAAAGTTTGTTCCACTAACCTGCTCAGTCTTTTAGCACCTTATTTCTGCTGATGGTGGGGATTCGACCAGTTTAACTTGCGCTAAGCCCTACTATTTTTGTGCGCATAGCCCGCTTATTAAATTTGCTTTTACTAAGGCCAATTGTTTCCACATTTGATCACGTGTCATACCTTTAAAGGCTCCGGATACCGCCAAGCATGAAACACCATGAATCATAGAAAAAGCTAAGTATTCAGCATTCTCGCGGGCGTTATCACTAATGACTCGCGCATCCTTAAGATCATCCAAGGCTTTGCACAACATTGTGAAAGGATTATCCGGAGAATGAACCTGAAACAATGACCAGCTTGCAGAACCAGTGCCATAGGGTCCAAACATCAGTTGAAATAAAACTGGATTTTCAGTGGCAAATTTAAAATAAGCATCTGCACCCGCAGAAAATTTTGCCAGACTAATCGCCTGAGGAGTGGAATCAATACTCGCAGCAGGGCTTTCAATCAAGTCAATCCATTGTTGTCCAAGCCGGAAAAAACCATCTTCACAAATAGCTTTTAATAAAGCTGATTTGTCTTGGTAATGACGATATACAGCACTCGATGCTACGCCCAATATTCCAGCCGCTTGCCGGATTGAAAAAACATCAACACCGTGCTCTGCAATTAATTTGATGGCCAACTCTTTAATCGCATCGGACAAATTACCGTAATGATAACTATCCCGTTGCGCTTGGCCGATCGCCTTATTTTTTATCGTCATAAATGAATAATATCACCTATGTGATCATCGATCACATTTTATGTTAGCATTGATCACATTAGTACTTAACAACCAAGGAGCACTCAATGCAAACAACAAAACCATCCTCATTATTTTTAACAATACTCAGCGCTTTGATTTGCGTCTGCCTATCAGCCCAAAGTGAGGAACTGACAGTCAAGGTTACAGGAATCAAAAAAAATAAAGGCGACGTTGTTTGCGCGTTATTTAAATCAGCCGATGGTTTTCCAATGGAGCTAGCCAAACCACAAACTATTTGGTTAGCAGCAGACTCAGATGAAGTTACCTGCAAGTTCACGGAAATAACTAAAGGTAATTATGCTGTATCAGTCGCTCACGATGAAAATACAAATAAAAAAGTTGATACTAACTTTGTGGGTATTCCTACTGAGGCATGGGGGGTCTCAAATAACATTCGCCCACTGATGCGCGCACCTCGCTGGCAAGAAGCTCAATTTTCTCTCGCTACGGATGAGAAAAAGATTATCAACATCCAGTTGGAAAAATAAATATGATATTCAAAATAGGTCAGTGTTGAATAAAGTAGGAACGCCTATAACCTGCTGGACGCAGCTCGGCATACAAGCGAAATCCTTCGAATCCCTCACGCGATGTCCGCAGGGACATCGCTGTCTCCTCCTAAAAGAAAAACGCCCACTGAATTCAGTGGGCGTTTAAAGTATTACCGGCGGAGAGAGGGGGATTCGCCTACATCCTGCAGGCCGCGACTTGGCTTGCAAGCCAAGTCCTTCGAATCCCCCGCGTGAAGTCCGCAGGGACTTCACTTCTCTCCTGAAACGACAATGCCCCTCGCGGGGCATTTGAAATACGTGGCGGAGAGAGGGGGATTCGAACCCCCGGTAGGCTATGAACC
>JACCDH010611470.1_pt1 | contig 30853 bp, 30 predicted proteins | sample 7442481 | NCBI WGS metagenome assembly JACCDH01 (sample SAMN15323433, study PRJNA562643) | freshwater metagenome | isolation source: river surface water | place: USA:Blue River Watershed | collected 2017-08-15
ACCCCGATTCGTCAGAACCAGTCGCCCGTGATCGACATCACGCTGGTGGACAGCTCCGAGAAGCCGGGTGGCGTGGGCGAACCGTCGACGTCGCTGATCGGACCGGCAGTGGCCAACGCAATCTTCGCCGCCACTGGCAAGCGCGTCCGCTCGATGCCGCTCGCACAGGGCCTGAAGTCTGCCTGATGTAGTAGCGCACTGAAAGGCTCCCTGCCCGCAAGGGCGGGGAGCTTTTTTTTTCTGTACCTGCAACACCTGCAGTACCCGAATTCAGACACATAGTCGCCATGGACAGTATCGATCTCGAAGTACTCAAGACCTGCGCCGACTGGCTCGCCGCCGGCAAACAATGCGAACTCGTCACGATCACCAAGACCTGGGGTTCAAGCCCACGCCCTGAAGGCGCGACGCTTGGTATCTGCGAGGACGGTCATGTGGTCGGATCGGTCTCCGGCGGCTGTATTGAAGATGATCTGATCGACCGCGCCCGTCGTGACGGCCTGAACAGAACCAAGCCGGAGGTCGTCACCTACGGCATCACTGCCGATGAGGCGCACCGCTTCGGTTTGCCCTGCGGCGGCACCATACAGCTGGTGATCGAGCCGCTGTCGGCGCACAGCAAAGTGCCTGAGCTGATCGCTCATCTGGGCACGGGTGAGCTGGTGTCGCGTCGTCTTGATCTGCAGACCGGCGCCGTGACCCTCGGCCCTGCGAAGCCCGGCATGAGCCTGCAAGTCTCCGACACCGCGATGACGACGATACATGGTCCGCGCTGGCGGCTGCTGATCATCGGCGCCGGACAGTTGTCGCGTTTTCTTGCGCAGATCGCGGTGGGCATGGATTATGCCGTCACTGTGTGCGACCCGCGCGAGGAATATCGCGAAGGCTGGCATGTCGATGGCGTGCAGGTCGTGCATGCAATGCCTGACGATCTGGTGATGGAGATGCGGCTCGACAGCCGCAGCGCCGTGGTCGCGCTGACGCACGATCCCAAGCTCGATGATCTGGCGCTGATGGAAGCGCTGAAGTCGGACGCTTTTTACGTTGGCGCGATCGGTTCGCGCTCGAATGACCGCAAGCGCCGCGAGCGCCTGCTCGATTTCGATCTGACGCCGGAGCAGCTCGACAAGCTGCACGGCCCGATCGGCATTTATATCGGCAGCAAGACGCCGTCGGAGATTGCGATCTCCATTCTGGCCGAGATGACCGCCGTCAAGAATGGCGTGCCGCTGCCTGCCGAGATGAAGGTCGGCAACGCGAAAGAATCCGCGCAGCTGGAAGCCAGCCCCGATGCCTGCCTGCTGGACCCTGCGCAGCGCATTGTCTGACATGGCGTGAATTTCTTGTCCTCTCCCGAACGGCCCGATACGCCCTGCGTCGCTGTCTGCTCGACCACCTTCGATGATGTCTGCCGCGGATGCGGGCGCACCGTCGTCGAGGTCGCCGAGTGGGTTTTCATGTCTGCCGAAGACAAAGCGCGCGTCTGGCAGCGCATTACGGCCGAAGGCTATCCGCGCCGGAACACCTGAGGCCGCGCCTCACAGCGGCGCATTGAACTACCGATACAGGCACAGGCTCGAATCTGTCTCCGTTTCTCCGGCCCCAGGCCGGCAAGGATGTCGGGATGGAAGAGGGCGCACAGCGCGCGCGTCTGGACAATATCTGGCGCATCGCGACGGCCTTGCTGCTGGGGATCCTGCTGCTGATGCTGCTGGCGCTGGCGGCTCGCGAGCATCCTGTCTCGCCCTGGCTGCTGGCCTTTGCCGAGGCTGCACTGGTCGGCGGACTCGCCGACTGGTTCGCAGTGACAGCCTTGTTCCGGCATCCTCTGGGATTGCGCATTCCTCACACGGCGATCATCCCATCGAACCGCGATCGCCTCGCCGAGGGTATCGCGCAATTCATCGACCATAATTTCCTCACGCCGCAGGTACTGGAGCGCGAGCTCGCCGCCATTGATGCCGCCGCCGTACTGGCAGGATGGTTGTCATCGCCGGTGCACCGCCGCTGGCTGGTCTGGCGGGCGCTGAGGAACGGTGATGGCTGTCTGCAGGCCGGCCCGCTGCTGGCGCAGGTGCTGCTGCGCATGGTCGAGCTGGGGAAGCAGGAGGCCTGGTTCGATCGTCTGCTGGCGCTGGCGATGCAGGCGCTCGACGAGCAGCAGCCCTTGATCTACCTGAAGGTCAGCGAGAAGAGCCCGCGCTGGATGCCGCGCCGGTTCAATGACGAATTTTTTCAGCGGCTGGTAGACGGCATTGCCGAGCTGCTGATCGACATGCAGGCCCCCGACAGCGCCGCGCGCCGGCAGTTTGCCGGGATGCTGAGCGGGCTGGCCGAACGGCTGCAGAAGGGTGAGCTGGGTGAGCTGGGTGAGCTGATACCGGACAGTGTCAGCGGTCTGCTGGCCACCCGAAGGATTCCGCGTCATCTGGAGTTGCAGCTGATCGCGCTTGCAGAACGCCTGCTGGCCGACCAGGCGTTGAGAGCCCGCTTTAACCGCACAGTGCGCGCGATGGCCGCCGGCTGGCTGTTCCGCCATCGCCATCAAGTCTCCGGGCTGGTCCGGCGGGTCGTCAACTCCTGGGATCAGCGCTCGCTGGCAGACCGGTTCGAACTGCACGTCGGGCGCGACTTGCAATTCATTCGCATCAACGGCACGCTGGTTGGCGGACTAATCGGTGTGCTGCTGCATGCGGTGCGCCCGCTGACAGCCGGTATCATCGGATGAAAAAATTATCAATAAAGTAATTTATGACAAGGCGCTCATTGATGTAATCTGCCTGTCACATTCGCTGGATACATTGCCAGCGTGAACACTTCTTCCAGCCCCATCCATGCCGAGGCCTTGCCGACCATGAGCGCCAGTACCCGGGACAGCTCGACTGTTCATCCCTCGCAGCCCGGCCTGACGCACGCTGCCAGTTCAGCCAAATGGCAGGATTCGTTATTTCATGCGCTGACCTTCAGTTTTGCCGCGCTGGTGCTGGCCATCCTGCTGGGCATCGTCGTGTCGCTCATTTTGGGCTCGTGGCCAGCGTTCGAGCACTTTGGCCCGGGCTTCATCTCGCGCATCGAGTGGGATCCGGTCAATGAAGAATACGGCGCGCTGATCGCCATTGCCGGCACGCTGATCACCTCGCTGATCGCCCTGCTCGTCGCCGTCCCGATCAGCTTTGGCATTGCCCTGTTCCTGACCGAGATCTGCCCGGTCTGGCTGAAGCGCCCCTTGGGCACCGCCGTCGAATTGCTGGCCGGTGTGCCAAGCATCATCTACGGCATGTGGGGCCTGTTCATTTTTGCGCCCTTGTTCGCCGACCATGTGCAGCCGCTGCTGCAGGCCACGCTGGGTGAAGTGCCGGTCATTGGCGCGCTGTTCAGCGGCCCGATGATGGGCATCGGCATGCTGACCGCCGGGCTGATCCTCTCCGTGATGATCATTCCTTTCATTGCGTCCGTGATGCGCGATGTGTTCGAGACCTGTCCTTCCGTTTTGAAAGAATCCGCATACGCGCTCGGTTGCACCCGCTGGGAAGTGGTGCGCAAGATCGTGCTGCCGTACACCCGTGTCGGCGTGGTCGGCGGCGTGATGCTCGGTCTGGGCCGGGCGCTGGGCGAGACCATGGCGATCACCTTCGTGATCGGCAATGCGCACAAACTGTCGTGGTCGCTGTTCGCCGCCGGTAACAGCATCGCATCGACACTGGCCAACGAATTCGCCGAGGCAGAGGCTGGTCTGCACATGAGCTCACTGTTCGCGCTGGGCCTGATCCTGTTTGCAATTACATTCATTGTGCTCGCGGCGGCAAAGCTGATGCTGCTGCAGCTGGGCAAGCGCGAGGGCAGCAAATAATGGCTTCCAACGTACTGCAGTCGGACAACCCGATCTATCGTCGCCGTCTTTTCTGGCATCGCATCGGGATCATCATGTCGGTCGGGGCGATGGCCGTCGGCCTGATCGCGCTGCTGTGGATACTGGGCGTGTTGCTGATCAATGGTCTGGGCGCGGTCGATCTGCACATGTTCACGCACACCACGCCGGCTCCCGGCAGCGAGGGTGGCGGACTGATGAATGCAATCGTCGGCAGCCTGATGATGGTCGGTGTCGCCACGCTGATCAGCACACCGATCGGCATTTTCGCCGGCGTCTATCTTGCCGAATACGGCGAGCAGAGCCGCTTTGCGCAAGTGACCCGTTTCGTGACCGACATCATGCTGTCGGCGCCTTCGATCGTCATCGGCCTGTTTGTGTACGCGATCTACGTCGCCAATACCAAACATTTTTCCGGCTGGGCGGGCAGCTTCGCGATTGCACTGATCGCGATCCCGGTCGTTGTGCGCACCACGGACAACATGCTGGCACTGGTTCCCACCGGTCTGCGTGAAGCAGCGTTCGCGCTGGGTGCGCCGCGCTGGAAAGTGGCCACCATGGTTCGCCTGCGTGCAGTCAAGGCAGGCGTGGTGACCGGCGTGCTGCTGGCCGTGGCGCGCATCTCCGGCGAAACCGCGCCGCTGCTGTTTACAGCGCTGAACAACCAATTTTTCAGTGCTGACATGAACGCGCCAATGGCGAACTTGCCGGTCGTGATCTTCCAGTTCGCCATGAGCCCGTATGACAATTGGCGTGAACTGGCCTGGGGTGGCGCGCTGCTGATTACCTTCAGTGTACTGGGACTGAACATAGTGTCCCGCCTGCTGGTTCGCTCCGGCAAGAACAACGGATAGGATTTCCCATGATGACAGCAACACTTAGTACGCCGGCCGCCGGCAGCGCCCAGGCCGCCGATGTGCCCGTAACGATCAAGGTTGAGGGTCTCAATTTTTTCTATGGTGCGTTCCAGGGCCTGAAGCACATCAATCTGGATATCTTCGACAAGAAAGTCACGGCCTTCATCGGCCCGTCGGGCTGCGGCAAATCGACGCTGCTGCGCACGCTGAACCGCATGTACGATCTGTATCCCGGTCAGCGCGCCGAGGGATCGATCATCTACAAGGGCAAGAACATCCTTGATTCGGATGTCGATATCAACGTGCTGCGCGCGAAGATCGGCATGGTCTTTCAGAAGCCCACACCATTCCCGATGTCGATCTATGAAAACATTGCCTTCGGCGTCAGGCTATACGAAAACCTGTCGAAGGGCGAGATGGATGAGCGCGTCGAATGGGCGCTGAACAAGGCGGCATTGTGGACTGAGGTCAAAGACAAGCTGAACAAGAGCGGTCTGTCGCTGTCCGGCGGTCAGCAGCAGCGCCTGTGCATCGCACGCGGCGTCGCCGTGAAACCCGATGTGCTGCTGCTGGACGAGCCTACCTCGGCGCTGGATCCGATCTCGACGGTGAAGATCGAGGAGCTGATCAATGAGCTCAAGGAAGACTACACGATAGCGATCGTCACCCACAACATGCAGCAGGCAGCCCGCTGCTCGGACTTTACCGCCTACATGTATCTGGGTGAACTGGTAGAGTTTGGCGAGACGGACAAGATTTTCCTGAATCCGGTCAAGAAAGAAACTCAGGATTACATCACCGGCCGTTTCGGCTGATCGTGCGCACACCCAGGCATCGACCACTTGCCGGAACCTTAGCCAGGAGACTGACATGACCGAACATTCTTCCCGACAGTATGAGCTGGACCTTGAGGCGATACGCTCGCGCGTACTGCAGATGGGGGGTTTGGTAGAGAAGCAATTCTATGACGCGATGACCTGCTTCCGCACGCTGAACGCCGCTGAAGCCGAACGCATCATCGCCGCCGACATCGAGGTCAATCAGATGGAAGTGGCGCTGGATGATGCGTGCACGCATCTGATCGTCAAGCGCCAGCCGGCCGCCAATGATTTGCGTACCGTGATGGCAACCATCAAAGTCATCACTGATCTTGAGCGCGTCGGCGATGAAGCCACCAAGATCGCCCGTGCCGCGCATGCGATCCATCAGCGCGGACTGGCGCCGATTGCGCACGAAGAGATCGTCCGCGTGATGGCGGCCTCGGCCGGCAAGCAGCTGCATGATGCGCTGGACGCATTCGCGCGTCTCGACCAGAAACAGGCGACCCGTCTGATCGTGGCCGACGAAGAGATCGACCACGAGTACCGCTCCGTGGTGCGCACCGCGATCACCTTCATGATGGAAGATCCGCGCACCATTTCCAGCGCGCTCGACACGATCTGGGTGGCCAGGGCCATCGAGCGCATCGGCGATCATGCTAAAAATATCGCCGAATATGTCGTGTACATCGTCGAGGGCAAGGATATTCGTCATACGGACTACGCCATCTCGCAGCAGAGCAACGGCAACGCCGCCTGACGCCTGCAATGGCTAGTCAACGCCCCTCTATCCTGATCGTCGAAGATGAGCTTGCCATTGTCGAGCTGGTCAGTTTTTCCCTGAAATCAGCCGGCTGGGATGTCGATGCCGTGCACAACACGGCCGATGCCTGGGCCTATCTGCAACAGCAGCGGCCACAGCTGATGCTTCTCGACTGGATGCTGCCCGATCAGTCGGGTCTCAGGCTGCTGTCGCGCATCCGGGGCGACCGCCAGTTCAATTCGCTTCCCGTGATCATGCTGACCGCCAAGAGCATGGAGGAAGACAAGGTTGCAGGACTCGATCAGGGCGCCGACGATTACATCACCAAACCTTTTTCCCCGCGCGAGCTGGTCGCCCGCATCAAGGCACTGATCCGCCGCAAGGAACCTGAGCACGCCGAGCTCGAAATGAGCCTCGGGCCGGTGACACTGGATCCCGTGAGCTGCCGCGTCAGAGTCAATGAGCAGCCGATCGAGATGGGGCATGCGGAGTTCAAGCTGCTGAAGTTCATGATCGCCCATCCGGAGCGGGTGTTCTCCCGCAGCCAGCTGCTGGACAAGGTCTGGGGCGATCATGCGGTGCTGGAAGAGCGCACGGTCGATGTCCATGTGCTGAGGCTGCGCAAGGCGCTGGGCAGTGCCGATTTCCTCGTGAAGACCGTTCGTAGTGTAGGCTACATGCTGTCCGAAAAATAAATTCCTTTTTTGCATGAGCCCTGCTGCGCTGTTCTGGATCCCGGTGCTGATACGTTTTGCGCTGATCGGGAGCGCCGGCCTCGCCGGCTGGTACATCTGGAACTTCACCGGCGGACTGGCGCTTGCGTTCCTCGTGCTGCTGGTACTGGTGATCGTGCAGCTGCGCTACATGTATCACCTGTCGCGCTGGCTCGACCATCCTGACGAAGTCAGGCTCAAGGATGGCTGGGGCTCGTGGACCGAGATCTTCGCCAAGCTCTACCGGCTGCGCCGGGAAGACGAAAAAAACCGCGCCGAACTCGCTGAATGGCTGTCGCGGTTCCGGCAGGCGATGAGCCAGCTGCCCGACGGGGTCGTCATCATGGATGACGTGCTGTTCCTGGAGTGGTGCAATCCGGTCGCCGAGCAGCATCTCCGATTGAGTCTCGACAAAGACAAGGGCATGCGTGTCACCAACCTGATCCGCAGCCCGGAATTCATTGATTACATCATCCTCGGCCGCTACGAAGAACCGCTGACACTGAAAATCGGCGAGCGCAAGCTGATCGTTCGTCTGATTCCCTTTGAAGACCGGCGGCAGATTCTGGTCACGCATGACATGACCGAGTTTGACCGTCTGGAAACCATGCGCCGCGATTTTATTGCCAATGCCTCGCATGAGCTGCGCACTCCGCTTACCGTGATCAATGGCTTTCTGGAAATCGCCAATGCCGAACCCAACCTCGATCAGACAACCCGTATGCAGCACCTGAAGCTGATGGCGGAGCAGGGCCGTCGCATGCAGAATCTGGTCGAAGACATGCTGGTGCTGACCCGTCTGGAATCGATCGACTATCCGCTGCGCAAAGAGCGGGTGGGTGTGCACGGATTGCTTGAACAAGTGCAGGCCGAGGCGGAGGCTTTGTCGGCGGGGCGTCATCAGATCAGCGTAAATATCGACGGGCCGGACATCACCGGCAGCACCGACGAGCTGCGCAGCGCTTTCAGCAATCTGGTATCGAATGCGGTGCGCTACACGCCGGAAGGAGGTGAAATCATCATCTCCTGGCTGTCCTCATCGGCGGGGCCGGAGTTTTCTGTCAGGGATACCGGCATCGGGATCAAGCAGGAGCATTTGTCCCGGCTGACCGAGCGCTTCTACCGGGTAGACAAAGGCCGTTCACGCGAAACGCAGGGGACCGGCCTGGGGCTGGCGATCGTCAAGCATGTGCTGGCCCGGCATGATGCGCGGCTGCGGATTGAATCCGAGCCCGGCAAGGGGAGTGTCTTCACCATTCAGTTTCCCGAACAGGCCCTCGAGGAGCCGACATGAGCGCGCGCGCAATCATCCGCGCTGCTGGTGCAGCGCTCGTACTAATGATCGCAGCAGCATCTGCGAACGCCGAGCGATTTCAGTTTGCCGCTATCGGGGATGTGCCCTATGCGTCCGCTGCGCAGCTCGATCGTCTGGTCGGGCAGATCAACAGCCGCGATGTCCGCTTCACTATTCATGTCGGAGACATCAAGTCCGGCAGCACGCTGTGTAGCGATGAAACTTTTGAAGCAGTGAAGCGCCAGTTCATGGCTTTCGAGCAGCCGCTGATCTACACCCCGGGCGACAATGAGTGGACGGATTGCCATCGCAAGAATAACGGGCCCTATGATCCGCTGGAGCGGCTGCAGAAACTCCGGCAGATGTTTTTCGCAAGCGACTTCAGTCTCGGCCGCCATCCCCTCAGACTGGAGAGTCAGTCGCAGATTGCAGAATTTCGGCACTTCCCTGAGAACCGGCGCTGGCAAAGCGGTGAGGTGAGCTTTGCCACCCTTCATATGGTCGGTTCCAATAATAATCTGCAGCCCGAATTGCCATCATTCAGTGAATTCGCGTCACGCAATCAGGCGAATATTGCGTGGATGCGTGAAACCTTCGCCGAGGCGAAGCGGCGAGCTCATCATGCGATCGTTTTCGCGATGCAGGCAGATACCTTTTATCAAGACCCGCGTGTCAGGGAGTCCGGCGTTGCCGAATGGCTGGATGCTTTCAGGCAGGAGGCCATCGCCTGGGGCAAGCCGGTACTTCTGATACAGGGGGATACCCATCAATTCACGCTAGATCGTCCGCTCGAGCAGTCGCACCCGGCGGCGTCCAATGTGCAGCGCCTGGTAGTCCCCGGTGAGCAGGCGGCTGACGTGGTATGGGTCGATGTGGATACCTCGAACAAGTCTGCGATTTTCTCTGTCCGGCTTTCTGAGCGCTGATAGTTTATTTGATTGCCTGTCAGTCTGAAAAAACCGAGAGTCGCGACCGGCATAGTCAACGTTTCCAAGGTTGCAAATCCTCCCCGGCGTACCTTCGCGCGCTCTACTGAAAAGTCTCGTTGTCAGCACGACGAAATTTGACTTTAATCAAATTCGAGAAGCTTAACTTTGGGAAGCAAGCTGTCTTCCATAGTGTCTGAAGCGGAAGTGCAAGATAATGGAATTGCAGTCCATAAAGTAATTTATCTCAAGATATTCACACCGTTTTTCTCTCGTTTTTCTCTCATTTCTCTCCGGTTGCTCGTCGATACGAAAAGAGACTCTCATGAAAATAGAATTTATTGGAACTGCCCGCCGGGCAGAGCACGGAAGTGTGATTCAGGAAGCCAGCGTCAATGGTAATTCCGTCATCTGTCAGTTTATTTCCGAGGTCTTGCATGAATGTGATCCGGATCATCCGTATTACCGTTCGCTGGATCGTTTTCATGCCCATCGCGAGCGTTTGCTTGCCATCGCGGCGCGAAAGATTTCACTTGAGCCCTCAAGCCGTATCGTGAATATCTACACCAGTGATGTGTTTGCGCATTTGCCGGATTTCAGTCGTCCGAAGCGCGAGCTGTCGCGCAGTCACGCCTGATCAGGCAGTACCAGAGTCTGTTCCGAACCGGCTGCAGGCCGGCATCGTAGCGCTTGTAAGGGCAGGTTATCGCCCGTAATCATCGGTTCATAATTGGTATCTAGGCTATGAGACTTGTCTTCCTCAGCCACCCGGACGCCGATGCCGGTGGCAATGCCTATGACTACTGTTCGTCTGCCCGTATGCAGCGACACTGATGTTTACGGTATCGCTGTATCGCTTCACGGGAGCCGCCATTCTCGCCGCAGGATACTTTGTCTTCCCGGTCTGCTGGAGACACGGCACGGGTTTGACGGCCTGATCCGCGAGGCGCGTCGTAATGCGCAGATTTTTACGCTGGATTTTGCTGGCCGCGGGGATTCCGACCATTTGTCGGGCGCCGGAAGCTACCGCATGAGCGCTTGTCTCAGAGATGCGTGCACTGCTTACAGCTTTGCATTAGGGGCTGCCGCGCATCTGGTGAGACCGCCTGCGTTACAGGCACTGCTGCCGTTCGACATGCCGGTGCCGCCCGACGCATCGAATATTCATCTGGTGGGCAACAGCATGGGCGGATTGGTAGGTGTTTTTCTCGCCGCCCGAAAACCAGCGGCCCTGCGCTCGCTGATCATCAACGATGTAGGCAGCTTGCTGCCATGGTCCAGCCTGATCGCCCTGTTCGGGGCCATCGGGCGGGCGTCGCTGCCGTCAGCGGATTTGCGGGCAATGACTCAGGGCGGCTGGGCGCTGGCAAAGCAATTGAACGTCGATAAGAAACTGCTCGCAGCGATCGTCCAGCCCGGCTATCTGGATTTGCCGCATCAGCGGGAAATGGCCGGCCTCAGTTTTCGTCAGGCTTTTCAGGCTGTGGATATCCCCGTGCTGGTGATTCATTCCGCCGATTCCGTCATTTTCAGCAAGTCAGTGCGTCAGTCGATGCGTGATCTTCCACCGAATTATTCGTTTCTTGAGATCGACGGCAGCGCGCATCCGGTGGCGTACGACGAGGCGGTCAACGCAGCGGTGCTGCGCTTCATCGAGAGCGCAGAGAGATCTTCACTGTCCGAACCTGCGCCCGACACCATCGCCCTATGCTGAAGCCTTTCAAGCAGCTGCCGCAGATCGCGGCCATCGCAGCCGTCGCGATCTTCTGTCCGGCGACGGTCACTGCGGACGTCGTGGTCAGTACATTCGATCCGGCATCCGCCGGCCTGCCCGTGCCCTGGCAGCTTATCCGTCTGGAGCCCAGCGTGCCGCCGACAAAATACCGGCAGATCTTCTGGGACGGCGTGGCGGCCATAGAGGCTCGGGCCGAGGCCAGCATGGCGCTATTGGGACGGCCGCTGGATATTGACCTGACGCAGACACCGGTGCTGTGCTGGCGCTGGCGCATCGACTCCGTGGTCCGCTCAGCCGATATGACGCGTCGTCGTGGTGACGATTATGCTGCCCGCATCTATCTCGCTTTCTCGCTGCCGCGTGAATCCCTGAGTCTGGCTGAGCGCGCCGCCCTGTCGCTGGCAAGGGGCATCTTCGGGCCTCAGGTGCCTGATGGCGCGATCAATTTTGTCTGGGACAACCGGCACACAGTCGGGACGCGCATGCCGAATGCCTACACGTCGCGCGCGCAGATGATCGTGCAACGCAGTGGCAATGCCGAAGCCGGGCTGTGGGTTGGCGAGCGGGTCAATGTGCTTCAGGAGATGGAGCGCACGTTCGGCACTTCCCGGGGCAAGCTGCAGCTGCTGGCGCTGGGCTCGGATTCTGACAATACCGGCGAAAGTGTGCGTGCCGGATTTGCGGACATCCATTTCGTCGCGGCTAACCAGCCTTGTACGCATGATCGTCTGCGCTCTGCTCAGGCATCGTCGGCTGTTGGAGCTCCACCCGGTCAGTAGTGATCCGGGATGTTCGCGCCGTGCCGCGCACTTCGTTCATGATCGCGCCATTCACTCTCTTGTCCTGGGCGTCTGAAACCGCCGGGCTGCGGCAAACAGCACAATAAAAAATGCCCGCGACATTGCGCGGGCATGATTGGCCGCAACAGGCAGTTACCAGATCGCCTTGCCGCTCGCATCCTTCAGGTTGGCTTTCCAGCTGTCCTGAATCAGCTTGACGGTTGCAGCAGGCATCGGCACGTAATCGAGGTCGGTTGCCATTGCAGAACCGTTCTTGTAGGCCCAGTCAAAGAACTTCAGCACCGCGCGGCCGGTGAGGCCTTCCGCCTGCGTTTTGTGCATCAGAATGAACGACGCACCGGTGGCAGGCCAGCTGTTCTTGCCTGCCTGGTTGGTCAGCACCACAGCCATGCCGGGCGTGCCTGCCCAGTCGGCGCTGGCGGCGGCGGCTTTGAATGTCTCATCGTCAGGCAGAACGAATTCGCCATCGCGGTTCTTCAGCTGTGCAAAGGCGATCTTGTTCTTCTTGGCGTACGCATATTCGACGTAGCCAAAAGCACCCTTGACGCGCTGCACGTTGGCGGCCACGCCTTCATTGCCCTTGCCACCCACACCGGTCGGCCATTTGACAGCAGTGCCCGAGCCAACCGCGTTCTTGAAGTCCGCATTGGCTTTGGACAGGTAGTCCGTCCACAGGAAGGTCGTGCCAGAACCATCGGCGCGGTGAACCACAGTGATATTCAGATTGGGCAGGTTCACGCCGGAATTGAGCGCAGTAATTTCAGGGGCGTTCCACTTGGTGATCTTGCCCAGATGGATGCCGGCGATGACGTCGGCAGTCAGCTTCAGCTGGCCCGGCGCGATGCCATCCAGATTGAACACCGGCACCACGCCGCCGATAATGGCGGGGAATTGGGTCAGGCCTTCTTTCTCAAGCTCGTCGGCTTTCAGGGGCATGTCTGATGCGCCGAAGTCGACAGTTTTCGCCTTGATCTGGCGAATGCCGCCGCCCGAGCCGATTGACTGGTAGTTCAGGCCGATGCCGGTCGCGGCTTTGTAGGCTTCAGCCCACTTGGAATAGATCGGATAAGGGAAGGTCGCGCCTGCGCCAGTCAGGTCAGCGGCCTGCACGGAAAGGGAAACTGCCAGCCCTGCGGCGAAAGCGGTAATGCCCTTCAGAATTTGATTACTACGCATAGTCACTCCTGTTTTGCTACGTGGGTTGTACAAAAATAACGGTGCGAATGTAGTTGGTGCATGTGTCAGCTTCATGACAGCTTCTGCGGTGCGAGAGGTCCTTGTAACAATATTGTCACCGTCTTTACATAGACTTGTGCGATGACTGCCAGCAGAAATAATAAATCGACAAGATCTTCCCGCGCCGGTTCACCAACGGCGGCGCACCGCGTTGCGCCGCTGAATCGGGAGCTGTCCTTGCTGGCATTCAACCGCCGGGTACTGGCTCAGGCACAGGACGAGAGCATACCTCTGCTGGAGCGGCTGAAGTTTCTTTGTATCGTCAGCAGCAATCTGGATGAATTTTTTGAGGTCAGGATCGCCAGCCTGATGGCGCGGGAACGCGAGGGCCGCGGTGGGGAGGTTCGTCCCGTCATTCCGCCTGGCTTCGATCTGGTCGGGCCGGCGGCACAGGCGCTGGTGCATGAACAATACGCTGTGCTCAATGACGAGATTCTGCCTGCGCTTGCGCGGCATGGCATACACCTTCGCCGTCATGTGGATCGCAATGAGGCGCAGCGGTCGTGGGTGCGGGACTATTTCGAGCGCGAGGTCCGTCCGCTGCTCACGCCCATCGTTCTCGACCCTTCGCACCCGTTTCCCCAGATCGTCAACAAGAGCCTGAATTTCATTGTCGAACTGGGAGGCAAGGATGCCTATGGCCGCGGCACGTCGATTGCCGTGATCAAGGCGCCGCGCGTGTTGCCCCGCATAATCCGCCTTCCCTCTGATCTGTCGGGCCGTGAGCATGAGTATTGTCTGTTGTCGTCCGTGATACACGCGAATATCGAAGATCTGTTCCCGGGGCGCGAAGTGATCAGTTATTCGCAATTTCGGGTCACCCGTGACAGTGATTTATGGGTCGATGAAGAAGAAGTCAAAAACCTCCGGCAGGCACTCAAGGGAGAACTGCAGACACGTCATTTCGGCTTTGCGGTGCGGCTGGAAGTGGCAGAGAATTGTCCGCCGAACCTTTCGCAATTTTTGCTTGAGCAATTCAACATCGCACCTGAATGTCTCTATCGGGTCAATGGTCCGGTGAACATGGTGCGGCTGAATGAGCTGGTGGACCTGATCGGCGCGTCCGGCTTCCGTTTCCGGCCGTTCGCTGCGAAGCAATCCGTGCAGCTTACCGACGGTGATTTGTTCTCCGAGATCGCCCGGCACGATATCCTGCTGCATCATCCTTACCAGTCGTTCCAGCCGGTGATCGATTTCATCCGCAGCGCGGCGACCGATCCCTCTGTGGTCGCGATCAAGCAGACCATCTACCGTACAGGCATGAATTCCGAGCTGATGGAAGCGCTGATCACCGCAGCGCAGAACCGCAAGGAAGTGACCGTCGTGGTTGAACTGATGGCGCGCTTTGACGAGGAAGCGAATATCAACTGGGCGGACCGGCTGGAGCAGGTCGGCGCGCAAGTCGTTTATGGCGTGGTGGGTCTGAAGACGCATGCGAAGATGGCGCTGGTAATACGGCGTGAATCAGGCAAGCTGCGGTACTACGCGCACATGGGCACGGGCAACTACCATCCGACGACCACCAAGTTCTATACCGACTTCGGTTTGCTGACAGCCAATCCCGCACTGGGACGAGAAGTCAATGAGGTCTTCATCAGCCTGACCAGTCTGGCCAAGCCGAGAAAGCTTAATCATCTGTGGGTGGCGCCCTTCGATCTGCAGCGCGAGCTGGTCAAGGCGATACGCAACGAGGCGCGCGTTGCCCGCGAGGGCGGCGTCGGGCAGATCGTCGCCAAAATGAACGCGCTGGTCGATGATTCGATCATCGATGCACTGTACGAGGCTTCCCAGGCGGGCGTAAAGATCGAGCTGATCGTGCGCGGCGCCTGCTCGCTGCGGCCGGGCGTGGCCGGCGTGTCGGAGAATATCCGGGTGCGTTCCATCGTCGGCCGCTTCCTAGAGCACAGCCGCATCTTCCACTTCCTGAACGAAGGCGCGAATAATGTGTATCTTGCCAGCGCCGACTGGATGAACCGTAACCTGTTCAGGCGCATCGAAATCGCATTTCCCGTGCTCGATGAAAAGCTGAAAAAGCGCGTCATACAGGAAGGGCTGCAGCCTTATCTGCGGGATAATCAGAATTCCTGGGAGCTGAATGCGAATGGCGATTACCTTCGCCGCAAGCCGCGCGCAGGTCAGCAGCCTTTCAGCGCACAGCAGCAACTGATGAATACTGTGGGGTCATGATGGACCTGATACTCTGGCGTCATGCGCAAGCCGAGGCAGGGGAGCCGGATGAGGGTCGCGAGCTGACGCAGCAGGGCCGCAAGCAGGCGGCGCGCATGGGCGCCTGGCTGGATCGAAGTTTGCCGAGTGGCTGCAGGATCTTGTGCAGCCCGACGGCAAGGACAATACAAACGGTGGAAGCGCTGGGGAGAAAATACAAGATCGCCCCCGAGATCGGGCCGGCGGCGACGGCCGGCGATGTGCTGGCCGCCGCAGGATGGCCGGATGCGAGGACACCCGTCATGGTGGTCGGCCACCAGCCCTGGCTCGGTCAGGTTGCCTCGCTGTTATTGACCGGCGAGGAACAGGACTGGACGATCAAAAAATCCAATGCCTGGTGGATCTCGCATCGTCAGCGCGAGGACGGCAATGAATTATTCCTCAAAGCGGTGCTGGCACCGGAATTTTTCAGTGACTGAGCGTGACGGCTGCTCGATAGTCGGCATCAGGCGGCCAGTGCGGCTGTGCCCACCTCTCCGCGTTCAAGCTGCTTGCGCACGATGCTGTCTGGCTTGAACAGATCAATCATCGATTCGATCAGTTTGCGCGCCTTATGACTATTGTCCATCGAGTAATTGCACACATAGACGTCGAGGGTCACGGCCGACAGCTCGGGCCAGGTATGAATCGCCAGATGTGATTCGGCAAGCAGCACGGTGCCAGTGACGCCGCCCGAGTCATTGCCATTCGCGGCGGGGAATTCGAAAAAGACTTCGCTCACTGACGTCAGGCCACTCAGCTCCACCAGCGTCAGACATGCGCTGCGCAGTTTGGAAGCATCGGTCATCAGGCCGCGGTTCATACGGCAACCGGCGAAGTCTGCTGTGAGGTGAAGTCCTTGCATCTCGAATTCCTTTTCAAAAAAGAACGTCCACCCGGTGCTTTACGCACCGGGCAGTGACCATTGAGGGCTTGCTTATTTTTGCTTCTTCGGACGCCCGGTCTTGACGGGCTGCAGCGACTGCTGTGCCTTCCGAATCCGTGCAGTGCTCAGCTCATGCACCAGCGCGATGCCGATGCGTATCAGCTCGCTCTTTTTGATCTCAAATCCGGCTGTCAGGCAGGCTTTTTTTGTCTCTGCCAGAAGACCGTATTCATCTTCGGGCATAGTGAAGCTGTCCCTGACCAGACGAGCATGCTTGTGTTTGGCCGAGGGTGATTTGCTGCCTGCGGGTTTGGCCGGCTTGCGTGCGGTTTTGCCAGCGACCGGCTTTTTGGCTGCGGCACCCTTGCGCGCCGCAGACTTTGCCGGGGTTTTGCGCGCGGTCTTGCGCGCTGTCTTACGAGATGTGTCGGACATGATCATGCTCCCGGAGTCATAGTGGGTACATTCAATATAAACGGTTTATACGGTATTTTTATTTTTTTGCGCAATAGCAGGCAGGCTCCGGAGTACCCGAACTGTTGTTGAATGACAACATTGGGTCATTAGCGATCATCGATGACAGGGTTTGTGCTGGTCTGACAGCAGTGGCATTTATAAAAATAAAAACAAATAGCGAATGTGCGTCGAACGGAATGTGCGGTCGGGACGCGGGGGTTGAGTGACATTGTCAAATGCTTGTCATTTGTGCTTGCTATCGTCAGCTCCTTATCACAATGCACATACCTCTGGCCGAAATAGCGGCAGGGCACCTCATGGACAGCGAATTCCTCAAACAAAAAATGACCGCAGATACCCTGGACAGTTTTGACGAAGAACTGGAACAGGAGCTGGACGATGACAATTTTCTGGCCAACGCGCTGGATCCTGCGCTCAATGAGGAGCGTTTTCGGTATTTCCGCGAATTGTTCAGATTGCAGGGCGAGCTGATCAAGCTACAGGATTGGGTAGTGCGCAACAAGCTGAAGGTCGTCGTCTTGTTCGAGGGCCGCGACGCGGCGGGCAAAGGTGGCGCGATCAAGCGGATTACCCAGCGCCTGAATCCGCGCGTCTGCCGCGTGGCCGCGCTGCCGGCGCCCAGCGAGCGGGAGCGTACGCAGTGGTACTTCCAGCGCTATGTCAGTCATCTTCCGGCGGGTGGCGAGATCGTGCTGTTCGATCGCAGCTGGTACAACCGCGCCGGCGTCGAAAAAGTGATGGGATTCTGTTCGGACGATGACTATGAGGAATTCTTCCGTACTGTGCCCGAGTTCGAGCGCATGCTGATTCGCTCCGGTATCGTGCTGATCAAGTATTGGTTCTCGATCACGGATGATGAGCAGTATGCGCGCTTTACGATGCGTATCAAGGATCCACTGAAGCAGTGGAAGCTGTCGCCGATGGATCTGGAGTCCCGTCGCCTGTGGGAGTCCTATACCAAGGCGAAAGAAACCATGCTGGAACGGACCCACACGGCAGACTCTCCCTGGTGGATCGTGGCGGCGAACGACAAGAAGCGCGCGCGCCTGAATTGCATCCATCATCTGCTGTCGCAGATCCCGTATCAGGAGATTCCCTCACCGGAGATCGTCCTGCCCGAGCGGGTCTACAACAAGGATTATCTTCGCGGTCCGGTGCCGCTGCAGATGTATGTTCCGGAAGTTTACTAAGGCTAGCCGTAGGACAAGGCCATCAGCCACAGCCCGACAGGCGTGAACATCCAGTACTCGACCGGCGCCCCCCACAGCCAGTGCTTGTGCCAGCCGGCATGGGTCTTTTCAAAGCGGGCGAATCCGAACGCCGGATTGAACAAAAACCACATGAAGTCTTCCATGACCCAGAAGAGCATGATGCAGGCAATCGCGCGCAGCTCTGCCTGCCATGAATAGTCGGCGCTGAACAGCAGCGGAAAATGGAAAAACAGGGCGACCAGAGAAAACGCCCAGGCATGATAGCCCGTCATCGCGCGTCCGCCCCAGAGCAGATCGAGCAGCCAGTGATGCTCGATGCGCCAGGTGGGCAGGTTGGCTGCCCAGCCGGCGTCCCCCTCAATGGCGATCTCCAGTTTGGCGAAGAAAAAAGCGAGGATGAAAACGCCAAGCACAGTGATCGCCATTGGCGTAAACATATCGTTCATACAGACTGCCTCAATGATAGATGGCGATGCACGCGCTGCAGGATCAGGTGGGCTGCATGAGGCTGCGCCAGCAAGGGCGTTCTTGATCGCATCGACTGCAGTATCTCTGCATCTGTCAGCAGACGGCGCAGGCGATACAGCAGCGTCGCTTCATCATCGGCGCGTTGCGCGACGCCTTCCTGCAGCAGCAGCGCCGCATTGCGCTCCTCCTGTCCGGGTATCGGATTTACCAGCAGCATAGGCAGACCCATCACCAGGCACTCCGAGGTGCTGAGCCCGCCGGGTTTGGTGATCACCAGATCGGAGCAGGCCATCAGCTCGGGCACTTTGTCGGTGAAACCCACCGGGATCAAGCGAGCTTCGCAAAAGCAGGCCAGCGAGTTCAGTTCGTCGAAAAGAGCGCGATTTCTGCCGGTCAGCACGATCAGCTGCAATGACGGATCGATGTCGAGTATTGCGGCGACCAGCTTCTTGCTGATGCCGAGGCCGGCGCCGCCGCCCATCATCAGCACCGTGGTGCGCTGCGGGTCCAGTGCGAACCGGGCGCTGCAATGCACGCGCGCAAGCGTCGGGGTGAATGCCGGCATCACCGGGATGCCGGTGACGACGATACGCGACTCGGCAATGCCCGCTGCCTGCAGCCGGTAAGCCAGCTCCTCGTTGGCGACGAAATAGCCGGTGATACCGTGGTGCACCCACATCTGGTGCAAGTCAAAGTCCGTGACCACTACCCACACGGGGCAATTCAGGCTGCCACGATCTGACGCATCTGCCAGCAGCTCGGCTGGCAGAAAGTGGGTGCAGATAATCGCATCGGGTGAAAAATCATCGATCTCGGCGAACAGCTTTTGCGCGCACAGGCGCTGCACCAGCCGGCGCAGACGGCCGCTGAGACTATTGGTCGGTTCGTGGTCCGTTTTTCGGTACAGCCAGCCCCAGGCCTCAGGCAAGCCGCTGGCGAGCTTCAGGTAGCAGTCGGTATAGATTTTTCTGAACCACGCGGGCACCAGCGTCATCAGGTCGCGGTGACGCAGCGCGAGATCGGCAAAGTCCTTCTGCGCATGCGCGCACAGTGCCTCGGCGGCACGCACATGTCCGCTGCCGGCAGAGACGGACAGCACGAGAATTTTTTTGCGGTCGCTGGCGTGCCCAGCGTGCCATGCGCAGGGCCTGTCATTCTGCGCTTGTCCGACGTCAGGCGAGCTGGCGCCCCGACCGTGAAACCCGCTCCGGCGCCGCAGGACATTCAAGCCATTTCCGGACAAAGCGCGGTTTCCTTTTTTACGAATTGCGCTTTTTCCCAGCGCAGCATGATGTCATGCCAGTCGACCAGATGCAGCTCGCCGACCTCGTCCTCGACCAGTGCGGAAAGACTTTCGACCCAGTCACCATCGTTGCAGTAAAGGATGCCGCCGATGTCGCGTATCTCGGCTTTGTGAATATGGCCGCAGATGACGCCATCGACGCCCTGCTTTCTGGCCTCGGCCGCGAGCGCATCTTCGAACGAGGTAATGTAACTGACAGCGTTCTTGACCTTCAGCTTCAGATACTGCGACAGCGACCAGTAGGGCAGGCCGGCGCGGGCGCGCCAGGCGTTGTAGACCTGATTGAATTTCAGGATCATCGTATACAGCGAGTCGCCGACATAGGCCAGCCATTTCGCGCAGGCGATCACGCCATCGAAGCGGTCACCATGCAATACCAGCATGCGCTTGCCGTTGGCGGTGACGTGCACATGCTCGTCACGGATCATGATGCCGCCGAAATCGAGGCCGATGAACTGGCGGACAACTTCATCATGATTGCCCGGCACAAAAATGACCTGGGTGCCTTTCTTGGCTTTTTTCAGCACCAGTTGTACAACATCATTGTGCGTCTGGTGCCAGTACCAGCGGCGCTTGAGTTGCCAGCCATCGACGATATCGCCGACCAAATACAGTTTGTCCGACTCGGTCGCCTTCAGAAATTCCAGCAGGCGCTTTGCCTGACAGCCGCTGGTACCGAGGTGAACATCCGATATCCAGATGGTTCGAAAGCGCAGGGGCTTGGGCTTTTTGATCAGCGATTTCGAGAACTTGTCGAAACTGAAGGGCTCGCGCGCATTCATGCCGGCTCTGCCTCCTTCAGATAGTGCCGCGCGTAGCGGCTGTCGAGCCGGGACAGGGGCAGCATCATGAACAGATCGGCGCTGTGGAAATCCGGATCCCAGGCCGGTTCGCCGCAGACCCACGCGCCACTGCGCAGGTAGCCTTTGATCAGCGCCGGAACCTGCAGCCCTTCGGGCAGGGGGTCGTCGTGCAAAGGGAAGGGCAGGTTCGGTGTCACCCGATATTCAGGCGGGCACAGATGATCTTTTGCAAGCTTGCGATACAGCGCATTGATCGTGTGTCCGCCATCCGCCAGACTCACGCTGGCGCAGCCGATCAGGAATTCGGCTTTTTCACGCTGCATGCAGGCGGCAAGCCCTGCCCACAGCATCATGATCACGCCGCCGCTGCGATAGTCCGGGTGGATGCAGGCGCGGCCGGCTTCGATGATGCGTGACCTGAGGTTGCCCAGCCGGCTCAGATCGAACTCATTCTCGGAGTAGAAGCCGCGTGTCTGATGCAGGGCTTTCGGCGTCAGGACACGGTAGGTACCGACGACTTCCAGAGTGCGGGTATCGCGGACGATCAGGTGATCGCAGAATTCATCGAATTCGTCGCGCTCAAGACCTTCGTGATTTTTCAGCGTCTCCAGCCCCATCGCCTCGACGAAGACCTTGTAGCGCAAACGCTGGACTTCGCGGATTTCTTCGGGAGTGCTGGCAAGGCTGAGGCTGAGTTTCGGGAAGCTGGCCGTCGAATCGGCGCCGACTGTCATCACTCGCATCGCTGCTCCTCTTTGTAATGATGCGCAAAGAGTAAGCCCGCAATACTGCAGCTTGATGACAGTCGGGTGTCGGTTTGATTACAGCGAATTGATCAGTTCAGGCTCAATTCGATCAGATCCGCGCTCAGATCAGGTCGGCACCGATCGGCCCGCCATCGTCGCGCGTGATCACAATGGTGGCCGAGCGTGGACGGGAGGTGCCGCCGCCGGGCCAGTGGCTCTGGTAGGTCTCCGGCCGGGCGATATCAAAGCCTTTGTCATTGGTGGTCTCGCCGGGATGCTGGATATTCACGAACAGCGCGCGTCCGTCCGGCGTCTCGGTGATGCCGGTGATCTCGCAATCGACCGGGCCCACCAGAAAACGCCGCAAACGCTCGTCGCCGGGTGCCGCGCCCACATGGGTCGTGACTTTGCTTTGCTTGCCGTTGTCGTGGTTGACGACTTCTTTGCTGCTGCCATCGCCGACCCGGCCCGGTATCGCCGCCAGCAGCATGCAGTTGGTCGCATCGCGATACGCATGATCATCCGTTTCGACCCACAGCAGCCCGCTGCGGGAAAACCACAACCCATCCGGGCTGGAGAAATCATTGTCGGCCGAGAGTCCTGACAGATTGATGTTCTCGCGTTCCGCCGTGGAGCGCGCGGCGAACAGGAATACGTCCCACTGAAAGCGGGTGGCCGATCCTTTGCCGTCCTTTTCTGCCCAGCGGATGATGTGGCCGTTCGCATTGCCTTTCTGCGCGACGCCGTTTTTCGGGTCATTGTAGAAACGCGGGTTGGCAGCATCGACTTTGTCCAGCGCGCGCGACGGGTTGTAGGTGAGGGTCATGTAGACCTCGCCATTGGCGGGATTGACCGCGCCCCACTCGGGCCGGTCCATCTTGGTCGCGCCCAGCGCATCGGCGGCCAGTCGCGCATTGATCAGCACATCGGCCTGATCGGCGAAGCTGTACTGAGTATTCGTGCTATCCAGCCCGTTCTGTCCGTGCTTCAGTTCCAGCCAGTCGCCGCTGCCATCGGCATTGAAGCGGGCGACGTACAGCTTGCCATCGTTCATGTACTTGTCGCCCGCCACCAGTCCGCGGCCAATATCGCGCGGATCCCAGACGGTGTTCGACACGTATTTATAGATGTATTCATGGCGCGAGTCGCAGCCCATGTACCAGACCAGCGGCTGACCGGGAATCACCAGCCCGGGCCATGCACCCTCGTGCGCGAAGCGGCCCAGCGCGGTGCGCTTCTTGGGCGCAGACTGCGGATTGAAAGGGTCGATCTCTACCACCCAGCCGAAGGTATTCGGTTCATTCCGGTAGTCGTCGCTGCCGTCTTTGGAGCCGCCTCTGACGGAGGCGTCCCAGCGTCCGAAACGACTATCGGCCGTGTCAGGCTGCACGGTCGCCCACAGATAGGTGCCTTTGGCGCCGATGCCATAACGCTTGAAAGAGGTCAGCTCTTTAGCGCTGCGCTTTGCATCATCAGCGGCGGCACGGCTGAAGAAGAACGCCCAGTTTTCCTCGCAGGTCAGATAGGTGCCCCAGGGCGTGTGCCCATTCGAGCAGTTGTTCAGCGTGCCGCGGCTGCGCGTGCCGGTGATCGAATATTTGGTGATCATCTGCGGGCTGCGTGCCGCCGGTCCGTCGATCTCCATATCGGTCAGCGGGGTGATGCGGCGGTTGAAGCGCGATGCACGGTTGACCTCAAAGCCTCTCGGCCCTTTCCTGATCTCGGCAATGGAAACGCCCATCGCCAGCATTTCTTTCAGCACTTCTCCATCGCTCGTGCGCCGGTCGTTCACTACGGTCTGGCCAGCCGGATGCAGAAAGGCTGCGGTGACATTCTCGTGATTCACGCACAGCAGGCCCTGCTCGGAAACGGTCGGGTTCCAGCTGCCGCTCTTGTTCATGCCAAAGAAATGCATGCCATCGTTATGATCGCCGGCGCGCCGCGAGAAGCTCGCCGGCTCATCGGAGCCATCGTTCGCATATTCCGGCACCTCGGCCGCGAGCGGGTCGCCGGTCTGCAGCAGCACCCGGTACGAGTAGCCGGTGGCGAGCGATACTTTGTCGGCGGTGCTCTTGGGCACCGCAGTGAAATTGAGCTTCAGCCGGCGTGCGGCCGCTGAGGCATCACCCGCCGGTGTCAGCAGCAGGCTGCCACCGCCCAGATACAGCGCCGCCGCTGCGCCAAACGAGCCCTTGAGCAGATCGCGGCGCGACAGCCGCGCCGACAGTATGTGCGCGAACTCAGGATTGGACGAGGTATTGTCAGTGTCGGCGGACGTCTCGTTCGGCAGGGCTGGCTCAGGATTCATCGGCATCTCCGTGCATTGATGGGTTCGCTCATCAGATCAGACGAATGTTAAACGATGATGAACCCGGCCTCGCACTGTCATCGGCGGGCCATATTCTTCGGCTATTATCCGGGCATGCAAATCAGATCGATACTTCTGACCGTGCTGATGATGGCGGCGGCGATGCCGGCATGGGCCGCCCGTCCCTTCGTGACCGATGACGCCCGGCTGACCACTGCAGGCAGCTGCCAGCTGGAGAGCTGGACGCGGATCTACCGGGACAGCACCGAGCTGTGGGCGCTGCCGGCCTGCAACCCCGGCGGCAATCTGGAGCTGACCGTGGGCGGCGGTCACGCGATGTATGAAGAGCAGGGGCGCAGCCCGAACAGCGATTACGTGTTTCAGGCGAAGACGCTGCTGCGCAAACTGGAAACCAACGACTTTGGTTATGGAATCGCCGTTGGCACGGTCAGACATCCGGCCGTGAACCCGGGCCCCAACCTGATGGGCAATACCTATGTCTATCTTCCGATATCGAAGTCGATGGCAGACGATCTGCTGGTCATTCATCTGAACACAGGTTGGCTGCGGGAACGCGGCACCAACCGCAATCTCGCCACCTGGGGCGTGGGCACGGAGTGGAATGTCAGCGAGCGCATCACCTGGATGGCTGAGGCCTTCGGTGACAGCAACCCGAACACTTACTGGCAGGCGGGCGGTCGCTTTTCGCTGATCCCTCGTTTACTGCAGATCGACACCACCGTCGGACAAAGCGCTGGCGGCGCGCACACCAGCCGCTGGGTGTCGTTCGGCGTCAGGTTCACACCGGCCAGTCTGTTCTGATCAGTGACTGCGCAGCGCCAGCGAAATGTCCAGTTCGGCCCAGGCGGCTTCTTCTTTCCGTAACCAGTGAATCAGCGTCGGATGCTTGCGCACGATGGAGGCGGGCAGATCCAGCTCTATTTTTTGGCGCATCTTCAGCTGCACCGCTTGTTCATGCAGATCGATGCGCGAGTGACTGAACAGTATGCCGAGCCTGAGAGCCAGGATCGCCTTGCCGAGGTCGGGCAGGGCGATGGCTTCCGAGACTTTGCGCAGGTTGCCTTTCTGTGCGAGCAGCAGAATGCTGAGCACGTGCTGCTCCTGCTTGGTGAAGCCGGGGAGGTCAGCATGCAGCGCCAGATACGCGCCGTGCTTGTGGAAGCCGCTGTGCGACACTGACATGCCCACCTCATGCAGGCAGGCGGCCCAGACCAGCAGACGGTCATAGTGATCAGTGTCGGGCTGAAGCTGAGCGTGCAGCAGCAGGGTGTTCTGTTTTACCTTGTTCGCGCGCGTCTGGTTGACGCCGAATTTTTTCGAAAATTCTTTTACTGAGTCGCGCCGCCGGTCGCGGCTGCTGCTGCGCAGATGCAGGTCCCACAGCACGCCCATGCGCAGCCCGGCCTCGACCGGCTGCATATCCCGGATGCCGAGTTCCTCGCACAGCCCGATCAGCACCGGCAAGCCACCCAGCGTGACGGCAATCCGATCGGGTTTGATGCCGTCGAGATCGATCTTGCTGGTGCGGCCGCAATAGATCAGATAATCACGCAGCGCTCGCAGACTCTTCAGCGACAGGCTGCTGTCACCCAGCTGGTTTTTGATGATCAGGTCGGCCAGCGTGCGCATCGTCCCGGAGGAACCGAGGGCCGTGGTCCACAGTCGCGGATGAAACTCGTCCAGCTGATCCTCGAACACGCTGCGCGCATGAAGCGTGGCTTCGTCGAACCCGGATTCCGTGATCCGGTCGCCGGGGAAAAACTCGGCAGCCGTCTTGACGGTGCCGATCCCGAATGATTCAACGTGCTCGATCTCATTGCCGTGACCGAGTACCAGTTCTGTCGAGCCGCCGCCGATGTCGACCACCAGACGGCGCTCGGCAGGATCGTCCAGCGCGCTGGCGACGCCCAGATAGATCAGCCGGCCTTCTTCTTCGCCGGAGATGATCTCAATGGGAAAGCCGATCGCTTTTTCGGCCAGCGGAAGGAAGGCGTCGCGGTTTTTCGCAATGCGCAGGGTATTCGTGCCGACCACGCGCACGGCAGTCAAGGGCTGCGAACGCAGCATGTCGCCAAACCGGCGCAGACAGCCCAGCGCGGTGTCCATCGCGGCGACGCTCAGATTGCCTCGCCGGTCGAGCCCCGCGCCGAGCCTGACCGGTTCGCGTGCGGTGTTCAGTATTCTGATGCGCTCGCCATCGTAATGACCGATATGCAAACGAAAACTGTTTGAGCCAAGATCAACGGCAGCCAGCATGAGTGTTCAGAGATTTAGGCAAATGGCCATAGAGGTTAACAGTAAGTTATCAGTATGACGTTCGCATGACAGAGATCTGCTCGTCTTCCGGATGGCCGCAGAGGCTTGTCATGAAGCTGAAAAAAAGCCCGCTCATCATGCCGACATCTTGAACTGTAGTGGCATTTGTCCGCGAAAGCAAAAGCAGTCTGCTGCGCAAGGCGGTTTCATGCAGTAAAAGTAATCTCCAATCCGTCAAGGATGCCTTAACGCCCCGCCGGGGCGTTTTTTTTGAGAACGTCCCTCGCGTAGTGATGACCGACCGATGTCCACCGACACGAGCACCGAATTCCTGACAACCCAGAGCGGACTGGTCTGGGCCTACCGGCTCGACCGTCAGGGTGGCGCGCTGCCGGTGGCCGCCGCGGAGCTGCTGACGACCCTGCAGCAGCATCAGGGCGCAAGCGAGGTCGATCTGCTCTGGCTGCATTTCAATCTCTCGCAGGCGGCGACCGAGCGATGGCTGAAGGATCATGCGTCGCTTCCGGTAGAATTTTTTGAGGCGCTGCACCTCGGATCGCGATCGACACGCGTTGAGCTGATCGACGATGGCCTGATCGCGGTGGTCAATGATGTGCTGCACGGCTTTTCTTTCGACCCCTCGGAGATTTCCACGCTGTGGATGCATGTGACCCCCGGCATCGTGATCAGCGCGCGGCGCAAGCCGCTGAAATCCGTCGATCGTCTGCGACACTCGGTGCAGAACGGCGCGAAGATCACGAGCACGGTCGAGCTGCTGACCCGGCTGCTGCGCGATCAGGCCGATGTGCTGATGGGCATCGTGCGCGATGCCGTAGCCCGCGTGGACAAGGTCGAGGATGAGCTGCTGGCCGGTCGACTCGACAACAAGCGCGAGAACCTGGGATCGCTGCGCCGGGTACTGGTCAGGCTGCAGCGGCTGATGGCGCCTGAGCCTGCGGCATTATTCCGGCTGCTGCAGCGTCCGCCGGGGTGGATTGCTGAGGATGACCTGCAGGATTTGCGGCAGTCGAGCGAAGAGTTCTCGGCCGTACTGGTTGACATGGCCTCGCTGCAGGAGCGCATCAAATTGCTGCAGGAAGAGATCGCGGCGATGATCAATGAAAAGAGCAGCCGCAATCTGTTCACGCTCACGGTGCTGACGGTGCTGGCGCTGCCGATCAATCTGATGGCCGGTCTGTTCGGCATGAATGTCGGCGGCATCCCCTTCGCTGACCATGAGTCAGGTTTCTGGATGGTCGTCGGTATTCTGGCGAGCTTCACGGCGGGCGCTGCCTGGCTGATTCTGCGACGGCGCTCTGAGTCTTGAAAGAAACTTGATCCGTTACAATGGCGCACTGCTGTCATTCTCCTCACCCTTTTCATCCTGCGCTCCCGCCTGTCACCCGCCATGCGTCTTTTTCCCGGCTTGCTGCTTAGCGTGCTGCTCTTGTCTGCCTGCCAGACCGTTCCGACCTCACCCACCCCACCGGCTGCACCGTCGCAGACTCCGGCACCTGTAGAAACCCCGGCGTCAGAGGTATCGCGCACACCGGCTCCGACAGAGCCTGCCCCAGCCGTCGTTCAGCCGGACGCTCCTGCAGCCCCGGCTGCGACACCCGTCCCACGGCCGGTAAAAATCGGCCTTGCGCTGGGCGGTGGCGCTGCGCGCGGTTTTGCGCACATCGGCGTGATCAAGGTGCTGGAGGCGAATGGCATCTACCCCGAGGTTGTCGCCGGCACCAGCGCGGGCAGTCTGGTCGGCGCCCTGTATGCAGCCGGGAACAATGGCGGCAATTTGCAAAAGCTGGCCACCGAGATGGATGAAGCCGCGATCTCTGACTGGTCCGTGCCTTTCTTTTCGAATTCTTCGGGGGTGCTGAAGGGCGAGGCCTTGCAGCAGTTCGTGAACCGTGCAGTGCGTCAGCAGCCGATTGAAAAGCTCAAACTGCAGTTCGGCGCCGTGGCAACCGACCTGAAGTCCGGTCAGCCGATCCTGTTCAGGCGCGGGAATACCGGCGCGGCGGTACGCGCGTCCTCTGCCGTGCCCGGCGTGTTTCACCCGGTCAGAATCAACAATATCGATTACGTTGACGGCGGACTGGTGTCGCCGGTGCCGGTGAGCTTTGCGCGCAAGATGGGCGCCGACTTCGTAATTGCGGTGAACATTTCAGCGCAGCCTGACGCGCAACCTGCATCGACGACCTTTGAAGTGCTGCTGCAGACGTTCGCGATCATGGGACAGAGCCTGAATCAGTATGAACTGAAGCAGGCCGATATCGTGATCCGTCCGGAACTGGCAACAATGAAGGGCAATGATTTCAATGGCCGGGGCACCGCCATCATCGCGGGCGAAAAAGCGGCGCTGGCCGTGCTGAACGAATTACGTCAGAAACTGAAAGCCCGCCGGGGCAATTAAGCTTGAGGATTGCGTATCAGGTGTTGACCGTGGCGCAGCCGGATCAGCGAGAGGCGCTGTCTTTGCCGTCAGCGGTATCAATGCGGCGCGCGCCGTTGAAGCGCGCTTTCCAGTATGCGAGATCCATGCTCTCGATGCGCACCGCGCCGCCGGAAGAGGGCGCATGGATGAACTTGTTGTCGCCCAGATAAATGCCGACATGCGAGAACGTGCGGCGCAGCGTATTGAAGAACACCAGATCGCCGGGTTGCAGGTCTTTTTTGTCGACCGTCTCGCCCATTTTGCTGATCTCGACCGAGGTGCGCGGCAGTTCGGTGCCGTGTGCTTCCCGGAATACATAGCGAACCAGTCCGCTGCAATCGAGACCGTTTTCCGGGGAGCTGCCGCCGCGACGGTAATGAATGCCGATCAGGGACATCGCCTCAATGGCCAGCCTTGCTGCCTTGTCCGTGAAGCTGGACAGGGTGCTGAACAGAAAATTCGGCTCTTCCGGCTCTGCTGCCTGCGCCGGCGGCGCAAACACCAGCGTCGCGCACAGCGCTGCGGTCAGCGTTAATGCGCGCCATGGGGCGAGTCGGCGGTGACGATTCAATTCAGGCAAAAGTTTTACTTTAACAATTAAGCACTGCCGCAATGTAAGCGATGACGGGCCCGATGTCAAAAACCCTGGCACGAAGCTTGCCCTCTGGTGCAGGCTGATCCGGCGTCATTCGGATGCAAAAAACTTGTCGTACAATCCAGCCTTTTTTCAGAACAGGGGAGTTGTAGCATGCGGTCCAAACAGGCACTGACACTTGCAGATGTGAAGAAAATCGCCGCTGCCGCCGAGGCAGAAGCGGTCGCCAACAAATGGGCTGTGACGATCGCCATCGTGGATGACGGCGGCAACCTGCTCTGGCTGCAGCGTCTGGATGGCGCCGCGCCGGTGTCGGCATCGATTGCGCCGTCCAAGGCGCGCACGGCCGCACTCGGCCAGCGCGAGACCAAGATCTACGAAGACGTGATCAACAACGGTCGCTACTCTTTCTTGTCGGCACCTAACATCGACGGCCTGCTCGAAGGCGGCGTGCCGATCATGGCGAATGGGGATTGCGTTGGCGCGGTGGGTGTTTCGGGCGTGAAATCCAACGAAGATGCTCAAATCGCGAAGGCAGGCATCGCTGCACTCGGTTTGTAAGCTGGTCTGTAAGTCAACACTTCGCCGCTGGGCGGCGCCGGGTCTTCAGTTGCCCGGCATTGGTGCTTCGCGATATAATTGCAAGGTTTAACCAATTGACCCCCGCCGCCCGCGCAAACCACCTTCCACAACATCCTGGTCCGTACGGATTCCGCTCGCCCGCGATGCGCGTAAACCGGTAAACGAACGCCAGGATTCAGCCGCGGCGGTAACAACCCAGGAGTTACCTTTGCCGCCATTTTCAACGGCCAATACGCACCCGGCCATCCTCGCGCTCGCGGATGGCACGATTTTCAGAGGAATTTCCATCGGCGCCGCCGGTCAGACCAGCGGTGAAGTCGTTTTCAATACGGCAATGACGGGATATCAGGAAATCCTGACCGATCCCAGCTATAGCCGTCAGATCGTCACCCTAACCTATCCCCATATCGGCAATACCGGCGTCAATCCGGAAGATGTCGAGTCCAGCCAGATTCACGCGGCCGGCCTGATCATTCGGGACCTGCCACTCTTGATGTCGAACTTCCGCGCCACGCAAAGCCTGCCCGACTACCTGAGATCCGAAGGCATCGTCGCGATTGCCGGCATCGATACTCGCAAGCTGACCCGCCTGTTGCGCGAGAAGGGCGCACAGAATGGCGCGATCGTCGCCGGCGACAAGGCCAGCGAGGGTACGGCGCTGGAGCTCGCGCGTTCCTTCCCCGGCCTGTCGGGCATGGACCTGGCCAAAGTCGTATCGACCAAGACTTCCTACGAATGGATCGAAACCGAGTGGGTGCTGGGTGAGGGCTATGGCAAGCAGACTGCACCCAAATTCCACGTGGTCGCGTTTGACTACGGCGTGAAGTACAACATCCTGCGCATGCTGGCGCAGCGCGGCTGCAAGGTCACGGTGCTGCCAGCGCAATCCACGGCAGCCGATGCGCTGGCGCTGAATCCGGATGGTATCTTCCTGTCGAATGGCCCCGGCGATCCCCAGCCCTGCGATTATGCAATCGCCGCCTCGCGCGAACTGATCGAGAAAGGCTTGCCGACCTTCGGCATCTGCCTCGGTCATCAGATCATGGCGCTGGCTTCGGGCGCAAAAACCCTGAAGATGAAATTTGGCCACCATGGCGCCAACCATCCGGTGCAGGACCTCGACACCAAGAAAGTAATGATCACCTCGCAGAACCACGGTTTTGCAGTCGATCCGGATTCACTGCCGTCCAACTGTCGCGTCACGCACGTATCGCTGTTTGATGGTTCGCTGCAGGGCTTCGAGCGCACCGACCGTCCGGCGTTCTGCTTTCAGGGCCATCCCGAGGCATCGCCCGGGCCGCATGACATCGCCCCCTTGTTCGATCGCTTCGTGGCGATGATGGAGAAACACACTCATGGCTAAGCGCACCGATATCAAGAGCATCCTCATCATCGGCGCCGGCCCGATCGTCATTGGCCAGGCCTGTGAATTCGATTACTCCGGCGCCCAGGCCTGCAAGGCGCTGCGTGAAGAAGGCTACAAAGTCATTCTCGTCAACAGCAATCCGGCGACCATCATGACCGACCCGGAGATGGCCGATGTCA
>JACCDH010524985.1_pt1 | contig 30852 bp, 22 predicted proteins | sample 7442481 | NCBI WGS metagenome assembly JACCDH01 (sample SAMN15323433, study PRJNA562643) | freshwater metagenome | isolation source: river surface water | place: USA:Blue River Watershed | collected 2017-08-15
ATGTTGCCGTATAGAAAAGAGAAAATTATATAATCAAGGTTTTTTAATTGCCGTAGTTGGAACTATTTTATTTTCAACAAAAGCAATTTGGATAAAACTTTGTTTTCGAGAAAGTGCTATTGACGCCACTACATTATTAATGTTGAGGATGTTAATAGCATTTCCTTTTTATATAATTGCATTAGGCCTAAGTAAATCCACCGGTTTGCCTATTACAAAAAAACATATAGGATGGGGCATTGCAATGGGATTGCTTGGTTATTATGCAAGTAGTTTATTTGATTTTATTGGTTTACAATATATATCTGCAGGCATAGAAAGAATCATCTTGTTTATCTATCCTACATTGGCGGTACTAATTAATCGGGTAATTTATAAAGTGAATATTTCCCGTATTCAGTTTATTTCCATTGGCATTACTTATCTAGGAATTGGAATTGCTTATTGGGGAGAATTTCAACAAATGCCAGAGACCCAAAATTTTGTGTATGGATCGGTAATGGTGCTATTATGTGGAATTACCTATGCATTCTATTTAGTGGGTACTGGAAAGTTAGTGCCTGTTATGGGCTCCACCCGCTATACGAGTGTGGCCATGCTAGCAGCTAGTTTTGGAATTTTTGTGCATTATTTAGTTCAAGTAAGTTATCAGCAAAGTCCTTTACTCCCCACATTGCCCCTACCTATGCTAGGCTATGTAATTGCATTAGGACTGGTCGCTACCGTTATCCCTTCCTTTTTACTGAATTGGGGCATGAAGCAGGTTGGAAGCAATAATTTAGCCATCATTACTAGTATTGGGCCAGTGGCAACCCTTTTTCAAGCCAATCTTATTTTGGGAGAACCCTTCACCTGGTTTCAGCTCATTGGGACCGGCTTAGTGATAATAGGGGTGCTGTTCCTAAAAAAAGTTGGGGCAACCGGAACGAATCCCAATTACCCCGATTATCCTTCCCCCAAAGGATAACAACTTTAATATATTTAATAATTCTTTAATTTGAATTATTTCTATTTACTGGTACAAAGCAAATATGCTATTAAGTAGTTGCCTAAATTCTAATTTACATAATATAAGAAGAGAAAAATTTTTAATCTAATTAATTCATTATATTATAATAATTTACACATTAATAATATATTAAATTTAAACCAATTCAAATAAGTAAATTTCTTATTGTGTTTTTTTTCATAGTTTTGAAGCATGGGGAGTATATTTAAAAAAATAGGGATAACATTATGTCTTTTCTTTTCCTTGCTGAATGCTTATGGACAAAAGGAAAATAACCTATTAAAAAAATATGAAATAGATCTGCTGCAATTATTACTAGCGGATACTACCGGTAACAGCAATTTCGTATTAAGTAACTCTTTTAATTTCGGGATAGACAATCAATTGTTTACCAATTCCAGCATTGTTAAAAAAGGAGGACTGGTTTATATACAACCTTTAGGAACCGGCAGAGTGTATCAGGCCATAAATCAAAAAGGACAAGTACAGTTAAATAGAATAGACCGCACTACCCATTCTGGAGTAAACTTCTTTGCACAAAATTTCTTTATTAAAGACACACTTTACCAATTTGGCGGATTGGGATTTTGGAACATTAGAGGGCTTATCACCTATTTTAGTCCCTTGACTAAGGAATGGGAATTGTTACAAACTAACAAAGCAGTCCCTTCCTATTTTAACAACCTAAGAGATGTTGTCATACATTATCAGGATGCAGACAATGCACCAAAATTATACCTTAGCAATTCCTATTATTACCCCAATTATCCGAGCTCTTTTGAATCTGAAGCAACCGATAGTTGTTACGAGTTTAGCTTTAATACGAGAACTTGGAAAACCCTTGGCAAGCTAAATCCTGAGTTTAAAAAAGTTTCTGAGATTAAACATGCCCGAACCATTGAAATTCACCTGGGTGATTTGACCTTGTTTGAAAGTCAATTAGAATTTTATTGGGCTAATTTTAAAACCAACCAGTCTGGAATAGTGAGTCCAAAGCAAAGTGACAGGCTTAGGCAAGCATGGTTAGCATTCTACAATAATGATGGGAAAAAACAACAAGTGCAATTCCAATTTAACATCAATAAAGATCTTTACCTAGCAAAAGTAAATTCATCTGATCAGCTTGAATGGGTAAAAGTGGAAATAAGTACTACAGAACTTAATACTAAGAATATTACCCCTATCTATTTTGCAAACAATTCAATACTAGAACAGATCACCAAAATACTTACTAGCTACAAGACGACGCTATATTGGATCATCTTATCCTTATTGATCATGACCATTGCATGGTTAAAATTCTTCAAGAAAAAAAGTATGCCTAAAGAAGTGGTAGCCATCTTATACCATAACTTCTTTAGTGCATTGACCATTATTGAAAAAGAATTATTGGAAGCCCTTTATCAAAGTAATTTAAAAGGGGAAGAGTTAAGTACGAAAACCATCAATAAAATTATTGGAGTTCAACAAAAAGATACCCTTACCCAAAATAAAAGTCGCAGTGATCATTTTATTAAAATGAATCAGAAATTCAAGATGGCCACTCAACATACCGACCCATTGATAATTAAAAATAGAGACAAGGCAGATAAACGACAATTTAATTACGACCTCAATGCCCTTTATCTTGCAGAAGTAGAAAAACTGTTTAAATAGCCAATAAGCTACAACCTCTTCTATCACTGTGGTCTATTCTTCCCAAAACTTTGAAAGTTCCATCTTCAAATACTTCACCCATGTCTTCGGTTGCGATAAAAGCACAGCTATAAATATTCGCTAAGTCTATTACATGGATAACACCCCTGCCCTGGGTTTTTAAAACAGTAGGGTCAGTGGCTTCTGCAATTAATATTTTCATCCAAGGGGGACATCTAAATATACCACCTCCAAGGGAATAGGCCTGACTCAACAATTCGGTCATGCCATATTCAGAATGCACTTTTTCTACTCCTAAATTACTAGACAATAAGGCATGTAAGGCTTCTTTACTAAGCTCTTCCTTTCGTCCTTTCATCCCACCAGTTTCAATCACGGTTGCGTGTTGCAAATGCTGAGGATAGGCATTGGAAAAATCAATCAATCCAAAGCTTACGCCTATGAACCAGGTCTTTGTATGGGTGGCTTCTAATTGCTTTAATACCTTATCTAGCTTCTCAAACTCATTTAAATAAAATCCACTTTGAGGATGCTCCGATGTTTGAATGAGTTTATCTACCATGTACACCAAGGAAGAATGTTGTCTTTCTAAATAAGAAGGCAAAAGGCCAATGATACAATAATCCTTAGGATCACCATAAAATAAATGAAAGCAATGCATAAAACTAGCTTCGTACAATTGGGTATCCGCTACCCAATGCTTACTCACCACATCCTGGGTAGTTCCACTGCTTTCAAATAAGGTGTTGGGCTTTTCTCCAATATATACTTCCTGGTTTTTAAAGAAGGAAATGGGCAAAAAGGGGATTTGGTGAACGGCATCAAAATGTTGATCTGTGCGCTTGGTAAGCTCAATCCATTGTTTATAAACGGGATTCCATTGAGCCTGGTACCCGCAAAGTAATTTTGCAGTATCTAGAAATTGTGAGGGTGCTAAATCCCACAAGCATTCAATAGAAAAAGGCAGTTGATTATCCACTTGGTTCATGACTGCAAAAGTATCAATATTCCCAACAAATGGGCCTAAAAAATAAAAGCAATTAGTAGTATCTTGCACTCGATTCATTTAAAACCTATTTTATGGCAAAAGCAAGTAGCAAAACAACTAAGACAAGTGCTAAAAAAGCACTCATTAATGAAAATGCCTATCGTTTTTTAGAAACCTACATTAATAATCCTTCTCCAGTTGGCTTTGAAACAAGTGGCCAAAAATTATGGTTAAACTATATCACAAAATATGTAGACACCACATTTACGGATCCTTATGGAACAGCCGTTGGGGTGATAAATCCAGAGGCCCCTTTTAAAGTAGTCATTGAAGCACATGCCGATGAAATTAGTTGGTTTGTAAATTATATCAATGATCAGGGTTTGATTTATCTGAAAAGAAACGGAGGAGTAGACCATCAAATTGCGCCAAGTATGCGTGTTTGGATTCATGGGAAAAAAGGGCCAGTGAAAGCCGTATTTGGATGGCCTGCTATTCATACCAGATACAGCAATTCAGAACAAAAAGAACCACAACCTAAAGTAGAGAACCTTACTTTGGATTGTGGAGCAAGAACCAAAAAAGAAGTGGAGGCATTGGGTATTCATATTGGTGCGGTCGTAACTTATACAGATGGAATGGATACGCTTGCCAATGATTTTATCATTGGTCGTGCTTTTGATAACCGTATTGGCGGATTTATGATTGCAGAAGTAGCAAGACTCCTAAAAGAAAACAAAAAGAAATTACCTTTTGGTTTGTACATTGTAAATGCAGTACAAGAAGAAATTGGTTTGAGAGGTGCAGAAATGATTGCACGAAGAATTAAACCCAATATTGCCATTGTTACCGATGTAACACATGATACCCATACCCCAATGATCAACAAAGCCATTGAAGGAGATATTCAGTGTGGAAAAGGGCCTTCTTTAGCTTATGCTCCAGCTATTCACAATAAACTATTAGCGATTGTAGAAGACACTGCAAAAGCCAAGAAAATTCCAGTGCAATTTAGAACCCTTAGCCGAAGCACCGGAACAGATACAGATAGCTTTGCGTATGCAAATGATGGTTGTCCATCGGTATTAATATCAATCCCTTTAAGATACATGCACACTACTGTGGAAATGATACACAAAAAAGATATCGCAGACACGATTCAATTAATGTATGAAACCTTATTGCAATTAAGTCCTAAGACAAATTTAAGTTACCTATAATGGCCACAGCCACTATCCGAATTGCGATCCTTGATATGTATGATGGCAGTCCAAATATTGGAATGCCCTGCATCAAGAATATCATTATGGAGTGGCAAAAAAGAAAGCAGGTACAAACACAGGTGGTGGTATTCAATACTCGAGGAAATGGCGAAATACCGGCCCCCGATTTTGATTTGTATATTTCTACCGGAGGTCCAGGATCTCCATTGGATACAGTTCAAGAAGGATGGGATATCCAATATACGCAATGGCTTGAGCACATGTTGGCAATTCACAAACCAGTTTTTTTGATTTGTCATAGCTTTCAAATTGCTTGCAGACATTTTAATTTAGGAACCGTTTGTTTGAGAAAATCAAAACAAGTGGGTATACTGCCGGTTCATACTATAATAGAAGATGCATTGTTTAATGGATTACAAGAAACTTTTTATGCATTAGAAAGCAGGGCTTACCAAATCATCGCACCCAACGATGAAAAATTGAAAAAAATGAATGCCCAAATTATGGCCTTAGAAAAAATGAGACCACAGGTTTCTTTGGAAAGAGCCATCATGGCCATTCGATTTTCTAAAAATATGTATGGGGTTCAGTTTCATCCTGAAGCATCCTTAGCAGATTTAATTATCTACTTTAATGAGCCCAAAAACAAACAATCCATTATGGAGGAGTTCGGAATAGAAAAATGGCAAAGAATCATAGATCATTTAGATGCTGACTCCCCTATACAAACTACCTATTCCCATCTCATCCCCAATTTTTTAGATAAAGCATTGCCTAATGAAACCTGCAGTTAGAAAAGAATACAACACTGCTTTTACTAAAATAAAATATCAGCAAATGATTGCGGATATTTGTGAAGGAATACCAGGGGGTATTGATTTTAGACTCGCAGAGACTCCGGTTTTTATAGATGCTGCACTCAGAGATCAATTACTAGCAGCAGGTAAAGAAATTGGTGATTATATTACAGGTTCAGCATTTAAAGAGCACACCCAGGATGCTTTCAAACAGGTAGCTACACCCCCTAATGAAAACGCCCTACCAGATTGCATTGTAATGGATTTCGCCATTTGTTCCAATGAGCAGGGTCAACTATTTCCCCAACTCATTGAACTACAAGGCTTTCCTTCCCTATTTGGATTTGAAACCAAACATCATCATGCTTTTCAAAATAATTTTACCCTGCCAAAAGGATATAGTCCATACCTAAATAACTACAACGAAAAAACCTATCTGGAATTTTTATCAACCGTCATCAAAGGAAATGAAAATAAACATACGGTATTATTAGAATTATTTCCACATGAACAAAAAACTAAAATCGACTTTTACATCACACAACAATTATTGAATATCCCCATTGTATGTGTGAGTGAATTAATAGTGATTGAAAATAAATTGTTTTATGAAAGAGCGGGCATTCAATATCCCATTGAGAGAATCTACAATCGAGTGATTTGGGATGAAATCAATAAACAAACTGCAGCCATTCAAGCAAAAGCCAATTTATTACTAGAAAATTTAGATGTTGAGTGGGTTACGCATCCAAATCACTTTTACAGAATTAGCAAATACTTACTTCCTTTACTCAAGTCCAAATTTGTACCCAATGCCTATTACTTATCTGAGTTAACCGAACTACCTTGGCAGCTTGAAAACTATGTCTTAAAGCCCTTATTTTCATTCGCCGGTCAAGGCGTAATCATTGACGTACAAGCTAGTGACCTTCATAGCATTCAAAATCCAGAAAATTGGATCCTGCAAGAAAAGGTAAGTTATGCACCTGCGCTAGATACCCCGACGGGTCGAGCAAAAACAGAAATACGTTTGTTTTATTTCCTGGATAAAACAAGGAACGAATACATAGCTACTATGAACTTGGCAAGAATTAGCAAAGGAAAAATGATTGGCGTTGCTTATAACGCAAATGCCACCTGGGTTGGTGGCAGTATTGCTTATTTTGAACAAGATAAATGGTAGTAACTATTTCCTATTCTTCTCCGCTATTTTTTAATTTCATTAATAAAGTATAGGCATTTTGCGTAACTACGGTTTTTTGGTTCAGATTAGTTTTTACTTCCACAAAACCATTCGTTACCATTCCTAAATCTACCGCCATTAATGTAAATTGCTGGTCGGATGTTTTTATAAAAACATAATCTTTATTTTGCCACTTTACGATTGCTTGCTCAGGTAGTGCATTCACTTTTGCATTGTTTAATTCCACTTCTGCATTTACAAAAGTGCCTGGAAATATATTAATTTTCTCATTCACTAAATGACAATGTACGTCGGTAGTGCTTTCCTCTCCAATATTGGGTGTGATCACCGATACATGAGCCATGTATTTTTGAGCTGGATTGTTGTTAGTGAAAAACTGAACTGTGTTGCCCACTTTTAGACTAGCTGCATCATTTTCCAACACGGTTAATCTTAAGTGCAAGTCACTAGGATCCACAATTTCAAATAATACATCCGTTGGAGTTACGTACTTTCCGATATTTACATTGGCTTTTGTGATATAACCTCCAATGGGGGCATAAATGCTAATAGTGCGTGAAATATTATTTTCATTTAAAGTTGCCGGATTAACTCCAATTAGTTTTAATTTTTCACTAAGCGATTTAACCAAATATTTTTGGCCTTCATAGTCCGCCTTCGCCAATTGATATACCTTGTCACTCGTAGCCTTGGTCTCATTTAATGATTTTTGCCTATTATAATCGGCCTCTGCAAATTCAAGTTTACTTATAGCAGTCAAATAATCTTGTTGCAATTGGATATAGGAAGGATCTTCCATGGTGGCAATCACTGCACCCTTTTTTACAAAATTTCCGGGAATTAATTTTGTGTTTTTGAGATACCCACCCATGGGTATACTAATGGACACGATATTGCTAGGCGGCACATCCATATGTCCATTTACTTTTAATGTCTTATGCATTTCAATAGACTGGGCAGTTCCAAATTGCAATTTGGCTAGTTTTAACTGTTCTGCAGTTAAATTAACCGTTTCTACCAATGCGGTCTCTTTTTGCTTAGCATCCTCTTTTGGGGCTTTGCTATCTGATCCATTACAGGAAAATAGTAATAAAGCAGAAAGTAAGAGGAGTGTTTGATTGTATTTCATAAATAATTTTGTTTATTGGTTTGAGCTTAGCTTTTCAATTTCCATAACAGCCTCATTTAACTGTTGTATATAACCTAGATAATCACTTTTTGTTTGAATGGCTTGATTGATTAACATGACCCATTCTAAATAGCTAATTTCACCAGCCGACCTTTTTTTAACTGCTGCGTCCATAAGTAATTTAGTATTAGTCAAAATGGTATTTTGATAGTTTTCCACGATGGACTTAGACTGTGTGTAGGATAGAATTGCATCCTGCAAACGAGCCGAAGCCTGTTGTTGTACAGCCGATTTTTCAAGTTTATTCTGTTCGACTGCAATTCGACTTGCCTGAATTCTAGATCGCTGAGCACTCGCGAATATAGGAAGGGCAAGCCCAACGCTATAGGAAGAAAAACGATCATTGCTTCCATAATAGCGTTCGTTATTTTGGCTAGTGGTTTGCCAACCCATTATAGTCACAGAATTATACCCAAAATTAAAAGAAGGGGTCAATTTACTTTTTTCTAGTTTTAATTGCTGTTCAGATTTGACAATATTGGCATCTTGCAACTTAAGCAATGGTGTTTCACTTAACAATCGTGCATCTGGAACTTTGGCTAAATGAAGCACCCATGTTTCCGCATTAGAAGGCGCATAAGGCCTGCTACAATTAAGCAGTAAATTAAATTGATTCAACACCGTTCTATACCCTGTGTTCAATGCTTGTAGTTGATTTTTAATTTGTGCCAACTGGTTATCTGCGGTGACTTTTTCTAATACATCGGCATTCCCAGCATCAAATCTTTGTTTTGATTTAATGGAAAACGCAGTATAAATGCTGTCGGCCTCTTCTAATAAACGCTTTTGCTGCTCCAAGAGTATGAGTTGCTGAAAATGCTTTTTTACATTCATTTTCAATTCCAACTCCCTTTGTGTTTGATTCAAAGCCGCTATTTCGATATTAGACTTATTGATATTGCCTTGGTATTTATAAACCGAAGGAAATTGAATACTTTGGTTAATTGAATACAAATTGTCATTATTAAAACTATTTAAATTACCATAACCAAAGCCAATGGTTGTTTTATCAATATCCACATGAGTACCTTTTAACGCTTGCTGATACTGTACCTGGGCTTTGGCTACTTTCCCAAAAGCATTATTTTTAATGGCACTATCTATCGCTGCTGACAAGCCAATTTTTTCTTGCGCCTTTGCACTGGATGTAGTTAATAAGAAACAAACAATAACAATCAAAGTTGTTTTTGCAGTTTTAAAATAGGCAATTCCCTTTTCAAATAAAATATACATAACAGGTAAAACAAATAAGGTTAAAAGAGTAGATAAGATTAAACCCCCAATCACAACGGTTGCCAATGGCTTTTGCACTTCCCCTCCAGCTCCCGTACTAATGGCCATAGGTATAAACCCAAGCGCAGGTACAAAAGCAGTCATCAGTACCGCTCTTAATTTAGACTTAGTCGCATGAATAACAATACGCCTCACATCCTGCCAGCCTTCTGCTTTTAAACGATTGAATTCAGATACCAATAAAATTCCATTCAATACTGCGACACCAAATAAAGCTATAAAACCCACTCCTGCCGAAATACTAAATGGCATGCCGCGCATCCATAAAGCGAATATTCCACCCATTGCAGAAAGTGGAATAGCGGTATATATTAATAAGCCTTGTTTGGCAGAACCAAAAGCAAAGTACAAAAGTAAAAATATCAACAATAAGGCAATAGGAACAACCACACTAAGTCTTTCTTTTGCCGCGGTCATATTTTCAAAAGAGCCGCCATACACAATTGTATAGCCTTTTTGTAAATTTAATTGTTGATTAATTTTTGATTGCAATTCATTTACAATAGTCTGCACATCTTTACCATTAACATTAAATCCAACAATAATTCTTCTTTTGGTATTCTCTCTTTGTATCTGATTAACCCCTTCTATTTGTTCAATACTTGCAACCGCAGACAATGGGATCGCCAATCCACTTGGCGCCGTTATGGAAAGATTTTCAATATCTGACATGTTTTGTCTCGCTTGCCCATCCAATCTTACCACCATGTCAAATCTTTTTTCTTCTTCATAGACCTGTCCTGCTATTTGGCCTGCAAATGCACTATTCACTACCCTATTAATATCTTGCACATTGAATCCATACTTTGCCATGGCATCTCGGTTGTACTTAATAACTACTTGGGGCATGCCCGTAACTTTTTCTTCATAAATATTTACGGCACCATCCACAGTTTTTATGATTTCGTTTAATTGGCTTGCATACTTTGCCAAACTGTCCAAATTTTCTCCATAAATTTTACATACCACGTCTTGACGTGCCCCTGTCATTAATTCATTAAAGCGCATTTGGACCGGAAACTGAAACCCTACTGTCATCCCGGGGACTTGCTCTAACACTTTTGTCATTTTACTACTTAACTCAGGAAATGTTTTTGCAGAGACCCACTCTTTTTTATCTTTTAAAATCACCATCATATCACCGGCTTCAAAAGGCATAGGGTCTGTTGGAATTTCGGCACTACCAATTTTGGTTACCACCTTTTCCACTTCGGGGAAATGCTGAATTAATAATTTTGCCGCCTTCTGAGTAGACTCAATGGTATTATTCAAATTACTTCCCGTTAATACCCTGGCTTCCACCGCAAAGTCCCCTTCTTCTAATTGCGGAATAAACTCGCCTCCCATATTTAATAATAAGATAATTGAAATTGTAAATAAAGCAATGGTAGATAAGATAACCGATTTAGGGAAGGACAACACTTTATTCAACAAAGGCTGATACCTTCTTTCTACAAATTGCATAAGTCTATCCGTAAAGGTTGCCTTGTGATTTAATTTTTTATTTAAGAACAAAGCAGACATCATGGGCACATAGGTAATGGACAAAATAAAGGCACCCAATATGGCAAATGCAATGGTATAAGCCATTGGCTTAAACATTTTTCCTTCTATCCCTTGTAAAGAAAGTATGGGCAGGTAAACAATTAATATGATAATTTGACTAAATACTGCCGACTTAATCATAGCGCCCGTTGAAGTACCTACCTCCTTATCCATATCTTCCTGATTCAGCTGGGTCAAGCTCCTAAAATGTTTAGAGTGTGCAAATCGATGCAAGATGGCTTCTACTACAATGACAGAGCCATCCACAATCAAACCAAAATCAATGGCCCCTAAGGACATCAAATTTCCTCCAATTCCAAACTGGTTCATTAAAATAATGGCAAAAAGCATTGATAGCGGAATAACCGAAGAAACAATTAAACCTGCTCTCAGGTTGCCAAGAAAAAAAACCAATACAAAAATTACAATCAGTGCCCCTTCTAATAAGTTAGTCTCCACCGTTTTAATGGCATTGTTAACCATTTTGGTTCTATCTAAGAAAGGCTCAATAACCACCCCTTCTGGCAACATTTTTTGAATTTCCGCAACCCTTTCTTTTACCCTTTTCACAACAGCAGCAGCATTTTCTCCTTTTAACATCATCACTACCGCACCCGCCACTTCACCTTGGTCGTTAAACGTCATTGCGCCATATCTAATGGCTGACCCATACTGCACTTTTGCTAAATCTCTAATGAGCAATGGAGATCCACCTGGTAATACCTTGACTACAATTTTTTCAATGTCTGTTAAGTTAGTAGTAAGTCCTTCACTTCGTATATACAATACGGTTGGTCCTTTTTCAATATAGGCCCCACCCGTATTTTGATTGTTCTTTTCTAAGGCATCAAAAATATCAGAAATAGTCAGACCAAAGGCTTTTAATTGATCCTGTTTTACTGCAATTTCATATTGTTTTAACTTGCCTCCAAAACTAGCTACTTCAGCTACACCCGCAGTACCCATTAATTGCCTTCTCACTATCCAATCCTGTATCGTTCTTAATTGCATAGGGTCGTATTGATCCTCGTACCCTTTTAGAGGCCTTACAACATATTGATAAATTTCACCCAGCCCTGTAGATACGGGGGCAAGTTCTGGCATACCCGTCCCTGCAGGAATTTCCTGTTGGACTTTTTGCAGTTTCTCACTAATTTGTTGTCTAGCCCAATAAATATCAATCCCATCTTTAAAAACAATAGTGATTAAAGACAACCCAAAACGGGAAAAACTTCTAATTTGCTTCGTTCCTGGAATGCTACTACATGCTTGTTCTATTGGGAAGGTAACCAAGCGCTCAATATCGTTGGCACCTAAGGAAGGAGATACGGTAATTACTTGTACTTGATTATCTGTAATATCAGGCACGGCGTCAATAGGCAATCGGGTGGTTTCAAAAACACCCCAACCAATAAGCGCAATAATAAATAACCCAATGATTAACTTATTCTTAATGGAATAAGCAATTATTTTATTTAACATAAAATACTCAATTCTATAATGATAAAAAGATATGCCTATTAAATATAGGCAGGAGAAAAAATTGCAACGGGACTATACTCGCGGAGGTTGGAAAATGGTTCCATGATTCAATGAAACATGCTTCCCGTCATCAAAAAGTAAAAACAACTTTCTAGTATCAAAAACCATTGCAGGAATGGCAGGTTGCTTAGGAACTAGTAAGGTAATAAAATTTAAGAGAGAGACTGTGCGATTAGAGGATTTAAAAGGCAGTTGCATATCTTGCTGGTAATCGCTATCGTAGGTTTGCACTTCAAAATAGTGCATCTTAATAAATTTAGAAAAACCCAATTGCTGATCGAATTTTTGATGCGTTTGATAGTGCGCAATTAAAAAAGGCATTTTCAATAATTGATAGGCCTCTGTTGCACCCAACAAATACAAGGAAATTAAAAATAAGACAATGGCTTTTTTCACCCAATGAAGTTACCTTTTTTTCGTGGAAATGAAAAAAAGGGATCGTATTCAAATTTGGACCAACTACTGCTTCTTCTTACGATCGTATTGACAGCACTCATCCAATTTTTTATAAGCTTCTGTACTAGCTTCCTTATGTTCGGTGTCATATCCAGCTGCTGCTACAGAAATTTCAATTTTTTCAGCGGAAGTTTTAGTGGCATCAAAACTAACAGTTAATAACTTACCTATTTTATCCCAATTGGCTTGGGTAGCTCCGGCCGCTTTTGCCGCTTTTTCAATGTTCTTTTTACACATCCCACAGTTTCCTGACACCTTAATAACAGTAGGAGTTTGTCCAAATGAATAGGATGCAAATAAAAGTATACCCAATAAAATAAAGCTCTTTTTCATGATTATAAGTTTTAGGTAAGATACAACTAATTAATAAAATTCCACCAGATACCCACTCTAAACCACAAACCAGAGGAAGGGTAATTGGAGGCTGTGAAATTATAGCTATTCCCAGAGGAAGCACTAGATGGTATAAGTGTATTTAAATTTTCAAGTCGGATATAGCCTTTGAATCTTTTAATCTTAAAATGGAGAAACGCGTTGGCGGTTGGTTTATTTTGCGTCATTTCACTATCCTGGTAATAGAATTGACTGGTAAAAGGCATATAAGCGTCCGCCTTATAATTCGTATGATAAATAAGCTCTAAGCCAGTTGAGAGATCTAGATTTTTATAGAAATTTCCTTCAAACGCAATTCGCTGTCTAGTCAACAACAAAGGAACATTCACTGGCGCATCCGGATTCAATACCTGTAAAGTCATTTGATTGTACCAATTCCAATGCTTACTCAAACGGACTTTGTGTTCAATTTGCCCACGCAAATAATTCATCAATCCACCATAAATAGCAGGTCGGAAACCCGTACTAAAATAATGATAGTTTTGGACTATTTGATAGTTAGCAGTGGCATTCCAACCTGCTTTGGGATTGCTCAATGTACCTTCAAAAAGGGTGGTATTTTCTTTGGTATTACTAGAAAGTCTTTCAATAGGAAATTGTGTAATGCCCCTCATATTCCTTGCGGCACTACTACTCATGTTTTGAAAAGATAATTTCAAGAAAGTTCCCTTTTTATTAAGTACCCTAGACAAAGATGCTTGCGCATTATAGTCACCGGCATGTTCTCCATTGATAAATAATTTACCAGAAGCCAACAAGTCCCAAAGTTGATTCTTGGTTTTATTTTTATACACTGCAAAGCCATACACATCATACCCTGTCCATTTGTTTTTTAAACTAAAACTAGCTGACATGCTCACGGCGCCTCCCCCTAATTGTAAATATTGATTGCTGTTCTTTTTATCGGGATAACTAATTACGCTAAATTCATCGGAAATTAAAGACCAGCTATCCGACATATTTTGGTAAAGGGTATCAAATGGCAATCCAAAATATTGCAAATAATTTTCTGCAGAAGGATTTGCATCTACAAAAGCATAACTGTTAGATTGTAATTTTAAATCATTTTGAAATCTGATTCTTGGGTAAAACAAATGGGTAACAATGGTATCTTTTACAATGGAATCTTTTTGACCCAAATCATAAGTGTTTCTCCAGCTAATTGTGTTTTGGGTGTAGGTAGTCCCCGTTGAAATATTGGTATTGAACGGATTTCTAAAAGACACCCCGCTCAATCCCAATCTCGTTTCCAACTCATACGGATTGCTTAAGGACAAACTATCTAACTGAGCCGCATTCACTAAGCCCCCGTTTTCGGAAGAAGCCACTTTATTGGCTAAATAAACAAAAAAGGTTTCATACCTTTTTCTTTTGGACTGAAAATGACCAGTGATACGCATATTACTCATATTAGCGTGCTGATTTTTTACAGAACCGGGCGTGTTGCTAAATCTATATTCAAAAGAAAAATTTAATTGTTGTTTTTTGTTTTGGGTATGTTTCACTTCCACCAACTGCTCTCCTTTACCTCCTAATAAATATCCTAATTCTGTATAGGGTCTTGTTGTTTGATAGAATGGCGTTCCCTCTAAAGTATACATATAGCCATCATAAGCATGAAAGCCTGGATCCCAGCCTTCTATTTTGTTGGCATTAAATAAATAAGACCTAGAGGCCGTCCCAAGACTACCTAAATTATAACTCGTATATGGAATAGGATAATGAACAAAAAAGTCGTTGACACTCGTGTCCAATTTTTTGATCTCATTCGTATTAAAGTACCTGTAATAGATGGTTATTGAATCTGCATTCTTATCTCTTTTTTGAAGGGAATCTACTTTTCCTCCTTGCTGCATACCCCCAAAGGATTGTCCTGCTCTATTCAAATAAGAAATAGGGCTTTGTGTCCATGCCTTTCCATTGAATAGCAGGAAGAACAAAACAATTAGATAAAATGATTTACGCTGCAGCATTATGAATAATTAAGCAATCTCTTTCAGCAATTCACTAAAAATTAAAGTCAATTTTGGCTCAGCAGCATTGGCTGCTTCTAAGACTTCTTCATGGGTAATCACATTGTTATCCTCTCTAATGCCTAAATCGGTGACTACACTAATCGCAAAAACCTTCATACCACAATGAACAGCAGCAATATTTTCTTGTACCGTGCTCATGCCTACTACATCCCCTCCAACCGCTTTAATCAATTTATATTCTGCTCTGGTTTCAAAGGTAGGTCCTGTTACGCCTACATAAACGCCCTCGTGCAATTGTATGTTATTCGCTGTAGCAATAGACTTTGCTTTTTGAATAAAACTTTCTGCATAGGGCTCACTCATATCCGGGAATCTGGTCCCTAGTGCTGCTTCATTCTTTCCAATTAAAGGATTGATGGTGAAAAAGCTAATATGATCTCTTAAAATCATTAAATCTCCTACTGCGTAATTTGGATTCACCCCACCTGCCGCATTGGATAATAATAAATTTTCAACACCCAGCAGTTTTAAAACACGCACTGGATAAGCAACCTGCTCAGGGGTATACCCTTCGTAAAAATGAAAACGGCCTTCCATCACCCAAACACGTTTTCCATTTAAAGTACCTAATATTAAACGACCCTTATGTCCCTCTACGGTGCTTACCGGAAAATGAGGTATTTCTTTGTAGGGGATTTCAAAATCAACTTCAATTTTAGTTGCTAAATTTCCTAAGCCACTCCCTAAAATAATGGCAGTAGTGGCTTGCTCTTTTACTTTAGACTTTATAAAGCTAGTGGTCTCTTGTAACTGTGTCATTAATTGCGTCATATAACTCCTTTAATTTGGACACAAATATAACACCCAAAGCCCATTAATAAGGTAAAACTACGCCTTAGGTTCGTGCTCCTTAACGATTGGGTCATTTTTTAGTACTGTATATGCAATGATGGCACTCAAAAGCATTAAAATACTGCCCAATAAGAAAGAAACGCCCGGGAAATAAAATCCATGTGCAGGATTGCTAAAGTAGGAGAATAATCCGGTCATAATTAAAGGACCCACAATGGATGTTACACTCATGATACTGGTTAAGGATCCTTGTAATTCACCTTGTTCATTTTTAGGAACATGCACAGAAATCAAAGATTGTAAAGCAGGACCAGAAATGCCTCCAAAACAATAGGGTATCAAGAATACAAACATCATCCAAGACTGTGTTGCAAAAGCGAATAAAAACAAGCCCAATGCATATAAAGCAATCCCAATGTATACACTTTTTTCATTTCCTAATTTAGGATTGATAAAACGAATTAATACCCCTTGCACAATACCTACCAATAACCCTACTGCCCCTAATGACAATCCAATCATTTTAGGACTCCAATGGAATTTTTCAATATTTGCAAAACTCCAATTACTTTGTACGGCATGAGCAGCAATATAAATAAGTACTAAAGAGGCAATTAAACCAGATACTGCGGGATACTTTCTTAAATGCCCCAAAGATCCCAAGGGATTGGATCTAGACCATTCAAAATTTCTTCTATTTTCCAAAGCCAAAGATTCTGGTAATACAAAGTAGCCATACAAAGCATTCACCAATGCCAAACCAGCGGCTACAATAAATGGTAATCTTGGACTCAATTCTCCTAAAAAACCACCTAGCATTGGACCAATGATAAAACCAACCCCAAAGGCAGCACCAATCATTCCAAAATTTTGCGCACGATTGTTGTCATCACTAATGTCAGCCATGTAGGCAGCTGCTGTAGTCATACTAGCGCCTGTAATTCCAGAGATGGTTCTTCCAATAAATAAAAACCAGATAGTTGGAGAAAATGCTAGAAACAAATAGTCCAATCCGAATCCTAATAAGGAAAAAAGCAAAACGGGACGACGACCATATTTATCACTTAAACTTCCAATTAAAGGAGAAAATAAAAATTGCATGCTCGCATACAAAAAAGTAAGCCATCCAGCATAAATAGAAACTTTACTAATATCGTCTGTACCTAAAAGATGCTTAATGAGTTGAGGCATTACTGGAATGATAATACCCAATCCAATAACGTCTATTAATAAGGTTAGGAATATAAATCCAACCGCGGCTTTTCTGTTATTTCTTCCCATAGTGGTGTAAATATACATCAAAAAGCCCCATTCAAGATTGGACAGGGCTGACGAAATTTTACTTTACCACACCTTTCCTTACCTAACTAAACTTCATTTCTAAATACGATCACCCCATCAAATATATCAATCAACACTTTCTTGGCTTTGTCTATTTCCCCACTTAATATTTTTTTACTGAGTTCATTGACTACCATTTTTTGAATCAATCGCTTTAAAGGCCTTGCCCCAAATTGCATATCAAATCCTTGTTCAGATAAAAATTCGATTAAATAATCACTAAATTCAATTTGCATCCCATTTTCAGCCACCAAATGCTTTAGATTATTCAATTGGATCTTTACAATTGCGGACATTTGTTTTTGCAACAGTGGAGAGAACATGATAATTTCATCCACCCTGTTTAAAAATTCTGGACGAATGGTTTGCTTTAACAAAGCCATCACTTCCGTCTTTGATTTTTCCACTTTGGACTCCAAATTCTTATCAGTTACCCCTTCAAAAGTTTCTTGAATGATATGACTGCCTATATTGGATGTCATGATAATTATAGTATTTTTGAAATTGACCGTTCTGCCTTTATTGTCTGTTAAATGTCCATCATCTAACACTTGCAATAAGATATTCCAAACGTCCGGATGCGCTTTTTCAATCTCATCCAACAACACCACGCTATAGGGTTTTCTGCGCACCGCTTCGGTGAGTTGTCCACCTTCATCATAGCCTACATAACCTGGAGGCGCACCCACTAATCTAGCAACAGAATGCTTCTCTTGGTATTCACTCATATCAATACGGGTCATCATGGAATCATCATCAAATAAATATTCCGCTAAAGCTTTAGCAAGTTCCGTTTTACCCACACCCGTTGTTCCTAAAAATATGAAGGAGCCAATTGGTTTTTTAGGATCCTGTAAACCTGCACGACTTCTTCTTATGGCATCGGATACGGCAGTAATGGCTTCCTCTTGGCCAATAACACGCTGGTGCAATTCGTCTTCCAAATTCAACAGCTTTTCTCTTTCGGATTGCATCATCTTACTTACAGGAATGCCGGTTGCCTTTGCCACATTTTCTGCTATATCTTCTGCATCTACCTCTTCTTTCATTAATCGTTTTTCGTAGGTGCCTAGCTCATTTAATTCCTTGGTATAGTTTTCTAAATTCGCTTCCTGCTCTTTTACTTTGCCATATCTTATTTCAGCCACTTTACCGTAATCTCCATTACGTTCTGCTACCTCGGCAGCTTGTTTTAATTGCTCCATTTCAGACTTGGCTTTTTGAACCTTATCAACAATCTCTTTTTCGCTGATCCACTTTGCTTTTAAAGTATCCTGTTGTACCGTTAAATTGCTTATTTCAATATTTAATGTCTTTAACTGTTCTGGATTGTCTTCTCGCTTGATGGCTTCACGTTCAATTTCCAATTGACGAATTTGGCGCATTAAAGTATCCAATTCCTCCGGCATAGAGTTCATTTCCAAACGCAGCTTGGCCGCACTCTCGTCAATTAAGTCAATGGCTTTATCTGGCAAGAAACGGTCCGTTATATACCTACTTGATAATTCCACAGCAGCAATAATCGCTTCGTCTTTGATTCTTACATGATGATGTGTTTCATAGCGTTCTTTTAATCCTCTTAAAATAGAAATGGCGTCTTCTTTACTGGGTTCATCAATCATTACTTTTTGGAAACGACGTTCTAATGCCTTGTCTTTCTCGAAAAATTTCTGATACTCTGCTAAAGTAGTAGCACCTATTGCTCTTAACTCTCCTCTTGCCAAAGCGGGTTTTAAAATATTCGCTGCATCCATGGCACCTTCTCCTCCTCCAGCGCCCACCAAGGTGTGAATCTCGTCAATAAATAAAATAACTTCTCCGTCACTATCTGCTACTTCTTTCACAACGCCTTTTAAACGCTCTTCAAATTCGCCTTTGTATTTTGCGCCTGCAATTAATTGTCCCATATCCAAAGCGTAAATAATTTTACTCTTTAAGTTGTCCGGCACATCTCCATTTACAATACGCATGGCAAGTCCCTCTGCGATGGCTGTTTTACCAACCCCTGGCTCTCCTACCAAAATGGGATTGTTTTTACTACGGCGAGAAAGAATATGCAAGGTTCTTCTAATTTCTTCGTCTCGTCCAATTACGGGATCTAATTTTCCTTTATTGGCCAATTCATTTAAATTCTTTGCATACTTAGACAAAGATTGAAACTGCGTTTCTTGTGTTGCAGAATTTACAGTCGCCCCTTTTCTTAATTCTTTAATGGCAGCCACCAATCCTTTTTCTGTCAATCCTGCGTCTTTTAATATTTTCCCAGCTGCATCGTTTACTTGTAATATGGCAATTAAGAGGTGCTCTACGGTAACAAATTCGTCCCCAAATGTTTTTAAGGTCGCATTGGCCTTTAGCAAAACCGCATTCATATCCCTACTTACATTGCTGGCAGGTTCTCCTGTTTGCTGTTTAGCCATAGTTGCAATGAGTGTTTCTGTTTGTTGAAGTATTAGACTTGGATTGACATTGTTCTTTTTTAATAAAAACTCGGTGGAACTATCCTTATCCAATAAAATAGCTTTTAACAAATGACCCGTTTCAATAGACGCATTGCTATTGTTATAAGCCAATTGCTGGGCAGCCTGAATGGCTTCCTGTGCCTTGATGGTATATTGATTTAAATTCATAGTGGTTTTATTTATAGTAATGTATGCTCAAATCAAGAGCCAATCTATGATATAAGTTATAATGTCATAATTATGGAAGTAAAACGGAACAAAAGTCAGTCCTATCAAGCTTTTTCTGCTATTTTTACAGTGTGAATGCATTTTCAAATACCGTATTTATCAAGGAACTCGCTGCCCAAATGGGTTTCGACTATTGTGGCATTGCTAAAGCCAAGGAATTAACCGAGGATGCAAAGCGACTAGAGCAATGGATCGCAAAAGGATACCATGGCGATATGGGATATATGGAAAATCATTTTGATTTAAGAATTGATCCCACCAAATTAGTGCCTGGCGCTAAATCTGTGATCACTTTTTTAAAGAACTACTACCCCAATGCGGAGGATTTAGCAAGTGGACAAGCGCAGGATGCAAAAATTGCAAAGTATGCCTATGGCGAAGATTATCACGAAGTCATAAGACAACAATTGTTTGAATTTTTAGACACCATGCGTGCTATGATTGGACCTATTGAAGGAAGAGGCTTTGTAGATTCTGCACCGGTACTCGAACGTGCCTGGGCACAATTATCCGGAGCGGGTTGGATTGGGAAAAATGGAAATTTAATTAGACACAAATCAGGCTCTTTCTTTTTTATTGCTACCCTTATTGTAGACTTGGAACTAATTTATGATGACCCTTTACCAAAAGATTATTGTGGGGGTTGTACTAAATGTATTGAAGCCTGTCCAACACAAGCCATCTTACCAGATAAAACCATTGAAGCCAATCATTGTATTAGCTACTTTACCATTGAACTTAAAAAAGAAACCATTCAAACAGACAGGCCTTTTAATGATTGGGCATTTGGATGTGATGTTTGCCAAGACGTATGTCCTTGGAACCAATTTAGTCAAGCACATCATGAAAAAAAGTTTAAACCCTTAAATGGTTTGTTGCAAATGAAATCGGAGGATTGGTTGCAAATAGAAGAAACCACATTTAAAGCCAGGTTTAAAAAATCACCTTTGTTAAGATCTAAATTAAAAGGGATACAAAGAAATATTCAGTTCTTAAAAGAACAGGAAGATAAATAAGCCTTATTTATTATTTTCTTGCAAGAGCAACTCTCGTAAACTGGCCAATTCCATTTCCATTTTATAGCCTAGCACTTTCTCATTTAACAAGGTTTGGAATTTTTCCCAAGGATACCATTTCACGTGTTGTTCAAAAGACCAATGCACCACAAAAATTCCTTTTTGTAAAGGGATCCATTCCAACTTTACCAAATAAGGCCTTTGCCCAGTAGCCACCCAATTATAGGTAACGGAAGTATCGTTTTTGGAAACCGGTTGAATGGTTTGTGTGCCAATATGTAGGACACTGTCTTCCCATATGGCTTTATTTTCTTTCCAATCACTCATCCAATATTGCCATTGGTTTAAATCGCTTGTGTAATGAGCAATTTGTTCCGCTGTAGCACTTACTTCTACAGCCCTTGAAACTATCACTGTGGATGGAAATAAAGAAGAAATAGCAGTGACAATCACGCCTAACACCAATAAACTAATAATGACTAATTTGATTAAACGCATTTATTCCCATTTAAAAATTTTAAAAGCAATGGCATATACGACCGCAATCCATAGGAGCAATACAGATATATCCCCCCAGGAATCTAATAAACTATTTCCTTCAAAAGCAATATCACGCATGGCATTGTTGAAATGAGTCAAAGGCAAGATCTTACAGAAAGGCTGCATCCAAGCGGGAAAATTATCGATAGAAAAGAAAGTGCCTGCTAATAAAAATTGAGGCAAGGTGAAAATATTCGCTAAAGGTGGAATAGTGCTTTCACTTTTAGCCACCCCACTTACAATAAATCCAAATCCCATAAATAATACCAGGGCAATAAAGCTAAGGCCCATGATGCTAGCAAAAGTAACCCAACCATGTACCAGTGTAAATTTAAAAGCGTAATGACCAATTCCAACAATGATTACTGCGGTCATTAATTGAAACAACACCCTACTTAAGGCCTCCCCTAAAATGATATATAATCTTCTTATTGGCGTAGCATAAAAACGCTTTAAAACCAATTGCTGTCTTAAATTAAAAAACAAAAATGCAACCCCAAAAACACCTGAACTTAATAAAGAAAAACCCATTTGACCGGGCAATATAAAATCAATGGTACGATAAATTCTACCTGGCACTTTTTGGACTGTGTTATTAATTACCGCAATGGTAGGTGCATCCGGGAAAGTGGCTTTATTTATTTTCCCAATTACGGCGTTCAAGATAGATTTTATCAATTGAACATTTTGCGGATTGGCTGCCTCTGAACTAATTAAATGGATTTGATAAGGTGCATTGGATGTGCCGGATTTTTGAATGGAAATTAAAGCGGTTATACGGCCCTTTGCTAATTCTTTTTTAATTTTTAAACTGTCCCCTTGAACAAATTTCAACCCTGGAATTTTTTTAATGTCAAGATAAACCGGATTGAGGGTATCCGACTTGGGGTCCATTGCTACATTTACATTGATATTCCCACCACTACTTATAAAGCCAAAAACCAAAATAAAAATCATGGGAAAAGCAATGCTGAAAACCACTGCGGAAGGACTTCTTAAAGTAGATTTCAAACTAGCCTTGGTAATGGCTAGCATTGCTTTTAACTGACTATATTGGGACATATCATTAAGGATGGTTCACGACAAAGATAGGTAATCGCGTTTGAGGCTGACCCATCATTTGCTTGATTGATTTTAATTGTTGCAAGGTATGCCATTCCTCCACGCCAATCTCTGATTGAATCGCCTTGGCTTTTACTTTGTCTTCATACCCATCAATTAGGTCTTCAAAGAAAGATCTGTTTTCTGGATAGGACTTCAAACCATACCCTTTTAAGCGTGCCATTTTTGCTGCACTTGCAATGGCTTGACTTAAATTCCCAATCCTATCCACTAAACCAACCTTTACGGCATCTGATCCAATCCATACTCTTCCTTGCGCAATTGAATCTACGGATTCCATACTCTTTTTTCTACCTTGGGCAACTCTTGATTTAAACGCATAATAAATGCTATCCACGCCCGCCTGTATGAATTTTTGCTCTGTTGTGTTCAGTGCTCTTGTTGTAGTAGGCGCATCTGCAAAAGTAGAGGTATTCACGCGATCAAATGTGATGCCCAATTTATTTTTCATGAAATTACCTAAGTTGGGAACCACCGAAAATACCCCAATAGATCCGGTGATCGTATTGGCATCTGCAAAAATAGAATCTGCATTACATGCAATATAATATCCACCAGAAGCTGCTACGTTACCCATACTTACTACTACAGGTTTTTCTTTTTTCAATAAATCAATTTCTCTCCAAATAATATCACTCGCTAAGGCACTTCCACCTGGCGAGTTTACTCTTATCACTACTGCATCAATATTTTTATCACTTCGAATTTGTTGCAATAGGGATCTATAATCATCACTTGCAATAGATTCTTTTTGATTCTTTCCCATGATGATATCTCCATCGGCATAAATAACCGCAATCTTTCCATCGCCTGTACCTCTAATTGCTACAGCAGCCGCATAATCATGAATACCCACAAAGGATATATCCTGTTCTTTTGCTACTCGAACTCTTTTGGCAATTAATTTCTTCACTTGGTCATCGTAATACAAACCATCCAGCAATTGCTTATGAAAAGCATCATTGGCAGTTTGCACACTGCCATTATTGGACCAGGCTTTTAAAGTATCTGCATTAATATTTCTTTGCGCAGCTACCCCCTCTATGAAGTTTTGATATACTCCATTTAACCAAACACTGGTTTGTAATTTATTGGCTGGCGACATTTCGGTATATCTAAATGGCTCGGTTGCACTTTTGAATTTACCGGCATAAAAAACCTGAGGCTGGATTTCTAATTTATCTAACAAGCCTTTCAAAAACATAGTTTCATAAGAAAAGCCAGACCATTCCAAGCCACCTTGAGGATGGGCAAATATTTGATTAGCTACATTGGCAATCCAATAACCCTTTTGGGTAATGGTTTCCCCATAAGCAATGATAAATTTATTCGCTTTTTTAAATTCCAATAAAGCAGTTCTAATTTCTTCAGAAGCTGCATACCCATTTGGATTTTCTTGACACTTAATATAAATCCCCTTAATGGAAGAGTCTTTTTGAGCATATTTGATCAATGCAATTAGTTCTGATAAGCTCGGGGTCTTGCCATTTTTTTTATTTAAAAACTCAGTCACTCCATCCGTCTTGGACTGCTCGGGAAAATTTTCGGCAATATCAATCACCAACACAGAATTAGCAGCAATTGTTTTGGGCTCTTCATTTGAAAGTCCTGAAGCCATCCCTATCAATAAAGCAAATCCAATAAAGGTAAATAGGACTAAGGCCACTAAACTAGCCAACACAATTTTTAAGAAGTTTCTCATGTAAATTCAATTGAAATAATAAGGCCCATCTCTTAGTGAAAACTAAAATAGGGTAACCTTGTAAAATTATGGATATTTGGCCTACTTTTAGAATCCTTCTATGAACAAAGTATACCTCTTGATAGGTGGCAATATGGGCGACCGAATGGCAAACCTTAGTTTGGCTATGGAAGCAATTGAAAAGGAAATCGGTCCAATTCAACAAATGTCATCTATCTATGAAACGGCAGCTTGGGGCAATACCCAACAACCCGATTTTTTAAACCAAGCCCTTTTGGTGCATACCCACTGGGATGCGTTAAAAGTAATGACTTGTTTATTAACTATTGAAAAGCAAATGGGCAGAGAACGTTCCGTTCCCATGGGACCTAGAACCATCGATCTAGATATCATTTATTTTAATGAAGAGATCCTCGATCTTCCCGCCTTAACCATTCCCCACCCCCGTTTAGCGGAAAGAAAATTTGTACTATTACCGCTTACCGAAATTGCCCCCGCATATATACATCCCGTTTTTAATAAATCTAACGCCTGTTTGTTGAAAGAATGTGGAGATTCTTTAGCTGTGCAAAAAAAATCCAACAACTAAACAAAGGGCACCCTATATTTGGCGAATTCGAATCGGAAAATATATGAATCATCGTTTTATAGCCATTGAGGGGAATATTGGAGCGGGTAAAACTACGCTTTCACATTTATTGTCACAGCACTATAATGCGAAATTGGTATTGGAAGAATTTGCTGAAAATCCATTTTTAACCAAGTTCTACGAAAACCCAAAACAATATGCTTTCCCTTTGGAATTGTTTTTTTTAGCAGAGCGTTTTAAACAACAACAAGAATTGGTGAAAAACAAGGATATGTTTCAGGAAATTATCGTTTCCGATTATATTTTCACCAAATGTTTATTGTTTGCAAAAGTGAATTTGCCTGAGGAAGAATTTAGATTGTATCAAAAAATGTTTGACGTATTTTATCAGCAACTTACTCCTCCAGATATTCTAATTTATTTGCACGCACCTGTAAATCGTTTGCAAGGAAATATTAAAAAAAGAAATAGAAAATTTGAACAAGCCATTCCGGACGAATACTTGTTTAAAATTCAAGAAACCTATACTAGCTATATAAAGCAACATAATATTCGTACCATATTCGTGGACGCTAGCAATGCAGACTTTCTTTACAATGAAGCGCATTTCAAAGTAATTACAGATGCATTGGAAAAGGATTTAGACGAAGGTCAACATTACTTTAACTTGCCATAAACTATCCCATGGACATAAAAGACACCCCAACCAAACAAGATCCATTTGCTGCATTAAGGATAGCAGCATTTAGAAACTTGATGATTGGCAGATTCTTGTTTATTATGGGTCTGCGAATGATGGGCACCTTAGTGGGCTGGTGGATTTATGAACTAACGAATGAGCCCTTTGCCATAGGTTTAATTGGGCTTGCAGAAGTAATCCCAGCCGTTTCTTTAGCCTTATATGCTGGACATGTTATTGATATTAGTGAAAAAAGGAAATTACTTTTAAGAGGTGTGGTATTGTATTGGGTTTGTGCATTAGGCTTATTGGGCCTTTCTATTTACAATGACAAAGCAGATCCTACTGGCAATCAAAACGCACTGTTTATTGCGATTGCCATTTATTTCATCATTTTTTGCACAGGCATTATTAGATCCTTTACAGGTCCCAGTTTTGGAACCATTGTTGGTGCCGTGATGCCCAAGCATTTATTGCAAAATGCAACTACTTGGAGTCAGGGCATTTGGTTATCGGCCTCCATCTTAGGGCATGCGATTGTAGGATTTATCATAGCTGGCTTTGGACATACCGGCTCTCTTGTGGTAGTGGTTTCCCTAGTAAGTGTAGGTTTTATCTTTATTTCAAAAATCAAACCGCTCCCGCCCCATGCGGATATTATTATAGATCAAAAACCAATGGAAAGTGTAAAAGAAGGTTTACGATTTGTATTTAATACTAAAGAGGTCCTAGGCGCATTGTCCTTGGACTTATTTGCTGTTTTATTTGGCGGCGCCGTTGCCATGATCCCCGTTTTTGCAAAAGATATTTTAAAGGTGGGACCCATTGGTTTTGGATGGTTAAATGCTGCTGCTGATATTGGCGCTATGCTCATTATCATTCTTATTACCTTATTCCCGGTTCGTCAGGGGCAGGGCAAAAAACTATTATTAGCAGTGGGCGGATTTGGTATTTGCATTATTGTATTTGCTTTATCTAAACTATTTTGGATTTCTTTTGCTGCCTTGGTAATGAGTGGCATCTTAGACGGATTTAGTATGATTGTACGAGGCACGATTGTGCAATTAAAAACCCCAGATCATATGCGCGGAAGGGTCATGAGTGTCAACTCCATGTTCATTAATAGTAGCAACGAATTAGGGCAATTTGAAAGTGGTGTAGCGGCTAAATTATTAGGCGTGATTCCTTCTGTTGTATTTGGCGGAACCATGACTATTCTGGTTGTTATGACTACTTGGTTTAAGGCACCAAGTCTGCGAAAAATGGAATACTAAATTACTTTGCCAATAAACCAATCATCACGTCATGCACTGCTGGACAGAATTCTGCATTCTTCATGGTGATTTTATCTCTTTTAAAGAAAACATCCTCGTCGGTATAAGGAAACCTTTCACAGTCCGAAGGGCGATAATCGTAAATACTACAGCTATGATCCTCATCTAAAAATGGACAAGGCTTTGTTTTAACCACATAATCCCCTTCGTTGTCCATAGACAAATACTTTTCAATAAATGCCACTTCCTTCATACCCATTGCTTTACTGATGCGTTTAATGTCTGGCATTTTAAAACGGGGAGAGTAATTTTTGCAACACCTGGCGCAATCCAAACAGTTGATTTTTTCAAAAGCAGCATCATGTAAGTCTGGCAATTGTTTTAAAATAACACGCTTGTCTACCCTTTTCAAAAAGTTTTGGAACTTTTTGAGTATCTCTGGGGCAGGTGTTTCATATAAATGTTCAACAGAAGGGTCAATCATAGGCCAAAAGTAACCTTTTTATGCTTCATCCACAAGCTTTCCCCACCCCCTTTAAAAGGCTTTAAAGGCCCCTAATTATTAAGTATCTTTGTGGCCATTTAAAACCTCCTTTTATGTTGCAATCAAGTACCAGTGGCGCAGAGTTTATCAAAAGACATATTGGCCCAAATGATGCTGACACCCAAACCATGTTAGCAAAAATTGGCGCTAGTTCTTTGAATGAATTAATTGAAAAGACCGTACCTAATAACATTCGATTGAAAAAGCCAATGGAAATTCCTGCTGGCTTAACTGAGTTTGAAATGTTGCAATCTTTAAAAGCAATTGGCGACAAAAATATTATTGCCAAAAATTTTATCGGACAAGGTTACTATGGAACTATTACACCAAGTGTAATTCTTAGAAATATTTTTGAAAATCCAGGATGGTATACCCAATACACTCCTTACCAAGCAGAAATTGCACAAGGTAGATTAGAGAGTTTGTTGAACTATCAAACCATGGTATCTGATTTAACTGGTTTGCCCATTGCTAACGCTTCTTTACTAGACGAAGCAACAGCTGCAGCGGAAGCGATGGCAATGATCTTTAACCATGTTAATAAAAGTGAAAATATTACCCAGCCTAAATTATTTGTGGACAGCAATATCTTCACACAAACAAAGGATGTATTGGTGACACGCGCCAACCCTATTGGCATTCAATTGGTAGAAGGGAATTATGCAGTTACGACAATTGACAACAGTTTCTTTGGTGCTATTTTACAATACCCCAATAGCAACGGAAATATTGAGGAATATGAAAACTTTATCAGCCAAGTGCACGAAGCTGGTGGTTTAGTAATTTTAGTCGCTGATATTTTAGCATTGACTTTATTAAAAAGCCCAGGTGAATTAAATGCAGACGTTGCAGTGGGTAACACCCAACGCTTTGGCGTTCCAATGGGATTTGGTGGACCACATGCTGCATATTTTGCTACCAAAGATGAATTTAAAAGAGGTATGCCAGGTAGATTAATTGGCGTAAGTGTGGATGCACAAGGCAACCGCGCTTTAAGAATGGCATTGCAAACACGTGAACAACACATTAAAAGAGAAAAAGCAACTTCCAATATTTGTACGGCACAAGCATTGCTTGCTAATATGGCCGTAATGTATGCAGTTTACCATGGACCAGCTGGATTAAAAAAGATTGCTGAAAGAGTACATGGTTTAACACAAAGCCTGGATCAACAATTACAATCCTTGGGATTACAACAAGAAAACGCATTTTATTTTGATACTTTATCTGTTAGTGGATTAGATATTGCTGCATTGCAAAAATTAGCAACCGAAGCGGAAATTAATTTCAACTATACTAAAGAAGGACGCGTAACTATTACCCTAGATGAAACTACTTCTATCGCTGACGTTCAAGCCGTAGTGGCTTTGTTTGAAAAATTAACGGGCAAAAAAGCGGCTGCGCAAAACGCAGCAGTAAAAAATGCAAATGTGCAACCTGCCCTTTTAAGAACTTCAAAATACTTGATGCACCCTGTGTTTAACACCCATCATAGTGAAACACAAATGATGCGTTATATTAAACAATTAGAGAACAAAGACCTTTCTTTAAACACCAGCATGATTAGCTTAGGTAGCTGTACGATGAAATTAAATGCGGCTACTGAAATGATCCCTGTAAGCTGGCCTTCATTTGGCGGATTACATCCTTTTGCTCCAAGTCATCAAACTTTGGGGTATCAAGAAATAGCAAAAGAATTAAGTGCTTATTTATGTCAAACCACGGGCTTTACTGCTTGTAGTTTACAACCCAACAGTGGCGCACAAGGTGAGTACGCAGGTTTATTAACCATTCGCTCTTATCACCAAGCCCGTAAGGAAGCACACCGTGATATTGTATTAATCCCCATTAGTGCGCATGGCACCAACCCTGCAAGTGCGGTAATGGCAGGATTCAAAGTAGTCGTAGTTGCTTGTGACGAAGCAGGTAATATTGACTTTGCCGATTTAAAAGCAAAAGCCGAATTACATAAAGATCACTTAGGTGCTTTAATGGTAACTTACCCAAGTACCCATGGAGTTTTTGAAGAAACCATTATTGATATTTGTCAAACCATTCACGATTTGGGAGGTTTGGTATACATGGACGGAGCCAATATGAATGCACAGGTAGGTTTAACTAGCCCAGGCAATATTGGCGCAGACGTTTGTCACTTAAACTTACATAAAACCTTCGCCATCCCGCACGGTGGAGGTGGACCTGGCATGGGACCGATTTGTGTAAATGATAAATTAGCACCATACTTGCCTGGACATAATTACAATGGAAATGGCGCGAACGCAGTGAGCGCTGCACCATTAGGATCTGCAAGTATTTTATTAATTAGCTATGCATACATTAAGATGTTAGGAGCAGAAGGATTAACGCTTTCTACTGCTTATGCAATTATGAATGCAAATTATATGAAATCAAGATTGGAACAATTTTATACGATTTTATACGCTGGCAAAAACGGAACCTGTGCGCATGAATTTATCATCGACCTAAGACCCTTCAAAGCAAGTGCAGGTATTGAGGCAGAAGATGTAGCGAAGCGTCTAATTGACTATGGATTCCATGCTCCAACAATGAGCTTCCCTGTTGCGGGAACCATTATGATTGAACCAACGGAGAGTGAGGATAAGGCGGAATTAGATCGTTTCTGCGATGCATTAATTGGCATTTACCATGAAATCAAAGCAATTGAAAACGGTCAACTAGATAGAACAGATAATCCATTAAAGAACGCTCCACATACTCAAAAAGTAATTTGTGCAGAAGAGTGGAATCATGCTTATACTAGACAAACAGCAGCCTTCCCATTACCCTATGTAGTAGAAAGTAAGTTTTGGCCAACGGTGGCAAGAGTCAACAATACCCATGGAGATCGCAATTTAATTTGCACTTGTGAGCCTGTTGCTTCTTATGCATAAAAAATGCAGCAAATTAAACATAGCTGTTGTCTTTTAAATACCTAATAAAAAAGCCTCGTTCCAAGAAGACGAGGCTTTTTTAATGCAAGCAATAAAAGTAGAATAACTGTGCTGCTGTTAACTAGCTAATAAGTTGCTACTACCTAGTCTCTCCTACCGTTGTTGCATGATTCTTGTTATTTAGCATAAATTCATAGAGACCAATGATCTTATCTTTATCTCTAATACGATAAGTCATTCTTTCAAGGTCTTCTTCCAGTGTTTTTAATTTGGTATTGTGTGCTTCGTACTGCATTACATACTCATCTACCTGAGGCTCA
>JACCDH010579327.1_pt1 | contig 30832 bp, 29 predicted proteins | sample 7442481 | NCBI WGS metagenome assembly JACCDH01 (sample SAMN15323433, study PRJNA562643) | freshwater metagenome | isolation source: river surface water | place: USA:Blue River Watershed | collected 2017-08-15
ATTAATTCATGCATGCCACAAAGATAGCTGAAATACGATTTATTTGCCGCTAAAATCCATAGAATTCATTAATTTTGAGGTTCGCTAAATTGAACACACACATGATCGGAGATCTACTCAAATCTATTTTCGGAGACAAGACCGCAAAAGACCGCAAAGAATACTGGCCTTTCGTAGAAAAAGCCAACACCGCCTGGAACAGCATCAACACGCTCTCAGACGACCAACTCCGCGAAAAAACCCGCGGATTCCAAGAACAAGTACGCCAAGCCACCTCATCATTAGAAGAAACGCTCGCAGGCCTTCAGGCCAAAGCCGCTGACCTCCAAACTTCTTTCGAAGAAAAAGAAAAACTTTACGAAGAAATCGATCAAATGGTAAAGGCCATTGACGAACGCATCGAAGAAGAATTACTTGTCATCTTGCCAGAAGCTTTTGCAGTGGTCAAAGAAACCGCCCGCCGCTGGGCCGAAAACGGTCAACTCAGTGTAAGCGCTACAGATTTTGACCGCCAACTTGCTGCTGCCCGAGACGGCATTAGCATTGAAGGCGATCGCGCCATTTGGCATAACGAATGGACTGCCGCCGGCAACAAAATCAAATGGGCCATGGTTCACTACGACGTTCAGCTCATGGGAGGTGCCGTATTGCACCGAGGCAACATCGCCGAAATGCAAACAGGTGAAGGTAAAACATTGGTGGCCACCCTACCGGTTTATCTCAATGCACTTTCTGGCAAAGGCGTGCACGTAGTTACGGTCAACGACTACCTCGCCAAGCGCGATGCCGAATGGATGGGCCCACTTTATGAATTTCACGGATTGCGCGTAGACTGCATCGATAAGCATCAACCTAACTCGCAACGCCGCCGCGAGGCCTACATGGCCGACATCACCTTCGGTACCAACAACGAATTTGGCTTCGACTACCTCCGCGACAACATGGCGGGCCACGTAGACGACATCGTGCAGCGCAAGCACCACTTTGCCATTGTCGATGAAGTCGACTCCGTATTAATCGACGACGCTCGTACGCCGCTGATTATTGCAGGGCCTACACCAAAAGGCGACGAACACGAATTCCACGAACTCAAGCCGCGCATTGAGCGCGTTGTAGAAGCGCAAAAAGCATTTGTGCAGCAGTGTCTCAACGACGCTAAAAAAATGCTCAGCGTGATCAACGAACCAAATCCAGATAAAAACGAGCAAAAGCGCTTACTAGAAGAAGGCGGCATCGCCTTGTTGCGCGCGCATCGCGGTTTACCTAAAAACCGTGCACTTATCAAGTTTTTATCGGAGCCAGGCATCAAAGTTCACCTCCAAAAGACCGAAAATTTCTACATGGCCGAGCAAGGCAAAAACATGAAGAAAATCGACGCCGACTTATTCTTTGTCATCGATGAAAAAAACAACTCCATCGAACTCACTGACAAAGGTATCGACCTCGTTTCGGGCAAAGACGACCGCGACTTCTTCGTGATGCCAGACATCGGTGCAGAAATTGCCAAATTGCAAAAAGAAGCACTCGAAAAAGACGCCTACCTCGAACGCAAAGACGCATTGGTCCGAGAATACTCGATCAAATCGGAGCGTATTCACTCGGTTAGCCAACTTTTGCGCGCTTACACGCTTTTCGAAAAAGAAGTTGAATACGTCATTATGGACGGCAAAGTCAAAATTGTAGATGAATCTACAGGCCGTATCATGGAAGGTCGCCGCTATTCAGATGGCCTCCACCAGGCGATTGAAGCCAAAGAAAACGTCACTGTAGAAGCGGCTACCCAAACCTATGCCTCGATCACCCTACAGAACTACTTCCGAATGTACCACAAACTCGCTGGTATGACCGGAACAGCAGAAACCGAGGCGCGCGAATTCTGGGACATCTACAAACTAGATGTCGTGGTGGTACCAACCAACCGCCCAATTTCTCGCAAAGACCAAGACGATTTCGTTTACAAAACGGCCCGCGAAAAATACAACGCGATTATTTTAGAAATCGAAGAACTAGTAGCCAAAGGCAGACCTGTTTTGGTGGGTACCACCACCGTCGAGATTTCTGAGCTTTTGTCTCGCATGCTCCAAATGAAGAAAATTCCGCATCAAGTATTGAATGCGAAATACCACCAAAAAGAAGCCGAAATCGTTGCTAATGCAGGTTTTGCCGGAACCGTTACAATCGCCACCAACATGGCGGGCCGCGGTACCGACATCAAGCTCGGCGAAGGCGTCAAAGAAGCGGGCGGTTTGGCCATTATCGGTACCGAACGCCACGATTCCCGCCGTGTCGACCGCCAGTTGCGCGGACGCGCAGGCCGCCAAGGCGATCCAGGTTCTTCTCGTTTCTTCGTATCACTAGAAGATGACCTCATGCGCAAGTTCGGTTCTGAAAGAATAGCCTCCATCATGGACCGCATGGGCCTTAAAGAAGGTGAAGTCATTACAGCTGGAATGGTTTCCAAATCCATTGAACGCGCACAGAAAAAAGTAGAAGAGAACAACTTCGGTATGCGTAAAAACCTCCTCGAATACGACGACGTCATGAACGCACAGCGCAAGGCTATTTACCGCAAGCGCCGCAATGCGCTTTATGGCGACCGCCTCGACATCGACATCGACAACATGTTCTACGATCTCTGTGAAAACACCGTTGCAACCTACGCCAAAGCGCCTTTCCAAGAATTTGAAATGGAAATCTTGCGCTTACTAGGTGTGGAAAGCCCAGTAAACGAAGCTGAATTCCGCGACATGAACACGCAAGACCTGACCGATAAAGTCTACAGTTCTATGCGCGAATCCTACGACCGCAAATGCGACAAAATTGCGCGCATGGCTTATCCGCAGGTCAAACACGTTTTTGAATCTATGTCTCAACAATACAAAAACATTGTCTTCCCTCTTACCGACGGCCGCCGCCAAATGCAGCTCATCGTGAATCTCGAAGAAGCCTACCAATCAGAAGGACGCGCTATTAGCAAATACTTCGAGCGCAATGTGCTCCTAAGCAAAATCGACGACGAATGGAAAGAACACCTCCGTGAAATGGACGACCTCCGTTCTGCGGTGCGCAACGCCCAATACGAGCAAAAAGATCCTTTGGTCATCTACAAACTAGAGTCATACGAGCTCTTCCGTAATATGCTCAACAGGCTCAACGAAGAAGCGCTAGACTTGCTCATGCGCATGGACGTTCCTGTTGAACAACAAATCCAAAGCACCAACCAAGAAGACCACCAAAACAACTACGATAAAGCGCAAACGAGCAACCAAGAGGCTATCTCAAACTCCGCAGCTCCAGCACAAGAAATCGAGAAAAAGCAACCGGTGGTTGTGGAGCAAAAAATCAACCGCAACGACCCTTGCCCTTGTGGAAGCGGCAAGAAGTTCAAACAGTGTCACGGACAATAAATGCACGCGCCTCAAATTGGTATCATCGGGTCTGGTAAGGTAGCACAAACATTGCTGCGCTTGGCTCATGACGCGCAAATACCAATTGCTGGCATCTATGCCCGTAACGCCCAAAAAGCGGCTGAACTCGCAGAAAAGCACCATTGTATTGCGGTAAATAAAATCCAAAAGCTCAAAGCGGAGCTCATTCTTATTTGTGTTTCCGATGATGCGCTGCCCGAAATCATTAGTGCGCTAGCGCCGCAGCAAATTGCGGCCTACACCGCCGGGAGCCCCAGCATCAAACTCTTTGAGCACCCCCAACTCGGTGTATGCTATCCTTATCAGTCCATCTCCAAAGGTCGGGACCTCCTCGCCTCAGACATCCCCTTCATGATCGAAGGCAAAACCGATATCGTACTACAACGAATCAGCGCCTTCCTTCAGCAGCTTGGCGCCCAGTATCAAATTTGTGGCTCGGCCCAGCGTGCCCAATATCATTTAGCGGGCGTATTTGTAAATAATTTTGGCAATCTCTTGCTACTCGAGGCCAGTAAAATCCTGAACAGCGCTCAGCTCGACATGACCCCTGTTTACCCTTTGCTCAATGAAACCATTGCCAAAGCAATTCTTTTAGGGCCAGAACGCGCTCAGACCGGCCCTGCCCTACGCCACGACCAACACACCCTCGAGCGCCACCGCGCTCAACTAGACCCCGAACAATTGATAGTCTACAATTGTCTGACCAAAAGAATTCAAGACCTCTTTAAAAATGCTTAGTTACAAACAGCGGCTCAACCACATCACCACCTTTATTTTTGATGTAGACGGCGTTTTCACCGACGGCAAGGTTTACCTCATCAACGATGAAATTGTACGCGCCCTCAACTCCAAAGATGGTTATGCGGTTCAATATGCCGTCAAAATGGGCTACAAAATCTTTTGTATTACCGGCGGTTCTTCGCCTGAAGTCAAGAAACGATTAATGGGCTTAGGTGTGCACAACGTCTATTTAGCGGCACACAACAAACTTGAGCGCTACGAGCAAATCAAGGCCGAATATGCGTTAACAGATAGCGAAATCGCCTACATGGGCGACGACATCCCTGATATTCCAGTCTTGCGCGTAGCAGGTATTTCCGCTTGTCCGCAAGATGCCGTCAGTGACGTCAAAGCCAGTGTTCATTACCAAAGCCCTTATTTAGGTGGTAAAACTTGTGTCCGAGACCTCATCGAACAAACATTGCGCTGCCAGAACAAATGGCTCACAGACCTCGCCTACGAGTGGTAAGCCAATAAACCTTTAATTCACTAACCAAGCGCAACTGATTTTTCGTACGCCTGAGGTTGTGCAAATCATCATTTACCTTGTAGTAGACATCATTTTGGAGAAAATCTGTCAGAAACCTCATCGCCTGAACTAGAATTACACCCTGAATAGCAACTAATAACTTGGACTGATCAGCTCCAATACTTTCCATTAACGACTCAAAAACATCGGGCCTAAAAAGCATTTCATTTTCGTCGACATCCTCGCCCCAACTGCAAAATGAACGCAGCATATCGGCGAAATCGTAATAAGGACTGCCGAGCTGAATGGTATCCCAATCGATGAGTGCGCGCACCTGCTTGCCATTCGGATGAAATAAAAAATTACTCAACTTGGGATCTGCATGGATCAGTACTTTTGGTTCTTTAGCCAATAAATCTCTCCAAGCATTAAGACTTTTCTCATTTTCTTGAAGGGAAGCAATTTGCTTTTGCGCAAGACTCAATTTAGGCGTTTCAGCATTTTTTAGCGCTTTTTCAAAATGCTCCATGCGATAAGAAACATCCAAAAAGTGATCAATTGGCGCAATCCAATTGCCTGGTTTAATTTGAGCTAATGCCGAATGAAATTCCAGTAATGCCTTTGCGGCAAGCCTTGCGTTATCAGCACTCACTTTGGCGAGCGTGACACTTGGCGTAATTGCGCGCAATAAGCGATAGCACTTGCCGTCGGTTTGAATAAATGTTTGTTGGTCATGGGTATGAACATAAGCCAAAGGCACTAAATTCGAGAGTTTAATATGTTCAGATAGCGCTTGTAATTGACCTTGCAGCGTTTGAGGGTCTTTGAAAACAATTGTATTGATTTGTTGCAAAATAAAGTCAGTACTTGCGGAGCGCACGAGCCAAGTCTGATTGATCAGGCCTTCATTTATCGCTTGAATTTGCGTAGGAAAAATTCCCCAGTGTTTTTCTATAAAGCTTTTTAACTCCATTGCGGAAAATGAGTCGGGTATTGACTTCCTTCTAGCAAGACTATTTGCTCTTGCGCAGTTGTGAGGTCTTCAGCGTAGGTAAGGCCAAACCATTCTGCGGGCATTGCTTGGACACTGATATGAATTTGCCCCTCTTCAATGAGTTCATTGATCACCTTCGGAAGATAAATTTCTATTTTGTCGTTGTCGAGATTGGATTTCAAAAACGCGGCAACCTTTGCTTTTAAATGAGCCAAGAAGGATCCAGGTAGTAACCAGGCATTCATCGAAATCAGCGCCGCAGCGCTCAACTCACGCCCTTGCTCGTCTAGAATGCGCTCCTTTACTTTTTCAATTTTTGTAAACTCCTCTATTTGGTTTAAAATACCACCCGATATTTCGCATAAACCTCGCGCCACCGGCCCATGCGGACTCAGCGTTGGACCCAATTCATAAGTAAGTGCAGCGGCTGCCACGCCGTTCTGAACCAATTCCATTGCACGCTTGCAAATGGTGGGTCCGTAGTAGTCGTCGGCATTGAGAACTAAAAAAGCACCTTCCCATTTGCCATATAAAAAATGCAAGGCATGGGCTGTCCCCCACGGTTTTGCGCGTTGCTGTTCTTGCAAAATAATTTGGTAACGATTGGGCTGCATCCAACGGTTCAATTGTTGAGACACCACCTCTTGCATTCCAGGCCGAACAATGACAAAAATCTTTTGAAAGCCCGCCTGCATGGCGTCATAACATGCGTATTCGAAAAGAAAATGACCTTGCGTACCAAATGGCTCAATTTGTTTGTCGCCACCAAAGCGCGAGCCAAGGCCTCCGGCCAAAATCACTAAGGCAGTATCAATAGTTTGCATCAAAGCCAAAAATAGGTTCGCGTGTTTTCCAATTGCCTTTCGTGAAATCTGGGATGTCCTGCGGCGCACCATTTTCTGCTATGGATTTCTCACTCAACGGCGTGATGGCATACCAGCTAGCTAAATCATAGACATCTAAGGGGAAGGGTTGCTTTTGCTTGATGCATTCTATAAATGCGTTGTCTACGAAATAATCCATGCCGCCGTGTCCAGAACTCTCTGCCGCAGCTGCATTTTGTTTCCAAAGCGGATGGTCATAGATCTCGAGCCAATTTTTGGTGTTGTCCCAGCGGTGCGAGTGCTTCATGGCATCTTCAAAATAGATGTGGCCTTGTTCGGGGTCGCCCCAGCCAAAGTCTTGCCAAATGCCTTTGGTTCCTTGAACTCTAAAACCAAGATTATAGGGGCGCTGCAAGCTGGTATCGTGCGTCAGAATGATGGTCTCGCCATTGGCACACTGAAGATGTGTAGTCACGACATCGCCCTGTTTGAATTCGATTTGCGCGTTCGGATGTGCCGCCCCTCCTTTTGGATGCTTGACAATATAATCGTGTAAGCCGCGCGCTTTGCTCGAAAAAGAGCTCAGGCGAACCAAGCGATTGCCCCGATTGAGGTCGAGCATAGTGGCAACTGGCCCTAACCCATGCGTTGGATATAATTCACCATTGCGCTCGACATAATGGTTGGTGCGCCATGCGGCCTCAGAGTAACCCTTTGTGCCGAACTCAACGCCTGAATTGTAAGCACTTTGACCATCGTTAAACAAAACGCCACGCAAATCGTGTTCGTAGCCCCCTTGCGCATGTACAATTTCACCGAACAAACCCTGACGGACCATATTTAGGATCGCCATGACATCGCGGCGGTAACACACATTTTCGAGGGGCATGATCGGAACTTTCGTTTGCTCTGAGGTTTTGACATATGCCCAGCAATCTTCCAATTTCATCGCTCCACCTACTTCCATTCCAACAATTTTACCCGCCTTCATGGCAGCTATGCCATGCGGCAAATGCCACTCCCATGGAGACGCTACAAAAACGGCATCGATGTCGGTTCGGGCCAATAAGTTCTTGTAGTCGTCAGGACCGTTTTGATAGACGGCTGGCGCAGGTTTTCCGGCTTTTTCAATTAAGGAGAGTGCATCTTTGATCATGCGTTCGTCTGGATCTGCAAGCGCAATGATTTCTACATCGGTACGCTTGAGCATTTCTTCAATATGCGTTTGGCCCCTAAAACCAGTTGCAATAAAACCCAGTCTCACCTTTTGGCTTGCTCTTGAATCTACACTCATTGTGGCAGAAGGCAAGAGTAAAGCACCGGCACCAACAAGTGCCGATTTTTGAATAAAATCTCTTCTTTTCAAGTTTTTTTTCTTGAAAGATAAAAAAAAGCTGCTTTTAAGGGCGGCTTTGAAGTATGAAATTGTGTGGAATTCTACTTTGTAAAGTCTAAATTATAGACAATTGAAGTCCAGAGCGTATGGTTGCGTTCCATTTGAAATCCATTGGATTTTACTACAAACTGATTCAGATAGCCTAATTGAATATTCACCGAAGGATTCCATTTATAGCCAACAGCCGCAATAAAGCGGTTCTGATCGAGGATGTTTTTACCTATTCCCTGACCAAAACCCAAAAAAACTTCGTCATTCATATTCATAAAAAAGCCAGTCCCTTTTTCCTTATAACTCGACTGAAGAGGAATGATGCACTGGGCTCTATACCGAATGCGTTGACGATATACGGTATCAATCCAACGTTGTTCGAGGCGATATCGATGTTGCACTTGAATGGAGCCATATTGGGCTTTTAAATTGACTTGTTGCCAAAGCCGATTTTCATCTGTTCGATTCGCGATTGGTTGACTGCCATACGGGAAAGTCAAAACCCATGCATAACCGCCAGAAATTGTGCAATTTGAATTCAATTTGTAATCCAGACCAATTCTGGTTAAGGATTGTTGCCAATCGTTGAAACCATCTGCTCTGCGCCATTGGTATTCCGTGTGTAAATCAAATTGGCTATTTAATTTATGGTTTCCTTGATAAACAATCCAACCATGGACTTGGTTATCAATGGTTTTTTGAGCATAAAGTGCCAAGCTAAAAAAAACCGAAGCAATTAAAATTACTTTTTTCATGGTTGCTTATTTACGCCTAGCGGCCGCGTGATGCTTAGACTTATGCATGGTTATAAACTCCTGTAAACCAATTAAGTTAAGATGCCCCCCGGCATTTTTGTAGTCGGCTTGCCACAAATGTAAAGCTTCTAATGAGGAGTGATCAATAAAATGGCAATTTGTGAGGTCAATGTGCAGCTCGTTTGAGAGGTTTTGTTCGAGCAGCACCTTTTGAAGGCGCAAGTAGTTGGTGAATACCAAAGGTGATTTTATGTGAATCACTTCATTTTCTTTGACCATTCGCAAACGAAAAAGAGCTGAAAATTGAACGCCGCGCACTACATGAAGAACCATTTTCAAGATGATACCTGCACCGATACCAATGAGCAAATCGGTCGCAAGTGTAACCACAACTGTGGTACAAAAAACCAAAAGCTGATCTGCACCGATTTTCAATGCAGAGCCAAATTCCCTTGGGTGGGCAAGTTTCCAACCTACCCCAATCAAGAGTGCCGCAAGTGCAGACATCGGGATCAAGTCGCTAAATGAAACATCTACAATTAAGAACACTAAAATAAATAGTCCATGAAAGAAATTGGCCCAACGCGTTTTGGCACCATTAGACACATTTGCAGACGAACGAGCTACTTCTGAGATCATTGGTAAGCCACCAAAAATACCAGCGAGCATATTGCCAAAGCCAACCGCCATTAAATCCTTGTTATAGTTTGATTTGCGTTTTTGTTGATCAAGTAAATCAACAGCTTTTACCGTTAGTAAAGATTCCAATGAGCCCACGAGCGCAAACATGATTACATATTTAATAAAGGTGCCAAATTGGCTAAAGCCCTCAAAGCTTTCATTGATGCGCAAGATTTCAAAAAGAGCTTTATCAAACGATAATAAAGGTTTAAATGTATCGGTGTTGTGGATAGAAAATACTTTAACAAGAACAATTGAAACTAAAATCACGAGCAAAGCTGATGGTATCTTTTTAAGTAAGGGTTGCTTCAAAAGCGGCCAAATAAAAATAATAGCCAATGAAATCAAGCCAATCAGTGTAACTTCCCAATGTGTAAAGAAATTCGGAATTGTATTTTTAAACGCTGCAATTAGTTCTAGCGGCTCAGTCATAGGCTTGCCTTCAGGTGTAGTTGGCGAAAAACCAGCCAACACATGCACCTGCTTACTGATGATGATGATGCCAATCGCAGCTAACATGCCATGGACAGCCGACAGCGGAAAAATATCCGTGTATTTGCCCCATTTGAGCCAGCCCATAAGCACCTGCAAGGCACCAGCCACGATTATTGCACCCAATGCTAAATGCCAGCCTATTTCATTATTGCCGTGTCCGAGCTCGGCAACTGAACCTGCAACAATAACAATGAGACCAGCTGCCGGGCCCTTAATGGTGAGTGGTGCACCCATGATAAATGAAACGACGACTCCTCCAAACATGGCTGTAATGAGGCCATAAATTGGCGGAAAATCACTGGCTTTGGCAATGCCCAAACTTAAAGGTAACGCGAGTAAGAAGACCAGAAAACCGGAAAGCATGTCGTCTTTCCAACTTTTTTTCAATTGATCTAATTCGAGGTTTTTAAAAAATAAATTTTTCATTATCTATAGAATTAAGATGAACGTTTAGCGATTTGATGGTAGTTTTTAACGTGCGGACCAAGAAACACACGGGCGTAAATGCGCATTGTTGCTAAGCCGTTGATCACCAAGCTAAATGCAGTGAAAAAAGCCAAGCCAACTTGATTCAATTCAATATGAGAAAAAATCAAATCTTCCCCAATAAACGAAGGCGTGATAGGGAATCCTGATAAGCCGAGACATACAATCAGAAATAAGAACCCACTTTTAGGGTATTCATAGATGTGACCGTAAAAATTATCTAGACTGATCCACTCGGTTTTTCGCATGCGAGTAAGCAGCAGATAACCTAAAACCCATGCGAGTAAAATACCGCTGAGGTACCAAATGTGGTGGGCGTTGTCAAAGTGGGCATTGAATGAAAGTGCTAAAGAAATAGAAACATGATTCAGCATAACCAGTGTCAAGCTTTTTCGGACTGAATCTCGCTCGGTAAAAGCCTTTACCGCCATTAAGAAACCCCAAAAAGCGAAGAAAAAAGGCAGGCGTTGCTTTAATTCAGTTGGCAAGAAGGCCTCGTATGCACGCAAAACAAGGCCAAACATTAAAATGAAAGCCATCAGCCAAAAAATGTATCTGAAATTCAGTACTTTCCAGCCTCTTCCAATTTTTTTAAGCGGATTCCAGAGCCATTTGAAAAGCGCGTTGTCCAGATTCCATTCCTTTAAACTCAGTATGTAATAACGATCCATCCAACGATCAAAGCCACTTTTTTGCGCTACTGCTTTTTGAAGCTCAAATTGCTGTTCGCGAATTTTATAGCTCACAATTGAAGGCGAAATCAGAAGCTGGTATGTGCGTAAAAAAGCATTTCCAACGATATGTACGAGTGCGACATTCTCCCATCCCAAAGCAATTTCAATAAAAATGAGGCCAATTTGCGCAATAGAAGCATAAGCAATCTGACTCTTTATCGTACTTTGAACCCGAGAGATCACAGTACTGATGACGGCAGTCAGAAAACCCGCGATAACCAAACCAACTTTGAAATAAATTTGGTTTTCCCAGAAATGCAATGTGCGCAAAAGAAGGAAAGCCCCAATATGGACCGACATAGAGCCATAAAAAATAGCGCTAGATGGCGTTGGTCCTTCCATGGCCCGAGGCAGCCAAGAAGAGAAAGGAAGTTGTGCGGATTTAGCAGCGGCAGAAATGTAAAACAAGGTAGCAATTAGTAAGCCTACAGAGGAATTCTGAGCTAAGTGCGCGTGGAGTGAAACCGTTTGGTTCATCTGCAAAAACGTCACGTTTTCATGCCAAAAATGGTGCAATAACCACATGGCGAGAATCACACCGATGTCTCCGATGCGATACACAGAGAATACCTTCAACGCGTTTTTCACTGGTAATAAACGCTCGCGGTAAAACGCAATCAGTAAGAAAGAAGAGACACCCAGAATTTCCCATCCGATAAATAGCGTCTCCATATTTCCAGAAAATATGATGGTAGAATAGCCGATATTAAAGAAGAGAATGGTATTGAAAAACCGCTTGTAACCAGATTCACGGTGCAAATAGTAACGTGAGAAAATCGTGATCAAAAAGGTCAGGGCGGCACCTAAAAACGCGTATGTTAAGGTGAGTTTATCTACTAGAAAATCAATGTAAAAATCATAATTTTCTGAACGGTAAACAGATATCTCTTTGAATTGAACAGGTGTAGCCCCATGTAGTAACCAAGAACCCGTAAAAAAGATAACCAGAAGTAATTGTAAAAATGCCGTGCTGTAACTCAGAACAGAAAGTGCACCCTCTTTTTTTGAAGGCAAAAACAAACTGATCAAGAAACCTAAAATGGGTAAACCTAAGAACCCATGAACGAAAACAGTCGTATTCATGAGGCAATGTTTGAAAGTTCAACAACAGGATAGTTTTCATGGGTTTGAATCAGCTTTTCAAGAAGATTTTCCGAAATTTTCTTGGTGCTCGCCTCAGGCTGATAAGCTTGAAATTGCCCCTTTTTAAAAACGGCAAACCCTTTGGTGTCGGGGTCGAAACTGACTAACCTGACCCATTCATTGGCAAACCATTCAAATGTATTCGAATTGCGTGAAATTGCAGCGAAAACGACTTCTGCCTTTTGTTCAACAATGACCATTAAGCGATACGGGTCGTGAATTTCAATCATTTGACTATGCAGACCGGTTCTGAGGTCGCCGTCGACGCCATTCGCAACACCAAGTAAACCCATGACGTTGTGCGGGAGTTTAGAACCAGCACCCAATTGTTCGTTGTCTACTCGCGAAAAATAGTATTCCAAGTTGATACCACCACACACTGGGGCCACTGCATTGAGTATGCCACTCAGTGCTTCGCCGGCTGGGTCAATGCGGTAATCATAAGAATTCAAGAAAGCCCTGCGATCTAAGAAAATATCGCGTGAGAATTGACGTCGGCCAACGATGCACAATGCATTGGTTGCGTGGTTTAATTCCGGACGTGGCTCAAATAAAGAAACAGTGCGCAGCTGTACCTTTCGATACACTTTCTTTGGTTGCGCATGTGAGTTGATAGTGATGAACCTCCGCGAACGTTCCACGGCATTCAATTCGCATGCTTCAGTAAACACAGCTCGATCCGCTTCGAATAAATCTACCAAATTCGGCGGGATTTGATGGAAATCGTAATAAATAAACTCATCTCGAGCGGTATCTTGTAAGATCGGAACAAAATGTGTTTGATCGGGAATGTCGACCCCTTCTGTGCGGAGTGCTTTTCGGACCAAAGGATGATTTGCCATGTATGCAAATGCACGGGCATTTACCGAACCTGGCCTACCAGAACAAGCACCGCAATCATAACCGGCATAATGGGTATTATTGGCACTGCTAGATCCATGTGCAATCATGTATACCAATGGTGAAAAATCTTTATGCAAACCGATACTTTTCAGCAAACCGCCTACAATTGCGACCATTTCCTTTACACTAAAACCAATTTGCAAGCCGTCTGGCGTGAACTGTCCTTCGATATGTTCAATGCTTAGAGTAGCACTCGGATCCATGTGTTGCTTTGAAGAGACAGCCATCGTGTTCATGGAAGGCCACAAGATGCTCAATGCCAGTTTAAATGCTGACAACAAAACATCAAAGTGCCATTTTTTGTGCTTTTTCTGAGCAACAGATCGTTCAACAATCAAGTGTGTTGGTTGCACCGGAGCCGGGCAAATTTTGGTGCGTTGAGAAGAGCCCTGCGGCTGAAAGTAGGTTTCAATATTGAAATGCCCTGGTGTTCCAAAGGATAGAAAAGACGGATTGAGTTGCTCAATGTGTCTTCTGATGGAACATTCGCGGTCATCGATACAAAAGATTCCTATGCTACTTGCTGCTGAGCGCTCGATGTTCTCTTTTTGTTGCAATGAGGCTAAAACTTGATCGTAGTAGGTCCACTCGTAGGCCTCTTGCCAAATGGCTTTCAGCTTTTGCTCTGTGGTTGCTTGTATTTGCTTGGGATCAAATTGATAGGTTTCAAGACCTAATTTAGCGGCTGGAGTCCAGCTGCCGTGGTGCTGATCTAGTGCATCGATTTCAAGTAAACACTCCAAAAGCAAATAATCTTCAAATGCTATTTCTCTTTTGAGGACTAGCAAATTGGGTCTATTTGCTATTTGCGCGATCATGCCCGAATAACCAGGGTGAGCAAATTGTTGATCGTACAAATAATTTTCAAAGGCACTTTGGTCACCAACCAATAAATCAAGTGCATCTTTTAGTTTGAAATCTAGATTCAGAAAACAGTTTCTTGCTCGCTCACCCGAAAAAATGGAGGCTGTATTCTCTTCTTCCAATTGTCTTAATGCTGCTAGAAATGGCGCGCCATTTGTTGGGAAGCGCCAAATCGCAATCCCTTGATCCAAAAACGAAGTAACAATGCGAAACAAGAGCGGATGCACACGCGCATCCAAATCGAAACCAAGTTTTTTCTTCCATTGAAGCCGATATGAGCCCACCACCGTTGGCAATTCTTTTTCCGCTTCAAAATCAAAAAGTTGGTCTTTACTCAGCGCTGTTTGTTGTGCAATTGCTCTATCCAAACTGGCGGCTGAGATTTCTCCCTTGTGGTACAAATTGCGGAAAGCATCTAAAGACAAATACGTCTGAAAACCAAATAGTTGCTGCGCAGCGTGCAATCCTTGATGAAAACGAAGATGCTGAAAAGCGTGTAGCGTATTGTGGTGTATAAAATCCTTTAGAGGAGACTGACTGGGTAAATAATGCTTCAGCTCATGGATGAGCTGTGCGAGGTGTTCATTTTCATGCATAATAAGGGTTTAAAAAGTGTTTACGACTGGAAATCGAACTCTTTTTAAATCCTAAATACCTGAAAATGAATAAAAATAGATTGTTTCAACCAAAGCCAAGTGCGAAATGCATCTTGTTCAAAAACAGCACTTTTTGGAGGGCCTTTTTGAACATGAAGACCAGTAGTGTACGAATGATAGTTTTGACTATAGACAACCTTGGAGTCCGCATCTGAATCTAGATCTGTTTCTTGTTCGAATTCCTCTAATTCTTCGAGGGCTTCGAATGCCGAAAAAGTGAGGTCTGCACTTGATTTTTGTTGAAATTTAGGGCCTGAACTTCCCAAAGAACGGGTAGGTTCTTGGACATTGAATACAGACATGCCGAAGGCCAGGTTGCTCAAAAAAGCAACTAGCGTGACTAAAAATATGCTGCGTTTAGTCCAATGCACGACACAAATTTAGACGCATCTATGTAAACTGTTGTTAAAATATTCCTAAAAAATGAAGATTGCCTTATCTTTGTCGCTTATGCAATCAACAATACATCAGTCCATGAATTCACAAGCCTACATCGAATTAGAAGACAAGTATGGAGCTCACAATTACCACCCTTTACCTGTTGTATTAGCCAAAGGGGAAGGTGTTTTTGTTTGGGACGTCGAAGGAAAGCAATATTTCGATTTCTTGTCAGCTTATTCAGCTGTCAATCAAGGACATGCTCACCCTAAAATCACACAGGCGCTCATCAATCAAGCCCAGACGCTAGCCCTAACCTCTCGCGCCTTTTACAATGATTGCCTAGGAGAATACGAACAATTTGTGACCAACTACTTTGGTTTTGACAAAGTCTTACCCATGAACACCGGTGCAGAGGCTGTTGAAACCGCCATCAAATTGTGCCGCAAATGGGCCTATGAGAAAAAAGGTATCGCCGAGAACCAAGCTCAAATTATTGTTTGCGAAGGAAATTTTCACGGACGCACCACCACTATTGTTTCTTTTTCTTCAGACCCAGACTCCTATAACAATTTTGGGCCTTACCCTGCTGGTTTCATTTCCATCCCTTACAACGATATTGCTGCCCTTGAAAAAGCGTTGGCACTACCAAACGTAGCTGGTTTCTTAGTTGAACCAATTCAAGGTGAAGCAGGTGTTTACACGCCAGCCGAAGACTACATGCGTCAAGCAAGAGCACTCTGCACCCAACACGAAGCCTTGTTTATTGCCGATGAGGTTCAGACAGGAATTGCACGCACCGGAAGCCTTTTAGCCGTATGTGGCAACTGTACTTGTGAAAATAAATGTGAACAACAAGCGGACACCTACGCCAAACCAGACATTCTTATTCTCGGCAAAGCACTTTCAGGTGGTGTCTACCCTGTTTCGGCAGTTTTAGCTGACGACCACATCATGATGGTCATCAAACCTGGCCAACACGGCTCCACCTTTGGAGGCAACCCCATCGCAGCTAAAGTTGCCATCGCTGCACTCACTGCTGTAGAAGAAGAAAGCCTCATTCAAAATGCCCGCAAACTCGGCGCCATTTTTCGTCGTGAAATGCAGCGCATCATCGAACAAAACGAACTACTGGTAAAGGTGCGCGGCAAAGGCTTGCTCAACGCAGTAGTTGTCAATGACAGCCCCGATTCCGACACCGCATGGCGTTTGTGTGTAGCTCTTAAAGAAAATGGTCTTTTAGCCAAACCTACACATGGTAACATCATCCGTTTTGCACCGCCATTGGTGATCAACGAAGACCAACTATTAGCATGCGTCACAATTATTGAAAAAACTGTTCAACAATTTAAAAAATAAACTTTGGCAACACCTATCAAATTTGGAACCGATGGCTGGAGAGCCATCATAGCCGCTGATTTCACCGTCGAAAACGTTGCGCGTGTCACTGAAGCAACTGGAATTTGGCTCAAAGAGCGCTTTGAGAACCCAAGTGTGGTCATTGGCCATGACTGCCGTTTTGCCGGCGAACTCTTCATGGAAACAGCAGCCAAAGTTTTGTTGGCTCAAGGCATTCAAATCAAAATGGCCCGCGGTTTTGTTTCTACACCGATGATTTCCTTAGCTGCTCATCAATTGGGCTGCGAGGTCGGTATCATTCTAACCGCTAGCCACAACCCACCTTCATACAACGGATTCAAGCTCAAAGCCAAATTTGGCGGCCCACTTGAGCCAGAAAAGGTCAACGAAGTAGAAGCGCTCATCCCAGATGTGTGCAGCATTGATTTTCAAAGTATCGAATTGCAAGCGGCCATGAGCAGTGGTCAGCTCGAAGAAATTGACATCGAGACGCGTTACATCAACCACGTCAAAGCCAATTTTGACCTTCAGGCCATTCGCAATTCTGGGCTCAAGCTCATGTACGACGCTATGTACGGCGCAGGGCAACGTGTGCTCCCCCTTATCTTGCCTGAGGTTGAGCTCTTGCATTGCGACCACAATCCGTCGTTCAGAGGCACGGCCCCTGAGCCTATTGCCAAAAACCTTCAAGAACTTGCGCACACCATTCAGCAACGCGGCGACATCTCTTGTGCCCTAGCCACCGACGGCGATGCCGATCGCATTGGCCTTTATAACAGCCACGGCGAGTTCGTTGATTCGCACCACATCATTTTGCTCTTGATTCATTACATGGTCAAGTACAAGCAAATGACCGGCAAAGTTGTAATTGCATTTTCAGTAACGCCACGCGTCGAAAAACTCTGCAAACACTATGGTCTTGAACTCGAAGTAACCAAAATTGGCTTCAAAGAAATTGCCAATATCATGATCAAAGAAGATGTCTTGCTCGGTGGCGAAGAATCTGGAGGCATTGCTGTAAAAGGCCATATTCCAGAGCGCGACGGCATCTGGATGGGGCTCATCATTTGGGAATTCATGGCCAAATCTGGCAAATCCTTAGACGAACTCATCGACGAAGTCTATGCCATTGTTGGTCCTTTCCAATTTGAGCGCAATGATTTGCATATCACCGAAGCGCTCAAACAAAAAATCATTGCCAACTGCAAAGCAAATAATTACACCTCCTTTGGTAAATACCAGATCCGAGAAGTACAAACCATTGACGGCTTCAAATACTTCTTTGACGACGAACGTTGGGTCATGATCCGACCTTCGGGTACAGAGCCTGTTTTGCGCACCTATGCCGAAGCCCCTACCTTAGAGGAGGTAAGAGAAATCTTGAACGCTACAGCCCAAACAATTTGTAACTAAAACGCGTGATTTTCACGGATAAGCCCTTCAGATTGGAGGGCTTTTTTTTGTTCCTTCAAATCAAATGAACTAACTTTATATTTATAATTTATAAATATGCAAGTTTTCACAAGTTCACTCCCAGACACACTTTTTGCTTTGCTTTCCGAAAAAGCACAAGAACTTAACGTTCCTAAAAATAAAATCATTGAGAAGGCACTTTCACTCTATTTAGAGCAGCTCAATAAAGCAGCCTACATCAAATCTTATCGCCAAATGGCTGCAGATACCGACATTCTGCAATTAGCCGAAGAAGGAATGGCAGCCTACTACAAGCAGATCAACGCACTAGATTAATGAAACAAGGTGAAATTTGGATGGCGAACCTCGACCCCACTCGGGGTAGCGAACAAGCCGGCTTTCGGCCTATATTGGTATTCAGCGGAGATTTATTCAATACCCATACACCACTCATTATTGGGCTACCACTGTCTACCAAAATCAAAAACTATAAAGGGAATCTCATTCTTGAACCCGACCCCGAAAATGGCCTGAAAGAAAAGTCTGAAGTTTTTACTTTTCACATCCGTTCTATTTCAAAAGAGCGCTTTATTGAAAAGATCGGACGCATTGACGAAAAAAAACTTAAAGAATTAAGAAAATCACTTCAAGAAATCCTCACTTATTAACCCAAAGCTACATCGAGGATCATCATCACTAAGAAGCCTCCAATGAAGCCTAAAACGGCTACGTCTGTGTATTTATCGCGTTGGGTTTCAGGGATCACCTCCTCTACCACCACAAAAATCATTGCGCCAGCAGCAAAAGAAAGCGCAAAGGGCAAAATGGGTTCCATGTAAATAACAGCCATGGCGCCTATTACACCCGCAATTGGCTCAACTATGGCAGAGAGTTGGCCATACATAAAACTCTTAGTGCGGCTAGCGCCCGCTCTTCTCAGCGGCATCGCCACAGCGAATCCTTCCGGGAAATTCTGAATACCTATTCCTATCGCTAAGGCAATGGCACCCGCAATTGTAGCGCCTTCCATTCCATTAGCAGCGGCGCCAAAAAGCACACCAACAGCCAAGCCTTCGGGAATGTTGTGCAAGGTAATTGCCAACACCAACAACGTCGTTTTATGCAATTGCGTCTTAACGCCTTCCGTTTCATTTTCATTGAAATTGATGTGCAAATGCGGCAACTTTTTGTCTAAAAAGTATAAGAACATCGCACCAGTTAAAAAACCTACAGCTGCTGGCATCCAGGGTGCGCTCGGATAAAGGCGTTCTGATAGTTCAATTGACGGAAGTAACAAGGACCAAAAACTAGCTGCAACCATTACACCCCCAGTAAAGCCCAACATGCCGTCGAGCAGACCGCGGTGCATATTTTTGAAGAAAAAGACCAGACTAGCGCCTGCAGCCGTTACCAGCCATGTAAAAGTGGTAGCCAAAAACGCGGCAAAAACAGGATCAGTGTGTGTAAAGAAATGTTCGAGTTGTTGCATGGTCCTACAAAGTTAAAAGAATCTCGACACCAACTGATCAACTACTGATCAATCAAAACCGAGTGTCTTGGCTTTGTTGCGCATTGAAGTAGCTACAGCCGTTCCAAAGTCATCGGTTTTAGGTTGGTTTGTTTTGGCGTTTTCAGCTTCAATGTACCTGCTGCGCTCAGTTTCTAAACGCGCCATTTCTTTTTGAATAGCACTGCGCTCGTCAGTTTTTTGTTTGACAAATGCTTGGCGCTCCTCCATGCTCATACCTTTCATTTCAGCCGGCAATTTGTCGTCGGAAAGCGCCACAATTTTTGTGGAATCAGCTTTGTATGCGTCTACTATATCCCAACTTTCATTTTTATAACTCGATTTGGATTTCACGAGATATCGTTCCGTTTCAGCAGCTTTTGAAACGCCTATTGCATTTTGATCTTGGGCTATTTGTTTGGATTTTGAGGCCACCGCCACTTCGCCATAACCGATATATGTATTGTTGAGCAAACGGTTTTGCTCGATGATTTGGTCATCAAATGGCGTCTCCATTTGTTGAATAGCAAGATTTGCGTCAATATTGAAAAAATCGCCTCTGGCGCAAACGGCACCTTCTTTCCAACCTAAATTGATACCTTGAAGGCGGTCTCCACAAAAAATGGTACTCACTAAAACGTGTTTTTCAGCGGCGAGTTCACAAGCAGATGAAGTCGAAATTGGCCCTTGTTTGAAGGATTCGTTGCCTGCAATATAAATGAGCTTGAGGTCTTGTGGGCTATTGGACCAATTGAGTTCTTGAAGCGAAGAAACAATGACTGCCGGACAAAATTCGTCGCCGCCACTGGTGCGCAAGCCAAAGAGTTTTTCAGAGACCAAATCGAGGTCTGTCGAAAAATCGAGTTGCTTGCGGATGTAATTTTTAGCAGCAGGAATTGTGGTGTTACCGTAGTCGTACATGGCAATTTCCAAAGTAACCGGAGCGCCTTGATAGGTCAGTGTGGAAGCCTCATTGACGATGGCCCAAATTCGGGCTTTTGCTTGATTGAGCAAGCCATCCATGCTATTTGAGGTGTCAAAAAGTATGACGAGTTGTACTTTGCGCTGCGCAAAAGAAGTGCAGGTGAAAAGAAAAAGTAAACTAACAGTAAGGAATAATTTCATTTGGAAAATTTTGGCATTCGCTACCAAAATGATGCCAAAAAACTATAAATCAAAGAATTGCAAAGCAAGTTTGTAACTATCCAAACCAAAACCGAAAATACAGCCTTTGCAAACTGGGCTTAATAAGGATTCATGGCGAAAGGATTCGCGGGCCGTTATATTCGAAATATGAACTTCTACTACAGGAATGGAAATTGCAGCAATGCAATCGCGCAAGGCTACACTTGTGTGCGTATAGCCGCCCGCATTAAGAATAATACCATCTACCTCCGCTTTTTGAAGCACATTGATGAGTTCCCCTTCAATGTTGGACTGAAAATAAGTCAATTCATGTGTGCTTTGACCTTTCAGTTGCTCAAAATAAGCTTCGAACGTGACATTGCCATATATTTGTGTTTCTCGGGTACCGAGCAAGTTCAAATTTGGACCATTGACAATAAGCAACTTCATATAACATGCATTGGGAGCGCTATATTAAGGATTTTGTTTCATACCTAAAAATCGAAAAAAGCTTAGCCGAGAATTCGATTTTAGCGTATCAGCGCGACGTAGCCTTGCTTGCTACTTATTTTTCTGACGCCAAAACAAAACCAGAACAGGTGACCTATGAGCAACTCAAGACGTTTATTGCCCACCTCTACGACCTTGGGCTCAGCGCCCGAAGCCAAGCTCGGATCATCTCTGGCGTCAAACAATTTTTCCGCTACCTAATATTAGAGCGCTACATCCATTCTGACCCGTCGGAACTCCTCGAACAACCCAAACTTGGGCGCAAACTTCCAGAAGTTTTGGAAATCGAAGAAATTGATGCGCTGCTTGCATCTATTGACCTAAGCAGTCCCGAAGGGCCTCGAAACCATGCCATGCTAGAAACACTATACAGCTGCGGTCTGCGCGTCTCAGAGCTCATTGGCTTGCGCTTTTCGGATTTGTATTTCGACGAAGGTTTTATCCGCGTCATTGGCAAAGGCAATAAAGAAAGATTGGTTCCGGTCTCCGAACAGGTAGTGCACGAGGTAAACAGCTATACAGCCAATAGCCGACAGGACGTCCCGATCAAAGCCGGGCAAGAACACTTTATCTTTTTAAATAGACGTGGGCATCAATTAACCCGCGTGATGATTTTCACAATTATCAAGCAACTTGCACAAAAAATCAACCTTCAAAAACAAATTTCTCCGCATACTTTTCGACATAGTTTTGCAACACATTTAATCGAAGGTGGCGCGAACTTAAGAGCCGTGCAAGAGATGCTGGGTCACGAATCTATCACCACCACAGAGATTTACACGCACTTGGATCAGCGTTTTCTGCGCAAAGCAATCTTGAATCACCACCCTAGAAATCAGGTGAAATAAAAGAGATTGTTGAAAAAGGCGGCTATTTTGTGAATAATGGATTTGCAGTATTGTAAAAAGTTGTTATCTTTGCATCCGCTTTTGTAATTACACGTAATAATTTAGACATGTCACGAGTTTGTCAGTTAACAGGAAAGTCAGTGATGGTTGGAAACAACGTATCGCACTCAAATCGCAAGACCAAGCGTCGTTTTTATCCGAACTTGATCACGAAGAAGTTTTTCGTTCCTGAAGAAGATAATTTTATCACTTTAAAGATTTCTGCTGCTGCATTGCGCACCATCAATAAGAAAGGAATCTCTGCTTGCTTGAAAGAAGCACGCCAAAAAGGATTTTTGAAATAACCTGTTGGGAAACAGAATAAACATTTAGAAAATGGCTAAGAAGAGTAAAGGCAACCGCATCCAAGTAATTCTAGAGTGCACTGAGCATAAAGAATCTGGTATGCCCGGTACATCACGCTACATCACCACCAAGAACCGTAAAAATACGCCAGACCGTATGGAGATTAAGAAATTTAATCCCATCCTCAAGCGTATGACTGTCCATAAAGAAATTAAATAAGTAAGTCATGGCAAAGAAAGTAGTTGCATCACTCCAGAAAGGTGGAGGTAAAGAACATACAAAGGTGATCAAAATGGTCAAGTCTGAAAAGTCTGGCTCATACACCTTCAAAGAAGAAATCGTACACAACGACAAAGTAAAAGAGTGGTTTACCAAAGGCTAAACCGTTGTGCATTCCCTTTTAAAGCTTCCAAGTTGGGAGCTTTTTTTTTATCTTAGCACATGGGCATATTTGATTTTTTTTCAAAATCTAAAAAAGAAACCCTTGATCCAGTTCAAAAAGAAACCCTCGATCAAGGTCTAGAGAAAACCAAACAAACATTTTTCTCTAAAATCACGCGTTTGCTCGTGGGCAAAAGCCGCGTAGACCAAGACGTCCTTGACGACCTTGAAGAACTACTCATTACCGCAGATGTAGGGGTAGAAACCACCCTTAAAATCATCGATCGCATCGAAGCACGTGTTTCCAAAGACCGCGTGATCAATTCAGAAGAACTCAACCATATTCTCCGCGACGAAATCATCGCACTTCTAGAAGAAAACGCCGCTAATTTTGAAGGCCAACTCAAGGTAGATAAACCTGCAGACGGCAATCCATACGTATTGATGGTTGTTGGCGTAAATGGCGTCGGCAAAACCACCACCATCGGCAAACTGGCCCATCAAATGAAACAAGCCGGTTTAAAGGTTGTTTTGGGCGCTTCAGACACCTTTAGAGCAGCAGCTGTAGACCAACTCATTATATGGGCTGATCGCGTAGGAGTACCGATCGTACAACAAGGCATGGGCGCAGATCCCGCAAGTGTTGCTTTTGACGCTTTGCAATCCGCCAAAGCGCAAGGAGCCGATGTCGTGATCATCGATACCGCAGGGCGCTTACACAACAAAGTCAATCTCATGCAAGAACTTTCCAAGATCAAGCGTGTGATGGATAAAGTGGTGCCCAATGCCCCTCATGAAATCTTATTGGTGCTCGATGGCTCAACGGGCCAAAATGCCTACGAACAGGCCAAACAGTTTGCGCAAGCCACAGACATCAATGCACTAGCCGTTACCAAACTCGATGGCACAGCCAAAGGCGGGGTTGTCATTGGCATCTCAGATCAAATGAAAATCCCGGTCAAGTACATTGGCGTAGGTGAAAAAATGGAAGACCTCCAGCTTTTTGACCGCAAGGCTTTTGTAGAGACCCTTTTCAAATAGGCTCCCAAGTAATCTTTTAGCAAGCCCACTAAGAAATCTTAAGCAGGTTTTAAATCAATTGCTGCGCCACGTAAGTTGCGTACTGCCCCTTCAACGCCATCAGCTCGTCGTGCTTGCCTTGCTCCGTAATTTGACCATCTTGTAAGACCAATATTTGATCGGCCTGACGGATTGTAGACAAACGGTGTGCAATCACAATTGAAGTACGGCCTTTCATGAGCTCTTCTAAGGCCTCTTGAACGAGTCTTTCTGAAGTGGAGTCGAGCGCAGAGGTTGCTTCATCTAAAATCAAAATACTCGGATTTTTGAGAATGGCCCTTGCGATGGCAATGCGCTGTTTCTGACCTCCTGACAGCTGAATACCGCGGTCACCTACTTCTGTATTGAGTTGTTCGGGGAAGCCAACAATGAATTCCCAGGCATTGGCTTTTTGAGCAGCCTCAATGACTTCTTGTTCTGTAGCGTCCGGCCGACCAAAACGGATGTTTTCTAGAATGCTGCCCGAAAACAAGAGCACCTCTTGGGGTACAATCGCCATTTGTTGGCGCAATTGATGCAAATCAAAAGAACTCGCCAACGCTGATCCAAAATAAATGGCACCCTGCGTAGGTTGATAAAATTGTAAAAGCAAATTGGCGATCGTGGACTTACCAGAACCGCTTTTACCTACAAGGGCTAAAGTTTGATTGGGTGCTAAAGAAAAGTTGATCCCCTTGAGCACTTCGACATCGGCTCGCTGCGGATAACTGAATTGAAGGTTTTCAAAGCGTACTGAGCCGTCCATGTGAATGGGCTCTTTAGTCGTATTGCTTAACTTTTCGGTTTCCTCTTGGAGGAGGTCGAGTAAATTTTCGGTAGCACCAACTGCCTTTTGAACACTAGCATAAAGATCGGGTAATGATCCGATGGAGGCGCCCATCATGATGGTGAACAAGACAAACTGATAAAAGCCTTCTGATTCGAGCTCAGGGTTAGGCCCTTGGGTCATGAGTAAGCCTTTCCAAACAATAAAGACAATGGCTCCAAAAAGACAGAAGATAATGAAAGACACGAACAAGCCGCGCCAAATACCACTGCGCACATTGAGGTCGCGGGTTTGCTGGGTGCTTTTATTGTATTTGGAGAGCAAGAACCATTCGTTGGTGAAGGCTTTTACATTGGCAATACCCGTAAGCGCTTCTTCTAAGATGGAATTTGAGGTAGCGATATAATCTTGTGCTTCTTTGCTGAGCTTGCGGATGTAACGTCCAAAAAATACTGCTACAATGGCCATAACAGGCACGGTGGCAAGCATGATCAAGGAAAGCTTCCAGGAGATGAAAAACAAGAAAGCGATGCCGCCAAAAACAATGATGATTTGTCTGAAGAATTCGGCAATTGTGGTGCGGAGTACTTCTTGAATTTGAGCGATGTCTGAGGCCACCCGCGAAGTGAGCTCCCCTACTTTCTGGCGATTGAAAAAGTCCATGGGCATATAGACCAAGCGTTCAAAAGCATCGTTGCGCATGTCGCGAAGGGCATTTTCGGTAACGTTGTTGAACAACACTACCCGAACAAAAGAAAACACACTCTGAAAAAAGAACAAAATAAAGAGCGCAAACGCGATTTGATTGACGTTGGAGAGGTCGATGAGGCGTATGGCTTGCTCTGGGTTGGAGCTTGCACCCGAACTACCCAAAAGCTTGCCCATCAGATAAGGAAAAACCAAGCCTGCGGATGTACTGAGGACCAAGAAAATCCAGCCAATAAAATACATGCCCGCATAGGGCTTCAGGTACTTTAAAAAACGTGCAGCCTTGCGCCAGCTATCTTTGGTTAATTTTACTTTGGGTTCTTTATTTTTCTTGGGTCTCATCATGGCTTCGGCGCTTTGCACTACAAAAATAACTTGCTTTCTTGGGGCAATGGCTTTTTTTAACGATTTTTGTCGAAAGAATTTGAAATTCTAAAAAATATAGTATCTTTGCATCCCAAAAACATTACAAATAACGACACGACATGAAAAGAACGTTTCAACCATCGGTAAGAAAAAGAAGAAACAAACATGGCTTCCGTAGCCGTATGGCCACAAAAAACGGTCGTCGTGTATTGGCTGCGCGTCGTCGCAAAGGCCGTAAAGTCTTAACTGTATCTGACGAACCAATGCACAAGCGTTAATTCGTTCAACACTTATAAATTTGCCCTGTCCTTTTGGTCAGGGCTTTTTTTTGCCCCATTTTCTTAGACAAGCGCTTCGCTAAAGACTTTCTCTAGCACCAAAGACCTGACTAAGCAAGCTCAACGTATGCAACAAAAAAAAGGGCCGCTATGCGGCCCTTGTGTCTTTCCAAAATTGTTGACTGATGGAAAGGAGGAATTATGCCGGAACTTTAGGTGCGGCAGCAAGGATGCTGGCGTCTGTTTGTGCGGCAAACTTCTCGAAGTTCGCAACAAACTTAGCCGCTAAGCTCGCAGCAGTTTGATCGTAAAGGGTTTTATCTGCCCAAGTGTTGCGCGGGTTAAGCAACTCTGCCGGCACGCCTTCGCAAGTTGTTGGGAAAGATAAATCAAAGAAAGGCATTTGCTCGTAAGCTACTTGATTGAGCTTTCCAGTAAGTGCTGCGGTGATCATGGCACGCGTGTAAGAGAGCTTCATGCGCGAGCCCACACCATAAGAGCCACCAGACCAACCGGTATTGATGAGCCAAACATTGATGTCGGTACCCTCTAATTTTTCGCCGAGTAATTTGGCGTATTGAGCGGGGTGTAAAGGCAAGAATGCAGCGCCAAAACCAGCAGAGAAAGTAGTGGTGGGTTCGGTAATACCGACTTCAGTACCCGCCACCTTTGCAGTGTAGCCAGACATAAAGTGATACATCGCTTGTGCTTTGGTCAGTTTAGAAATCGGAGGCAAAACACCAAAAGCGTCAGCGGTCAAGAAGAAGATATTCTTTGGCGCTGCACCAACAGAAGGTGTGGCAATGTTGTCGATATGATGAATAGGGTAAGAAACGCGGGTGTTTTCGGTAATACTGCCATCTGAGTAATCTGGGGCAGAAGACTCTTGGGGGAACCCAACGTTTTCTAACAAGGCGCCAAAGCGGATAGCATCGTAAATTTGTGGTTCCTTTTCGCGAGATAAATCGATGGTTTTGGCATAGCAGCCGCCCTCAAAGTTAAATACGCTATTGGCGCTCCAGCCGTGCTCGTCGTCTCCGATGAGGCGGCGATTCGGATCTGATGAAAGGGTCGTTTTACCCGTACCAGACAAACCAAAGAAAATGGCGGTGTCGCCGTCTTGACCGATATTAGCTGAACAGTGCATTGAAAGCACGTTCTTTTCATGGGGCAAGATGAAATTGAGGGCAGAGAATATTCCTTTTTTGATTTCACCGGTATAACCTGTACCGCCGATGAGGATCATTTTTTTGGTGAAGTTGAGAATAGCAAAGTTATGCTGACGCGTGCCGTCTATGGCCGGATCTGCCAAAAAACTTGGCGCACAAACGATGTGCCATTCAGGCGTGAAGTCTTCGATTTCATTGGCCTCTAAACGCAAAAACATGTTGTGTGCAAATAAACTAGACCAAGGCAACTCAGCCACGACACGAATATTGGTGCGGTAAGCAGGGTCTGCACACGCATATACATCGCGCACATAAATGTCTTGTTCTGCTAAATGTGCTTTCATGCGCTCGTAAAGTGCATCAAATTTTGCAGGTTCAAAACCGATATTGACATCGCCCCACCACACAGCATTTTCTGTAACGGCGTCGCGTACAATGAAGCGGTCTTTGGGAGAACGACCGGTAAATTCACCAGTTTCAATAGCAAGGGCTCCGGTATCGGTCAGCATGCCTTCACCCAAAATGATGCAGTCTTCGATGAGTTCTGCTGGGGTGAGATTCCAGAATTGGTCGCCTGTTTGAGACAAACCAATACTTGCGGCGAGGTCGGCATTTTTTCCGAATTTTCCGTGTAATTCCATTTTACTTTTTTAAGAGTTTGACAGGGCAAAATTACGGCGCTTTGTGAACCAAAACCATGATATATATTAGGTTTTTGTAAACAGCACATGTTATTAAATGTGAAGAACTTAATTTGATTTTGTAAGGAAAATTTAGTATATTAAAGTAAGTGTCCGAACTACACTTTGTGTTTTGAAAAGCGCATAATTATAGCTAGTTTTGAAACAAATGACACGCATGCGCCTCTTCTCCTCTATCCTTGTTGTATCTCTACTCGGTTTTGCTTTAGTAAAATTTTACCCTGGTGAAAAAACGACAGCAAGCAGCTCTAAATTTAAATATGAACTCCCTACCAAATGGATAGGTGCCGCTTTTGCGGATTTGAACTCACAACAACAAACCCAACAAATTCAGGGGTTTAGAAAACATATTGAAATTCTTAAAAACAACAAACAGGTGTTGCCTTTGGGTCGTTTGGATCAAAAATTGGCTTGCATGGCGCTGGGTGGTAATTCTTCTGTCTTCACGGAAACACTCAACTTCTATGCCGACCGCATGGCCTTTTTTGCTGCCGACTCACTGCAAATTCCAGCAGCAGTTTCTAAATTTTATGGCCTTACCGATCCAGAAATTTGCATATTTAGTTTACATGCGGCGGCTCCTCATAGTAACCATATCGAAAAATGGGCGGCTGAAAAAATTGAGCTCCTAGACAGCACCGACCAAAACATACTTGTCGTTTTTGGCGAGCATCAAATACTCAAAGATGTAGACACCTCCTTATTTGACGCTATTATTATAGCGCACGAAAACCACCCTATTGCACAGGCACAAATTGCACAGCTACTCATGGGTGGCAACAGTGCTGCAGGAATTCAAGCCAATGGCAGACTTGGCATTGCGCTCCCAGAAGAAATTGGGCTCGACAGTAAAGACCTCCAGCAACTTGATGTCATTGCACAAAAAGGAATCACCGCGGGCGCTTACCCTGGCTGTCAGGTGTTGGTTGCAGTAGAGGATAAAATCATCTGGCACAAGGCCTATGGAAAGCAAGGTTACGAAACCGACGCAGCAGCAATTGATTTGCAGTCCATGTATGACATCGCTTCGGTGACCAAAATAGCCGCTTCTACCCTGCTGGCCATGGAGCAACATTCAAAAGGTAAATTCGACCTCGACCGCAGCATTGGCTCCTACATTCCTGAAGTCACTGGCCAAACCCCATTTGGCGCGCTCAAAATTAGAGAAATCATGGCGCATCAGGCAGGCCTCACCCCCTGGATTCCCTTTTACAAGAGAACACTTACAGACGGCCAATGGAAACCAACAATCTATCAAACAAAAAAATCCGAGGACTTTTCTATTGAAGTTGCCAAAGGAATGTTCATGCGCAAAGACTACAAAGACTCTATGTATGCGCAAATCATGCGCTCAGAACTCGGGCCCAAGAAATATGTGTATTCTGATCTCTGTTACTATTTTACCCAACCCATTTTAGAGCGCCTCATTGGCGAAAGCCAGGCGAGTTATTTGCGCCGCAACGTTTATCTACCACTCGGACTCAACCGCATGCTTTACCAACCGCTCAAAAACTTTGCTGACGCTCAAGTGGTGCCTACCGAAGACGATCAAGCTTTTCGCAAACAACTGTTAAGAGGATACGTTCACGACCCCGGCGCCGCCATGCTAGGAGGCATCGCAGGGCATGCAGGTATTTTCTCAAACGCCTGGAGCCTCGCACACATCATGCAACTTTTCCTCAACAAAGGGCAAATGGCCGGCATGAACTTCTTCTCTGAAGCCACTTACACTGAATTCACCAAACAACAGTATCCTGGCAACCGCCGAGCAGCAGGCTTTGACCGACCAACAGCAAGCGGTGGCGGCACCTGCGATGTCTTGGCCTCCCAGCAATCTTTCGGGCACTCGGGCTTCACGGGCACGCTGGCCTGGGCCGACCCCAAAAATAAAGTCATTTTTATCTTTTTATCCAACCGCGTTCACCCAAGCCAAGACAACTGGAAACTCCGCGATCTGAACATTCGAACTGATATGCATCATGTAGTGTATGAGGCGTTGGCGAAGAGGGGGAATTGAATTTTGGTTGGCACGTCAGAAAATCTACTGAATATAATTTGCCAGGTCTAGTTTAATTTTGGAGAAAACTAATTCCTATGCTAAAAGTACGTAATTTTGTACCTAAATCGGTACTCATGTTAAGCGCAACTTATTCAGAATTCAGAAAAGACCTCAAACAGTTCTTAGACCAAGTCATTACCAATGTGGATACCCTCATCATTCACAGAGGGAGCGGCAAAGCTGTTGTGGTCATGTCTTTGGAAGAGTACAACGCATTGTGCACCACAAGTCATGAGCTCTCATCCATCAAAAATAAAGCACGTCTCGACGCATCAATTCAACAAATTGGTACGGATATGATTGATTTTATCCCAGAATGAATATCAGTTTTACCCCAATTGCTTGGGATGACTACCAATACTGGTTGAGCCAAGACAAAAAGAAAATTGTCAAAATAAACCAACTTCTTAAGGACATTCTCAGAAATCCATTTGAAGGGATTGGTATGCCAGAACCTTTAAAATTTCAATATACTGGTTTTTGGTCGCGCCGAATTGATCAAAAAAACCGTTTGATTTATCAAGTCCTAGAACAACAAGTTTTTGTTGTAAAATGTAGGTATCACTATGACGATTGACCTACCTCAACACCAACTTCTTCACCCAGTGCTGCGCACCTTGCGAAATATGTGCAAAGTATATGCCTGGTAATTGATTGCTAAGGTCGATGATATTATTTTCGGAAGGGGTTGGCAGTTCGGAGCTCAGGATTTGCTGTCCTTGTTCGTTGAAGATAATCAAGTTGATGCTTTGAGCTGACATACTTGAAATTTCAAAAATTCCGTCTGAAGGATTTGGAAAAATCCCGATTTCTGTGGCTGAAACCAAAACCTCATGAAGTCCAACATACTGGCCATCCGAATGATAGCCTTCAGGATTCGTTCGGTAGGTGAAAAAATAACGAGTGCCGTCAGTTTGTTTACCTTTTCCGGCAAAAAGCAAGTCCCCATCTTCCATTAATTCCATCGCGTAAATATTATTTTCAATATACTCATCAATAGTAAAGAACTTGATATCTATGAGTGTGCCATCGGATTGATACCTTGCTAAAAATTGACGTTGATCAAATGGGTTATATCGGTATTGATAACCAGCCAAATAGATGATTCCAGAATTTTCATCAACTTTCAATTGCGCAACTTTATAGGTCCAAACATCAGATAGAGTGGTAATTGCAACATCCCAAACGATATTCAAATTTGCATCGAGGTAAGTGAGATGCGGCACATAATTAACTTCTG
>JACCDH011231612.1_pt1 | contig 30824 bp, 30 predicted proteins | sample 7442481 | NCBI WGS metagenome assembly JACCDH01 (sample SAMN15323433, study PRJNA562643) | freshwater metagenome | isolation source: river surface water | place: USA:Blue River Watershed | collected 2017-08-15
CGCAAGCGCTGAAGAAGTAATCCTGTAGCGGATTCAAGGAAACCATCATGGCAAAATCACCGAACAACGCCGCATCCGCGCGCGTTCGCAAGAAAGTCAAGAAGAACGTTGCCGAAGGTATCGCGCACATCCACGCTTCCTTCAACAACACCATCATCACGATCACCGATCGTCAGGGCAATGCACTGTCGTGGGCGACATCGGGTGGTGCCGGCTTCAAGGGCTCACGTAAATCGACGCCGTTCGCAGCGCAGGTGGCTGCAGAAGCCGCCGGCAAGGTCGCCGTCGAGTGCGGCGTCAAGAACCTCGAGGTTCGCATCAAGGGCCCCGGCCCGGGTCGCGAATCCGCTGTTCGCGCGCTCAACAGCCTCGGCATCAAGATCACCCAGATTCAGGACGTGACGCCTGTGCCGCACAATGGCTGCCGCCCGCCGAAGCGTCGTCGTATCTAAGCTGTTTTTTGCAGTAACCGCAGGTGACCCGCCGAACAGGCGGGTTTTGTTCTGAAGACCACCGTCTGGTAGCACGCAGACCAGACTAGCGCCTGACAGCCAAGCTGCCGGGGCGTCACTGAAAAAGGAAAAACCGTGGCACGTTATATCGGACCCAAAGCCAAACTCTCCCGCCGTGAAGGCACCGACCTGTTCCTGAAGAGCGCTCGCCGCTCGCTGGAATCCAAGTGCAAACTCGATTCCAAGCCGGGTCAGCATGGCCGTACTTCCGGCGCTCGCACCTCCGACTATGGCAACCAGCTGCGCGAAAAGCAGAAGGTCAAGCGTATCTACGGCGTGCTGGAGCGCCAGTTCCGCCGCTACTTCGCCGAGGCCGATCGTCGCAAGGGCAACACCGGTGAAACCCTGCTGCAACTGCTCGAATCCCGTCTGGACAATGTCGTTTACCGTCTGGGTTTCGCGTCCACCCGCGCCGAAGGCCGTCAGCTGGTGTCGCACAAGGCGATCACCGTCAACGGCAATGTGGTGAACATTCCTTCGTATCAGGTGAAGGTCGGTGACGTCGTCGCCATTCGCGAGAAGGCGAAGAAGCAGGTTCGTATCGCCGAAGCCTTGTCGCTGGCCGAGCAGACCGGTTTCCCGATCTGGGTCGCTGTCGATGCCAAGAAGATGGAAGGTTCGCTGAAGACCCTGCCGGATCGTTCCGACTTCAATCAGGAAGTCAACGAATCCCTGATCGTCGAATTGTATTCACGATAATTTCCCCGGCACTGGTCGTCCTCAGGCCAGTGCCTTTCGATATGCCATCAGCCTTATCGGTGTAACGAGCCGAGGGTATTGAAAGGACATTCATGCAAAACAATCTCTTAAAGCCCCGCATCATCGAAGTCGAGCCGCTGGGTCTCGGTCACGCCAAGGTCGTGATGGAGCCCTTCGAGCGTGGCTATGGCCATACGCTGGGCAATGCGCTTCGCCGCGTGCTGCTGTCGTCGATGGTTGGCTATGCGCCGACCGAGGTGACGATCGCCGGTGTCGTTCATGAATACTCGTCGCTCGACGGCGTTCAGGAAGACGTCGTTGATATCCTGCTGAACCTGAAAGGCGTCGTGTTCAAGCTGCACAGCCGTGATGAAGTCACGCTGACCCTGAAGAAGGAAGGCGAGGGCGCCGTGCTGGCTTCCGACATCGATCTGCCGCATGACGTCGAGCTGATCAACCCTGATCACGTGATCGCGCACCTGACCCCGGGCGGCAAGCTCGACATGCCGGTGAAAGTCGAGAAAGGCCGTGGCTATGTGCCCGGCAACGTGCGCCGCCTGACCGAAGATGCGAACAAGACCATCGGCCGCATCATTCTCGACGCGTCATTCTCGCCGGTGAAGCGCGTTTCCTACGCGGTCGAATCCGCCCGTGTGGAACAGCGCACCGACCTCGACAAGCTGGTGATGAACATCGAGACCAATGGCGTGATCACCCCGGAAGAGGCGATCCGCCAGTCGGCCCGCGTGCTGGTCGATCAGCTGAACGTGTTCGCCGCGCTGGAAGGCACCGAGACCACCGCAGAAGCACCGTCGCGCGCGCCGACCGTCGATCCCATCCTGCTGCGTCCGGTCGACGATCTCGAACTCACTGTGCGTTCGGCAAACTGCCTGAAGGCCGAGAATATCTACTACATCGGCGACCTGATCCAGCGCAGCGAGAACGAGCTGCTGAAGACGCCGAATCTCGGCCGCAAGTCGCTTAACGAAATCAAGGAAGTGCTTGCCTCGCGTGGCCTCACGCTGGGCATGAAACTCGAGAACTGGCCGCCTGCCGGTCTTGAGAAGTAATCCGGAGAGCTTCTCCGGTCTTGTTAATCAAATTTACCGGCCCGCGCAGCGCCGGAGCTTCAGGAAAAGAAGCCCCGGCCCGTCGATAGAAGAGCTGGATCGAAAACTCTGAAAAGGAAAGACCATGCGTCATCGTCACGGACTTCGCAAACTGAACCGCACCTCGTCGCATCGCCTGGCGATGCTGCGCAACATGACTGTTTCGCTGCTGCGTCACGAAGCGATCAAGACCACGCTGCCCAAGGCCAAGGAACTGCGCCGCGTCATCGAGCCCATCATCACGCTCGGCAAGAACGACACGCTGGCCAACAAGCGTCTGGCATTCAACCGCTTGCGTGACCGCGAGATCGTCGTCAAGCTGTTTGCCGAAATCGGCCCGCGTTATGCGAACCGCAATGGCGGCTACCTGCGCATCCTGAAGATGGGTTTCCGCGTGGGCGACAATGCGCCGATGGCCTATGTCGAGCTGGTCGATCGTCCGGAACATGCTGAGGGCGAGGCCGCTGCGGCGTAAGCCGGCGCACCTCAAGCCGATTCACAGGCGCTTTTCACAGGCGCTCATTCCAAAAGCCAGGCCCGCCTGGCTTTTGTGCTTTTCGGGCATCCGATCATGTCGCGCTTTGTGGCAAGATCACGAACTCACTGTGCGTCCTCCTGCCATGACCATCCTCAGCGTTACCGATTTGCGCAAATCCTATGGTGAAGGTGAGGCGCGCATCGATGTGATCAACGGGCTGTCATTCAGCCTGAAGCAGGGCGAATGCTATGGTCTGCTGGGCCCGAACGGCGCAGGCAAGACCACGACCCTGAAGCTTTGCCTTGGCCTTGCCGCGCCAGACCATGGAGAGATCACTCTGGTCGGCCACGCCGTGCCTTTGCATGGCCGGATCGCCCGCATGCGGGTCGGCGTCGTGCCTCAGATCGACAGTCTCGATCCCGATTTTACGGTCGAAGAAAACCTGCAGGTATATGGCCGCTACTTCGGCCTGCGCGACAGCGAGATACAGGCACGAATGTCATGGCTGCTGGAATTCGCCAACCTCACCGCCAAACGTAACGCGCGCATCGGTGAGCTCTCCGGCGGGATGAAGCGTCGGCTGACGCTGGCGCGCGCACTGGTCAATGATCCTGACCTGATCTTCATGGATGAGCCGACCACCGGCCTCGATCCGCAGGCAAGACATCTGATCTGGGAGCGTCTGAAGACGCTGCTGGCCTCCGGCAAGACCATCCTCTTGACCACGCATTTCATGGATGAGGCGGAGCGCTTGTGTGACCGCCTGGCCGTGATCGATCACGGGCGCCTGATTGCCGAGGGCGCGCCGCATGAGCTGATCGCCCGCCATATCGAGCCTCAGGTGCTGGAGGTCTACGGAGAGAATGTCGCCGCCTGGAGCCAGCAGGCACGCGCGCTGGCGGATCGCATGGAAATCAGCGGCGATACCGTGTTCTGCTATGTCCGGGAGGCAGAGCCGCTGTTGCAAAGCCTGACGGGTGCGCACGGACTGCGATATCTGCACCGGCCAGCGAACCTGGAAGACCTGTTCCTGAAGCTGACCGGACGCGAGATGCGGGATTAGCGATGATGAACCGACTCTACCGTCCCCCCGCGTTCAGTCCGCGCTTCGTGCCCGTCTGGCGTCGCAATTTTCTCGTCTGGCGCAAGCTGGCCGTGGCCAGCGTGCTCGGCAACATCGCCGAGCCTCTGATCACGCTGATTGCCTTCGGCTACGGTCTGGGCAGCCTGTTGCAGCAGATCGATGGCATACCCTACATCGAGTTTCTGGCCAGCGGATCGATTGCCATGTCGGTGATGATGGCCGCGTCTTTCGAGGCCCTGTACTCTGCATTCTCGCGCATGCATGTACAAAAGACCTGGGAATCCCTGCTCAACACACCACTGGAGCTGGATGACATCGTGCTGGCCGAGATGCTGTGGGCGGCGAGCAAGGCAATGATTTCCGGGCTCGCGATTCTCATCGTGTTGTTCATGCTGGGTATCGGACTTCATCCGACGACCTTGCTGGTGCCCTTCGTGCTTTTTCTGGTCGGCATGACCTTCGCCTCGCTTGCTTTGATCATGAATGCGATCGCGCGGGGCTATGACTTCTTCACCTATTACTTCACGCTGGTGCTGACGCCGATGATTTTCCTGTCCGGCGTCTACTACCCGGCACGACAGCTGCCTGACTGGCTGCAGGCCGCGACTGATTTTCTGCCGCTCGGCGCAGCCGTTCAGCTTGTGCGACCATTGCTGCTGGGGCGCTTGCCTGACCAACCCGCCGGGCATTTCTGGTACTGGTCGCATACTGCGCTGTCGGCTTTTATGTCGCCACTGTGCTGACCCGCCGCCGTTTGCTCAAATGAACCTCAGACGATACGCAAGCCATGGAACAGATACTGCTTGTGCTGACCAATCTGCCCGATACCGCATCGGCGCAATCGCTCGCCCGCGTGCTGGTCGAATCCCGGCTAGCCGCCTGCGTGAATCTGATGCCCGGTGTGCAGTCTTTTTATCGCTGGCAGGGCGCGATCGAGCAAGCGAATGAAGTCACCTTGCTGATCAAGACCACGCGCAGGCATTACGTACAGCTGCAGCAGGCCATCATCAGCCATCATCCCTACGAAGTGCCGGAGGTGATCGCGATGCCTGTCACCGATGGTCATCCGGCGTATCTCCGCTGGGTGGCCACCGAAACTTTGTCGGACCCTGCGGCAGATGACCATGCATAAATCACTGCGCTGGCTGGTCGGCTTGTTGCTGACAACGCTGACTGTATTCGCCTCAGCCTATGCCGAGGACGATTTCCTGCCGCCCGAGCAGGCATTCCGCTTCAGCGCGCGCATGGCGGATGCCCAGACCGTCGTCGTCACATTTCAGATCGCTGACGGCTACTACATGTACCGCGAGCGTCTGGGATTCAGCGCAGAAGGCGCGACCCTGGGCAAGCCCGATATCCCGCGCGGCAAAATCAAATTCGATCCGAATTTCGACAAAGACGTCGAGACCTTTCGCAAGCAGCTGCAGATATCAATACCGGTACAGGCCGGTGCCGCATTCACGCTGAAAGTCGCGAGTCAGGGCTGCTCGGACAAAGGCCTGTGCTATGCGCCAATGGAATCCGTCGCGCGGCTGTCAGCTGCGAGCGCGACGGGCACCGCCGACCATGCCTCCCGCTCTGAAGCGCCGCCCGGCACAGGATCGGGCGTGCCGCAAGCAGCGCCAGATACCGAGATCACCGAGATGGGCCGTATCGAAGCGTCGCTCGCCAGTGGCAGCCTGTCGGTGATCCTGCCCCTGTTCCTTCTGCTCGGTATCGGATTGTCATTCACGCCCTGTGTGCTGCCCATGGTGCCGATACTGTCATTCATCATCGTCGGCGAAGGTGTGCACACCAGCCGCCGTCGCGCATTCCTGCTCTCGGTCGCGTATTCGCTGGGCATGGCGCTGGTGTACACCGCGCTGGGCGTCGCCGCCGGTCTGATCGGCGAAGGATTATCGGCCGCGCTGCAAAGCCCGGCCGTGCTGACCGCATTCGCTTTGCTGATGGCCGCCCTGTCCTTGTCGATGTTCGATCTCTATCAGCTGCAAGTACCTGCTTCCGTGCAGCTGATGCTGACCCGGCTCTCGGAGAGACAGCAGGGCGGAAAGCTGATCGGCGTGTTCGTCATGGGTGCCATCTCGGCCTTGATCGTCGGGCCCTGCGTGGCTGCGCCGCTGGCCGGTGCCCTGGTCTACATCAGCCAGACCCGCGATGTATTCATCGGTGGCAGCGCCCTGTTTGCGATGGCGGTGGGCATGAGCGTGCCCTTGCTGCTGGTCGGCGTGTCCGCCGGCACTCTGCTGCCGCGTGCCGGCCACTGGATGCAGGCCGTGAAGCCGTTCTTCGGCGTACTGATGCTTGCACTCGCGCTGTGGATGGTGAACTCCCTGATTCCCGCCTGGCTGCTGATGCTGGGCTGGGGAATGCTGGGCGTGGGTTATGGCGTGTTCCTGCTGCGCAGTGCGCGTCTCGGCGGGTTCGCAAAGCTGGCCGGCGCGGCGTTCATCGCAGTCGGTCTGGTGCAATGGACAGGACTGGCCACCGGCAGCCGTGACCCCTGGGCACCGCTGGCGGGATTGTCCGGCGAAAAAGTCGCCCGGGCAGAGTTCAGGCGGATCAAGACCACCGACGAGCTGGATCGCGCGATATCGGAAGCCGGCGGCAAGGTAGTGATGCTGGATTTTTACGCTGACTGGTGCGTGTCCTGCATAGAGATGGAAAAGCTGACCTTCACCGACCCGCAGGTGCGCGCCTCGATGGATCAAATGCTGCTCCTGCAGGCCGATGTCACCGCCAATGATGCTGATGACAAGGCGCTGCTCAAGCGCTTCGGATTGTTCGGTCCGCCGGGCATTCTCTTTTTTGATCCTCAGGGGCAGGAGCTGCGAGCCGCCCGCGTGATCGGCTTCCAGAATTCCCGGCGCTTTGTCGAATCTCTCGGACAGGCAGGGGTGGTCGCGCTCCCCGCCAAATAGCCATCCGCTATTAGCAAAGAGCCAGATTGTATTTTTCAGCCGCACCCGGGCTGGCTATAGTGGGTGTTCACTGTTCTTCAGAGGAGGTCCCGATGGCAATAAGACTCGGCGATACCGCACCCGATTTCGAGCAAGACTCATCGATGGGCAAGATCCGCTTCCACGAGTGGGCGGGCGATTCCTGGGTTGTGCTGTTCTCCCATCCGGCGGATTTCACGCCGGTGTGCACGACCGAGCTTGGCCTGACGGCGAAACTGAAGCCGGAATTCGACAAGCGCCATGTAAAGGCGATCGCGCTGTCCGTCGATCCTGCCGATAAGCACAAAGACTGGATCACGGATATCGAAGAGACGCAAAAGACCGTCGTCGGTTTTCCTATCGTCGCTGATGCCGACAAGTCGGTATCCACGCTGTACGACATGATTCATCCGAATCAGTCAGAGACCGCGACCGTGCGCTCGCTGTTCATCATCGACCCGAAGAAAAAAGTGCGTCTGATGATCACCTATCCGATGAGCACTGGCCGCAATTTTGAAGAGGTGCTGCGCGTGATCGATGCGCTGCAGCTGACCGATGGTTATACGGTCGCGACACCGGGCAACTGGAAAGATGGCGATGATGTGATCATTCCGCTGTCGGTGCAGGATGAGGCGGTCATCAAGCAGAAGTATCCGAAAGGGTATACCTCGCCTCGGCCATATCTGCGGATTACGCCGCAGCCGAATAAATAAGCACAGCTCGCTTGTGGGGGGTGGTCAGTCGCGCGTTGGGCCAACCGCACCCCCGGAGTTCGGGCCGCTCGTCTGACGGTCGCTGTCGTCTGCAGAGACAGTCACAGGGGCGGCCGCCACAGTGGAAGAGGTTTTCTGCAAGCCCTGTCTCAGCGCGGGATTGTCCGGCCGTATATGCGCTTTTCGTGTGATGGAATGCCGTACCTGCCTGTTCGGCAAAACATCTGTTGATTTTTCAGATGGTGCTTTGGCAGAGGCGGCGTGTACTGCCTCGCCACGTTTGTTTTTTTCTGCACTGTCAGTGTAAGCAACCCCGTTCTCGTCGACGCGCCGCACTATGCCGGCATGGATGGCTTTTTCAGTAACCACCTCGAAAGCTCTTGCCAGAACAGGTTTCTCTTTTTCTGACCGGCTCGTGTGTTTTGGAAGGATTTGCCGGAGCTTTTCAGCTGAAACACTCAGCCGCGCAGCATAAGGGAAAGCAGATTTTTTGTGCTTTTGCCGTATGTGCTGCTCACTTCCTCCGTTATCTGAATAATCTTTATCGATTTCGGTGAGTACTTTATCTATGATTTCTGGCGGGTTTCCCCGTGAGGCCAGCAGCTTGCGAAAATGCTCGCGAGTTTCTTTCGAAGAGTGAATCCCTGAACTTTTGTCATGCAAAGCGGCTTTGAGATCTGCTTTGGGCATTCTCATGAAAACGATTGCGCCCGGAATGGTGCGACCTTCAAGCTGAATGTCGATCGTTTTGCTGGCGAGAATATCGCCATTGAATTCGCCATGATCAACCGATAGGTTCTCCGGCATTCGGTAAGCGTATACGGCTGGATCGGATTTCATTGTCAGCCTTTCGTTCCGTATAGAAACTACTTTTAGAACTTGTCTCGAAAGTGCGTGGCAGAAATGCCGCTAAAGTTCAAAATAGGCGCACGATTGCAAACGACTTCGCTTATGCGGAACCAAATTAAATGCAGAGCATAAAAAAACAGGTAAGGCGAAGATCGCCTTACCTGTCGGACAGGGATGGGTGGGTCAGTAGTTAGCGGGGGAGAAGGCGCGCGATATCCCGCGCAAAATAAGTCAGTACCCCATCCGCCCCGGCGCGCTTGAAGCACAGCATGGCTTCCATCATGATCTTGTCGTGATCGACCCAGCCATTTTGCGCAGCGGCCTTGATCATCGCGTATTCGCCGCTGACCTGATACGCGTAGGTGGGCATACGGAATTCATCTTTCACCCGGCGCACGATGTCCAGATAGGGCATGCCGGGCTTGACCATCACCATGTCTGCGCCTTCGGCGATATCCAGCGCCACTTCGCGCAGCGCCTCATCGCTGTTGCCCGGATCCATTTGGTAAGTCGCTTTGCTGCCCTTGCCCAGATTCGCGGCCGAGCCCACCGCGTCGCGGAACGGGCCGTAGTAGGCCGACGCGTATTTCGCCGAATACGCCATGATGCGGGTGTAGATGTGCTGGTTCGTTTCCAGCGCGTCGCGGATCGCGCCAATGCGGCCATCCATCATGTCCGAGGGCGCGACGATGTCCACGCCGGCCTCGGCCTGCGCCAGCGCCTGCTTCACCAGCAGGGGCGTCGTCTCATCATTGAGCACATAGCCATTCGCATCCAGCACGCCATCCTGCCCATGGCTGGTGTAGGGGTCGAGCGCCACATCGGTCAGGATGCCCAGCTCCGGGAAGCGCTGCTTCAGCTCACGCACCGCGCGTGGCACCAGCCCTTGCGGGTTGATCGCTTCAATGCCATCGGGCGTCTTGAGTGATGTCTCGATGACCGGGAACAGCGCGAGCACGGGAATGCCGAGCTTGACGCAGTCTTCAGCTACCGGCAGCAGCTGATCGACCGACAGTCGCTCCACGCCCGGCATCGAGGGCACGGCTTCACGCTTGTCTTTTCCGTCGAGGATGAATACCGGGTAGATCAGGTCGGCCGGCGTGACGACGTTCTCGCGCATCATCGCGCGCGAAAAAGCATCGCGGCGCATGCGGCGCATGCGAATGGCAGGAAATAGCGGCTGAGGGTGTGTGGACATGATGATGGATATCAAATGGTTGATCGAAACCTGAACAGGGAGGCTGCAACTTTGCGCCAGATGCCGGCGCTACACAGGCGGTGAAAACCCCGAACTTTTCATGCCGCCCGCCCTCAGACGGATGGGTGATTGCTCACCTCCCGCTTCTCCTCCCTGAGCGGGGCCGTTCTGCCTGAGGGTGGCTCGGCGTTGAACCCTGGAGACCTTCCCCTTTCTCCAGGGTTTTTTTATGCGTTTTCTTCTGCCGGCGCCGAGCCATTGCCGGCCGGTTCATTCAGGCCAAGCAATTCACGTATCTTCGCGTCGGCATCCTCCACGCCGATGCGCTTGGTCGCCGAAAAAAGCTGCACGGTGAACGGAAGCGGTGTGCCAGATTCGTCAACATAACTTGACAGCACCGTGTGTGCAAGTCGCAGTGCATCAGCGGCTTCGCTGCGGTTCAGCTTGTCGGCCTTGCTTAACAGGCAATGAACGGGCTTTCCGGTGCCGGCAAACCATTCGAGCATCTGAATATCCAGCTCGGTGAATGGCCGGCGCGCATCCATGATCAGCACCAGCGCTACCAGCGGCTCGCGCACCTGCACATAGCGGCCCAGCAGGTCTTGCCAGTGGTCCTTTGCGGAGCCTGACACCTCTGCATACCCATAGCCGGGCAGATCGACGAGGAATGCGCGTATCTCATCGGTGCGCGTCGGATCTTTGCGATGCTGGCCGACATGGGCGCCGCCGATCGAGAAAAAATTGATGTGCTGGGTGCGTCCAGGCGTCTTTGACGCGAAGGCCAGCCGCTTCTGATTGCACAGCAAATTAATGGCGGTGGATTTGCCGGCGTTCGAACGCCCGGCGAACGCGATCTCGGGAACTTTATATTTTGGCAAATCGCCGAGCCGGTTAACGGTAGTGAAAAATCGGGCTTGCCAGAGGACGGACATAAATCGTTGCCAGAGCGGCATCGGGCGGGATAAGGCCCATCATTGTAGTACAATGCCGGGCTGTTATTGACGCCAAAAATCTGTGTAAAACGCTTTGTTTCATGCGGTCTGGCCGGGCGTCAGCAGCAAGATCGGGCCGCCGTACAAAAAAACCAATTTCCATTCCCGGGTGTTTGAATGAACCGTGCTCTACCGTCGTTCGTGAAGTTCGTTTCCATCGCTGCGCTGGCCTTTGCATCGATTGCCTACGCGTCCGAAAACAAGGCGCAGCCTGCTGCTGATGCCGGCAAGGGCAGCACGCTCTACACCAATGGCGACGCATCTCGCGGTATCACGGCTTGCGTGGCTTGCCACGGCAATGCCGGCAATTCCAGCATCACGCAAAACCCCAAGCTCGCCGGTCAGCACGCAGCCTATTTGCAAAAGCAATTGCACGATTTCAAGGGTCCGGCACGCAACAATGCCGTCATGACCGCGATTGCCAAGGCACTCAGCGATGATGACATCCGTAATCTGTCCGCCTATCTCGAACAGCAGAAGCAGCAGCCCGGTGCAGCAAAGAACAAAAACACCGTCGAGCTGGGCAAGAAGATTTATCGCGCCGGTATCGCCGAGAAGAACGTGCCTGCCTGCGCCGGCTGCCATGGTCCGAACGGCGCCGGTATTCCCGCACAATTCGCGCGTATCGCCGGCCAGCATCAGGATTACACTGTCGCCCAGCTGACGAACTTCCGCACCGGTGCGCGGGCCAACAGCGCGCAGATGACGGCGGTCGGCAAGCGCATGTCCGATGAAGAGATGCAGGCGGTCGCAGACTATATTGCCGGCCTCAAGTAATCTTCATCCCGGACAGGTTCCGGGCATCTAATAAAACGTCGACCAGGATCGACGATGAGCGACGATGATTCAAGGGGGTGGCTGATGCCGCCCCTTGTCATTTTGCGAGCATGCGGCCCTCCGCGTGCCCGAGACAAGACAGGCAAGCATTCGAGATGAGCATGAGTACCGAAGGCATTGTTGTAGAGACCCGCCGCCGCTGGCTGTCGGACATGATCGAACTGCTGTCGTCGATGCGATTCGCGATCAGCCTCTTGACGGTGATTTCGATCGCCTCGGTGATCGGCACCGTGGTCACGCAAAACGAGCCGATGCCGAATTATGTGAATCAGTTCGGTCCGTTCTGGTTCGAGATCTTTGCCCGATTCTCCATCTACTCGGTGTACTCGGCCTGGTGGTTCCTGCTGATCATGGCGTTTCTGGTGCTCTCCACCTCGTTGTGCATTGTGCGGAATGCGCCGAAGATGATCAATGACATGCGCAGCTGGCGCGATCAGGTGCGCGAACAATCATTACGCAATTTTCATCATCATGTCGAATGGCAGGGGGCCGCCACCACTGACGAGATGGCGCAGGAAACCGCGCGCCGCGTCGCGGCCGAAGGCTTTCAGGTGAAGCTTGTCCGCAAAGAGGATTCCGTGCTGGTCACCGCCAAGCAGGGCGCTGCGAACAAGTTGGGCTATATCTTCGCGCACTCTGCGATTGTCATCATCTGCGTTGGCGGGCTGCTTGATTCGAATCTGCCGATCCGGGCGCAGCAATGGCTGTTCGACAAACAGCCGTTCATTGGCAACGGCATCATTGCCGAGATCCCCGCAAAACACCGGCTCGGTATTGGCAACCCCACGTTCCGCGGCAACACCTTCATCCCCGAAGGCGCAAGCAGCAACACCACAATCCTGCCGATGAGCGAAGGCGTGATGATTCAGGAGCTGCCTTTCACCCTGCAGCTGCAGAAATTCATTATTGATTTTTATCCGACGGGTATGCCCAAGCTGTTTGCCAGTGAAGTGGTCGTCACGGATCATGAGACTGGCAAGACCTTCCCGGCAACGATCAAGGTGAATGAGCCGCTGGTCTACAAGGGACTTGCGGTCTATCAGTCCAGCTTCGAAGATGGCGGCAGCCAGCTGAAGCTGGTCGGGCATCCGATGAAAGGCGCGAACCACCAGAGCTTTCAGGTCGAGGGTGAGGTCGGTAAATCGACCCCGCTGCTGGGCAGCACCGGCGCCGAGTACACGATTGAGTGGTCGGGCTTTCGTCCGTTCAATGTCGAGAATACGTCGGCTGCCAATGGACAGGATGTGCGTGCAGTTGATCAGGGCAAGGGCTTCAATGAAAAATTCTCGGCGAAACTCGATCAGCAATTGGGCTCGGCTGCGAGCAACAAGAAAAACAAAGACCTGAAAAATGTCGGCCCCAGTGTGCAATACAAGCTGCGCGACAAGAATGGGCAGGCGCGTGAATTCAATAACTACATGCTGCCTGTCAGCATCGATGGCGCGGAAGTCTTTCTGGCCGGCTTGCGCGATTCGCCGGCCGAGCAGTTCCGTTACCTGCGCATTCCTGCCGACGACAAAGGCACGATGAGTGAATGGATGCGTTTGCGCGCCGCGCTGTTCGATACCGCACTGCGCGAAAAAGCGGCGCGTCGCTATGCAGAAAAAGTGCCGCTGAATGCCGGCTCTGGCGCACCACTGCGCGAGCAGCTGCAGGCCTCGGCACTGCGCAGCCTGAATGTGTTTGTCGGCGATCGGGAATCGACCGGCTATGTCGCCATCGCACGTTTCATCGGCAAGCTGCCGGAAGACCAGCAGGAAAAAGCCGCGGACATCTTCATGAAGATACTCAACGGCAGTCTGTGGGAGCTGTGGCAGGTCGCGCGTGAAAAAGACGGCCTGCCGGCGATGGCGTCCGATGAAAAAAATGCTCGCTTCCTGCAGCTGGCCACCAATGCGATCGCCGATGCGTTCTTCTATGACGCGCCGGTATTGCTGCAGCTGCAGGGTTTTGATCAGGTGAAAGCCTCGGTATTCCAGATCACGCGATCCCCTGGCAAGAACGTGGTTTATCTTGGCTGTCTGCTGCTGGTGCTGGGCGTGTTCGCGATGCTATATGTGCGTGAGCGCCGGCTCTGGGTCTGGGTCCGGCCTTCCGGCGAGGGTCAGAGCCATGCGCTGATGGCGATGAGCACGCAGCGCCGCAGCCTGGATTTCGACAAGGAATTCGAGCGCCTGAAAGCTCGTCTGACTCGCTGATGTAACAGCCCTGATCGCTGCCGGGGCATGCAGCACGGCAGCGGGCGCTGAACTATACTTCCCCCACCCGCAATTCAGGCGGCGTCGGCAAACATGCCTGAGACGCCGCCGCCCGGAGAAACACCATGGAACTCATTCAGAATCCCAGCTTTGAAGAAAGTCCTGGTCTGCTGAAAAGCCGCAGCCTGTTCGACTGGATCTTCGCCGCGCTGCTGGCAGCCGGCGCACTGTTCGCGCTGAACCGCTACGGCGAGTTCATGGACATCTATGAAAAAGGCATCCTGCTGGCGGCAGTGCCCACTTTTGTCGGTCTGGGCTGGTACTGGCGGCCGATGCGCGTGCTGATGCTGCTGATCGGCGCATTGTCCATTTCTGCCATCTCGCTCTACAACGGCAATCTCGAGATGGCGCAGTCGCGCTTCTGGCTCAAGTATCTGTTGTCCAGCCAGTCCGCCATTCTGTGGATGAGTACCTTGTTCTTCCTCTCCACACTGTTCCACTGGGGCGGTTTGCTGGCGCGCTCGGAATTTGGCGGCGCCATCGGCAGTAAGCTCTGCTGGGCGGCGATACTGCTGGGCTTCACCGGCATGATGGTGCGCTGGTATGAGTCCTATCTGCTGGGCGCGGATATCGGACACATCCCCGTGTCCAACCTGTATGAAGTCTTCATCCTGTTCTGCCTGATCACCGCATTGTTCACGGTATTTTACGAAGGCAAGTACGAAACCCGCCAGGTCAGCGCTTTTATTCTTCTGGTGATCTCCGCCGCCGTAGGCTTCCTGCTTTGGTACATGACCAGCCGCGATGCGCATGAGATTCAGCCGCTGGTGCCTGCGCTGCAAAGCTGGTGGATGAAAATCCATGTGCCGGCCAACTTCATTGGCTACGGTACCTTCGCACTGGCGGCGATGGTGGGCATTGCGTATCTGCTGAAATCGAAGGGCGTGTTGGAAGATCGTTTGCCGGCGCTGGAAGTGCTGGATGACATCATGTACAAGGCGATTGCCGTCGGTTTTGCATTCTTCACGATCGCGACGATACTTGGTGCGCTGTGGGCCGCCGATGCCTGGGGCGGTTACTGGTCCTGGGATCCGAAAGAAACCTGGGCATTGATCGTCTGGCTGAATTACGCGGCCTGGCTGCACATGCGGCTGATGAAGGGTTTGCGCGGCCAGATCGCCGCCTGGTGGGCGGTGATTGGATTGCTGGTGACGACTTTCGCTTTCCTCGGCGTGAATATGTTCCTGTCAGGGCTGCACTCTTACGGAGAGCTGTAAGCGGGATCGCAGGTGCCGGGCGGCCAGTCTGACAGAGTGGCGGCTCGGTGGTCAGAGACGCTGACATTTTCTGAAGAGTACTGCCACGGAGTATGCAATGCTGATCAGACGTGCCCGTTTTGCCGAGCCTGCCGCTTCCGACATCACGCCGCCCCACCTCGCCCGGTCGCGCAGGCTGTTCCTCAGTCAGCTCGGCGTCGGCGCGCTTGCCGCGTCAGGCGTCGTGGCTGAAAGCCCGGCAGCAGACAGTGCGGCGCGTCATCTGAACGCAGCGCCCAATCCTGCCTACACTGCAAAGGACAAGCCAACCCGCTTCGACGATGCGACCACTTACAACAATTTCTATGAATTCGGCATGGACAAGGCTGATCCCGCGATGTACGCGGGCTCGCTCAAGACTCGTCCGTGGACGGTGCGCATCGAAGGCGAGGTAAAGAAACCGCTGACGCTCGATCTCGATGCGCTATTGAAGCTCGCGCCACTCGAAGAACGTCTGTATCGTCTGCGCTGCGTCGAAGGCTGGTCGATGGCAATACCGTGGATAGGCTATTCGTTCGCCGAACTGATCCGCAAGGTCGAGCCGACCGGCAATGCAAAATTCGTCGAATTCACCTCGCTCGCTGATCCGGCGCAAATGCGCGGCGTGAACAGCCGCATTCTGGACTGGCCCTACGTCGAGGGCTTGCGCATCGATGAGGCGAACCATCCGCTGACGCTGCTGTGCGTCGGCATGTACGGACAGGTGCTGCCCAATCAGAATGGCGCGCCGGTGCGGATTGTCGTGCCCTGGAAGTACGGGTTCAAATCAGCGAAATCGATTGTCCGCATTCGCTTCACCGAGCAGCAGCCGCGCACCGCGTGGGGCCGTGCCGCACCGGAGGAATACGGTTTCTATTCCAACGTCAATCCTGAGGTCGCGCATCCGCGCTGGTCACAGGCGACCGAGCGCCGCATTGGTGAAGATGGCCTGTTCACCCGCAAGCGCAAGACGCTGATGTTCAATGGCTATCCCGAAGTCGCGTCGCTGTATGCGGGCATGGACCTGAAAAAATTCTTCTGACTCTGCTGATGCCAACGCCCTCGCCGTTGCAGTTGCGCTGGCTGAAGCTGGCGCTGTTCGTCACTGCGCTGCTGCCGCTGTCGCGCGTGGTTTATCTGGGCTTTCAGGACCGACTGGGTGCCAATCCGATTGAATTTGTCACCCGCGCCAGTGGCGACTGGACGCTGTATTTCCTGTGCTTCACGCTGGCGGTCACGCCCCTGCGCCGGCTTACCGGCATGAACTGGCTGCTCAAATTCCGGCGCATGCTGGGGCTGTACACCTTTTTTTATGCCTGCCTGCATTTCCTCTGCTTCCTGTGGTTCGATCATTTCTTCGATCTGCAGGAGATGGGGCGCGATGTGCTGAAGCGACCTTTCATTACCGTCGGTTTTGCCGCCTTTGTGCTGCTGCTGCCGCTGGCAGCGACCAGTCCGAATCGCATTCGCCGCTCGCTCGGACGGCGCTGGGCGCAGCTGCACCGGCTGATCTATCTGATCGCGGTGCTGGCCATTCTGCATTTCTGGTGGATGAGGGCAGGGAAGAACAACTTTGCCGACCCGCTGTTGTTCGGGGCGATCGTTGCGCTGCTGCTGGGATCAAGGCTGGTGTTTCGCTGGCGCGAGCATAGGGTGTCGCGCCAGCCGGACTGAATCAGATCAGATTCAGACGCTCTCCAGCGCAAACAGCTCGGAGGGTTTTTCCCGGCGGCGTATCAGCCGGAACTGATCGCCATCGACCAGGACCTCCGCCGCGCGGCCACGGGTGTTGTAGTTCGAGGCCATCGTCATCCCGTACGCACCAGCCGACATGATCGCCAGCAGATCGCCGGGCTCGATGGCCAGCGAACGCTCACGCGCCAGCCAGTCGCCGGACTCGCAAACCGGGCCGACCACGTCATACACACGCGCGGGTTCTTCACGCTGCGACACTGACTGCACACCATGCCAGGCCTCGTACATCGCCGGGCGCATCAGATCATTCATTGCCGCATCAACCACCGCAAAATTCTTGCTGCCGCCATGCTTCAGGTACTGCACTTCGGTGACCAGCACGCCGGCATTGCCGACGATGGAGCGGCCTGGCTCGAACATGACCGTGATCGGCTTGCCGTCGTATTTTTCCGCACGCCAGCGGTCAATGCGGGCGAACAGGCGGGATAAATAGTCGCCGACGGCAACCGGCTTTTCATCGTCGTAGGTAATGCCGATGCCGCCGCCGATATCGAGGTGATGCAGTTCGATGCCCGCCGCATGCAGCCGGTCAGCCAGCTCGATCACCTTGTCCAGTGCCTCCAGCAGCGGCGCATCGTCCAGCAATTGCGATCCGATATGGCAGTCGATGCCGGTCACATCCAGATGCGGCAATGAAGCTGCGACACGATAAGTCTCCAGGGCATCTTCAAAGGCGATGCCGAACTTGTTTTCCTTCAGCCCGGTGGAGATATACGGATGGGTCTTCGGATCGACGTCGGGATTGACCCGAAGAGACACGCGCGCTCGCTTGCCGGCGGCACCGGCGACCTCGTTCAGCCGGTGCAGCTCAGGTATCGATTCGACGTTGAAGCACAGGATGTCGTGCGAGAGTGCGAGGCGCATTTCTTCGCGTGACTTGCCAACGCCGGAGAAAATCACCTTGCGAGTATCGCCGCCGGCCGCGATCACACGTTCGAGCTCGCCGCCGGACACAATGTCGAAGCCCGAGCCCAGCTTGCCCAGCAAACTGAGAACCGCCAGATTGGAATTCGATTTGACCGAATAGCAGACCAGCGCGCTCTGATCGCCGCGTCCGTTGGCCCGGCAGGCATTCGCATAGGCGAGAAAATTATCTTTCAGGCTGGCGCTCGAATACACATAGACCGGCGTGCCGAATTCGGCAGCAATGCGCTCAAGCGGCACTTGTTCGGCATGCAGCTTGCCGTTCGCATAAACAAAATGAGACATATCAGATCAGGGCTGGCGCGCCGACGATTCGGGCTGGTCGGCATTGGGAGCAGGCGAGACAGGCCGGGGCTTGTCCGGCAGGTAGAGCGGGCCGGTCTGACCGCAGGCAGTCACACCGGCGATCACAAACGCCGCTAGAATCATGCGCAGAGTATTCATGAAATAAGCAGACCGCAGTGTCTGTAAGAACTGAGGGAGTGTAGCATGACCGAATCCGAGTTCATGGCGGTGGCCGAGGCGGTGCTGGACGATATCGAGTCGCGCATCGAGCGGACCGCCGATGCGGCAGACGTCGATGTCGAATGCAGCCGCAGCGGCAATGTGCTGGAGATTGAATTCATAGCCCAGAGCACGAAGATCATCGTCAACACGCAGGCACCGATGCAGGAGATCTGGGTCGCGGCGCGCTCGGGCGGGTTTCACTACCGGATCAGGGATGGGCTCTGGCTGGATACCCGCGATGGTTCGGAGTTGTTCGCCGCGCTGTCATCACTGGCGTCAGCGCAGGCCGGGCAAGCGCTGACACTCTGAACCGTCATCAGAACAGCTCGCTCTTCTGACCTTCTTCGTGCTTCTCGGCCGGCGGCTTGGTCTCTGAAGGCAATTGCGGCGTGATGCCGATGGAATTCACGCCTCCGCCACCGCCTTCGGTATATTCCGAATACACATAATCCCCGCCAGCGGTCGTGATTCCCGACGGCAGCTCGCGCTCCTGCGCGGGCAGCGATTGCAGCGCTTTCTGCATGTAACCTATCCAGATCGGCAGTGCCAGCCCGCCGCCCGTCTCGCGATTGCCCAGATTTTTCGGCTTGTCAAAGCCTATCCAGGCAACGCCGACCAGTTTCGGGTGATAGCCGGCAAACCACGCATCAATCGAATCATTCGTCGTGCCGGTCTTGCCGGCGATATCACTGCGCTTCAACGACAGCGCGCGGGTGGCGGTGCCGTGCCTGATCACATCCTTGAGCATGCTGTCGACCAGGAAGGCATTGCGTGCATCGATCACGCGCAGACTGTCATCGCCCGCTTTTTCCGGGCTCACCTGAAACAGGGTCTTGCCATTGTTATCGGTGATTTTCGAGATCAGGTAAGGATTGACCTTGTATCCGCCATTGGCGAACACGGCGTAAGCGCCGGCCAGCTGCAGCGGTGTCACTGCGCCTGCGCCCAGTGCCAGCGTCAGGTAGGGCGGATTTTTCTCCGGGTCGAAGCCGAAGCGCGTCACGTATTCCTGCGCATACTGCGGGCCGATCTTTTCCAGTATCCGGATCGATATCATGTTCTTCGACTTCGACAGGCCTTTGCGCATCGACATCGGGCCTTCATATTTGTTGTCGTAGTTTTTCGGCTCCCAGGCCTGGCTGCCGGTCTGCGATGCATCAAAGGTGAGCGGCGCGTCATTGATCACGGTGCCGGGCGACAGGCCTTTTTCCAGCGACGCCGAATAGATGAAGGGCTTGAACGAGGAGCCCGGCTGCCGCCACGCCTGCGTCACATGATTGAACTTGTTGCGGTTGAAGTCGAAGCCGCCGACCAGCGCGCGTATCGCGCCATCCTCCGCACTGGCGGACACGAATGCCGATTCCACTTCGGGCAGCTGGATGATGGCCCAGCCCGGACCTTCCTGCATCACGCGGATGATTGCGCCGCGTCGTATGCGCTTGTTGGCCGGTACCTTGTCGGTCAGTGAGCTGGCTGCCTGGCCGAGGCCGGCTTCCTGGATGGTGATCTCTTCGCCGGAGGCCAGCAGCGCGCGCACGCTCTTGGGCGTCGCTGCCAGCACGACCGCAGCGACAATCCCATCGCTGTCCGGATGTTCGGCCAGTTCGGATTCGATCGCCGCCTCGGCCTCGCCCTTGTCCGCCGGGATCTCCATATAGCCCTCGGGGCCGCGATAAGCCTGACGCTTTTCATAGTCCAGCACTCCGCGCCGCAGCGCAAGGTAGGCCGCATCCTGATCTGCCTTGGTGATCGTGGTGAATACGTTCAGGCCGCGCGTATAGGTGTCTTCCTTGAATTGTTCGTACACCATCTGCCGCGCCATCTCGGCCACATATTCGGCATGCACGCCGAATTCATTGCTGTCCATTTTGATCTTCAGCTGCTCATCCCGCGCCTGCTCGTATTGCGCGGTAGTGATGTAGCCCAGATCGTGCATGCGCTGCAGGATGTACTGCTGCCGTGCGCGTGCGCGCTTCGGATTGACGACCGGGTTGTTCGCCGAGGGCGCCTTGGGCAGGCCGGCCAGCATGGCGGCCTCCGCGACCGTGATGTCCGAGAGTTTTTTGCCGAAATAGATTTGCGCGGCAGAGGCGAAACCATAGGCGCGCTGACCCAGATAGATCTGGTTCATGTACAGCTCGAGAATCTGGTCTTTGGTGAGCGTTTTTTCAATCTTCCAGGCGAGCAGTACCTCGTACAGCTTGCGCTTGATGGTTTGTTCGCTGGAGAGAAAGAAATTGCGCGCAACCTGCTGGGTGATCGTCGATGCGCCCTGCCGGCTGCCGCCCATCGCATTGTGAATCGCTGCGCGAAGAATGCCCCAGTAATCGACGCCTCCGTGCTCATAAAAGCGGTCATCCTCGATCGCCAGCACGGCCTGCTTCATCACCTTGGGAATGTCCTTGTAGCGGACCAGACTGCGGCGTTCCTCGCCAAATTCGCCGATCAGCATATTGTCGGCAGAAAAAACGCGCAGCGGCATCTTTGGCTGATACGTGGCCAGCGAATCAATGTCTGGCAGATTCGGATAGGCCATCATCATCATGAAGCTGACGAGCAGCATGCCGATGACAGCTACGCCGGTGAGCACACCGAACAGACTCAGCGCCAGCTTGACAGGTGCCGGCAGCGGGGAGGGGCGTGAGCCGGACGGAGCGTCGCCTTGCGGCTTGGGTGAATTCATGCGGGAAGAGAAAAACTAAGCACGGGCAGCGCTTGACGGCGCTCATTATAGCGGTTCACCCTTCCGGCAACTTCAGCCACCGGCGTCAGGTTGCCCGATGTTTGCATCGCAATCGCCAGCGATTGCGTCAGGATTTGACAACGCGCATCGGGTGTTGCTTTACAGATGGAAACGCCGCTTGCTAGCATCCGCGAGTTTTTAAAAAGGCAATCATTGCCAAGCGGAGCGTGCCGTGGAAATTGGCTGGCGACAGTGTCTGGGATGGTTCTCCGGAAGGCGCGCGGCGCCTGTACTGGGCGTCGACATCAGCCCGGCGGCAGTGCGAGTCATTGAGCTGTCCTGTGCGGGGGAGCGCTTGCGTGTCGAGCGTTATGCGCGCAGGCCTATGCCGCCCGGCGCGATCAGGGACGGCAACATCATCCATGCGGCAGCGGTGTCGCAAATGCTGGCCGAGGCGCTTGACGAATGCGGCACTCCGGTTCGGCGCGCGGCGCTCGCCTTGCCATCGGGCCTGGTTATTCGGAAGATACTCAGCGTTTCCGATGACTTATCCGACGAAGAACTCGAATCACAGGTCGACGCTGATGCCGAGGGCAGCCTGCCGTTTTCGCTGGATGAGCTGGGGCTGGATTTTGCAGTGATCGGACCCTGTGCAAATGAGCCGGGCAAGATGGACGTCATGCTGGTCGCGGCCCGCAGGGAAAAAATCAACGAGCGTCTGGCACTGGCCGAGGCAGCAGGCCTGGATGCGGTGGCTGTCGATGTGGAGTCGCAGGCCTTGCTCGATGCGGTCGCTTTTCATGACTGGAATGCCGCTGACGGGCGGACGGTTTCCGCGCAACGGTCCGCTGAGGAAGCGGCCTATGCGCTGGTGCAGCTTGGTCAGGATTCCAGCCAGTTTTCCGTGATACGCGAGGGTCAGTTCGTCTTTGAGCGTGAACTGAGCATCGGGCTTCACAAGCTGGAGCAGGAGATCAGCCGTCGCCCCGGACAAGCGGCAGCGTTTGCAGAGGCATTTCACGATGTGGTCTGTCAGGAGATAAGGCGCGCGATCCAGCTTCACGCCAGCGCGGCCGACCATGCCGGCACCAGCCGCTTGTTGCTGGCCGGGCCAACCGACAGATTGCCGATGCTGCCGGCGGTCATCGCCGATCGGCTTTCCCTGACTGTGCAGCTGGCCAATCCCTTTGGCACGATGACGGTGTCGGCAGCGGTCGATCAGGCACTTTTGCAGGCCGATGCATCGTGTTGCCTTGTCGCCTGCGGGCTTGCCATGGTGCGAGCGCCGTCATGATTCGCTTCAATTTTCTCCCGTGGCGCGAGGATGATCGCCGACAAAAAAAACAGCTATTCCGCCGACAGCTGCTGCTGTGCGGATTGCTTGGAATGAGCATCGTCTTCGTTGTCTGGTTCTTCAATGAGCAGCGCGTACAGACTCAGGCTGAGCGCAACGGTGTTCTGATCTCCCGGATCGCATTACTCGATACGCGGCTGCAGGAGATCGCCAGCCTGAAGCGAGACATTCAGGCGCTGCAGGCAAGGCAGGGCGCAGTCGAGGCGCTGCAGCGCGGGCGTCATCAGCCTGTGCAGCTATTTCAGGCGCTCGCGCTGAGCATCCCCGAAGGCGTGATGCTGAAGTCGCTGACGCAGGGTGAACGCCTGATGCTGTCCGGTTATTCAGTGTCCAACGGCCGCGTGTCCGAGTTGCTGCGCAATCTCGATCCCCGACACACCCGGCTGCTCACCGCGCCGCCGGAGCTGCTGGAGATCAAATCCGCCAGCGTGGGCGAAGGCAAGGAGCTTCGCAAGCTGTTCGAGTTCATGCTGGCACTGCCTCCGGCGAACGCCGCTACTGCCGGAGACAAGCGATGAACGACACCGATGCATGGAAACGGCAATTCAGCGGCTTGCGCGACAGGCATCCGGGGCTGTGGCCGGCACTGCCGCGACTGGTGTTGCTTCTGGCGTTCATCGCCGCGGTGGTCGCCGGGGGCGCATGGCTGCTGTGGATCGATCAGTGGGACGATCTGGAGCAAGGACGAGCGCGGGAGCAAAAGCTTCGGGCCGACTTTCGTGAAAAAGTCATTCGGTCACAGCATCTTGACATCCTTCGTGCGCAGAAAGCGCGCGTCGCAAAGGAGGTGGCCAAGCTCGAACGCCAGTTGCCTGACAAGGCAGAAATGGATGCGATGCTGTCCGAGATCAATCAGGCAGGCATCGGCCGCGGGCTGCAGTTCGAGCTGTTCAAGCCGGGGCAGGTGCAGCTCAGTGAGCACTATGCCGAGCTGCCCATAGACATCCGCCTGTCAGGCAGTTATCACGCGCTGGCCGGTTTTGTCAGCGACATCGTCAATCTGCCGCGTATCGTCACTCTGGATCACATCACGCTCTCGCGCCAGAAAGACAGTCTGGCATTCCAGGCCGTTGCGCATACCTATCGTTATCTCGATGCGGCCGAGAATCAGCAGATGCTGGCACGGCGCGCCGGGGCCGCAAAAAACAAAGGCGCGAATCGATGAGCCGCCACCGAGGATCCTTTGCGTGGCCGCGCCTGCTGATTTTGCCGGTTCTGCCGGTTGTGCTGGCTGTGCTGGCGGGATGCCAGATGTCAGAGGATGACGAATTGCAGGCATGGATGGAGAAAGTGAGCAGCGAAGCAGTGCCCACTCCTGCGCCTGAGCCCCAGCCGCGCATCATTCAACCGATCGTGTATGACCCGGCAGATCATGCAGATCCTTTCAGCATCGGGAAGATCACCGCGCTCGCCAGCGTCTTATCGGGCAACGGCGCAACACCCGACCTGCAAAGAGTCCGGGAGCCGCTGGAATCCTATCCACTGGACAGTCTGCGCATGGTGGGCAGTTTGCTTCGGCGCGGGCAGGCCGTCGCGCTGATTCAGGCGGACAAACTGCTCTATCAGGTGCGCAAAGGCCATCATCTTGGTCAGGATCAGGGCAAAGTCATCAATATCTCCGATGTCGCGGTGGATATCGAAGAAATCGTGCAGGAATCCAGTGGTGGCTGGACTACGCGCAGGGTGCAACTATCGATGCAGGGTGGTAAATGAGCCGTTTGTTGAGTGTCGTTCCTGTGCGATCGCTGTGGCTACTGGCATTTGTCATGCCGGTGTGCCTTGTCCGTGCAGAACCCCAGGCAGAAACCAATGCGATCACGGCGATACGGGCGATTCGCGAGGGCACGCAGCAGCAACTGAAATTGACTTTCAGGCGCACTCCCGCGCCAGAGCCTTCGAGTTTTTCGACGCCCAGTCCGCCCCGGCTGGTGCTGGATTTTGCGGATACGCAGAATGCCACCGGCCACGCCCGGCAAGTGCTGGATCTCGGCGAGCTGCGTCATGTTGATATCGTGCAGGTGTCGGGACGTACCCGCCTCGTCCTGGCAATGAAGCGCTGGCTGCCTTTTACGAGCCGCGTGCAGGACAAGTCACTGATCCTGAGTTTTTCCGACAAGGCGTCGCCAGCTGCCGGTGCCGCCGTCGCGAGCGCGCTCGCGGCAGAGCGTAACGCGATCATCGATATCGATTTTCGCCGTGGCGGCAATGATTCGGGACGGATCATCATCGATCTGTCGCAGTCACAGGCAGCCATCGACATTCGCAGACAAGGGCAGTCGCTGATCGTCGATTTCATGAAGACCAGCCTGCCGGAAGTGCTGCGCCGCCGACTGGATGTGAAAGATTTCGGCACGCCGGTGCAGAGTATCGGCACCAGTGCCCAGGGCGACATGGTGCGATTGCTGATCGAGCCGGCCGGACAGTGGGAGCATACCGCCTGGCAAACCGACAGGCGTCTGGTGGTGGAGGTGCGTCCGTGGCGACCCGAAGATGCAAAGACCTCCGCTCAAGGCCGGGGTTATCGCGGCGACAGGTTGTCACTGAATTTTCAGAATATCGAGGTCCGCGCTCTGCTGCAGGTCATCGCTGACTTCACGGGCCTGAATGTCGTCGCAAGCGACAGCGTGACCGGGCAGCTGACCTTGCGGCTGAAGGATGTGCCCTGGGATCAGGCCCTGGACATCGTGATGCAGGCACGCGGACTGGACATGCGACGCAATGGCAATGTGCTGTGGATCGCGCCCAAGGATGAGCTGCTGACCAAGGAGCGGCTGGAGCTGGAGCAGAAGGCGCAGATTTCCGAACTCGAACCGCTGATTACGGAAACCTTTCAGCTGAACTATCAGAAGGCCGATGCTTTCCGCCAGGTGTTCGGGCTGGACGGTCAGCTTGGCCGGGGAAGCATTTTGTCGCGGCGTGGCAGCGCATCGGCCGAGCCGCGCACCAATAAATTGTTTGTCACCGATACACCCAGTCGTCTGGAGGAGGTGCGCAAGTTGATCCAGCTGACCGATGTGCCGACGCGGCAGGTGATGATCGAAGCGCGCATTGTTGAGGCAGACGACAGCTTCAACCGCAACCTCGGCGCGAAACTGGGCTTCATCGATATGCGAAGTACCAATCGCGTCGGGACCACCGGCATCAATCTTCCCGGTTCGGCCCGCCTGGCAGTGACCGGAAATTATCAGGGGGTCGGTGAGCAAACCCTGCAGGCAAGGGCGACCGACAGGAGCTTCATCCCCAACACGCAATTCGTCGATCTTCCGGCAAACAACATCGGCACGGCCGCGGCTGCGAACATCGCGGTCAGTTTGTACTCATCAGGCGCCAGCCGCTTTCTGAATCTTGAATTGTCGGCGCTGGAATCCGAAGGCAAAGGCAAGATCATCTCCAGCCCGAGGGTGGTCACCGCCGATCAGCAGGCTGCGGTGATCGAGCAGGGCGAGGAAATTCCCTACCAGCAGGCGACCAGCAGCGGCGCGACGTCCGTGCAATTCAAGAAGGCCAACCTGAAGCTCGAAGTGACGCCTCAGATCACGCCGGACGGGCAGATCATCCTGATGGTCGATGTCGCCAAGGATTCGCGCGGCACGCCGGTCGGCAACAGCTTTGCGATCAACACCAAGCATGTGAAAGCGAATGTGCAGGTCGAGAATGGCGGTACGGCGGTGCTGGGCGGGATCTTTACTCAGGACGAACAGGAAAGCCGGTTCAAGGTACCGTTTTTGGGCGACATTCCGCTGCTAGGCCATCTTTTCCGCAAGACCAGCCGCTCGCGGGTACGCTCCGAACTGCTGATTTTCATCACGCCCCGGGTCATCACGGATCCGACCGCGATGCAGTGATTTCCTGCTGCCGGCAAGCCCGCAAGAGCGCACAGGCGAATGAGATAAACTGTCGTTTTTCCTGCGGAAATCCCGGCGTGCGTGCACGCTGCCGGCTGGCATGCTGAATTCAACAACCAATATTTTTCTGGTCGGACTGATGGGCTCGGGCAAGACCACCATCGGTCGCGCGCTCGCCAAGCGGCTGAACAAGCGTTTCGTCGATGCCGATCATGAAATCGAGGCGCGCACCGGCGCTTCCATCCCGCTCATTTTTGAAATAGAAGGCGAGGCCAGCTTCAGGCAGCGCGAGGCCGACGTGATCCGCGACCTGACCGCGCAGCAAGGCATCGTGCTGGCCACGGGCGGCGGCGCTGTGCTGAATGAAAACAGCCGCCGCTTGCTGAAGGAGCGCGGCATCGTAGTGTATCTTCGCGCCTCGGTCAGCAGCATCCTGCAGCGAACCAGTCATGACCGCAACCGTCCTTTGCTGCAGACCGACGATCCGAAGGCCCGCATCGAAGAGCTGTCGCAACAACGAGCGCCGCTGTACCAGGAAGTCGCGCACATCATCGTCGAGACGGGTCGTCCGAATGTGCAGTCGGTCGTGCAGAACATCCTTGCCCAGCTTGAAAAACATCCCGCTGCCGACGACGAGGCGCATGCCGCGTCCAGCGATGAAAGTCCTGCAGATCATTCATGAAGCCAGACACCGCAAACGCCACAAACACTGAAGTCTTTGCCGAACTGAACGTCGCGCTGGATGAGCGCAGCTATCCGATCGTCATCGGCCGTCATTTGCTGGAGAACGCTGATTTTGCGCGTTTCGTGCCCGGCAAGCGGGTAGCTATCGTCACCAATACCGTGGTCGCACCGCTGTACCTTGAGCGCCTGACCGCGATGCTGGAATCTGCTGGCAAGCGCTGCCTGTCGGTTGTGCTGCCGGATGGCGAGGAAGAGAAAAACGTCGACAACCTGATGCGCATCTTCGATGCGCTGCTGCAGAACAAGTGCGACCGCAAGACCACGCTGCTGGCGCTGGGTGGCGGCGTAATCGGCGACATGACGGGTTTCGCGGCGGCGACCTACATGCGTGGTGTGCCTTTTGTGCAGGTGCCCACCACGCTGCTCGCGCAAGTGGATTCATCGGTCGGCGGCAAGACCGCGATCAATCATCCGCTGGGCAAGAACATGATAGGCGCGTTCTACCAGCCGCAATCAGTGCTGGCCGACACGGCCACCCTGATGTCGCTGCCGCCGCGCGAACTGTCGGCGGGGCTCGCCGAAGTGATCAAGCACGGCGCGATCATCGACGCCGACTTCTTCCGCTGGCAGGAACAGAACATGGCTCAGCTGATGGCGCGCGACGATCAGGCGCTGGCCTATGCGATCCGCCGTTCCTGCGAGATCAAGGCCGATGTCGTGCGTCAGGATGAGCGCGAGGGCGGGCTGCGCGCAATCCTGAATTTTGGTCATACCTTCGGCCATGCGATCGAAGCCGGCCTCGGCTATGGCGAGTGGCTGCATGGCGAGGCCGTCGGCTGTGGCATGGTGATGGCGGCCGATCTGTCGGCCCGCCTTGGCTATCTGGATCCGGCAGACCGGGATCGCATCATCGCGCTGGTGCGCGCAGCAGGCCTGCCCAGCGTGGCGCCCGATCTGGGGGTTGATCGCTGGCTGGAGCTGATGGAAGTCGACAAGAAGAACGAGGATGGCAAGATACGCTTCATCCTGCTCAAGCCGCTGGGCACTGCCACGATCACCGGCGTGCCGTCGGATACGCTGGAAGCGACGCTGAAAGCCTGCGTCAAGCACTGATCACGAACGAAGAGGCATAACACCAACTCATGACGCCTGACTTCGACGCCCATCTGGCCCCTTACGCCGCCCGCACCGCCACCTCGCGCGGTCGCAGCTTCCATGAAGCCGTCTCGGCCACGCGCAGCGAATATCAGCGCGACCGTGACCGCATCATTCACTCGACCGCGTTTCGCCGTCTCGAATACAAGACGCAGGTGTTCGTCAACCATGAGGGCGACCTGTTTCGCACGCGCCTGACGCACAGCATTGAAGTCGCGCAGATCGCCCGCTCGCTCGCGCGCAACCTGATGCTGAATGAGGACCTGGTCGAGGCGATCTCGCTGGCGCACGATCTAGGCCACACACCGTTCGGTCACGCGGGACAGGACGCGCTGAACGCCTGCATGAAAGATTACGGCGGCTTCGAGCACAATCTGCAAAGCCTGCGCGTGGTAGATACGCTCGAGCATCGGTATGGCGCATTTGACGGACTGAACCTGACATTCGAGACGCGCGAGGGGATTCTCAAGCATTGCTCATTGTCGAATGCGCAGCAGCTGGGCGAGGTCGGACGCCGGTTTACCGAAAAAAAACAGCCCAGCCTCGAGGCGCAGCTGGCCAATCTGGCCGACGAGATCGCGTACAACAATCACGACATCGATGACGGTCTGCGCTCCGGCTTACTGACCGTGCAGCAGATGAACGAAGTCAGCTTGTTTGCCCGCTACCGCGCCGAGGTCGAGCGGCAATTCCCCGGCATCAGCGGACGCCGCGCGATCAATGAGACGGTGCGCCGAATGATCAACGCGCTGGTGGAAGATCTGATACAGACCTCGCGCGCGAATATCCGCGATGCCGCAGTGCAGTCTATTGAGGATGTGCGCACTGCGCCGCCGCTGATCGCTTTTTCCGACGCGATGAAGGCAGAGGCACAGGAACTCAAGCGCTTCCTGCGCAAGAACCTGTATCAGCACTATCAGGTCAATCGCATGACCAGCAAGGCGCGCCGCATCGTGACCGATCTGTTCGGGATTTTTATCGCCGGGCCACAGCTCTTGCCGCCCGACTATCAGCTGACGGGCGACGATGCGCCCGAGCAGGCGCGCAAGGTCGCCGACTATATCGCCGGCATGACCGACCGCTACGCGATGCGCGAGTATCGCCGCCTGTTTGCGGTCGATGAGATCTGACCCGCCCTTACTTTTTCACTTCAGGTCGCGCAGCGGATGCGCATAATCCGGCCACGCAGGCTCGAAAAAGCGCTCAACCATTGATACGCTGACTTCCTCCAGCGTTGCCGGGTTCCAGCGCGGCGAATGATCCTTGTCGATCGCCAGCGCACGTACGCCCTCGATGACCTCGCCCTGTTCAAAGCAGCGCCTGACCATCGTGCGTTCCATCCTCAGGCAGTCGGCAATGTCCATCGTCGCCGCGCGCTGCAGCTGCGAAAGGGTCACGCACATCATCAGCGGTGATTTCTTTTTCATCGCCCCCAGAGTTCTGGACGCAAACTCGCCAGCATCCGAGCTCAGCGATGCGATGATCGCGGGCACGGTATCCGCGCTGAAATGACGTTCGATGGCGTCGCGCGATGCGGCCAGTGAGCAGGTCGAAGGATCCGCCTGCGTGGCGAAGGCGGCGGCAAAGCTGCGCACCGCCTCGCGCAAATCGCCCTTGACCTCTGCGATCAGTGCATGCAGTGCGGGCAGTTCTGGCGAAGGTACGAACACATCAGCAAGGCCGGCATAGATCGCATCCGCCGCGCCGATGATGGCGCCGGTCACGCCCAGATAGGTGCCGAGCTTGCCATTGGCGCGCGACAGGAAATGTCCGCCGCCCACATCCGGGAACAGACCAATGCCCACCTCGGGCATCGCCATCTTGGTTCGTTCGGTCACAATGCGCAGCCGTGCCTGCGGCCCGGCCTGAGCGATTCCCATGCCGCCGCCCATGACCACGCCATCCATCAGCGCGACATACGGCTTCGGATAGTGATGAATCAGGTAGTTCAGCGAATATTCTTCGGTAAAGAAATCTTCAATCAGCGCCGCGCCACCCGTGGCGCTGGCGATGCCCTTCTGATGAAAGAAGCGTATGTCGCCGCCCGCGCAATACGCTTTCTCGCTGGTGCTGTGCACGAACACTGCGCCTATCGACGCATCATCGCGCCATGCATGCAGGGCGGCCGTCATTGCGCGGATCATTTCCAGTGACAGGGAATTCAGCGCGGCGGGGCGATTCAGAGTGATGATGCCGGTGCGGCCGCTGACGTGGGTCTGAACAAACTCGGTCATGTCTCGGTGCGGGTGTTCGCGTCAAAGCGTCACCCTTGTTCCTGTTGAAAAACCGAAGTGTATCGGTATTCGTGTTGCGCAGATTGAAAACGCGGGAAGCGGGCCTTTGGCGGACAAAAAAGCTGCTACCAAAAAACAAGGGCGCCCGGAGCGCCCTTGTGTTTACCTCTGATCAGCTTTCTCAGGCCGCCTCTGTCGTCGGTCCCTCGTAGCGGCGGATACCTTCGTGCTGATGATCCTGTATTCGTCCCTTATGTTTGAGCACCTGACGATCCAGCTTGTCCATCAGCAGGTCTATCGCGGCATACATATCCTGGGCTTCGCTCTCGACATGAAAGTCCTTGCCGCGCGTGTGCAGGTTGATCTCTGCGCGCTGGCGTTTTTCTTTTTCAGTGAGGCTGTCGACAGAGAGGATGACTGAGATGTCGATCACATTGTCGAAATGTCGCTTGATGCGTTCCAGTTTGTTTTGCACATACTCCCTCAGGGCGGGAGTCAGGTCCAGATGATGTCCGCTGATTTTCAGGTTCATACACAACACTCCTTGGTGTAGCGTCGCTGGAGGATCCGGCACGACCGCCGGCAGCAGGCCGGACGGAACGCAGCAACGGTGAAAAAACTGGAAAAACGACGAAGACTACAAGGACTTGCGGAGATTGACGGGCGGTATCTTGAGGGCTTCGCGATATTTGGCGACAGTGCGCCTCGCAACGACCATACCCTGTTCAGCCAGCATGTCCGTGATCTTGCTGTCGGAGAATGGATTTTTCGGGTCCTCGGCTC
>JACCDH011162363.1_pt1 | contig 30812 bp, 28 predicted proteins | sample 7442481 | NCBI WGS metagenome assembly JACCDH01 (sample SAMN15323433, study PRJNA562643) | freshwater metagenome | isolation source: river surface water | place: USA:Blue River Watershed | collected 2017-08-15
CATTCGCTGCCGAGCAATTCTCAGAGCAAGCATTTGAACTCAAGCAAACCGAGATCACTAAGGCTAGGGCGGTTGCCAATCTTTGGCGATACCTGATCATGCTTCCTGAGTTTGCAGTTGGACTCTCAATGCTCGCCGGCGTTTACCTTGTGGTGCAGGGGGAGTTGACTGTGGGTGGATTGGTGGCGTTTTTCGCTACGGCCATAGTTCTTCGCTGGCCAACCGAGTCACTCGGGTTCTTGCTTTCGATGACCCTCGAAGCAAAGAGCGCTACTCAGCGCTACTTCGAGGTTTTGGATGAACCCGTGTCAATCGCTGACCCGGAGAATGCGGTTACCATTTCCAATCCAAAGGGGCTTCTTGAATTCAAGGATGTTCACTTTAGATATCCAGATTCTCCAAGTGATGTGCCGGATCTATTGAACGGCGTCAACCTAACCCTGCAGCCAGGCGAATCAGTAGCTCTTATCGGTCTGACCGGTTGCGGAAAAACTACCCTCACCGCCCTGACAACTCGACTTCACGAGGTCACCTCGGGACAGATTTTGCTAGATGGAGTTGACATTCGAGAGCTACGCAGAGGCGAGCTACGAACCCACCTCGCCATGGCGTTTGAGGATGCGACTTTGTTCTCGCTGTCGATTAGAGACAACATTTTGCTTGGCAAGCCAGAGGCTACCGAAGCAGAACTCAAGCAGGCAATCGAGATTGCCCAGGCTCAGTTTGTCTACGAGCTGCCAAACGGCCTTGACACAGTTTTAGGTGAGGAGGGATTGAGTCTCTCCGGTGGTCAGCGTCAGCGCCTAGCACTGGCTCGAGCAGTTGCTGCTTCACCTAAGGTTTTGGTTCTGGATGACCCACTCTCCGCTCTCGACGTAGACACAGAGGCGATGGTTGAAGATGCACTTCGTCACGTTCTCACCACCACAACCGCCTTGATCGTTGCCCACCGTCCATCTACCGTGATGCTGGCAGACAAGGTTGCACTCCTCGAGCAGGGCAAGATCACCGCATTTGGCACCCACCAGGAGCTCCTGAAGTCCTCCGCGCACTACCGATTTGTCATCTCATCGCTTGAGCAAGAGGCTAAAGAGCGGGAGGTGAATCTGTGAGCGTAAAGGGCACTAACGACGAGGAGAGAACTGATCTGACCAAGGATGAGTCTCGTTACATCCGAGCCCGTTCCCGCAAGCTGCTGTTCTCAATGCTTGAACCCATGAAGGCAAAACTTGGCGGGGCTGCGGTTTTGGTGCTGTTCTCAACCGCGATGCGAGTTGCCGGACCTGCCCTTATCGCGCTTGGCATCGACTGGGCACTACCGAGGGCGATAGAGGGTCAGCTCGGGTCGCTCTGGCTTGTAGTTTGTGGGTATCTTTCAGCCGCTTTGCTCTCTGCAGTGCTGGTCTACTACTTCCTGATGGTCACCGCCAAGGTGTCACAGAAAATGCTCTTCGCCCTTCGCAATCGCATGTTTGTCCATACCCAAAAACTCTCTGTTGAGTTTCACGAGCGTTACACCGCAGGTCGAGTAATTGCTAGACAAACCTCCGACCTGGAATCAATTAAGGAACTCCTGGCCGGTGGCATGGGACAGCTGGTGGTTGGGCTGCTATTCATGCTCTTCACGGCAATCGCACTTTTGATTCTCGACCCAATTTCCTTCCTAGTTCTATTGGTCTCGTTCCTGCCCCTGGGCATTCTTACTCGCTGGTTCCAGGTTCAAACCAACCGTGGATTCAGAAAGCAAAGAGTCGCCTCCGCCAAGCTGATCCAGTACTTCGTTGAAACCATGACGGGAATCAGAGCTGTCAAAGCCTTTAGGAAAGAGAAGCGCAACGAAGAGCACTTCGGCGGGCTGGTTGAGAACTATCGAGGGCTCAACGCAAAGCTGATTCAGCTCTTTGGTATCTATGATCCGGGCCTAATTCTGATTGGAAACATCACGGTTGCTGCGGTTTTGCTGGTTGGTGGTTTGCGAGTGATTGAGGGCGACCTTGGCATAGGCGCACTGACTGCTGCGATTTTGTATGCCAGACGATTCTTTGACCCGATGGAAGACATTGCCATCTTCTACAACTCCTACCAGTCGGCATCCAGTGCACTAGAGAAGATCTCGGGAGTATTGGAAGAGGAGCCATCGGTTCCTGAGCCTGAGAAGCCAACCCCACTTTCAAAAGCAAAGGGTGCTATTGAGTTCTCTGGGGTTGAGTTCAAATACAACACTGGACCGGTGGTTTTGCACACCCTAGATCTCGAAATACCGGCGGGTCAGACCATCGCTCTGGTCGGCACAACGGGTGCCGGTAAGTCGACGCTGGCCAAGTTGGTTTCGCGCTTCTATGACCCAACCCAAGGATTGGTAACTCTCGACGGTATTGACCTAAGAGAGATTGCTAACACCGACCTGCGCCGTGAAGTAGTCATGGTCACCCAAGAGGCGTATCTCTTCTCAGGTTCAGTGGCGGACAACATATTGCTCGGAAGACCTGATGCTAGTTTCGACGATGTAGTTTCTGCTGCAAAGGCTGTTGGGGCGGATGAGTTCATCCGCTCACTCCCAGAGGGTTATGACACCGACGTGAACAAGCGCGGTGGTCGAGTAAGTGCAGGACAGCGCCAGCTGATCTCTTTCGCCCGGGCCTTCTTGGCCAATCCGGCTGTCTTGATTTTGGATGAGGCAACCAGCTCTTTGGACATACCATCCGAACGTATGGTTCAGCAGGGTTTGAAAACCTTGCTCGCCGGCAGGACAGCAATCATCATCGCCCATCGACTCTCGACTGTTTCAATAGCGGATCGAGTTCTAGTTATGGAGCACGGCAAGGTAATCGAGGATGGCTCACCTGCTGAGCTTGCCGGTGGCCAGGGCAAGTTCGCGAAACTCTACAAAGCGTGGCGCGATTCGCTGGTTTAGTTAGCCACGAATCAGAGCGACAGCAGATTTAGCTGCAAGCTCTGCCGAGAACTTTCCGCCCTCAACCTTGAACTTCTTTCCGGAGATAAGGTCGGTGTATTCGCCATCTGGCAGCGTGGTTTCGAACTCTATGTTTTGAGTTGCGGTGCTGGATGCATTTAGTGCAAACAACCCCTTGTCGTCCCGGGAGAATCCGTAGCTGGAATCCGATTGGTAAATGCCGTCAACGGAGGTTCCGATCACTGCCTTGCGGAATTTGAGCATGGCGGCAGTTGATGCGAAGCGGTGCTGGCAGATCCAATCACCCGGCTCATAGCTTGATTTAGGCGAAACTACCCCTGCTTTATTTGCATCGCACTTCACATCGCTGACCCCGCTCTCCGTCTGGTTAGGGCCATCGTCATAGCCTGCGAATGCATATGAGGAGTAGAGCATGGGCTGACCATAGTTCTCGGCCAGCATCAGCATGGTCGCTAACTCGAAGTCAACGATGTTGTTGTAGTTGATGGTCTTACCATTGCGCTCGGTGTCGTGATTAGAAACGAATGCAATTGCACTCTCGCTTGGAACATGGCCGATGTAGCGAAGGTCCTGACCCTCGGGAACCACCATCTCCATCTCGAGATAGCTCTTCAGGGCATACGCATAGGTGAACTCCCAGAGATCGCCCGATGCCACGTATTCCTCGGGCTGAACATCTTCACCCGAACCGCGTATTACCTCGTGAAGAATTCGAGTTCCCTCTGGTAGCTCACTGACGATTGCCTCCAGGTCGGATGCCGCCATGTGCTTGGCGGCGTCAAAACGGAATCCCTTTACTCCTAGCGAGAGTAAGTCATTGAGATAGCCAAGAATCTTCTCCCTGACATTTGGTCTGGATTGGTCAAGGTCTGGCAGTCCCAACAGCTCGCAGGTTTGCACCTCGGTGCGATCTGCGTAGTTTTGAATTGAATCGTCAAAGGTAATGTCGCACTGGTGAAAGTCTTCGAGCGCGTAAAGGCCAGGATAGTCATACTTGGTGAACTCGGTGCCGGCATAGCCGATGCCGTTGTTGTTTGCCATGTGGTTGATCACCGCATCGGCTATTACGTCCACCCCATTGTCACCGCAGGTTTTCACCATGGCTGCAAACTCTTCCCTGGTGCCAAACCTGCTTTCCAATCTGTAGCTCACCGGCTGATAAATAGTCCACCAGTTATCACCAACTATGTGCTCCTGGGGTGGTGCAACTAGAACCCAGTCGACCCCGATTTCTCCCAGGTATTCACACTCTGCCGCAACTGAGTTCCAGTTGTACATAAACAGTTGGACTCCGACTTGATCGACATAGCCTTCCTCGGATTGTGATCCGGGGACACATCCGGTGAGAGCGAGACCAGCTGTTGCACAAAGTGCTGCTGCAGATAGGGATTTGGACATGGTTGAAATGCTACTTGAGGTCTGGGAACTAAGTCCTTTTGGATCGAGCGTGGGCGCCGCAGAACTTGTCGCTGATGGATTTGGGGATTCAACACTTCCTTGACCAACACAACCACTCAGGGCCAAGACCAAAGTCATGGCTACCCCAAACAGCCTTGTTGTTGAGTGCACAGCGGCAATGCTAACCGATAGGCTAGGCGAGGCTGTTTTCGCGCACTCAGCGCCGAATCTTTCAGGAGAAACATGAGCAAAATCAAGGTGGTTGGCAAGGTCGTCGAGCTAGACGGCGACGAGATGACCCGCATTATTTGGCAGGACATCAAAGACAACCTCATCCTCCCTTTCCTAGACATCGATCTTGAGTACTACGACCTATCGGTAGAGCACCGCGATGCGACCGATGACCAGGTCACCATCGATGCCGCCCACGCCATTAAGAAGCATGGCGTTGGTGTGAAGTGCGCAACCATTACTCCAGACGAGGCTCGCGTTACTGAGTTTGGTTTGAAGAAGATGTGGAAGAGCCCAAACGGCACCATCCGCAACATCCTTGACGGTGTTGTGTTCCGCGAGCCAATCATCATTTCAAATGTCCCAAGACTCGTTCCTGGCTGGACTAAGCCGATCATCATTGGCCGTCACGCTCACGGTGACCAGTACAAGGCAACGGACTTCAAGGTTCCTGGTAAGGGAACCGTGACCATCACCTGGACCCCAGCCGATGGTTCTGCACCTCAGACCATGACTGTTGCCGAGTACCCAGAAAACGGTGGCGTTGCAATGGGTATGTACAACTTCATGGACTCGATTCGCGACTTTGCACGCGCCTCGTTCAACTACGGTCTGGCACGCAACTACCCGGTTTACATGTCGACCAAGAACACCATCTTGAAGGCCTATGACGGTGCCTTCAAGGACGCCTTCCAGGAGGTCTTTGACGCCGAGTACGCAGACCGTTTCAAGGCTGCCGGTCTCACCTACGAGCACCGTCTAATCGATGACATGGTTGCTGCCGCCCTGAAGTGGGAGGGTGGCTACGTCTGGGCTTGTAAGAACTACGACGGAGACGTTCAGTCTGACACCGTAGCTCAGGGCTTCGGATCCCTAGGACTAATGACTTCAGTCCTCACTACTCCAGATGGCAAGACTGCACTGGCAGAGGCAGCGCACGGAACTGTTACCCGTCACTACCGCGAGTGGCAGAAGGGCAACAAGACCTCTACCAACCCAATCGCTTCGATCTTCGCTTGGACCAGAGGTCTTATGCACCGCGCCAAGCTCGATGGCACCCCAGAGGTTCAGCACTTCGCCGAGACCCTAGAGGATGTGATCATCAAGACCGTTGAGGCTGGTCACATGACCAAGGACCTCGCAGCCTTGGTTGGCAAGCACCAGGCCTGGCAGACCACCGAGGAGTTCATGGCAACCCTCGCTCAGAACCTAAAGGCTCGTTTGGGCCAGTAAAACTCAGGGTTTTCAAGCCCTGTGGAAAACCCCCTGCAGCTAACTGCAGGGGGTTTTACTTTGTGCGCATGAAAAAACTTCATGCATTGTTTGTTGCTCTACTTCCGATCGCTGCACTCCCAGCCCTGCCAGCTCAAGCTGGTTTGGACTGCGATAACGGCTTTTGTGTCCAGTCCTTTTACTACACCGGAACACCTCAAACCTTCGAGGTTCCTGACGGCATTGGGGCTATCAGGTATGAGATTTACGGTGCATCCGGTGCCCGCGGTGGCGCTGGTGCATTGGCTCAGGGTTACCTAACAAACCTCCCCGACCAGCTCATCATCCAGGTCGGTGGTGCAGGAGGCCTTGGCTCGTTCCGCCCTGGCGGTTATAACGGCGGCGGAGCTTCAGGCGGCTCTCGGAACAACGAGGGTGCCGGTGGTGGAGCAACCGACATCCGTCTTACAGAAGAACTCCAGAGTCGAATCGTTGTCGCTGGCGGCGGCGGTGGTGGCGGTGGATTTGCCGGCGGTGCCGGCGGTCCAGGTGGACTGGTTGGTGGTAACGGCGTTGATGGTCAGGGCCTAGCTGGAAAAGGCGGCTCCACCACAGGCGGTAACGCTGGCATAAACAACTCAACCGGATACCTGCCTCAACCGGGAGGCTTCGGAGTTGGAGGCTCTGGAGGTAGTGGTCTGCACGCCGGCGGAGGCGGCGGTGGTGGCGGCTGGTACGGCGGTGGTGGCGGAGGTGGTGATGACGACGAAACCGGATTTGACGGCGGTGGTGGTGGCGGAGGATCTTCCTACGCACACCCCGACTACACCAACAATGCCAGCTTCGAAGCTGGGCTCAACTGGGGCCACGGCCGAGTGATGCTCTACTACCAGATGGTTCCGTCTGTTCTTCAGTTCTCTGGGGCACAGGTCAACAGATCCGAGATGTCGTTTGACCTGGTGATGAATCAGAACATCTCTAACCTGACCCCTCAAGACTTTTCGTTCGCAACTGGAACCTGCGAAGTGAACCGGGTAAGCATCAATCTCAACACTGCCAACATTCGATTGCGAAATTGCAGCAATGGAGAGATTGGTCTAACCCTCAACGCGATGTCGGTCGGTGAGTGGGAGGTTGGCCCCTTGGTTTCAGTCACATCTTATGTTGGCAACGATTTGCAAGGTCCCGAGCTGAGGATCGCGAGTCCCGAACGCGCCTACTCAACGACAAGTTTGACGCTACCAATTACCTACTCGGAGTTGATACCGGTCTCTGATTACTTTTCAGTCACGGGCTGTGATTTTTCAATCTCAGCAGGGGCCATTGAACTCAGCTACTGCTCCGAGGGAATCAACACAGTTTCAGTGAATCCGGGTTTGGCCTCTGACACCTGGGGTAACTCGGGGCCTGCCGCGCATAGCGTGAGCTTTAGGGTAGACCTCACAGCTCCAACAATCAGCTTCGCGACAACCTTCAGTGGTGATGTGACATTCAGCTATGAACTGCTTTTGCAGGCGAGTGAGACCATCGAAATTGCTGCCGATGCGATTTCGTTCTCGAGTTCTACGAGCTGCTCACAGCAGGTCAACGCCCAGAGTCAACTCTGTGGATACGGTACCTTCAGCTGGAGTGTGAATCTGGCATCAATCTCGGACTTAGTTGGAAATCTTGCTGGCAATGAAATCCGGTATTTCGAGATTATGAATCTAGAACCACAAGCTGCTGAACCAACCCAATCTCAGGCAGTGCAGCAGCCCGTTCAGGCGGAACAGGCACAGCCAGCCCCTGTGGCAGCGCAGCCTGAGCCTGCTCCTGAAGGGCCTGCGATAGTTATTGCACCAATCGCTCAGAACACCACTACCGAGTCACCCCTCCCTGAGTCGGAAACCAGCTCTGAGTCGGTAAGTGTTTCTAATGAATCAGTTCCTGAGATTCAGACAGACGAGGAAATGCCTCTGCTTGAGGAAGCAGCCGGACCATGGAACCAATTCGATGATTTCCTTGAGTCGAATCCGGAGCCGACGCAGGTTCTAAGTCTCGTCCCCGTGACCGAAGCCCAGATCACCACGGTCGATCCGGCTGCGGTCGATGAACCGGCAAATCAAGTGATTAAACCGATAGAAATTGCTAATCCAACTCAACCAGATGATAGCCCTGTGGCTCAAGGAGTCTCAGGCCCACCAATTGAGCTAGAGGAAAAAGCTGTCTTTCCTTGGGTAGAAAGTCTGATAGTGCTAGCACTAGTTGGACTTATAGGGTTCGGTGCCTATCGAACTATCGGAAGATGATGGTTCTTTGACCATCGAGCAGGACGCGGTGTTCAGCAAACCACTTGACCGCTTGGGTCAGGGTTTTGGACTCCGCGTCCTGTCCTATTTGAACCAGATGCTGCTTGGAGTCTGAGTGTTCAACACGGGTGACGTTTTGCTCAATGATTGGACCCTCATCAAGGTCTTCAGTGACAAAGTGTGCGGTTGCGCCAATTAGTTTTACCCCTCGAGCGTGAGCCTGGGCGTATGGGTTTGCTCCCTTGAAGCCAGGCAGGAACGAGTGGTGGATGTTGATGATTCTGCCCTCGAACTCTTTGCAGAATTCGGGGGAGAGGATTTGCATGTAGCGAGCGAGGACGATGAGCTCGATGTCGTTCTCGCGAATAAATTCGCGAAGTCGTTTTTCGAATAGCGCCTTGTCTACGCCCGTCTCAATCTTGTTGTGCTCAAAGGGGATCGAGTAAAAGCCGGCAATTGAAGAAAGCTCAGGGTGATTTCCGAAAATCATTGGGATCTCAACCGGGAGCAGCCCCGAGTGCTGACGATACAGCAGGTCGTTCAGGCAGTGGCCAGCCTTGCTTACCAAAACGATCGTGCGCATTGGGTGACCCACAAAATCGAGGTTGTACTCCATGTCGAACTTGGTCGCAATCGCCTCGAATTGTTTTTCGAAGTCTGCCTTGGTGATATCGGCCTCAATCTGCAGACGCATAAAAAAGCGACCGGTGTCTGTGGAGGTGTATTGCTTGGATTCAGTGATGTTGCCACCGATGCCGACCACTGCTCCAGAGATTGCGTGAACAATGCCAGGTTGGTCTGGACAGATGAAGGTTAGAACCCAGTGTTCCTTGGTCGACATGGGCTCAATCCTATTGAGTTCTAGGGGCAGAAACCCCTTTGCTGGCTGGTAAACTCCACCCATGTCCACACAACCAGCCAGCTTCAACGCCCCTTTGTCCGAGGTTGACCCAGAGATTGCTGCCGTATTGGAGCAGGAGCTGGACCGTCAGCGCCACACACTCGAGATGATTGCTTCGGAGAACTTTGTTTCTCGCGCGATTCTCGAAACCCAAGGCTCCGTGCTCACCAACAAATACGCCGAGGGTTACCCAGGTAAGCGCTACTACGGCGGTTGTGAGGTTGTTGACATAGCTGAGGAGCTTGCTCGTGAGCGAGCAAAGCAGCTGTTTGGTGCAGAGCACGTAAACGTTCAGCCGCACTCCGGAGCTACCGCTAACGCAGCGGTGATGATGGCCCTTGCAAATCCAGGGGATCGCATCCTTGGTCTTTCGCTGGCACACGGTGGTCACCTGACCCACGGTATGAAGCTCAACTTCTCGGGCAAGATGTATGAGGCTCACGCCTATGAGCTGCACCCGGACACTCACCTGATCGATATGGACATTGTTCGTCAGCGCGCCATTGAGACTAAGCCAGCTGTTTTGATCGCCGGTTGGTCTGCTTACTCTCGCCACCTAGATTTCGCCGCCTTTAGATCGATCGCCGATGAGGTTGGTGCGAAGCTCTGGGTTGACATGGCGCACTTCGCAGGTTTGGTAGCGGCTGGACTGCACCCATCACCTGTCCCTTACGCTGACGTAGTTTCATCCACCGTCCACAAGACTCTCGCGGGTCCAAGATCCGGTGTGATTCTGTCGAAGGCCGAATACGCCAAGAAGATTGATTCAGCGGTCTTCCCTGGCCAGCAGGGTGGTCCGCTGATGCACGTGGTTGCCGCCAAGGCAGTCGCCTTCAAGGCAGCAATGCAGCCTGACTTTGTGGAGCGCCAGCAGCGCACCATCGAAGGTGCCCGCATCATCGCGGATCGTCTCAACCAGAAGGACATCACCGATGCCGGCATTTCGGTACTGACCGGTGGTACTGATGTCCACCTGGTGCTGGTTGATCTTCGCAACGCAGCCATCGATGGCCAGACCGCCCAGGATGTGTTGCACGAAGCCGGTGTAACCGTAAACAAAAATTCCGTTCCTAATGACCCACGTCCACCAATGGTCACCTCTGGTATTCGTATTGGTGCTCCAGCGCTGGCAACTCGTGGCTTTGGTGCGACTGAGTTCACCGAGGTAGCGGACATCATTGCTGAAGCCCTAAAGCCAGGCGCTGACACCACAGCCCTCAAGGCCCGTGTTCGCAAACTAACCGAAGCTTTCCCGCTGTACTAGATATGACCGCAATTAAACTCGATGGTCTGGCGATTGCTCGCCAGATAAAAGCCGAGCTTGCCATTGAGGTTGAGGGCCTAAAAAAGCAGGGGATCACTCCGGGCCTTGGAACGCTCCTTGTCGGGGATGACCCAGGATCACACTCCTACGTGGCCGGAAAACACCGTGACTGCGCGGAGGTCGGAATTGAGTCGATTCGCATCGATCTTCCGACCACCGCATCCAAGCAGGATGTTGTCGCTGCGATCAAGGACTTGAACACCGCAAAAGAGGTAACCGGATACATAGTTCAACTCCCCCTGCCGAACGGGATAGACGCTAACCAAATGCTGGAGCTGATCGAACCAGCCAAGGACGCCGATGGGCTGCACCCGATCAATCTTGGCAAGTTGGTAATGAACGTTTCGGGCGAGATCAACTCACCACTTCCCTGCACACCAAATGGCATTCTCGAGCTGCTTCGTCGCTATGACGTGGAAATCACTGGTAAAGAGATGGTGGTTCTAGGTCGTGGTCTTACGGTTGGTAGACCACTTGGGCTTTTGGCATCTCGCAAAGGTTTCGATGCAACAGTCACCACCCTGCATAGCGCATCAAAGAACATTCCAGAGCATTTGAAGCGTGCTGACATAATCGTTGCGGCCCTTGGAAGTCCAAACTTTGTAAAGCCCGAGTGGGTGAAGCCCGGGGCCGCGGTGTTGGATGTTGGCATTACAAGAACCGACAGCGGCCTGGTTGGAGACGTGGACTCTGCGGTTGAGTCAGTTGCTGGCTATCTCTCGCCTAACCCCGGCGGAGTAGGTCCGATGACCAGAGCCATGCTGGTGAGAAATGTAGTTAGGGCTTCTCAGAACTGAGATCTAATTGCCCAAAGATCTGGGAACACCGGATTGAACAAAGTGCTCGCTAGGTAACCAGCTCCGGAGGAACCTCCAGTTCCAAGCTTTCTTCCGATTGTTCTCTCAACCATCTTGACGTGGCGATATCTCCACTCCTGAAGGCCTTCGTCCAGATCGACTAGAGCTTCGCCAACCATGGAGGCTTCGGGGTCGTTTCGGTGCAATTCGATAAGTGCTTGTTGAACCTGCTCACTGGGTTCCCAAGCGAGCGTTACATCGCGCTCCAGCGCAGATTTTGGCATCGGCATTCTCGAGTTGAAATAGGCTAGCGCCGAGTCCCACAGCGATGGTCTTTGCATGGCATCCTCAACTCTGGCCCGCTGAGGTGATCCGGGAACAAGATGTTCAGCCATTCCCATGCCACTCGATTTCTCTGCGGTAGCGCCGGCTTGGTCTCGTCTTCCAAGCACAGCCTCTAACTCCCTGAATTGCGCAGATTGAAAACCAGATGCCGAGCTGAGTCGGTCGCGGAAAGAGTTGAACTGCAAAGGAGTCATGGTTTCCAGGATGTCCAGCTGTGAGACGCAGGTCTTCATGATGTTGCGCATGCGGCCCAGGATGGCGAGTGAGCGATGGGTCTTTCCCTGCTCTAGAGCGCGCTGCAAGGCATTTGCCTCGTGAAGCAACTGCTTGAACCACAGCTCATATACCTGGTGGATGGTGATAAAGAGCAACTCATCGTGCTCGGGTCCATCACTCAGCGGCTGCTGTAGCTCAAGGAGCTCGTTGACCTTGAGGTATGAGGTGTAGGTGACGTGCTTATCGTGACTCATTTGCTGCCCCAGTTATCCATCGCCCTAGCGGTTAGCTTTCGCCCAAGTTCGATTTGGTTTTTGGCTTTGTGAAACTCCAACATTCCGATTGAGTCAATCGGAATTTCAACCAGCAGGTCCGGCGGATATCCTGCGGTTCGATAGCGAGTGATGATGCTCTGCATGGTTTCAATTGAACGCTCCATCACCTCGAAGGTGCTGATGCCCTTCGGAATCTTTGCAAGTTGCTGAGTATCGGTGCTGGATCGAGCAGCTCTCTTGTCACTCGAGATGATCGAGGGATTCCCCATGGGGTGGTCTTTGCCCGGTCCCGAGAGTGAGATCGCAATAACCAGATCAGCCTTTGTGGAGGCGAGGGGAGCGATTGGAAGGGGGTTCAGTAGACCTCCATCAACCATGAGGCGCCCGCCAACCGTGACCGAGGAGATCAGGCTTGGAATAGCAATTGAAGCTCTGATTGCGGCATCCAGCGGCCCCTGTTGAAACCAAACTTCCTTGGCCTGCATAACGTCGGTGGCGACTGCGGTGAAGGGAATGTTGAGTTCTTCAATTCGCACCTTGCCCAGGATTGCCCTGACCTTGCTCATCACCTTCTCGGCCTTGATTGCCCCCGGTGCGGACAGCGATGGGTCAAGGAGTCGAATCACATCGGTTTGCTTGAGAGAAGAAACCCAGGCAGCGAACTCATCCAGTTTGCCGGCACTGTAGAGGCCACCAACCATGGCACCCATCGAGGTGCCGGAGATGGCGACGATGTCGAATCCTCTGGATTCCAACTCTTGGATAGCGCCGATGTGTGCGTAACCCCTTGCCCCACCGGAGCCAAGTGCGAGTGCGACAGTTGCCATCAGGTGACCCTATTTCCATCCATTGAGACAGTCTTGTATTGACCAGAACTAACCAAATCGCGCAATCTAGCGAACCCTTCGTAGACCTCTTCATACGAGGTGGCTAGGGGTGAGATTGCCAGGCGAATAGAGCCGGGTTCGCGATAGTCCGGAATCACATTGCTGAGCTTTCGAAGCGCGAATGCAATTAGCTTGGCATCTTTGTGTTTGATGATTATGTGCCCGCCACGCATGCTCGAGTCTCGAGGAGTTCCAAGCTCGAAGCCAAGTGGTTTTAGCCAAGCATCATGCAGAGCAATCATCAGATCGGTTCCCAAAGCAGCTTTGGCGGCAATCTTGTCAATGCCTGCTCGCTCGATCATCTCGAAAGCCACCTCGACTCCTCGGATGCCGATTATTGATGGTGATGCGATTTGGTAGCGACGAATTGTGTCGGCAGGTTCGAAGAATGGCCCCATCTCGAATTGCTTTTCCTGAGCGAACCACCCCTGAATTGGAACCCGAAGCTGGGTTTGAATTTCCTTGCTGACAAATAGCCAAGCAGGCGATCCTGGGCCAGAGTTTCCATATTTATAGGTGCAGCCAACCGCCAGCTGAACATCATTCTGCTCAAAATCAAGTTCGATGGACCCGATTGCGTGGGAGCAGTCCCAAACCACCAAAGCACCATACTTTTTTGCCAAAGCGTTTATCTGCTTCATTGGCTGCCTGGCACCTGAGCGGTAGTTGATTGCCTGCAGTGTGACCAGCGCAACATCCTCACTGAGGTGCTTTTCTAGCTCCTGGGGAGCTACGAGTTCGTCCTCAGAGTTGATCGACACAGCACCTGGACCGCCCATGCCGTCGGTGTCTAGGGTCACCAAGTTGAGGGAATGTGCTTTGGCGATGCCCTCGAGAATGTACCTGTCGGTCGGGAAGTTGGCCGAGTCAATAATGATGGTCTTGCGACCAGGCCTGGCGCTGATTGCGGCTAGGCAGAGTTGATAGAAGTTGACGCTTGTGGTGTCGCAAACCAGTGTCTGGCCAGGTCCCGCCCCCAGGGCCGAGCGAGCCAAAAGATCGCCTGCGGGTTGAGCCTGATCAATCCAGTGGCTCCAGCCATCCACCAGCTCAGTGCCCCACTCACTGGTCAGAAAGCTGTTCACCTGCTCAATGGTTTTTTTAGGTAGGCGACCTAGGGAGTTGCCATCCAGATAGCAAAGATCTGGGTCTGCAATAAAGAACTCGGACTTGAATACTGCTAGCGGGTCATTGGCGTCAAGCGACTGGGCATAGCTTCGTTGCGTTGCCGCCTCCGGGTCGATTCGGAAGCTCATATCCCCACTCTAGCCCTAGAGCAGGAGTTGGTGTTTTGCCAACTCGGCATATAGTGGCGTGGTCTTGACCAACTCGGAGTGAGTTCCTGTTCCGACAATCTGGCCATTTTCCAGAACGATGATCTGGTCTGAATCCACAACCGTCGAGAGTCGGTGGGCAATCACAATCAGTGTTCGATCCTTGGCAACAGCATCGATGGCTTCGCGCATGCGTTGCTCATTCGGTCCATCCAGGGCGCTGGTCGACTCGTCCAACAAAAGAATAGGTGGTGCAGCAAGTAGCGCTCTCGCGATGGCTAATCGTTGGCGTTCACCGCCGGAGAGCATGATGCCATTTTCTCCAACCTCGGCATCCAAGCCTTTTGTTTCGCGCTGCAGCACCTCTTCAAGATTCACCATCTTCAGAACCTCGGCCAATTCGGCATCCTGGGCCTCCGGCTTTGAGAGCAGCAGGTTGTCGCGGATGCTACCGGCCAAGACCGGAGCATCCTGCTCCACGTAACCAATCTGGCTTCTTAGTTCTGATCTGGAAAACTCAGTCACACGCTGGCCATCGAGCAAGATCTCACCATCGGTTGGTTCGTAGAAGCGCTCGATGAGCGAGAAGATGGTGGACTTTCCCGCGCCCGATGGACCAACCAATGCCACTCGAGAACCTCTAGGAATGGAGAGGTTGACGCCCTTGAGAATCCCAACTGGTTCTTCACCCTGGTCTGGTTCATAGGAAAAACTGACGTTCTTGAACTCAATGGCAGTTTTAGAAATTGGCTGGTGTGAACCAGCGACATCAGTCTCTTCCTCGTCCAAAACCATGATTTCGTTGATTCGGGCCATGGCGCCGAGAGCACCCATTACTGAGGTGTAGGCACCAAATGCGGAGATCAAAGGTCCGATCATGAAAAACAGCAGAATCACGAATGTCACGAGCGAAGCAATTTCGGTTGCCCCAGACGCCACGCGCAATCCACCAAGTCCTAGCACGACAATGAAGGCAGTGTTGAATGCAATCTGGGCAATCGGAGCCACCGCTGCCGAGAGCTTCGCAATTGCAATGCCCTGGTCATAGGCGGCATCTGCAGCCTTGCCAATCACCTCCGCTTCCTTTGCCTCAGCTCTTGAGGCGCGGATGGTTCGGATCGCGCTGAGTGCTCGCTCCACAGCAGAGCTCATTTCACCAACACGCATCTGTGCCTTGGTAGTTGCCGAACGAATCTTTCTACCGGTCATGGCGATTGCGCCAACCGCGGTGAATACCACCGCGAGCGTTGAAACCAACAAGATCGGATCGATGAATGCCATAACCACTATGGCACCAACAAACTGGAGCAGTCCTCCAACCGCGTCTACCAAACCTTGGGTCAGTACTGACTTCAACAGGGTTGAATCCGAACCCACTCGCGATACCAAATCACCGACTCTTCTTCGGTCATACTCCGCGATCGGAAGGCGCAGCATGCGGCCAACCAGAGCTTTTCTGGTCGTGAGCACTACACCCTCACCGGTTTTATAGAGCAGGTAGTACTGGAAGGCATTCACTATTGCCGCTACCAAAATCAGCGCAACTAGTGCTAGAGCCAGGGTGGTGATATCGAGCTGTTTCTCAACCGCGCTGATCAGCTGGCCAACAACAAGTGGTTGAGACAGCGCAAGCGCCGAGGCAACTATTGACAACACAAGAGCTAGGTAGAGAGCTCTTTTGTGATCCTTTAGGTATGGAAAGAGATCCTTGAGATTGGCCCTCGGACCTTTGTATTCGCGTGAGCGGGGATTCTGGGTTGGGTCTTGGTAGTACTCACTCATCAAGCGCCTCTTTCGTTCTAAAGCCGTCGCCCCAGAGTCGCTCGTTAATCAGGTAGTTGATCTCCTGGAACGAGACCGCTTTGGTGTAGGCGGTGTTGTGCGCAAACACTGAATAATCTAAGTCTTCAAGTAAATCCATGACCCAAGGTTCTCTGACAGCCAAAAACATCAGGGTGGTGTTCGGTTCTCGCACGAATTCTCGATACAACCTTCCAGCCCCAAACCCAAAGCAGCGAAAGGCTATGTCGGCATCTTGGGGTTTGACCTTTCTGATCAGTCCAGACTGCGGCACTGTGATTTTCGGCCGCTGAGTCTGCCGTCTTTCCCAGATTTGAAAACAGCTGCGCAGGTCATTTCTGATAGCAACAGCCTCGCCGCTCTCGGATTCGAAAATCACCTCTACATCGGTGTCGCTTATCAAGTGGAAGTTGGGATCAAGTCGATTTATTACTGACCACTTCCGCCACGAACGTGGGACCAAAAATGCAATGTGACTCGAGTATCTTGCAGCGTGGTTGAAGAAGGGAACAGCTAGTTGGTTGTTCCTGCCAAATGGTGGGTTAGTCACCGTGATAAGCCGCGTTTCCGTGAGTTCTTGGGCGAGGAAATCGGCACGTTTAACCAGTTCGTGTTTGGGATGAGTATCAAAAGCGGTGATCGCTGTAACTCCATGCCGCTGAAGGGCCTGGATAAAGCTTCCGGTTCCACCGGCCGGCTCCAGAAAACGGGCTGCCTTGGCATTGGGAACAGTGCTAAAGAGTTGTTTGACAAGCTTGTCCGCAAGGCTGGCCGGCGTGTAGTACTGCTCATCACCGGTTAGTCTTCGATTGCCAAGCGGCTTGCTCACAGGTCAAACATATCTCACTGTGAGGTAACAAATCACCGGTGTGTTCGTTATCTACTCCGCTGTTCAGTTTTGATAGCCTGTAGGGCTGCCCAGATTTGGGTATCAGAAAGAGTTTGAGATTGTCACAAGCCACTGAGCGCGAGATTGTGATCCGCGCGAAAGATTTGAAAAAGACCTACAAAGACTTCGTCGCGGTAAACGGAATCAACTTCCAGGTCTATCGGGGCGAGTCGTTTGGATTACTCGGTCCAAATGGTGCTGGTAAGTCAACCACCATGAAGATGATCTCGTCTGTGTCACAGCGCACCTCGGGTGAACTGGAGATTCTTGGTAAAGAGCCGAACGATCAGGGTCCAGAGATTCGTGCACACCTAGGCGTTGTTCCACAAAAAGACCTGCTCGATCGCGAGCTGAAGGTTTGGGAAAACCTGATGGTTTACGGGCGCTACTTTGGACTCTCCCGCAAGTGGCTCAAGGGCAAAATCGAGGAGCTGCTTGATTTTGCGCAACTGCAAGACAAGCGCAATGCGAAGGCCGATGACCTCTCTGGCGGTATGCAGCGCAGATTGGCAATTGCTCGTGGTTTGGTCAACGAGCCGGAGATTCTGCTACTCGACGAACCAACCACAGGTTTGGATCCGCAGGCTAGACACATTCTTTGGGACCGCCTGTTCCGCCTGAAGGAACAGGGTGTCACTTTGGTTATCACCACTCACTACATGGATGAGGCGGAGCAGCTGTGCGATCGACTGATCGTGATGGACAAGGGTGAGATCATGGCGGAGGGCGCTCCGGCAGATCTGATAAAGCAGTACTCCTCCAAGGAGGTTGTCGAGGTTCGCTTTGGTGCTGATCGCAACGAAGTGGTTGCCAAGGAGCTTGAGGGCATGGGCGATCGCATCGAGGTTTTGCCCGATCGCATTTTGATCTACACCGAGCAGGGCGAAGCGTTGCTCGCCAGGATCATTGAATCTGGCAAGAACCCAATCACCTCGCTGGTTCGTCGTTCGTCGCTTGAGGATGTTTTCCTCAGGCTCACCGGTAGGACGTTGGTCGACTAATGACTGATTTGAAGTTCGCTCCGGGTAAAGTCGTCGACCCTAAGCGCGCGGTTCGGTTCGGTGCGCTGAGGGTTGCTGAATACCGCTTCTATTCGATGTCAAAGTGGATGGGTGCCATCTTCGCCTACGGTCTTGGCAACCCGATTTTGTATTTGATCTCGGTGGGTTTGGGTATTGGTGCTCTGGTTGATGCCAACACCGGAGGCCAAGGAATTCTGGGAGTCAGCTATCTGCAGTTTGTCGCTCCTGCTCTGCTTGCCTCTGCGGCAATCCAGGGTGTGATGGATGAGGTTACCTTCCCGACCATGGATGGTTTTGTTTGGGACAAGTTGTTCTTTGCGATCAACGCAACCTCGGTGTCAGCTAGGCAGATTGCCGATGGTGTGATGATCGTTGCCCTAGGTCGCGGACTTTTCACAACTTTGATGTATCTGGGTGTGCTTTTGGCTTTCGGTGCAATTCCGTTCTCTAGCGTGCTGGGTCTATTGGCATCATCGATGCTTGCGGCTTGGGGCTGGGCGGCAGTGATGCTTGCAATCACCGCACGTCTTGAGCGCGATGAGGGTTACTTTGCCATCATCGGTCGCTTCGTCATTGCGCCAATGTTTTTGTTCTCAGGCACTTTTTACCCACTCGAGCAGATGCCGATTTATCTGCAGCCACTCGGGTGGGTATCGCCGCTTTGGCACGCAACTGAGCTGGGCCGGCACCTGAGTTACGGAATGCCGATTGAACCCACGATGCTGCTGGTTCACGTCGGTTACCTGGCGCTGCTGGGAGTGGTTGGAACTGCCTTCACGTATCCAAAGTTTGCAGAAAGGCTGTCCCGATGATTACCGGTATGACTGTGAACATGGCGGTGGCTATTGCGGAAAAGCGTGCTCAGCGCGCAGGTTCTGGTGTTTATGCCGGTCGAGCGAGGGTGATGATTGAGCGCGCTGTCTATGCCGCAAAGAGCTCCAACTGGTTGGTAATTGTTTCGGGCTTTGTGGAGCCAGTTCTCTACCTCGCAGCCTTTGGCTTCGGAATCGGACAGCTGATCGGCAACCTTGAGGATGGCAACGGAAACCCAGTCAGCTATGCGGCCTTCATCGCACCCGCACTTCTGGCTACCAGCGCAATGAATGGCGCTATCTATGACGCCACCTGGAACGTGTTTTTCAAGATGCACTTCGGCAAGGTCTATCAGATGGTGCTGTCCTCATCGCTTGGGCCACTCGATGTAGCTTTGGGCGAGATCGCCTGGGCTCTGCTTCGCGGCGCTGCATACTCTGTCGGATTCATGGCAATCGCTGCGCCACTGGGTCTGGTAACTAGCTGGTGGGGCATTCTCGCAATACCTGCAGCAACCATCATCGCTTTTGGATTTGCATCATTTGGTATGGCCGTTACCAGCTACATGAAGAACTTCCAACAGATGCAGTGGGTTAGCTTTGCGCTGCTGCCAATGTTCTTGTTCTCGGGAACCTTCTTTCCAGTGAGCGTCTACCCAGAGTGGGTGCAGTCGATCGTGATGGCACTGCCGCTTTGGCAGGGAGTCGAGCTAGTGAGAGGTCTGATGCTCGGAAACATCTCGTGGTCGCTTCTTGGCCACCTGGTTTACTTCGCGGTGATGATAGCGATTGGTCTGGTGTTCACGACCAGAAGGCTCAGAGAGCTATTCATGAGATAAGAAAAACCCCGGCCAAGGCCGGGGTTTTTACTTGGATTTGCTACCAGAAGACAGCTAGCACCACGTTCAGTACCGCTAGCAGACCTATGGCTCCAAAGACCGGGGCTTTCACGGAGTCCTTCTTCTTGTTCGCAAGAATAAGGACAATCAGCACGGTCAAGACCAAAGATTTGATACCGATCTTCATGTGGTTGAGTTCTGGCGCCCACTCCATCATCGCCATCCACTCTCGAACACCGACAAGCAGGATGCCGGTCGCAAGCAAAGTCCAAGCGCCGTGAACCATAGCCGGCACAACCTTGGCAACGCCCTGACCCATCGCTTTCATCTGAGTCATGAAGCCGCCGAACACGGCTGCGAACCCGATGAGGTGCAATACGAGCAGCGAGTTTCTGAGAATCTCAGCGGTTAGTTCCATTTTTACTCCCTAGGACTAATAGTCCCAATGCTAGCTAACTAATCAGAGAAAGCATGTGAAGGGCAGCTTGAACTGCCTCTGCACCCTTGTCTTCCTTGGAGCCCGCTAGGCCTGCACGAGCAAGTGCCTGATCCTCGTTATCAACAGTAAGAAGTCCGAACCCGACCGGCTTTCCCACCTCGAGCTGAACCTTAGTGAGACCGCTGGTGGCGGAATCACAGACGTAGTCAAAGTGCGGGGTTTCTCCCTGGATTACAACACCCAGTGCGACAACTGCATCCGCACCCTGTTCAAACGCCCATTTGGCAGCCAAAGGCATTTCAAATGCACCGGGAATGCGGTAGAGGGAAATATCTTTCGCCCCAGCCTTGTCAAGCTCGCGAAGGGCTCCGTTGATCAGGCCATCCATGATTTGGGTGTGCCAAGAAGTTGCTACGACAAATATCTTTTTTCCTGCAGCAGAGACCTCTAGCTGCGGTGCTCCAGAACCACTCACTACTTCAGATTAGCGGGAATCATGTGGCCCATGCGCTCGCGCTTGGCCTCAAGGTAACCCTTGTTCTGCTCTGCAAGCCCAACAATCAGTGGAACGGTCTCGGTCACTGGGATGCCAGCCTCATCCAAGAACGCACGCTTTGCGGGGTTGTTAGTCAGTAGTCGAACGCTCTTGATGCCCATGTCGCGCAAGATTGCAACCGCAGCACCATACTCGCGAGCCTCTGATGGTAGACCCAGAGCCAGGTTGGCATCAACGGTGTCCATGCCCTTTTCCTGCAGCGAGTAGGCCTTTAGCTTGTTCAAAAGTCCAATTCCACGACCCTCTTGACCACGAAGGTAGATGACAACTCCACCGTCCTCGTTCTCTTGGATCGCCTGAAGGGCTGCTTCAAGCTGAGGACCGCACTCGCACTTTAGGGATCCGAAGGCCTCGCCAGTGATGCACTCGGAGTGCATACGGATAAGAACATTCTCTCCGGTTGGCTTACCAGCAATCAGTGCTACGTGGTCGGCGGTGGTCTTTACGTCGTAGTAGCCGCGCACGGTGAAGTCACCGTGGACGGTTGGTAGCAGGGTCTCAGCCTCAAGGCGAATTCGGTTCTGAGCCTGTGGCTCAGTGCCGCTGCGCTTGGACAGGTGGTCCTTGAGATGAGAAATGGTAGTCATAGGGAGGTTAAACCTCTCTGCTGTCGCAAATAATTCCGCCATTCTCATCATTGTTCCGTCATCGTTCACCATTTCAGCCATCAGGGCGACTGGTTCAAGCCCGGCCAGCTTCATCAAATCAACCGCTGCTTCAGTGTGACCGGGACGAACCAGAACACCACCATCCTTGGCGCGTAGCGGCAAAACATGCCCTGGGCGGATCAATGATTTCGGTGTGGAGGTTGGATCGGCAAGTACTCGAGCCGTCAATGCACGGTCCTGGGCGGAGATTCCGGTTGAGAATCTGGCCGCAGCATCAACGCTCACGGTATAGGCGGTCTGGTGTGGATCTTGCGAATTTGGCCACATCAACGGTAGGTCAAGGTGGTTTGCGCGTTCCTCCGTCATCGGCGCACAGAGGTAACCCGAGGTGTGCCTGATCATCCAGGCAATCCACTCCTCGGTTGCAAACTGAGCGGCGATGATGGCATCGCCCTCATTTTCACGGTCCTCGGCGTCTGAAACCAGAACAGGCTTGCCCGCCCGAAGTGCCTCCAGCACATCTTCAATAGGGCTTAGTTTCATTTGAATTCCAACAATCTCTCAATGTGTTTAGCCAATATGTCAGCCTCGACGTTCACCTTGTCGCCCGGCTTTTTGTAGCCGAGAGTGGTGATCTGCAAGGTTTCTGGGATTAGCGAAAGGCTGATCACGTCGTCCTCAATACCATTCACCGTGAGCGAGATTCCATCGAAGGTGATCGACCCCTTCATCACGATGTACTTCAGCAGCTCCCTTGGGACCCGAATCTTTACCCAGTCCCAGTTCTCACTCTTCTCACGCGAGACAAATTCACCCACGCCATCAACGTGTCCCTGCACGACATGGCCGCCATAGCGAGTCGCAGCACTCATTGCGCGCTCCAGGTTGATGACATCGCCAACTTTGACCTCGGAGAGGCTGGTGCGCTTTAGGGTCTCGAGCATCACATCGGCGGTGAAGGACTTGTCATCGATCTCGATTGCGGTCAAACAGGTTCCCGAGCAGGCGATTGAGTCACCGCGACCAAGGTCGCTCAGTACCTTGCTGGCTCCGATGGTTAGTCGAATGGCATCGGGCTGCTGTTCAATTGCCAGCACTTTGCCCAGTTCTTCAATGATTCCGGTAAACATCAGCTTCTCCTTGCGATTAGCAATAGGTCATTACCGAGCAGCTTTTGCTCGAAGATCTCCAGGCGATGAGCCTGGGAAATGTTTGTTACTCCGATATCGCGAAGCGCAACCCGGTCGCCTCCAAGAAGAACCGGGGCCAAATAGATCAGATACTCATCGACAAGTTCGAGGCGCTCGAACCAGCTTGCGACCTCCGGACCGCCTTCGATAAACACGTGCTTGATTCCTCTGGCCCATAGCTCAGCGAGTGCTCCGTGAATGTTTCTGGTTTTTAGATGTATGGTCTCGGCACGGTCATTGAAAACTCGAAGCGTGGAATCAAGGTCTCGCTCACCCAAAATGACGCGGAGTGGTTGCTGCTCGTAGTAGCTACCATCGGGTTTTCTTGCGGTGAGCTCTGGATCATCAGCAATCACGGTTCCGGTTCCGGCCAAGATCGCCTCTGCCAGTGAGCGTCGGTGGTGGACATCTGCTCGAGCCTCAGGTCCGGTTATCCATTGGCTAGATCCATCATTTGCGGCAGCTCTGCCGTCTAGCGAGGTAGCCCATTTGAGTGTGACAAACGGACGTTGTTTCTTGTTGGCCGTGAGCCAAACTCGAAGCTGATGCTCACTCTCTCTAGCCATGAAGCCGCCCAGAACCTCGATCCCGGCATTGCGCAGGGTTTGAGCACCATTACTCGATGCGTCTCCAGGGTCGGAAGCGGCGTAGACAACTTTAGAAATACCAGCCTCGATCAGTGCCTGAGCACAAGGTCCAGTGCGGCCGGTGTGGTTGCAGGGTTCGAGAGTGACCACCGCAGTCAAGCCTGAGGTGAAGGGGTAGGGGAGTTTGGCCCTGAGGTTTTTGATTGCCATAACCTCGGCGTGATCGGTTCCCGCACCTAAGTGCCAACCTTCAGAGACGATCTCCCCGTTGGCTGCCATGATTACAGCTCCAACCTGGGGGTTTACGCCCTGAGCTGGTCCGCGTAGCGCAATTTCAAGGGCCCTGGTCATGCCCTTTTCTAGCGCTTGCTCGGATAGCAAAAAGTCCCCTTACGGATAGCTACACAGCACCGCGGGGACGCGAAAATAGAGGGCGCATCGCACCCAGAGCTCTTCTCCCATCCGGACTTTAACCGTCGGTTTCGGAATTTCACCGAATCAACCGCCTGAGGCTGCCCTGCTGGCCGCAGGGTCATCAGTCGGGTCGCGGACTTTAACCGCCGGCTCAGATTTTCACTGACCCCGAAGAACTGTGTACTTAGAACAATACTCCCAAGCCTTGGGAAATTCCCAGTCGGCTAGGGGCGAACAAAACCAAGGCGGTCATACACCTTGGCAAGAGTTTGCTCGGCAATCTCATTTGCCTTCTGAGCACCAACCGCGAGCAGTGCATCAAGCTGCGCCTTGTCGTTCAGCAGCTCGTTTGCGCGCTCTCTGATTGGGTTGAGGTGTTCGACCACAACATCAGCCAGTTCACCCTTCAAGGCGCCGTAACCTTGGCCCGCAAATCTAGCCTCGAGGCTGGCAATCGAATCACCGGTGATGGCACTGAAGATGCCCAACAGGTTGGAAACCCCAGGCTTTTGCTCGCGGTCAAAACGAATCTCACCGTCGGTGTCGGTGACCGCGCTCTTGATTTTCTTTGCAACGGTCGTTGGCTCATCCATCAGGTTGATTAGGCCCTTGGGATCCTGGGCAGACTTGGACATCTTGGCTGCTGGCAACTGAAGATCGTAGATTTTCGCAGTCTCTTTCAAGATGTGAGCTTCTGGAACAACGAAAGTCTCACCAAAGCGAGAGTTGAAGCGCATCGCTAGATCTCTAGTTAGCTCCAGGTGCTGACGCTGGTCCTCACCAACCGGCACTGCCTTGGGTTGGTATAGCAAAATGTCAGCGGCTTGCAAGATTGGGTAGGTAAAGAGGCCAACCGATGAGTTCTCAACCCCACCCTTTTGGGTCTTGTCCTTGAACTGGGTCATTCGGCTGGCTTCACCAAAACCGGTGATGCAGTTCAGCACCCAAGCCAGCTGGGCATGAGCTGGAACGTGAGACTGGACGAATAGCGCTGACTTCTGAGGATCGATACCGGCCGCGATGTACTGAGCGGCAGTTCTGCGTGTGTTCTCGCGAAGCTCTTTAGGGTCTTGCGGAACCGTAATGGCGTGAAGGTCGACAATCACGTAGTAGGCGTTGTAGTCGCTCTGCATCGCTACCCAGTTAGTCAGCGCACCCAGGTAGTTGCCAAGGTGGAGGCTGGCAGCCGATGGCTGCATGCCCGATAGCAGATTGGGTTTCATCGAATTCCTAGAGGTCGTAGTCAACTAAAACCGGGGTGTGATCTGTCCACCTGGCGTCATAGCTCGGTGCTCGATCAACTCGATAATTCTGCCCTAGAGCAGCCAGCTTCGGGGTAGCTAGCTGGTAATCGATTCTCCAACCGGCATCGGTGTCGAAAGCCTGTCCGCGGTATGACCACCAGGTGTAGGGGCCCGGAACACCTGGATGCGCAGCTCTGCCCATGTCAACCCAACCTTGGGTCGCAAAGTTATCGAAGTAGGCACGCTCTTCGGGCAGGAAGCCTGCATTCTTGAGGTTGCCCTTCCAGTTTTTGATGTCCAACTCAGTGTGACCAACATTGAGATCACCGACAATCACTGTCAAAGGATTTGAGGTCAAAAGCTCCTGCATGCGCTTTTCCATCGCGTCCAAAAACTTGTATTTCTCAACCTGCTTTGGGGTGTCGGCTTCACCGGAGTGCACGTAGCAGCTAACAACAGTGAGCTTCCCCTTGGTGGTTTCGAAGTCGGCCTCTAGCCAGCGACCAGCGGAATCAAACTCTTCTGGTCCAAGCTCGGTTCTAACATCCAAGGCTGGCAGTTTGGAAACAATCGCAACCCCGGCTCGACCCTTGGCACTGGCTTCATGGTCATAAATGTGCCAGTTGATACCCAGGTCCTCGGTCATCGCCTTCTCAAGTTCGTTCTTTGGAGCCCTGACCTCTTGAAGGCACATCATGTCGACGTTGGAAGAACGGAACCAGTCCGCCATTCCCTTTTTGGCGGCAGCACGAATACCGTTGACGTTGACTGTGGCGATGGTGAGCATTAGATAAGCCTAGGAGCTAAAGAATCGCGTAGAGATCAGAGCCGCGCAGCTCGATAGTGATTCTTCCGAGGGCGGTTCTGGCCGGACCAGAGATAACGGCACCAGTCTCTTGATCAAACCTTGCACCGTGGCAACCACAGGCAATCTCTCCGTCCCGCACGCCGGTCACGATGCAACCGGAGTGCGTGCAGGTGGCGCTGAAGCCGCGATAGTCGCCAGCCTTTGGCTGGGTCACCAAAATAGTCAGCATTTCATCGACCATGTACTTGTTGCCTGAGCCAACCGTAATTTCCGATGCCGGACCGAGCAGTATCTCCCCAGCTAGTTCCTCTGGAGCCTGGTCAACAGAAGCACTCGGCGGGGTGGTCTTGGCAAGTTCGGGCTCCGCTGAACAAGCAGCCAGCGTGACGGCCGCTACAGAGGCAGCTCCAATTCCAAGCGCTTCTCTTCTTGCAATTTTCATTTCAAGAAGAACCTAAAAAGCGCTTATGGTCTTCCTCGCAAAATCGCCTGCTTGACCTCGGCAATTGCCTTCGTCACCTCAATGCCTCTTGGACATGCTTCGGTGCAGTTGAAGGTGGTGCGGCAGCGCCAGACACCCTCTTTGTCGTTGAGGATGTCAAGGCGAACCTGAGCAGCCTCATCGCGGGAGTCAAAGATGAAGCGGTGAGCGTTCACAATTGCAGCAGGACCAAAGTACTGACCGTCAGTCCAGAACACTGGGCACGAGGTGGTGCAGGCGGCACAGAGAATGCACTTGGTGGTGTCGTCATAGCGTGCGCGGTCCTCAGGCGACTGCAGGCGCTCCTTCTGTGGCTTGTCCGATGCAATCAAGAATGGGTTTACATCTTTATATGCCTGGTAGAAGGGGTTCATATCGACAATCAGATCCTTCTCAACCGGAAGGCCCTTGATCGGCTCGATGTAGATCGGCTGTGTGATGTCTAGGTCTTTGATCAGAGTCTTGCAGGCAAGGCGGTTGCGACCATTGATACGCATCGCATCTGAACCACAGACTCCGTGAGCGCAGGAGCGACGGAAGGTTAGTGAACCATCGATCTCCCACTTCACCTTGTGGAGGGCGTCAAGCACGCGGTCGGTGCCATACATCTCTACGTCGTAGTCAACCCACTTTGGCTCTTGGTCGGTCTCTGGGTCAAAGCGACGAATGAAGAGAGTTACCTTGAAAGAGGTGACTTCTGCGATTGCTTGCTCTGCCATTAGTACTTACGCTCCATCGGCTGGTAGTTGGTGATAACAACGGGCTTCCAGTCAACCTTGATGTTGGTCTTGGTTTGCTTGTCGGCCCTCTCAGTCTTGTAGGCCATGGAGTGAACCATGAACTTCTTGTCATCGCGATCTGGGTAGTCCTCACGAAGGTGAGCACCACGGCTCTCGCGGCGCTCGCGACAGGTGATTACGGTTACCTCGGCTAGGTCGAGCAGGAAGCCAAGTTCAACTGCCTCGAGGAGGTCGGTGTTGAATCGCTTGCCCTGGTCCTGGATCGAGATCTTCTCGTAGCGAGCGCGCAGCTCCTGAATCTTGTCGAAGGCCTCGTTGAGGGTTTCTTCGGTGCGGAACACCTGGGCATTCTTGTCCATGGTCTCCTGCAGTTCCTTGCGAAGCTGGGCGACCTTCTCGTTGCCCTTGGATTTGCGCACCTTCTCAAGCATGTCGATAACACCCTGAGCGGCATCCTTAGGAACCGGAACCTGCTTGGCGGTCTTGGCGTACTCAACGGCATAACGACCGGCACGCTTACCAAATACGTTGATGTCCAGTAGCGAGTTGGTGCCGAGGCGGTTTGCGCCGTGAACTGATACACAGGCACATTCACCAGCGGCATACAGGCCCGGGACAACGGTCTTGTTGTCAGAGAGCACTTCTGCCTTGATGTTGGTTGGAATTCCACCCATGGCGTAGTGCGCGGTTGGGAACACCGGCACAGGCTCGGTGTATGGCTCAACACCAAGGTAGGTTCTTGCGAACTCAGTGATGTCAGGAAGCTTGGCATCGATAACCGCAGGCTCGAGGTGGGTCAGGTCAAGAAGAACGTAGTCCTGGTTTGGACCGGCACCTCTACCCTCACGAACCTCGTTGGCCATGGCACGCGCGACCATGTCACGCGGCGCTAGGTCCTTGATTGTTGGCGCGTAGCGCTCCATGAAGCGCTCACCGGATGCATTTCTCAGGATTCCACCTTCACCACGGGCAGCCTCAGAGAGCAGGATGCCCAGTCCGGCAAGGCCGGTCGGGTGGAACTGATAAAACTCCATGTCCTCAAGTGGCAGACCCTTGCGGAAGATGATGCCGACGCCGTCACCGGTCAGGGTGTGAGCGTTTGAGGTGGTCTTGTAAATCTTTCCAAAGCCACCGGTTGCAAAAACAATGGATTTACCAGCGAACACGTGAATGTCTCCGGTTGCCAATTCGTAGGCGACCACTGCGGCTGGCTTGTCACCATTCATGACCAGGTCAAGAACGTAGAACTCGTTGTAGAACTCGATGCCTAACTTGACGCAGTTTTGATACAGGGTCTGCAGAATCATGTGGCCGGTGCGGTCGGCTGCGTAGCAGCTTCTACGAACCGGAGCTTTGCCGTGATCGCGAGTGTGGCCACCGAAGCGACGCTGGTCGATCTTGCCATCCGGAGTTCTGTTGAAAGGTAGACCCATGTTCTCAAGGTCGATAACTGCCTCGACCGACTCCTTGGCCAAGATCTCGGCAGCATCCTGGTCCACCAGGTAGTCGCCACCCTTGACGGTGTCGAAGGTGTGCCACTCCCAGCTGTCCTCCTCAACGTTTGCAAGTGCTGCGGCCATGCCACCCTGCGCAGCACCGGTGTGGCTGCGGGTTGGGAAGAGCTTGGACACAACTGCAACATTGGCGTGCGGGCCAGCCTCGATAGCGGCGCGCATGCCCGCACCACCGGCTCCAACAATTACAACGTCATGCTCGTGATGGATCACGTTTTGGTTTGACAATTTGTTCCTAACTAGTTGCTAGCTGGGCAGAAAGACGGAAGCAGTTCAGCGGCAGCGCCGGCTGGGCAAGGGTCAAAGGTAAAGATCACCAGGGTGCCCAGAATGATGAGCAAACCACACACCGCCCAAAGGGTTGTGTTCAGGGCCTGACGGACCTTCACCTTTTCGGTGTAGTCGTTCACGATTGTGCGCATGCCGTTGGTGCCGTGAATCATTGCGAGCCACAGCATTGCAAGATCCCAGTACTGCCAGAACGGGTCGGCCCACTTGCCCGCTACGAATGCGAAGTCGATGGCCTTGATGCCATCGCCCACGACGAGGTTTACCACCAGGTGGGTAAAGATCAAAACAACCAGCAGCGGTCCGGAGACGCGCATGAACAGCCAGCCGTACTTCTCCCAGTTGGCACCCTTACGAGTGCGAGGAGTGTTAGGGGTCTCGATTACAACGCTCATTAGTGCGCTCCAAAGACTCGTGCTAGGTGAACCGGAGCGAATGCCGCTACCGAAACCACGGTGATGATCATCACTGCCCAGAACATCACGTTCTGGTACTTGGTTCCCTTGGACCAAAAGTCGACAGCGATGATGCGCAGACCATTTAGACCATGGAACATGATTGCTGCCACTAGGCCCAGCTCGGCAGTACCGACAATCGGGGTCTTGTATGACTCGATAACCACGTTATAAGCCTCTGGGGAGACGCGAACCAAAGCAGTGTCAAGCACGTGAATAAGAAGGAAGAAGAAGATTGCAACACCGGTGATGCGGTGAAGCACCCAGGACCACATACCGACTTTGCCTCGGTAGAGGGTCCCCGCTGGCCGAACTGCCACGCTAGCCTCCATGGATAGTAAGGGATTACTAAGAAGTCTAACCGCTTCAGGGTGGCTATCTTCCCCTGAACCACCGATTGCTTTAGGGTGATTCGGTGAGCAATCAATCTCCTAGTGCGCGTTTTTATGCCGTGATTCCAGCCGGTGGTGTGGGATCCAGGCTCTGGCCGCTCTCGCGAGCCAGCGCACCTAAGTTCCTCCACGATCTGACCGGCAGTGGGCAGACTTTGCTGCAGGACGCCTGGGATCGACTCACCCCCATTTCCAACTCTCGAATCATGGTTGTGACCGGAGATGTTCACGCCCATGCGGTTGCAGACCAGTTGCCGGCGCTTGAGCAAAAAGACCTAATTCTCGAACCGAGCCCTAAAGACTCCACCGCCGCCATTGCCCTGGCTGCCGCTGTGCTGATGAAGCGTGAGCCAGATGTGATTATTGGCTCCTTTGCCGCAGACCACGTGATCACTGATACTCCAAAGTTTCATGCCGCGGTGGCTGAGGCTATCGAGGTTGCATCAACCGGAAAGATCGTGACGATTGGCCTGCAGCCAACCGAAGCCTCAGTAGCATTTGGTTACATCCACAAGGGAGACCGATTAGATTCCGAGTCCGCTTTCTCGGTTAGCGAGTTTGTCGAGAAGCCGAACATCAAGCTGGCCCGCAAGTATGTCGAGTCGGGGGAGTACCTGTGGAATGCGGGCATGTTTATCGCTCCGGCGAAACTACTTCTAGAAGTTCTATCTCAAACTCAGCCATCCCTTTACGAAGGCGTGATGACATTGGCGGAAAGCTGGGATCAGCCAAACCGCCAGGTAGTGCTCAGTCAGGTTTGGCCAAAGCTCACCCAGATTGCCATTGACTACGCGATTGCCGAGCCGGCCGCAGCCCAGGGGTTGGTGGCCGTGGTTCCCGGTGTCTTCGAGTGGCACGATGTTGGAGACTTCGCTGCAATAGCCGAACTTCAGTCCCAGGGAAGAAAAGGCAACCTTGCTGTCCTGGGTCATGGCAAAGTTTTGGCCGACTCCTCATCCGGCATCTTGGTTAGTGACACCAATCGCCTTGTTGCCCTTATCGGACTAGAAGACGTGATTGTGGTTGACACCCCAGATGCGCTTCTGGTGACGACCAAGGAGCATGCTCAGAAAGTCAAGTCACTGGTGGATGTGCTTAGGCAATCGGGGCACTCAGAGCTTTTGTAACGAAATCACTAAGGTTGGGTTTCGCCTTGCCGAAGCGCTCAAAACTGTCCCTCTGAACGGCTAGGCTTAGTGCAAATCGGCGCATCCGCGCCATCCATATTTCAGGAGGAAACCTTGAAGCTAAAGAATGCATCTGCCGCATTCGCCCTGCTGGGCGCATCGGCACTAGTGCTTGCTGGTTGCGCTGCCGCACCAGAGGCCGAGCCGACCGCCAGCGAGACTGAGACCAGTGCTGCTCCAACCTTGGACTACCTAGCTTGTGCAGTATCCGACGAGGGTAGCTGGAACGACAAGTCCTTCAACGAGTCCGTTTACGACGGTCTAGTGAAGGCTCAGACTGAGCTTGGCGTTCAGATCGCTGACGCTGAGTCCAACACCCCAGAGGACTTCGCACCAAACCTACAGGCCATGGTTGACCAGCGCTGTGACGTTACCTTCGCAGTTGGTTTCGCACTTGTTGCTGACGTAAACGCAGCTGCAGCAGCGAACCCAGAGGTTCAGTTCGTAACCATCGACGGTTGGAG
>JACCDH010454087.1_pt1 | contig 30757 bp, 64 predicted proteins | sample 7442481 | NCBI WGS metagenome assembly JACCDH01 (sample SAMN15323433, study PRJNA562643) | freshwater metagenome | isolation source: river surface water | place: USA:Blue River Watershed | collected 2017-08-15
ATATATTCTCGTTATATAATTTACATTATGTTAAGTAGATGTGATAAAACAAAGAACGTGGACGCAATGAAAGTGCGTCCACGAATGCACAGCTTGTGCGGAGGCGATAAATAATATTTTAATTTTTTTTAAAAATATTTTGGAAAAGACTTGTAATTGTAAAATATTCTTCGTACCTTTAATACGTGGTTGAGAGACAGAACTTCCCCTCCAGCCTCCTTCATTATGGAAAATTCTCAAATCGCTTCTCTTTCTCTTCCTAACTATGTTGATTTTGTTGAGGCTATGGCTTTGTTAAATGGTAAGACCGCTGAAGAGGTCAACTATGACTATTGTTTTTGGCATGGTGTTGTGAGTAAGAAACGCTATGAGGAGGCGAAAGAGTTTATGAAAGAACTCGCAGAGTTAAACTCCTCTGACTATAACTACTACACAGCGTAGAGTATATGGTGTTTGAAGCATTAAGGTGATGCACTGGTTTGTGGAGCCAGAGAAGACGGTTCGATACCGTCCTTACACCCACCGATATTTGGTTTGTTTTAGTTAATGTTTTGTTTTTCCCTTTAATAACCCCTCCCGCTATGCTGGTGGGGTTTTTTGTATATTACCCCTATACCCCTAAATTTTTTTGGGATAATATAAAAATAATTGAGCAAAGACTTGACATTCTCATGTATTCTGCGTACCTTTAATAAACAATGAGAGAGTTAAACTTAAACCCCCCTTATATGAGCACTATGTTTGAAGCCCCTATTCCTATGGTTAAACGCCGTTCTTTCTTTGAAGATTTAAAGCAGTTCAATGCGTACTGTAATGACTTCTACAATGAGTATTATGGTATCTACCCTATCGCATCTTCAATCGAGATTGAAGCAGCCATTGGCGAGTATCTGACTGAACCACATGAGTATGATATACAATTCGACTCCATAGATAGAGAGAAGATTAGAGAGATATTAGAACCAGGTTATAGCTGGGCTGGTGTGAGTGGTGGTATCACACTTGGACCCGCTATTGAGTTTACTGTCTGTGAGGAATAGCATCTGCGGACAGCAATGGTAAAATTATTTTAGCAAACAAAAAAAACAGCATACTATGAGTACACTATCGCAATACCAACATGATGTGAACTTCTTCCAGCGTAGACTACAAGCTCTACAAACCGATATAGAAGACATCACTGTGATGTACCTACAAGCGGTATCCACAAAGAACATCGGATTGGCTGAGCAATGCGAGATAACACTACGCTCTGCTAGACAACATCAGTATGAGGTCACTCAAGCTCTCAAGCAATACCAACGACCCATTCGTCAATCCGTATAACGATTAGATAACTATCTAACTAGATGAGCGTAGGCTCGTGTGGTGGGCGAGTGTGCGGAGGCGTTGGGGTGCTTCACCGTTATGGAGATTCTCCATTTCCCGTAACACGCTCGAAAGGCACCAGCCGGGCCCGAGTCGGGTACGCTTTCATACGGGTGCCATGTTTTCGGGCCTGACTCGTTTTAATATACTATTATACCCCAAAGGGTATATTATGTACCCTATGCGTAGGGTTTATACCCCATAAGGTATAATTTAGCTATTTTTATTTTAGCTATATGTTATTGGATATAATTTTAAGGATATTAGGGGGATTATACGCTATTACATATAAATTGAGGTTTTCACCTATGAGGTTTTTAAGAGTTCAAAAGAGGGTATAAAAATAACCAGGAAAATAAAAAAATAATCCACAAAAGACTTGACATTGTGGTTTATTATCCCTACCTTTATAGAACATCAGTTAGACATAAACATTAAGAATATGAATCGTTACTCACAAGACACTTATCGGATTAACAAAGAGATTGAAAACGGAGTTATCCACATCCCCTATAATCATAGAGATTTAGAGTATGAGTATGTTGGTTTGGAGGAGGTTGAATCCTTCCCTTCCCAATCATCAGAATTTAGAGGTTTAGAGATTGAGGATATGGGTATTGAATTGAGTTCAGCTATGGGGTGGGTTCTTACTCCTCGTGAGAGATGTGTGATTGAGCTATCCTTTGGATTACCTAATGGTGAGGAGATGAACTACGATGAGATAGGTAGGGAGTTGTTATTAACTCGTGAGAGGGTTAGGCAGATTAAGGTTCGAGCAATGGAGAAACTTAAAGATTATTTTATTACTAACTTATAAGAGATATGACTACAAAAGAGTATTTGAAAAGGTGTGATGAGATTAACGCTACTATTGCCCACCTACGAAGACAACCTAATCCTAATAAGGGTTTATATTGGCTATCGGAAAGAGGAACAATACATGCTCCCAAAACCCATTGGGATAAGATGATAGATGAGTTGGTTGAACAAAAGAGGGTTTTGAAGGAACGGCGAGATTACTCTTTACGACATGGGTATGGGTTTGCTGATTAAAAATAAATTCCACAAAAGACTTGACATTTTGCTACCTTTTGCGTACCTTTACTATGTACTTCGGTGTTGAGGTATGTTAAACATAAATCCCCTACTATTATGACTTTTTCAAAAATGTGTTCCTCCTACGATTCCTACTTTGATTACCTATTAGGTGATATTAACCAATCATCGGGTTTCAAGCCTATTGAATCCAAGTCCGATATTATTGATTTGATTATCAAAAATGACTTGATGTACCACAACGATTACATCTCCAAAGCCATCTACAAGCGGTTGGAAAAGCATTTGATAAAATGTTTGAAAATAATTGGGTAAAGACTTGACATTTTGCTCTTAATTACTTACCTTTACTAAACATTAAGTGTTAAACATAATCCCCTTTTATATGAATTATTCGGATAGTAAAATTGTTGATTTAGTTAAAGTTGTTGGTGAGGAGGTATCGGAAAACTTCTCTCCTACCCATCGTGCTAAATTGATTAGTATTGATGAGTATAGTGGTATGTGTACTATGGAAGTTGTTAAATCCCCTTATGTATCTATGGTACAAGGTTCTTCTCTTAATGAGGATAAGGTAGGTACTCTTTATCAAGCTCCTATTTCCCGCATTTGGAACGCATTTTTCTTTTAATCCTTAAACCCCTTATATTATGAATCCTATTACTATTACTTCTATCCACAATGCTGCTTTAAGTAACGATGCCGTTGGTTTCGATGCTTGGTGCGATAAGAACAAAATTGATGTTACTTGGTTGGATGTTACCCTAACTGACTTTAACGACGGGTATTACAATGTAGAGTTACCCGCCTATAATTTGGAGGTGTGTTATTGTGATGGTTTGTTAGAACACTTCTTTGAAATTGAACTTGATGAAAACTAAAAGATATGAAGATTTACATAACACACGAAATTAGTGATTACGGATTAAGTGATATGACTAACACCAAAGCTTTCACTACGAGAGAAGCCGCTGAAGAGTATAGTGATAAAGCGTATGAGGATAATGGCTTTCATTTGGATATAATGGAAATTGATATTGAAAACTAATATGGAAACTAAACAAACAGCAGTAGAGTGGTTATTAGACCAAGTAAAATTTATAGATAAGGAAGTTTATGCTGAATTATACAACCAATCGCTTGAACACGCCAAACAAATGGATAAAGAACAAAAGCAAGAGTTCTACAACGAAGGTAAAGATTTCTCCTCATACACATACGATGAACAATATGGTGGTGTAGAATACTGGGATAGAGAACCATTGGGATTTGAAGACTATTACAACCAAACTTATAATAAGTAAGATATGAACGCACCACAAAATTTTGCTGAAAAGATTAAAGGACATAGCTTTGAATCATCGGATGGGAAACCATTCCGATTGGGAGATAGTATGGGTGACCCCAACCATATGTGGATATACCCCCAACTTCCATGCCGTAATGTAATATTAGTAGAGTTCGATTGGAAACGGGAGACCTACACACTTAACATAGCAAGGAGTGGTGATGGGATAAACTTCCACACCAAATTCCCAGCTGAAAAGTTTGGACCAACTCACTTTTTAGATTTCAAACGATTCAATATGTGGATTAGTATTCAGACTCGTTTATGGAACAATTACTTTGAATTTTAATAAGATATGCTAACAATAAAACACTATTATAAGTTATGTAGTAAATCCGTAGGAAAGGGTTGGGAGGTTTCTTTTTGCGATGAAACCGATAAACACTATGAGATTAAATTGGTTGAATCATCATCACACATATCCACAACGGTTTACCTACAACGAACCCCTGCAAAGGTAAGGAATGGTGAGAACATTTATTTGTTCAAAAGAGCGGATGGTAGACTAACTCACATTGGTGTAACCGCAAGTTGGATTAAGGATATGGACAACCTACTAAAATCATTGGATAATTTTACATTATAACCCATGCTAACAATTCAAAACCCAAGGAGAGGTGCCCACGACGAGACCGGAATCCAAATAGGTTCATTCAAATTGGTAGATGCTGGTTTGTGCAATAAGGATGGTGGTGTAGGTAATGGTTCTTCTCGTGATTGTGATAGTTATTCATTCTATTGGAATTATAATGATGAACCTCGCCGATTCAAATGTTTTTTAGAAAGAAATCCATTGTTCAATAAACCAACCATATATAACTTTGAGATTTACGACGTGAAAAAGGAAACATCTGGATATACAAATCAGAATGGAGGGTTGATTTACGCAACTTGTGTAGGTGTTGTAAACATAAAAGATAGAATTGGGTTCTATACTTGGATGACAAATCAAATAGCAAACCATATGTAATATGCTGACAATACGAAACATTTCCAAATTTAAGACTATGTTGTGTAATGAGAAATATGCACACAAAGTTGAGATTAGTGAAAACCAAAGATGCTATGTGTTTTATTTTAGAGTAAGTGATTTTACCCCAAAGGTACAACGGATATACAAACAACATAATTTTGATGATGTTGAGGTTTGTTTGGTTAGAAACCCCGTTACGGAAGGTGAGTATAAGATATATAAGATATTTGTAAAGGGATATGCGACGAGAGCAAAGAAGTTGGTTGATATGTATGATTTAGAAAAACCATATCTACTCTCATATATCATAGCAGGGTTATTAGAAAAACTACAAAAGGTATGCTAACAATAAAGAACTACAATAAATTAGTAAACCAAAAGGTAGGTACGGAATGGGCGGTATCTTTGGTTTACGAAAGGGTATCTACATATTCCATAACCATATTAAGTGCAAGGTTTCCATATCAACGGATAATAGAGTTGAGTAGGATAGGTGATTTACAATCCAATGGTAACTACGAATATTTCTTTATCAATGGGCAGGGAAGAAAGACTCATACCTCTTTACGATTAGAGCAGATTGGAGATATGAATAATATATTAGAAAAACTAAATTGGTTCACTACATAACATATGCTAACAATACATAATTACGATAAAATAAAACATGCTAATATAAGTTTCAATGGGCAGAGGTGGAAGGTATTAGATGTTACGGAAAGGGAGCATTGGTATGAGTTCGCAATTGCACCCCAAATAGAAGGTGTGTTTGTAGTAAATCAATCGCAGTTTGTAAAGGTGTTTAGACAAGTAGAAGGTAATGGGTTTGAGTATTTAACGATGTTGAATGATAACGCAAGTAGAGGATTAAATGTAATCCACAAACAATATCTAAAAGGCCCAACTGATTTATTAAATTGGATTGGTTCAAAGTATTTAATGAATATAAATGTATGCTAAAAATCCAAAATACAGATAAGTTAGTTGGAGAGCAATTTGTAGTTCCAAACCCAACTACTATATGGACAGTTATAGGAGTTCATACTTATGGACCTGAAGGTCATTATCAAATCCATTTAAGAACATCCGATTCTGCAAACGATAGGGTATTCATCCTATCCAAACAGGACGGAGGTTCTACATTAAACGGTAACCTAGCTCCGTATAAGATTACGGATACATTTGAACCATTCAATTCAGTTTGGGTAACCGAAGCAAATATAGGAACTGTAACATCTATGTTAAGAACATTAAGAAGAATTATATCGCATGCTAACAATTAAAAATATACATAAGATTTGGGGAAGGCAGTTGCAATCAGCAAAGTGGGCAGGTTCATATGGTTGGGCAGTTATGAGTGTTAAAATGGTTGGAGATACTTACATATTTGAATTAGTAAGTAATGGTAAAACTAAATTAAATGAGATACAATTACGGAGAGAACCAAGCAAATACAACGCCGATAAAAGAGAATTTTTATATGAGATGTGGACTTGGAATTTGAACAATGGTGGGAAGCCGGAACAAGCCTTTTATTCCAAACGGGAGTTGAGGACGGTGGAGCATATGGTGTTGAGGTTGGGATTGATGTTAGAAAAAGTAATTACAGAATAGCTAGGATATATGGATTTTTTTGTGTAACTTATCAAAATAAATTTTCGACCGGATGAGTATTCATAAATGTATAAGATGTGATAACCCAATTGATTACGATGTAACTGATTGGTGCGATGTATGTGATATGAGCATATTTGATGATAGAATGGTAAAACCTAAAAAGATGCTTATAATCCAAAACATTAGTTTATTAAACGGAGCTGTATGTGATGGTTGGGTGATTGATTCGGTACTTGAAGATGTGTATAGATACGATACGGACTTGAATACCATAGAACCAAAATGCTATTCAATTTCATTTGTATCACCATTGGGTACAAATAGAGGTAATATGCTATTGGAAAGACAGCAAGATGAGTTTCTAAAAGGAAAATATAGATTTGAGCTTTGGTTAAATAAAAAGAAGTTTATTATTGGTAGTTTAACTAAAAAAGAATTAGAAGATAGAGATAGTGTAATCCAATCAATAGTAAATGCGTTGGATTTTGAATTATTAAATAAATAAATAATGCTAACAATACAAAACTTTGAAGATAGGTTGAAGGATTATAGAATCTTAAATACATTTGATGGATGGACATTACTGATGTACCAACACAACGAAAAGTATTACGAATTTAAGATGGGTAGCAAGTATGATACTTATAATAAATTTGTAACAATTAGGTTACATAGAGAAGTAGAAATGGAAGTAAGTAATGATAGAGAAAAAGTCTATAAGATAGAGTTTATTGATTTTGAAAATGGGCTTTCTGTATATGAACACTTTTGTACTTTGAATTGGTTACAAAAACCACCAAACAATCTTATGATGCGATTCGGTGAGATTATCAATCAGTATGTAGTAAACCACCCCCGCTTTGGAATTGGACCAATACCATTCTAAAATACTAATTAAAAAATTAGGAATTGTGGATTTTTTTACTTACCTTTGTTATTCACTAAAAGAGATATATTATGACGAAACCAAATGAGTTCCAGTACGATGAGGCTCCAGCGAAGGAGTTTATTAAAGCAAATCAATTGTTTTTGCATGAGTTACAATTTATTGCAAAGGCAAAGGGTATTCCAAACTATTTGGAAATGACGAGAGAGGAATTGGGTGAGGCAATTATTAAACATAAAAAAGAAGTTAAAAAAGATTTATAATGAAGGAATTGATATTATTACGAGGTTTGCCAGGTAGTGGAAAATCAACATTCGCAGAATTGATTGGTGGTTTCCGTTGCGAAGCAGATATGTACTTTATGGTAGATGGTGAGTATAAGTTTGATTTAAATAAAATCAAAGAAGCACATCGTTGGTGTAAAGAACAATGCGAATCTTTTATGGTTAGAGAGAAGTCAAAGGTAATAGTATCCAACACATTTACTCAAGAGTGGGAGATGGAAGATTACTATGATTTGGCAAAAAGGTATGGTTATAAAGTAACATCGGTAATCGTAGAGAACCGACACGAAGGTAAGAGTATCCACAATGTACCCGATGCATCTTTGGGTAATATGCGAAATCGTTTTGAAGTAAAATTATAAATTATGAAACGGATTTACAAATACGAACTTAAAGATGGTAGAGGTATTGAAATGCCAATTGGGGCAAAGATATTATCAATACAAAACCAAAACAATCGTCCTTATATATGGGCATTGGTAGATACTGATGCAGAATGTGATTTTAGATATTTTACAATAGTTGGAACTGGACACGACTTTCCAGAAGCAAATGATTTTACCTATATCAACACAATTCAAGATGGTCCGTTTGTTTGGCATATTTTTGAGTTAATTAAAAAATAAGTTATGACACCAGCAAAAAAAGAAGCAGATGAGTTAGTTGCAAACTATATGTTAATAGATACGCACGATGAAGACCCATTTGTAATTAGAAAACAAAGAGCTAAAAATTGTGCTTTAATTACCATAAGAAAGATAATTGAGTTATGTGAATTTGATTGCATACATGATTCTACCAACCAACGAAACATTGGTAAATTAAACCATTGGGATGAAGTTGAAAAAGAAATAAAAACTTTATGAAATACAATTTAGAACTTTTACATAAACATTATATTGATACGGGTAAGGTGGTTAAACAAAATCATCCTACACTTCCTTTATCTATATACAACTATTCCCGCACCACACAATACGATGGTAACTGGGATAGATATACATTGGCTTGTAGAGGTTTAGTATTGGATAACGAAGGTAATGTTATTGCCAAACCTTTCCCAAAGTTCTTTAACTACGAAGAGATTAAAGATGATAAGTACGCACATTGTGAAGGATGTAGAAAATCAGTTATGATTAACTGTGCTCACCCTGAAGAATGTGGTGGGTGGGAAATGCGTAGTGTGATTCCAAATGAGCCGTTTGAAGTATTTGAAAAGGTGGATGGTTCATTGGGTATTATATTCCATTACGAAGATGAGTGGCACATTGCAACTCGAGGTTCATTTACATCCGAACAAGCTATCAAAGGTAAGGAGATGTTGGATAAGTTAAGCAAAACTGCTTTAATACCCGGCTACACTTATTTAGTTGAAATCATCTATCCTGAAAATAGAATTGTTGTAGATTATGGTGATGAGGAAAAATTGGTTGTGTTAGGTGCTTACAATAACGAAACCGGCAAAGAGGTTGATGTTGATGAGATGGTGAATGAAGGGTGGGATATTGTTAATAGATATGATGGTGTAAATGATTATACCAAATTGAAAAAAATTATTTCAAATGATTCCGAAGGATATGTAATCCGTTTTTCAGGTGGTATGCGAATGAAGATTAAAGGTGATGAGTATGTGAGGTTGCATAGAATCCTTACCAATTTTTCTAACAAAGATATTTGGGAACTATTGAAGAATGATGAACCATTAGAACCATTTTTGGAGAGAGTACCCGATGAGTTTGATAAATGGGTGAAAGCAGTGGTTATGAACTTACGATATAGTTTCTACTCAATAGATGAAAGAGCAGGTAAGCTGCACGATGGATTCCGTTATGGTAAGTATAATGATAAAGAAGTAGAACCAACCAAAAAGGAGTTTGCCGAATATACTAAACAATTCCCAAAAGAATTATCTGCGGTTATGTTTAAGATGTGGGATAAGAAACCATACGACCATTTAATTTGGAGTATGATTAAACCCAAATATCAAAAACCTTTCAAAAATGAAGATAACTGATATTTATAGGTGTTATGATAATTGATGATACAAAGTTACAAGCCGTTAGAAATTGGATTGATACAAATTATGATTTGTTTTACCCAAACCAATTTGGTAAAAACCGATATATGTATCAAATCAGAGATTATGAAACCTATAAATATCCAGAAGAATTTTTGGATATAAAGTATGAGTTGATGGACTTATTCAATGTTCCATTATATGCCAATCAAGATACAAGTATTTGCGATGCTATTGGGATACAAACCAATGGGGCAAGTACACATTGGCATTTAGATAAGAATGATGGTGATAATGTACATTTTAGATTGAATGTTTTAGCATCCAAACCAATTGAAGGTGGGATGCCGATGATTAAAGATGTATCATTTGAAGTGAAGGAGGGAGAACCTTGGATTTGTTATTCGGGTATTGAATGGCATGGTGGTACGGAAGTTAAAGGTGATAAACCAAGAATACTTTTAACCTATGGATTTACTTTACCAAAGGATGACCCGTATTTTGATAATGTATGGAATGATTATAGAAGAGAAACTTTTTTAGTAGAATAATTATGGTATCAAGAAGTAATGACATTATAGTATTAGCACCACCTAAAACTGCATCTAACTCATTGTATAAATGTTTAGAAGATAGTGGTGTAGAGTTTGATAGACTACCATTTAACAAAGGAAATGTAAAGCAACACCAAACACTTTCCGAATTGTGTAATACATTTGATGTGTTAGATGTCAATATTGTTGATTTTAAAATTATACAAATTGTAAGAAATCCATTGGATAGATTGGTATCCAGCTTCTTACATCACAATAGAATGGTTAGTGAACCAATTGAGTTTGATAATTTAATTGAAGATTTGGTTGAACTTAAACCACTATTACCAAATAACATAGATGAGTTCTATGACCATATGTATGAACCACATTGGGTTTTGAAAATGGAAGGTAAACCTCATTGGGGTGGTATTCGTCTTTGGTATGAGCAAAATTGGTATAACGATAAGTTTGCTAATGTAAAAACATTTAAGTTGGAAGATTTGCAAAAAGATGTAAAACCTTTGGCTGAATATCTAAATTTAGATATAAAAGAATTTCCAATTGAAAATAAACATAATACAACCGATTATCTATCATACTATACAAATGAACAAATTGAAATTGTAAAAGATTTATATAAAAGAGATTTCAAGTTATTTGATTATGAACTATAAATATGTAGGTAAGGTTGATATATCTGATATAAAATCCAAATTGGATTCTATTGAACCATCTCTTTGGAAAAAGGATGATGTTCGTCAAAAGAATTTCAAAGAGCATATCCATACTGAAACCCTAATGTTGATGTGGGATTATGATAGTTTATTTACCACATCCCCAAGTAAAAAGCACGAATTATTTTATGAGTTTAACATAGAAGGTTTGTACTCAAAATTAGAACCACTATATAAAGAAGCTTTTGGTGATGGATATTTTGTAAGATGTATATTAGTAAAACTGATTCCATATGGTGAGATTTACCCACATTCAGATGAAGGTATGGGATTACTTACCTGTCATAGAACGCACATAGCAATTCAAACAAATCCATTAGTGAATTTTAATGTAAATGGTGAAGTAAAACATTTAGAAGAAGGTGAGATTTGGGAAATAGATAATACGCAAATGCATGAGGTTGTAAACGATAGCGATTATGATAGAATACATTTTATTATAGATTGGATGACCAAATAGTATGGTAGATATAAAACGACATATAGTAAAAACAATTAGTTATAGAATAATCAGCACCACCGTTGGATTTTTAACAATGTGGTATTTAAGTGGTGATATTCGCATAGGCGCCGCATTTAGTTTAGGTGAACTACTCTTTAAACCTATACTATATTTTCTTCACGAAAGATTTTGGTACAAATACATAAAATATGGTGTTAAAAATTTGGAAAAGTAAATTATTATACCTATATTGCACTTTAATCAGTTAAACATATGAAGAAGATAAACATAGAAAATATAGATTTACTAATCGGTAAAAAACAACCAGGTAGTAATAGTGAGTTGTTTGAGTTTAGTATAGATGCAATGGCAACGGCTGATGAAAAATATTCATTTTCATTTAGTTATACGAATAATGTAAAAGGTACAAAATATTCAGGTTATTTTATATTAGAACGAAAAATCCAAAACTGGATAGATGCGAGAGGTAAGGATACTGATATTTGTAGATTGCACACTACTCTATGGGAAGGTGGAACACCATTAGCCACTATTGACAAAGATACTGTAATACCATTAGTAGTAATCAAACAATACGAATTACTTTATTTATTTATAAGAAGTTACATAAGAGAAGTTATAGGATAATGAATTGGGATGAATATTTTATCAACATTGCCGAACAGGTGAAGTTGAAATCAAAAGATAATAATACAAAAATTGGTGTTGTATTAGTTGGTGAGAACAATGAGATTGTATCTACCGGCTATAACTCATTTCCTCGTGGTATCAACGATGATGTTGTAGAAAGACAAGAAAAGCCAGAGAAATACTTTTGGTTTGAACACGCGGAACGGAATTGTATTTACAACGCAGCTCGTATAGGTGTATCTACATTAGGTACTACTATGTATATGACTTGTGGTATTAGTTGTGCGGATTGTGCAAGAGCAATTATATCAGCAGGTGTAAAGAAGATTGTACTACGAAGTGGTAAAGGTGCTATGAGCCCAAAGTGGCAAGAATCGGCAGAACGCTCAAATCAAATGTTTAAAGAAGCTGGAATTATTGTAGAATTTTTCGATTAAACATTTGGATTTGTGGATTTTTTTACTTACCTTTGATATATGAAAATTACACTAAACAAAGGACAGAAATTATGGTTTACAAGTGATACTCACTTTAACCATGCTAACATCTGCTCTGCTACCACAACTTGGAATAGGGATAACGGACCGGTTGGTTCTAATTTCAGAGAGTTCAAATCTTTGGAAGCTATGAACGATAGATTGGTAGAGGGTATCAACGAGGTAGTTGGGCAAGATGATATTTTGTTCCATTTGGGTGATTGGAGTTTTGGTGGATTTGATAGTATCCGTCAGTTTAGAGATAGATTGGTATGTAAAAACATTCATCTTATTTTAGGAAACCACGACCAGCATATAGCCAAAAACAAAGAAAACATACAAGAGTTATTTTCTTCTGTAAATAATATTTTAGATTTGGTTGTAAAGTGGAATGTTGGTACACCAATGCAAGATGAGGCAAAGTTTATACTCATGCACTTTCCAATTGCAAGTTGGGATAATTTAGCAAGAGGGTTTATACATTTACATGGCCACGTTCACTTACCACCAAATCGTAGAGTTGGACCTGGAAAGATGATGGATGTTGGTGTGGAAGGTAATAATTTATTTCCAATTGAAATGAAAGAGGTTTTATCTATTATGAAAAACCAACCAATTAAAAGTATGATGTTTAATGACCATCATGAAATAGTAGAAAATTATAGATAATGAAAAAAGTATTATTAGGATTACTCATGCTATCGGGAGTGTTAGCATTTGGACAAACACCAAAAGTATTGCGTGTTAAAACATACAAAGATGGAAAAATTATAGGTACAAAGACTTACAATATAATCCAACCAATCAATGTAACCCAAACTAAAATTGTACCAAAGACAAAAACAAAAGTTGTTGTTAAAAAGGAAATTGTAAAAGTACCGGAATATAAAATTGTAAATGTACAAACACCAGTAACTGCATTAGATACGGTGGCAATCTTACAACAATACTATCCAACAAATGTACACAAAGAAACAATTACATTAGAAGATGGTGTGGGTAATATTCAAATTACTGATACGATTTCACATAATCGTTTGGTAAGTAGAAAGTGGTTAGCTGATATTAAGCCACAAATAAAGGAAAAGATTGTAGAAATTTATCGCCCTAAAACAGTACAATGGTATATGGGACCGCATATTACTACAAACTTTACACAACCATTACAATCGTTTGGATTATCAATTGTTCGTAAATCCTTAAACGATAATTTAATTCAGTTCCAAGTTGGAGGTAATGTACACGAAGGTACAATGCGACCAAACGCATATTTTGGAATTGGTGGATTATTAAAATTAAACTAATAAAATAATGTTAAAACTAAAATTAGTAGTATTGCTATTAGTGGGAGTATTGGTAGCAAGTTGTAATTCGTATCGTATTGAAATCCACAAAACCGAAACTACGGAATATTATGTGGCAGCTAGGAAAGGTATTCCACCAGGTTACCCATTCCCAATTTGGATGGAACATTATCAGGCGTTTAATAAGCAAGAAGATGCGGTAAACCAAATCAATCAATGGAAAAAGGAAGAGGAGCTTTTAAAAGAAAACCGAAATCGTAAAATCATTTACATAAAATAATTAAAAAATATTTTGGGAAAGACTTGACTTTCCCATTTATTTTGCCTATCTTTATAAGGTAATAAGAGTTCAACATAAAACAAATAAATCTATGAGTAATCAAACTTCAATTGAAAAACGAATCGCTGCTTTAAGAGCAGAAGCTGCTAGTTTAAATGGTCAACGATATGTTGAGAAAGGTCGTGTTACCGTTAGTAGGGAATGGAATCCATTGGGAAATGCAAGTTCACAATCCCTTTTTTCACAAGGAGGCGGAGGACGCCGTAATCACTAATTCTTAAATCTTAAACAAATACTAAAATGGCACAATTGAAAAAGAATCCGTTTATTATTAAAGAAAGTCAATCATCTTCATTGGGTGTTGTATATAATGTATTCAACAAAGCTGGTGATAAATTAAAGACATTTATTACACCAGAGAACGCCCAGCGTTACGCTACTCAATTGTTTTTAGAATTACAAGCCGATAAATCGCTTCGTAGTGGAAAACCAAATGGTATTACACGTGACCTGAAAGCAGAGTTTGGTGAGAACTTTATAAATGAATAATTATGAATGATAGAAAGTTCAATTCATTAGGGGATGCCTTTATGGCAACTACAATATTTTTAACATTGAGTATGTTACTCATAAAATGGGAGTGGTATATAGATATTCCATATTGGATAGTATTTGCCCCTATATATGTACCTATTATCGTAGCTACATTAGTTATATTTATATTATCAATTACAGAACCAAAACAAAATAAAAATGATTAGAGAATTTAATTCAGAAGCTGATAGTAGTACAGTACATTCAGCATCACACAATGATGAAACATTAGATATGGTATTACATTTTAAGAGTAGCCATACTGCGATTACTTATGTGTATAAAAATGTACCAACCGAAGTATTTGAAGAATTTGCATCTGCTGAATCAAAAGGTAGAGCATTTGCTGAACTTTTCTACAACAAATATGAATTTACAAAACTCAACCACACAAGTCTCTGATTTGCTTGAGCTTTACGATTCCGGTTATCAAACTGGATATAAAGAGGCGATAATGGACTTAAGGTCAGATATAGATGAGGAGCCGGAACAACTGGCTTCCTTCTGTACTGATTATATAAAAACTGAATCGGTTGATTTTACAAACCAAAAAGATTTTCAAGAGTATATGTTACAATACTCATATCGTTTACTATCTCAATACATAAAATAATGGCAGTACAAAGAAACGAATTTGGATTAACCTATAATCAATGGGTAAAGTATATTGCAAAGCAACTACGAGCAGATAAAAAGAAATTAAACGGACTTAAGAAATGATAAATGTAAGTACCGCTATTGGATTTCTTATCGTATATTGGGCTATAAACCTAATGTATAGTTTGGAAGAGAATGGTTTATTCTTTTTCAGAACTTCTCAATTCCGTAGAGAAACTGCTTGGTTGGGTGGAATAATTTTATTTGTGGCTTTTTTCTTTTAGTTAGGCCACAATTTATTCGTATCCAAATTTTTTAAGTGAGAACGATGTTTAGCTGGTTTAGAATCCGTATTGAATTTAACTAATATACCGCTAACTAAACTAGCACATAAAGTAAGAATTAAAAGTAATTGCATTGTTTTGTATTTTATCTATTTAAATATAATTATTTGTATATAAATATTAGAAAAATACTAAAAACATCAAAAAAATAGGATTTTCCCAATAAGTTAAAAAAGGTTCTTTATATAATACAATTTTAAAAAAAACCTTAAAACATTTTGATTGTTGGAAAATATTTCGTATCTTTGAACTATACAAATTAAGGTTACGATAAAGTACGATGTTGGTGGGGACAACAATTTGGTCCATAGTTACTCCCAAAGAAACAAAGCCGAACCCCACCAACCTCCCGTACAAAAGATTTTATGTTTAACTCGATTATAAAAAAGTAGTGGATTTTATCTACTACTTTTTTTGTGTCTACGATATTTATAGGAAATAAACCTATAACAATTAAGACTATGGCAAAAGCTAAAGTGAGTGTTGGTTCTAGCAACAAAAAAGTAACTTTCGGTAAGAGAGGTAAAGGTAAGGCAAAAAAATCGTATAGTAAATACGAAGAAAAGCCAAAGAAGTATAGAGGTCAAGGTAGATAATAGTGAAGAATGTAACAAATACTTATGGGTACTATCTTACGGAAGATAGTGAAACTATTGAGTACAGAGGAAATTTTGCGGCTAATAAATTATTATTAAAAACAAAAAACCCAGATGAGCAACTCAATTACAAAGTATTCGTATCTCCAAAGAAAGCAATAAATTTTGCAATACAAATAGTTGGTGGTACAAATCCACAAGTAATCTACATACCACAGCATATCTACAAAGATTTGCAGATTGCTTACAATGAAGATAATCCATACTATACGATAAATAATATTACAGTTATAAAATTAGATTTTACTGATTCTGGTAGCGCTCTGATACAATATTTAAAAAAGAAATTTGAACAATTAGTAGATGGTTCATCTAAAATATCAAGAGCCGGTGTCACTGGTATTACAAATTATGCTGGGTTTGATTCAAATGGGAATCCGAATGATGAAAGTATATTAAGACAAATACTTTTTTTATTTGAAGAACAAAATGATATTATATTTGTAGATAAGAATGTACAACTTGTAACAGAAGATATTGTAAACAGTAGAGGGTATAAAAGTAATAGAATAAAGGGGGATTTTACATATACATCAAATTATTTTGATGGTAGTGGTAAGTTTAATTCACCACTATTAAATAGTCAAGCTAACATTAAGTTGGAAAGTTCTACTCTTGATTCGGTTTTACAATTAAATGATTTTGTAAAAGATTATGCGGGAAAAAGTTTACAAGATGTAAATAATGTATATAAATCGAATATAGTAAAAGATGAGGAAGTTAAAAAAGCTCCAAATATTCAAGGAGCCATAATAGCTGGATTATCAGCTGCACTTCCATTACTTAAACTTGCAAAAGATAAAATATCACAATTACGAGTACAAAAAACAACTAAACAATTAGAAGAAGCTAAGGCTATTGGTAGAAGTGGATTATCATCTATAAATGGTCAAGCTGCTGGAGCCGTTGGTAATGCTCGAAATTTACTTGGGAATGCAAGTGGTCAAGCTACTGGAGCTATTGATAGTGCTAAAGACCAAGCTACTGGAGCGATAGATAGCGTTAAAAATATATTAAAGAAGCCGGTAGTACCACAAATATCCAATAAAGTTCCAGATAAGGTTACAGTTAAACCCGTATCGAATGAGTATAAAGAAACGCTTAAACAATTTGTAGAACGTGATATGCAAGAAAAAGCAGCTAGATTGGCTGGTTTGGGAGATGATACTGATTATGATGAGGACGCGGGTGGTAATAGAATATATGAAGACCCAGAAAAGAATGCGGCTTATCAATCAAGATTAGAATGGTTAAGAAAAAAAGAATCGGTTGATAAAGCATTTGAATCGGTTTATACACCTAAAGCATTATCTAATAAATTTAACATTCCGGCAGCAGGCGGAGTCTCTAATGTTATAAGTATCCCATCGGCGGGAGGTGTTTCTAATCCTATTAGCATACCATCCGCCGCAGCGGTTTCTAATACCATAAATGTTCCATCAGTCGGAGCGGTTTCTAACGCTATAAGTATTCCATCGGCAGGAGGCGTTTCTAATGCTATTAACATACCAAAAATTAGCGCTGTATCTAATACCATTACGCTACCAAAAATATCTATGCCACCAATATAACCATAAACAAATAAAAGCTGATTTGTTAAAGTTTTAATTATACACTTTATATTTATATAGGAATATGGATGTACGCAAGTTATTAAAAATTACGGATATGTACGCTAAAGTTGATTGGAAAGATTATTTTGGAGAGGATGCTTCTGAATCCGTTAAGAAATATATTTCTGATAATAGAGATACTATATTTCCACATCTTTACGATACTATAAAGTATTCACTTGAACATAAGTTGGATGAGGTTGCAATCCTACGATTCCAAGAAACAAAAATCTACGCAACTATCAAATCAAAGGATTATACTTTGTTTTTAGCTGAATTGATTAAATACTACGAAAAAACGGAAGAGTATGAAATCTGCGCTGAAATCAGAGACCTTATTGCTGAACTAAAAGTTAAAGAGTTAATAGCTGTAAAACCAAAAAGAAAAAGAGCTAAAAAACAAACTGAACCTACATTAGTAACAACTCAAAAATAAATGTCTGAAATTATTTGACAATGTGCTCAAAATTTTGTAACTTTGAGTTCAAATTAAAAATGTCAATTATTTCATGCTAACATTTCCAAAAACACCCATTACAGATGCTTCCTTTAAAAAATGGAACGCTATTAAACACGAAGAAGAAAGTGAAGAAACTGGTGAAGTTTATCACTACTATATTTTACCTTTACCTAACAATTGGGACGGTGATATGAGTGCTAGACCGGCTTTATTATCAACTGCTTCCGATGAATGCAACATTATTGGTGTAAAGAAAGGTGAATACAAAATATCCGTATTTGATTACGGCGAATTACCATTATTAGAAACGGAAGAAGATGTAGAGTTACTTTACAAAATAATTACACAAGAAGATTTAGTACAAAAGAAAAGATAGTTATGAAAAAATACACAGACGAGCAATTACAAAAAAATTACGAAAGATTTATTGGTATCATCAACAAATATTTTACTGGTGATAGATTGGAAAAACTATTACGAATGTATTCCGAAGAAGAATTGGGAATCAGTTTAGCTCTTTCACCGGCAAGCGGAAACAAAGGATACCATAATTGCTATGAAGGTGGATACATTGACCATATTTTTAATGTATGTAAGAATGCTTTAAAAGTAAAGGAACTATTTGTATCTATGGGTGGTGAGACTGACTTTACTGATGAAGAACTAATCTTTTGTGCATTGCATCACGACTTGGGTAAATTGGGTACAAAGGGAAAACCATACTATGTTGTAAATCAATCCGAATGGCATGTAAAGAATCAAGGTAAAGTTTATATCCCTAATCCAGAGTTATCTCATATGACTCATACGGATAGAACTATGTTTTTATTGCAACAATATGGTATTGAAGTTTCGGAAGCTGAATACTTTGGAATGAAACTTACAGATGGTATGTATGACGAAGATAATGTTAAGTATTTGAAAGTATTTGATACTACCAAGCGAATGAAATATAAAATTCCTTACATTATGCATTGGGCTGACCATATGAGCACTGTAATTGAGTCACAAACTAATGAATAATTATGACAAATTGTCAGGGTTTTATAATTGGTACAACAATTGATATTATGTTGGTATAATTTAATTGTTTAACCTAAAAATAAAAATACTATGTTTGAATTATTACAAGAAATGAGTAGATTACAAAACACACCAACAACCGAAAAATCTTCGGTAGTTCGTTTATCACACAACGCGGTATATCAATCAAAAGATGATGTACAATTAGAAATTGCCTATTCTGTGCTGGGATATGGACAACAAGATGTTACAGTAGAAGCCAACAACAATGTTTTAAAGGTAAAGGCTAAAAAAGAAGATGTTGAGAGTATCCAATCCAATTTAATCAAAGAAATTGATGATACAATTACAATCAACAAAGATTACGATTTAGAAAAGGCAGAGTGCTCAATCAAAAATGGTATCCTTTTAATCGTTATTCCAAAGAAAGAGGATACATTAGCAAAAAAACTACCAATAAAGTTGTTAAAGTAAAATTTGTTTCGTATATTTGTAATAAGAGGGTAGATTTTCTACCCTTTTATTTTTTATAATACTTATAATAAAGAAATGTTTTATGAAATACAGAGACCAAGTTAGAGAATTATTATCAAGAGTGGACGTTCGTAAAGATTACTTAATGAAAATAGCTAAAGGTGAAACGCAAGCAACCCAAGCAGATGCAATTAAGTTAATTGAAGAAATTGGCTATACCTCTCAAAAGATTAGAGAGCTAGTTGATTTAGAGAATAACGAAGGACCATACTAAACACAAATGAAACCATTTACTTTATTAGTTGGATTAGCGGCACTTGCAGTTGCCGGATGTGCAGCATTCTTTTCAGTAACAGGTTTAGCATTATTATTTAGTGGCGCAAGTTTAGCAGTTGGAGTGATGGGAACATCATTAGAGATTGCTAAACTTATAGCTGCGTCTTATTTACACCGATTTTGGAAAGAAACCAATAAATTATTAAGAACATATCTACTTTTGGGTGTTCTTATATTAGTTATAATCACATCCGCTGGTATTTTTGGGTTCTTATCCAATGCATATCAATCAACATCGTTAAAAAGTGATGTGGTTAGTAGAGAAATTGGTGTATTTCAGAGCAAAATTACCCAAAATGAGCAACAAATTACCCAACTAAACTCACAAATGGGTAATCTACAACAAAATTCAGGCACTTTATTGGGTAGTGGTAAGGTAAATAATCGTTTAATTCGTTCAATTGATAACAGAGATAAGCAAATTAACAAATTATCGAATAAAATTAGTGTGTTGAACGATTCAATAGCCGTTTGGAACATAAAAATCAACGAAATTAAGAATAATAACCTAGATTTAGAAAGAGAAATCGGTGGATTTAAGTTTATTGCCGAAGCATTTGATTTACCAATCAATTCAGTTGTAAAATTCTTCATATTTTTACTAATTTTTGTGTTTGACCCGATGGCGGTAACACTTTTGATTGCATTTAACACCGCATTGGAGCAAGATTCAAAGAAAAAACCTAAAAAAATAGTAGAAGAACCATCAACCGACCTAGCTACCGACCTAGCTACCGACCAAGCCGATAAAAATTATGAAATTTACGGAGATGATGAAGAATTTATTGAAAATGATGAATCATTTACCGAAGAAACTGTATCAATCACACCAAAGGCACCATATTACACTTTGCCCGATTTTGATTGGGATAATAAATCTCTATGGATTAACGATAGGCATGCTATAAAGTATTGGATGCGCACTCATAATGGGAATCAAAAAGAATTGGATAAATTAAAAGAAAACGAAGATTTTACATCAAAAAATTACTAATATGAAGTTATCTAAAATAAAAGAAATATTCAATGCATATGCGGTTATGGCAGACCCAACAACAGAGCAATCAGAAATTGCCGCACAACGATTAGAAACTTGTAATAATTGCCCATTTATGAAAGAATCGGATATGGGATTTACTGTAGTTAAAATATGTGGAGAGTGTGGGTGTTTATTAAGAGCAAAAGTATTTGTAACAGAAAAAACATCTTGTCCCAAAAATAAATGGGAAGTTTAATTAGGATTTCTCAAAAATTATTTGTATATTTGGTTTTCAGTTAAACTATAAACTATAAAATATGAATTTAGGTTACGCTTGTATCAATATGACATTAGGAGCTCAAACTCCTCGCATTACTACCAATCGTAGTATGGTCAAAAAAACATTTAACGAACGTGGTATTGCTTATGCTTCCGAATTAGGATTGCAGAATGCACGTGACCTATTTGAGATTATCAAATGGAATGTTAAGAATGGTATTAAACTATTCCGTATTTCATCCGATGTATTTCCTTGGGGTAGTGAGTATAATTTAGAAGATTTACCCGATTATACCAAAATAGCAAATGTACTTAAAGGTTGTGGTACTTATGCAAAACAAAATGGTTTACGAATCACATCTCACCCTGGCCCATTCAATGTACTTACATCACCAAATCCAAAAGTAGTAGAAAACACTATTACTGATTTAGAGTTGCATGGTAAAGTATTTGACTTATTGGGATTAGAATTATCTCCCTATAACAAAATCAATATTCATTGTAATGGTGTCTACGGAGATAAACAATCTGCTATGGATAGATTTTGTGAGAACTTTGAGAAACTCTCTGATTCAGTAAAGAAACGATTGACTGTGGAGAATGATGATAAGGCTAGTATGTACTCTGTAAAAGATTTAATGTATATCCATCATAAGATTGGTATTCCAATTGTATTTGATTACCACCACCACCAGTTTTGTACGGGCGATTTATCCGAACAACAAGCTCTTATTCTTGCTGTATCTACTTGGAATAAATCGGGTGTTAAGCCGGTTGTACATTATTCAGAAAGTAAATCATTGCACGAAAATGATGCAAAACTAAAACCACAAGCACATAGTGATTATATTACAAATCTACCTGATACCTACAATATTGATGTAGATGTTATGGTTGAAGCAAAAGCCAAAGAGTTGGCAATTTTACCTTTTATTAACGAATTAACAATTAAAAATGTCAGCACTACAAGCGATTTACGAGCAAAAATGCTCAACACCATCTGATATAAACGAACATTTACCTACATTAAAAAGATACTCGGAAGAATGTAAACATATTACCGAAATGGGTGTACGATATGGTACATCTACTTACGCATTTTTAATGGGTAAGCCGGAAACTTTAATTTCATACGATTACAATCCATGTCCAAGTTTAGGTACATTTGTAGAATTGGCAAATGAAAATAATATTAACTATTCCTTTCAGCAAGCGGATACTCGTGATTTAGAAATTGAAGAAACTGATTTTTTATTCATTGATACATTACATCATTATGACCAATTAAAGATTGAGTTGGAAATACACGGAAACAAAGCCCGTAAGTATTTAGGATTTCACGATACAACATCATATGAGTTTATTGGTGAACGATATACATCAGGTGATGATTGGTTTGAAGAGGGTAAAGGATTATGGAAAGCAATTGAAGAGTTTTTGGAAGCAAACCCACATTGGGAAATTGCAGAAAGATTTACAAACAATAATGGTTTAACTATCCTAAAAAGAAAATAGTGGAAGTAGGTGATTTTACATATGGTGAAAAAAATATACATGCTGTATTAGATGGTGCAGAAGTTAAAATTGGTAAATTTTGTTCAATAGCAGCCGATATAAAAGTATATTTGGGTAGAAACCATAGAACCGATTGGATTACAACCTATCCGTTTGGTCACATACATAAAGATAAATTTCATACATTTAATGGTAAAGGTCACCCATCATCAAAGGGTGATATTATAATTGGTAATGATGTTTACATTGGAACATCTGCTGTTATTATGAGTGGGGTTACAATTGGAGATGGGGCGGTAATTGGTGCACATAGTGTTGTAACAAAAGATGTACCACCATATAGTATATTCGCTGGAAATCCAGGTAGAGTTAGAAAGATGCGATTTAGTAAAGAAGATGTTGATTTTCTATTGGAATTAAAGTGGTGGGATTTAGATACAAATGTTATAAACGAAATAGCGCCATTACTTTGTACAACCGATATTCAACCATTAAAAGATTACTTTAAGAAATAGATATGTATTCAGTTATTATACCCACATTGTGGAAATGCGATAGATTAGAGGAAACTTTAATTGAATTAAACAATAATCCAATCATTGGTGAAATAATTCTGATTGATAATAGTGGTGTTAAGCACGATTTACCAAATTTAGAAAAATTAAATTATATTTTAGAAGAAGAAAATACCTTTGTAAACCCAGCGTGGAACAAAGGTGTTAGTTTATCTAAATATGATAAATTATTGATTCTAAATGATGATACTTGGTTTGATTGGAGTGTTATGACGCCACTGTCTCAATTTGTTACAGAAGAGTATGCATGTATTGGTATGTGTGAAGCAAATTATACAATAAAAGATAAACAAACAAATTTACAACTAATTCCAATAGAAGGTAGAGTTGGTGGATTTGGAACTGCGTTCTTTATTCATAAATCAAATTGGATTCCAATTCCGGATACTATGAAAATTTATTGTGGTGATGATTGGTTATTTGTAAAGAATAGAAATTTAGGAAAACAAAATCTTATGATTTCAAATTTTAAGGTAAATGGTTATATTTCAGCAACAACTACCGAATTATCAAAAAATGAAGAAATTGAAGCAATATTAAAAAGAGATTTAGAGTTAAAAGAAATTTATAGATTATTTTAAGTATGATAAAGTTAGTTGTATTGGATGTTGATGGTGTAATGACCGATGGTAAAAAATACTATGGTGTGGATGGTATGCCATTTGCCAAAACATTTGCAGATAAAGATTGGACATCTATAAAACGATTTAAGGCATTGGGTATTCCAGTTATATTCTTAACAGGAGATGCAAATATAAACGAAGCAATTGGTAAAAACCGAAATATCCCAACTTATTTAAGTAGAGGTAAAGAAAAAGCAGATTTTATCCCAGAATTGGAAAACACATACAATTGTACGGCTGATGATATGATTTATGTGGGTGATGATTTGTTTGATTTGGGTATAATGCGTAAAGTTGGTTATGCTTTTTGTACAAAGGATGCTCCTTTGATGGTTAAAGATGAGTGTATAACTTTACCTAAAAATGGTGGAGAAAATGTAATTTTATCCTTATTTGAGTTTTGCGAAAAACATAAAATTGTTGAAATTGTGGAATTTGATGAAATAATGGAGAAGATAAACGAATTAGATAAAAAAGAAGTTTTTTAATATGGTAGATGTAGCATTATATGGTAATCTTACCAAAGATATAATCTTTAATGGGTTTGAGCAAACTACATCCATAGGTTCAATCGGAAATGTATGGGATGCGTTAGTTAAACTAAATCAAAAATTAGCAATACACATTGAACCAACAACAATTGGTACTGCTTTAATCTATGTAGATACCGATAACAATACACGTGTATCCAAACCCAATTTATATCTAAAAGTAAATCAACCAAAAGTAGTAGAAGCAAAATGGAGTCATATCCTATACTTAAATCATATTAAAGATTTGGAGTTTGTAAAATCTATACAAAATTCAATCATATCAGCGGATGTTGCTGGTAAAGGAAAATTTGATTTGGATATACTTACTTATATAGATTACCTATTCATTTCAGATGAGGATATTATTGACTTGGATGTTCTATTGGATAAAATAAAAGGTTGCGTTATATTACATAGTAATTCGGGTAGTACAATTTACAAAAAGGATGGTACTACAATCATAACAAACCACAAAACAATAGATGGAGTAAATGTGTTAGGTGCAGGTGATTACTTTGCATCGGCATTTATCAATTTTATGTTACAAACAAATGATATAGAAGTATCAATTAAAATAGCACATAACGAAACAATTAGTTTTTTGAAAGACAAAATATGAAACCAATATTATTAGTACCAATTGCGGGAAAAGGACAGAGATTTGTGGATGATGGTTTCCACATGCCAAAACCACTTATTATGGTGGATGATAAGCACATTATTGATTGGTCATTTCTATCAATCAACAAAGATGAATACGATATGGTATTTGTTGTTCGTAAAGAGCATGTTTACAACTTTGGCATGGATACCATTTTAAGAAATAAATTTGGCGAAGATATTAAAATAGTTGAAACGGATAAAGTAACAAGTGGTACAGTAGCATCTTGTTTATTAGCAAAGGATTTTATCAACAACGAACAACAATTAGTTATTTACACATTAGATGTACATTTCCAAAAACAATTCAGTATCAATGATGTTGATAAAGAATCGGATGGTTTCATTCTAACATTTAAGGCAAATAATCCAGCTTATTCTTACGCAGAATTGGATGAAGATGGATTGGTATTAAGAACTGCTGAAAAGGAAGTGATAAGTGAAAACGCAGCAGTAGGTATTTATTATTTCAAAGAGGGTAGTACCTTTGTTAAATATGCAGAGGAGATGATTGACAAAAACCTACGAACTAATAATGAGTTCTATGTTTGTCCTCTATACAACCTAATGATTGAAAGTGGATTAAAGGTTAGAACTGCGCAAGTTGATAAGATGTATCTAATGGGTACACCAAACGAATTAAACTTTTTCAAAAATCATGTCAACAAACATTTTGGTGAAAAACCAATTGCACTTTGTTCAGACCATTCTGGTTTTGAATTAAAAGAAATTACAAAACAAATATTAGATGAGAAAGGATTGAAGTATATTGATTTTGGAACTTATGTAAAGAAAGATTGTGATTACAACGATTATGTAAAGCAAGTAACTCAATTTATTCAAGACAAATATTGTGATTTTGGATTTGTATTTTGCAGAAGTGGACAGGGTGTTAATATGGCAGCAAATAAACAAAAAGGTATTCGTTCATCCCTAATTTCGGATGAGTGGACAGCGGAGATGGCGGTTAGACATGGTTGTTCAAATGTATTTGCATTTTCCGAAAAGAATATAGATAAAGATTTAATGGAAAAGTGTATTGATAAAATACAAAATAATACATTTGATGGTGGTAGACATATAAACAGAGTTCAGAGATTAAATGAAAATTGATAATATAAAAAACTTTAAGGGAGGTTGGTTGGTTGGTAATTTCCAACCTTCTTTGTTTCAAACCGAAACCAACGATGTCGGTGTTTTGTTTCTAAAAGCAGGCGAGGGCGGTGATGGACACTATCACCTAAACCATACCGAATACAATATAGTTTTATCAGGTAAAGCAGTTGTAGATGGAAAGGAATTGGTTAGTGGCGATATATTTGTGTATGAGAGAGGTGATAAGAGCTATGTAACTTATTCGGAGGATACAATCTTATTAGTAATCAAAGACCCAGCAACTAAAAACGATAAACATTATGATACTCATATCTCATAGAGGAAATCTAACTGGTAGAATACCCAACAACGAAAATCATCCAGATTATATTGATGAAGCAATTAACGCTGGATTTGATGTGGAAATTGATGTGTGGATGATTGATAATGAATTTTATTTAGGTCACGATGAACCCCAATATAAAGTTATATGGAATTGGTTAAGCACTCGTTATGAAAAATTGTGGATACATTGTAAAAATGTTGAAGCAATAGAGTGGTTTAATATGATGGGGTTATTTAATTACTTTTGGCATGAAAACGATACTATGGTTTTAACATCAAAAAACTATATGTGGGTTCATTCGGGTAAACAACCAATAGTTGGTAGTATTGCAGTAATGCCTGAAATCCATAACGAAAGTATTTCGGAGTGTATAGGTGTATGTTCAGATTATATAAATAATTACAAATGAAAATAGCATTAGTATTTTATGGCCAACCTCGGCATGTAAAAGAAAACTTTAATTCATTCCAACAAAATATATTGGATGGAAACGATGTTGATGTATTTGGGCATATTTGGCATAGTGGTGTAATAACAGAGTGTTTTGATTGTTATGATTTTAAGAGAGTAAAAGTTGAACCACAAAACAACTTTGAAGATTATTACATTGGCAAAACGGGTTTACCTAAATTCCAAAACAATGCACCAATGTGGTATTCAACGCAAGGTGGATGTGATGTTCTAAAAGAATATGTAGATGAAACTAATACACACTATGATTTTGTTATTAGAACTAGATACGATATATTTTTCAGACACAAAATAGATTTTACACAATTAGATAAAGATTTCATTTATGTATCAGAAGCAGCTTGGGCTGGTTCACATATGTGGGATGATAGTTGGGGAATAAGTAGTTATGAAAACTATGTAAAGGTTTATTCTGATTTGTTTACAAATTACTACAACAAACATTTACATTCTCAATTTATAGATAGGAGTGAGCAAAACTTTTGGGAACATATAAACGAAAAAGGTTTGCAAGATAAAATAAAACGAGAAAGAATGATTGATTTTGCATTGTTCAGAGATAGACACTCTCACTATGATTATTAAAAACCTAACAATTATTTGGTAAACCCAATTAAAAGTTGTATATTTGTAAAAGTAAATAAAAAATAAAAGAAATGAAATTAGTAACAGATATTCATGCGTTAAAACAACCAATCGCTAATACTAAATTTAGTAAGATTGAACAAGAGTTAGCATCTGCTGCACTTTTAACTGCTATCGCAGAACATAAGTGTTTAGGTATGAGTGCTAACCAAATTGGATTAAATAAAAGAATTTGTGTAATCAATGTAAGAGAAGAACCTATGATTTTGGTTAATCCAACTATTGTTAAAAGTAGTGAGGATACTGTAATCTATTTAGAAGGTTGTTTATCTATTCCAAAAACATTAGAAAAACCATTAAAAACAATTCGTAACTATGAGGTTACTATTAAAGCTGATAACTATTCAGAAGAGTTACACTTTGGTACACATCGTAGAGAATACAAAGATGGTTATGAGTTAATGGATGATGTTGATTTGTTAGAAGCAATTTGTGTTCAACATGAGATTGACCACTTAAATGGTTTAACTATTCGTGATAGACAATACACAACAACTGTTCACAAAACTGCTTACGAAACTTTGGGTAGAAATGAAAAGTTAATGTTAAAATCTCCACAAGGTAAAACGGAAATGGTTAAGAAAAAGAAAGTTCAAGAGTACCTACAAATGGGATATGAAGTAATTTAATTATGATAGTAACTACATTTATAATATCTTCGCTTCTAATTTGTTCTATATATGTGAACTATAACTTATTTCGTAAGTTGGAAGTTTTGGAAGATGAGATTGAAAGCAATTTAAACATATTCAGAGGAATTTATACTACTATGAAAGAGATAGATTCCACAGGAGCATTTGAATCCGATGATGAAGTAGGTTCTGTATTTGCAGATTTGAAAGAAATAGTAGAGAGAAACGAACAACTATTAAATTCGGAGTTTGGTAAAAAAGAGGAGGAATAGTGGGAAGGAAGAAAAAAGATACCCGTTACTTTACGGAAGAAACGGAAGCAGCCATAATTGCTTATAATAACTCAACGGATGAAAGAGAACGAAACCGATTGTTTAGAGACCACATCTACTATTCTTTTTATAAGTTAGCGGAGAATGTTTTAAACACTTGGAAGTTTACTTACTTTGATGATGATAAAGAAGATACGAAACAAGAAGTCATTTCTTTCTTATTGGAAAAAATTCACAAATACCAACAAGATAAAGGAAAAGCATTCTCATACTTTACAATTGCAGTTAGAAACTATTTAATCTTAAATAACAATTCTAATTACAAACGATACAAAAGCACATCAAAAATTTCAGAGATGCCAGAGAATTGGAACCCTGAAAATGATTTTAAGGAAACAACTCACAATGAAGAGTTCAAAATCTTTAACGATAGAATGCTCGAATATTGGGATGAGAATTTAAATCGTATTTTTACAAAGAAAAGAGATATTCAGATTGCAGATTCTATTTTAGAGTTATTTCGTAGAGCAGAATACATTGAAAGTTTCAACAAAAAATCATTATACCTTTTAGTTAGGGAAATGACTGGTCACAAAACGCATTACATTACAAAGGTTGTGGCCAAAATGAAAGAAACGCAAGTTAGATTATATGACCAATTTTTGGATGAAGGTGATATAATGGACGATGAAAGAGACCCATTTTGGGCAAAAACAATTAAGCGATAGTTAGAAGGTGGTCTTATACCACCTTTTTTCTATGTCTAATATTTATACTAAACAAAGAGTTATTATGGGTAATATTGATATGGATTTTGAAATCTTTAAGGGAAAATCATTTTCTTCCCTATTAAAAGATATATACGAAAACCAGCAAGGTAAAAAGAAAAACATTTCAGGTCTTATTGAGGAACTACGGAAATTGATTCGTAATCCACAAGATGCTATACAATTGACACCAATGATTACAGCGTTAATCAATTCATCAATTAGTAATGATGACCATTTAGTTAAGATGGCAACTATTGCTCAACGATTGATTCTTGCGGAAGGTAAAAGCGCTGGTGAAGTTGGATTTATGAGTGAAGAAGAAAGAAAAGAGTTGATGGCAGAAGTTGAAGATACTGCGTTGAAGATTGAGCAAAAGACTGATGAAAAGTTAGAAGAAATTGAAGAAGAATTAGAAAATTTAAGAAGAGGTATTAGGTAATGTCATATAATTATACACCTGGAGCGCTAAACACCGGTTTACAATCAAATACGCCAAAATTTGCAGAGCAAATGGCGATAGTTACACAGGTGTTTACCAATCTAAGCGATATACCAGATAACACCATATCCGAAAGGGATAAATTTGATGGTTTACATGATAGTGCTGATTATATTACAAAAAATGCTAGTTTATACGGTGCAGTAAAATTTAAATATATTTCACAAAGAGAATCGGCGGAAGAATTTTTACCAATAGCATTACCTTTGGATAAATCAATACAAAGATTACCGATAGAATATGAAACTATACAAATACATAATGTATCTGGTAATTTGTATTATACTTTATTAAATTATAACAATTCTCCAAACTTTGATACCATACCAGCTGTATTATTCAATACTATAAAAACAGGTACGAGTGATGGATTAAAAACAAATTACGATAAAATAAATGATGTTGCGCAAACGGGTATAGCTAATGATTCAAACGCAACTACATTTGTAAAGACTAATACTAAAAAGGATTTTCACGGTAAGTATTTTAAACGTGATTTGAGAGTACATCAACTTTCTTTGAGAGAAGGTGATACCATTGTTCAAGGTAGATTTGGAAATTCAATTAGATTTAGTGGTTATATGCATGATAAAAAGGATGATGGCGCCTTTTATCCAGCTATACTAATTCGTAATGGTGAAAACTCATTAAGTAAAGCTAAAAAAGTATATGATGTAGTAAATGAATCTGTAAACACAGATGGTACATCTATTCACATTACGAGTGGTGAATATATATCAAGTTACGAACCCGTTTCTAGCTTTAGTGATTCATCACATCCCTACCCATCCGAA
>JACCDH010010711.1_pt1 | contig 30754 bp, 27 predicted proteins | sample 7442481 | NCBI WGS metagenome assembly JACCDH01 (sample SAMN15323433, study PRJNA562643) | freshwater metagenome | isolation source: river surface water | place: USA:Blue River Watershed | collected 2017-08-15
GCCAACCCCTTGTGGCATTGGGCTTTGCTTGGTGCCAGTACGCTCATGGTAAGCGCGAATCGAGATATCGACTTTGCCAATCATCGCCGCGACTTCAGTGCGGGTTTCCCACAAAGGTTTGCCAGTTTCTTTGGCTATCGTCAGTGCGAGTGCTTCTTTGTGCGTATTGAGTTGTTGGCCGAAGGCTTGCACGATCGCAGCCCTGTCTTCAAATGCTAAATCGGCCCAAGGCGCAAAAGCAGCACGAGCGGCGCGAAATGCCGCATCAACTTGCGATTCAGTGGCACAGAGGCCCTGCCAAATCACTTGATTTTTGGCGGGATCAATCGACTGGAGTAAGTGACCTTCACCGGCTAGCCACTCCCCTTGAATAAAATGGATTTGTGCAGTCATAACGACTCCTATTACATTCTGGCTAACCGGACCCAATCGCCATCGCCCACTTGTAAGGCTTTGGCAAACTCAGGAGGTAAATTCACTTCTTCGGCAGTTTCCGACACATGTAAATGCGCCCAGCTGGCACGGAAATTTTCACGTTGGGTATTACAAACTAAATAAGGTTGTCCCCCAGACACTTCCGCCACCCGCACCTGCAAACGACGACTATTCCGAGCCGTGCGGATATGCTCAAGCTTGGCTTCAACGGTCGGACCTGCATCAAAAATGTCGACATAGCCTGTGGTAGAAAATCCTTCAGACTGCAATAAAGCCAGTGCAGGTTTGGTCTTTTCATGGACTTTGCCAATCACCGCCTGTGCTTCTTTGCTCAGCAAACTGACATAAATGGGATACTTGGGCATCAGCTCAGCAATAAAGACTTTTTGGCCGATACCTGTGAGGTAATCGGCAGTGGGAAAATCTACAGAGAAAAAGTGTTCTTCCAACCATTGCCAGAATGGTGAATTGCCATTGGCATCAGAAACACCGCGCATTTCGGCAATCACTAAATCGGAAAACCGCTCACGGAACTCTGCCATAAATAAAAAGCGGAACCGCGACAACATCCGACCGTTGTTTTTTTCGCGACGATGCTCACGTAAAAACAAGGTGCACAGTTCAGTCGCGCCCGTATAGTCGTTACATAATGTCAGAATGTCGACTGTGTTGTAGACGCCTAAAGCTCGTGAAGTATGGACCACTTTGCCTAAATGATAATTGTAAAATGCATCATCTAAACCCACTGCCGCTTCGATAGCACTGGTGCCACAAATGGCCCCAGTTTCAGTATCTTCTAACACAAATAAATAGCCTTCATCACCAGGCTTTGTCACCGACTTCTGAAAGGACTGTTCCGAGCGGTTAATTTTTCGCTGCAGCAATTCATCATTAACGGGCAAGGATGTAAATCCATGCCCTGATTCAACCGCCATTTCATAAAGGGCGGGAAAATCTGCTGCGCGGATTGGGCGAATCACCATCATAATCGCTTACTCCTCTTGATGCGGGGGCTTCAATCCCGCGGATTTTTGCTTTAAAGATCTGACTTATTGTTATTTTTTGCCATCAGATCTGGCTTCGGTATGCAGCCAGCATCACGCTGACTGCACTCAATTAGATTTAGGCGTTGGTTACACGCGCAACCGCTTGGGCGAACATCTCCATACCCGCGATAATATCTTCATCAGGGATCACTAAACTGGGCGCAAAACGAACCACATCGTAGCCTGCCATCAACACCATGACCCCAGCATCCGCCGCAGCTAACATAAAGTCGCGTGAACGGCCTTTGTAAGTGTCATTCAACGCAGCGCCGAGCAGCATGCCTTGACCACGGATTTCACTGAAAACCTGATACTTCGCATTAATTTTTGCTAATTCTTGGCGGAATAACGCTTCTTTTTGCGTGACCGCAGCCAAAACTTCAGGCTGATTAATGGTATCTAAAGCCGCCTCAGCCACCGCGCAAGCCAAGGGATTACCACCATAAGTGGACCCGTGGGTTCCTACTTTTAAGTGCGCGGCAATAGCGCTGGTCGTGAGCATGGCGCCAATTGGGAAACCACCGCCTAAAGATTTTGCAGTAGTGAGAATGTCTGGCACGACGTTGTAGTGCATGTACGCATACAATTTGCCACTACGACCCACACCTGTTTGCACTTCATCAAAAATTAACAAGGCATTATGAGCATCACACAACTCACGCACGCCTTGAATGAATTCAGCAGTCGCAGGGATGATACCGCCTTCACCTTGAATAGGCTCCATAATGACAGCACAGGTGTTGTCTGAAATGAGCGCTTTCAGACTATCTAAATTGTTGTATTCAGCATGGAACACTGCGCCTGGCTTTGGGCCGAAACCGTCTGAGTAAGCCGCTTGGCCACCGACGGTGACAGTGAAAAAGGTGCGGCCATGGAAGCTTTTGCCAAAAGAAATGATATCTTGCTTGTGCTCTCCATAAGTATCTAACGCCCAACGCCGCGCTAACTTCAACGCCCCTTCGTTGGCTTCAGCACCTGAGTTGGCAAAATACACTTTCTCAGCAAAAGTACTATCCACCAATTTTTGCGCAAGCCGCAGAGCAGGCTCATTGGTCATGACATTACTCAAATGCCAAAGCTTATGGGCTTGTTCAGTTAACGCAGTAACTAAGGCTGGATGGCAATGCCCTAAACAGTTCACCGCAATACCGCCGGCGAAATCAATATACTCGCGATTTTCTTGATCCCATAAGCGAGAACCTAAACCTCGAACTGGGATGACTTTTGAAGGCGCATAGTTTGGCACCATGACTTCATCAAATAATGCGCGGGTGATTGGGCTCGCTGTCGACATATTTATTCTCCTAGGTACTCTGGATCTTGCTCTGTTTGCTGCCAAACGAAGGCATGAGCTCGGTTGCTTTTTTGTGCAAGTTTCACCGCATTATTACAGATAAAAAAATGAAAGTCTTGAGCTAAAAATGAAGAAAACCCACGAAAATCAAGGCTTACAGATAGATTTGCAAAGCAACTGAATAACTAAGCACCTTAAGGCTTCGATGTAAAAATCCAGCCAAAGCCATACGCTATAGGGGTTCTAGCTAATTTATGGCTCAGATAGTGAATTGCATGAATATGGCGAAAAAAAATGCATAAACTTGAATAGGAAACAGTGAAATTCCTTTTTTCACTCTAAATCAAGTCGATCTAATGGGGTATTTTGTAAAATTTCGAGATAATCGGGACGCAACTGCACCGCTTGCCGCCATGCCATATCTTCGGCATCACTTAATAATTTTTGCCCACGCAGAATTTTTGCTTGGACAAAATATTCTGCTTGCGCGATTAACTTAGTTAAATCGTTGGCGCCACTGTAACCAACCCCTTCAGCCCTTTGGTCCATGACCAAGCGCAAAGGGATACGTTTTAATGGCCATTGCGCCACTAAATCTGCACTGATGATCATGGCATATTCTTGGAAACAGCTGATTAAAAAACTGCCATCAGGCTCTAAGCCATCCAAAGCATCGGTTAACTGTGTATCCCGAGTATCACGAGCCTTCAATAATTCAGCCTGCTTGATTTGCGCATAGGTGCGTAAATAATTCCGCGTGACCACATAATAACCTAATGAGTTAAACAAGCCTGCACAGTAAGCAACAAACTGGTTGTCTCCGGTTTCTTCGGCTAAACGCTGTGCTGCCACAGCCACAGAAACACTGTACTGCCACATATTGGTTTTAAATGACGTAAATGGCTCTGTCGAGTGCGGTACGCAGCGACGCAGCGCCATCAGAGGCAATAACTGTTTGAGGCCTTCAATCCCGATCAAACCCAAGCCAGGCTTGATTTCTTTAATGAAATTGCCGGAAGGGGTTTTATTGCGGTATTTCGGTTGATTCACCAGTTTGAGTACATCTTCTTTTAACCAATCTAATTGATTAATGAGATTCTCCAGCTGTGATAAAGTCACGGCGCGAGCACATAAGGCGTCTAATACTTGCGGAAAGCCTTGAGCCAAATTAAACACAGTGTTATTAACCGCATCGAAATTGCCCAAACGTACGAAAAGCTCTTCCGCCACCTGGTCAAGTAGATGCGCTTTGGCGAATTCGATAAATTGTTGTCGTGCAATATGGTCAGCTTGACGATTCAGTTGGGCTTGCTGTTCAATCTCAAGCAAGGTGCGGTTTGGCGTTAATGCCGCAGTGTTTATGGCTTGCACACCGTTGTTGCGCCTAGCTTTCATGCCATAGCGTTTTTGCTGAGGATTGACCTCGAGCAATACATCTAAAAAGCGCTCCTGCAAGACTGCAACAATACCTGTCATTCAACCAAAACCTATTTAAATTCAAGACACACAGCATATTGCGGCTGGAATGACCTGAATGTCAATCCACCGCTATGGATTAGAGGCTCCAAGCTTATGCAATCGCTCAAGTGAGCTGCATAAAATTTGCTAACAATTGATGGCCTTGCTCCGTCAATATTGCCTCAGGGTGAAACTGCACCCCATGAATGGGCAACGTTTGATGGGCAATCGCCATAATTTCATCAACTTCACCTGCCGAAGTTTCAGTCCAAGCCGTAATGCTGAATTCTGCAGGTAGGTTGTCCTTTGCCACGACGAGCGAGTGATAACGCGTGACACTGAGTGGATTGTTGAGTCCAGCAAACACAGATTGTTGCTGATGGCAGATCCAGGAGTTCTTCCCATGCACAACCTGGCGGGCTCGCACAACCTGACCGCCAAACGCTTGAGCGATGGCTTGATGCCCTAAACAAACGCCTAATATCGGAATTTTATCAGCAAAATACTGAATTGCCGCAATTGAGATGCCGGCCTCGTTTGGACTACAAGGCCCCGGCGAAATCACCAAACGCGTCGGCTTTAATGCCACCAGTTCAGCTAAGGTAATTTCATCATTGCGTTTGACCAAGGTTTCATAACCCAGCTCAGCAAAATACTGCACTAGATTCCAGGTGAAGGAATCATAATTATCAATCATTACAAGCATATCAATCCGCAGCCGCTTCGCTGTCAAAAGAAATCGATTAAGATTTTACCACAACCCTTGAATGCAGGCATACTAGCGCTTATTCAACAACATGGTGACAGGGTTTTCCCTGCAGATCATGAACATGAGTTCAGCAAGGGTACAGCCAAATCGCAGCAAGCTGCTGTAGTCAGGTTTACCAGACGGTCATTTTAAGAGGATTTTATGCGTATTATTGCCGCCGTTTTATTAGGGTTGAGCAGTCAGTTTGTCCATGCTAAAGGCGCGGAAGTGGTTTTCTCCGCCGATTTCGAAGCCAATAATAACACCATCAACTTCCTGACCGGGTGCAGTTTGAGCACCTTGGAAGATGCAAGTTTGGTGCGCACAGGCACAGGGGCTGCCATTTGCGGACAAGGTGCCAACACGTTGGTCAGTAAACAAGCCATTGGTGAGCAAGGGTTGGTTGAATTTTGGGTAAAACCAGAAAACGCTCAAACCAGCTACCGTATCAATATCATGACGTCCGCCAGTTTGAAGCTTGACAGCCCATGGCAACAAATTGGTTTGGTCGAGACTCAAGCCGGCAATACTGCTTATTTAGCCTATCGAATTTCAATTGATGATCCGAGTCGTAAATTTCTACGCTTCGATATTGAAGCGACCAACGGTCGAGTCGCGATTGATGATATTTCGGTCGAGCGAATTCTGTTAGATACCGCGCTGTCAAAGAATGAGCAGAAAATTATCACTGGTATTTTGGACCAGCTGAAACTGAACAAAAATTACCAAGTGCAAAGCGAGTCCTTCCGAACCTTGGGCAAAAACTACGCGCAACAGTTAGAAACACAACGGCAGTATTTGGAATATGCTAACGGCATTTACTCAACCATCACTTTTGTGCTGGCGAGTTCTGAACGCAATAAAATGTCCAATCCGATGGCATATTCTTCTTTCAGAAATATTATTGCAGATACCAAACGAGTGGCATCCCCTTTACAACAAGCGCGTTTGAACTCGATGGTCAAACCTTTTGGTGATTTGGCGACTGCGACCTTAACCGTGGTTAGTGGCGGTGTTTATGCTGCGTTTGCTGAGCCATTCAAATCATTTTTGGCAGCTACTTTTGATAAATCAAATTATGAAAATGCCGATTTAAGCCGTAAAGATCGCAAATTCGCAGAAGAAAATGGCATCAAAGTATATGAAAAAGCTGAACAATTTTTGAATGAACTGGAAAAAGAGTTAGTTCAGGTCAATGCACTTGAAGCTGAACTACAAGCGATGATGAAAAATGTGGATGGCTTTCGAAAAGATTTAGATAAGCATATTCGCGGTTACATCCAGCATGGTGGCCTCGCTAGAAGCCAAGAAAACTTCAGTCGAGTGATGAGTAAAGACGACGCAACTCGTCAACAAATTATGCAAGACATCGGCAATAATGTGACTTTGCGCGCCCAAGGCCTGTTGAACTTAGAAAATAATACAGAACTCGTTCAATATGTGTTGAAAACGTCAGAACAGTTAGATGCAATGCAAGAGTACAAGGAACGGTTTAACCAAATTACCGCCTCTGTCATTACCTTCTACGATCGTTTTGAACGCTCGATTGCACCCGATCAAAACCCCTTTACCGATCCCGCCGATAAAGCCAGTTGGGAACAACATGCGCAAAAAGCCCGCAGCTATATCAAACAATCGAAAGAAGCTTTTACTAAAGCATATATGTAATCAATTCAAAGCACATCAATGACAAAAACCGGCGCAAGCCGGTTTTTTTCTATGGCATAGCGTAAGCACATCAAGGCAACACAAAGCCCACCGCTTCGTTGACTTTCGCTAAAGTTGCCGCTGCACGCTCACGTGCTGCTGCGGCGCCCTGACGCATGACCTGCTGCAATACAGCCTGATCTTGGCGCAGCTCATGAAAACGTTTTTGTACGGGCTCCAATAACGCAATCACCGCATCAGCAACATCCGTCTTTAAATGGCCATACATTTTACCTTCGTATTCTGCAACCAAGGCATCGATGCTACGGTTGGTCACGCCAGATAAAATACTCAGTAGGTTAGCAACACCCGGCTTATTTTCGATATCAAAATAAACCCGTGGCGGATCTTCAGAATCCGTCATCGCTTTTTTAAATTTCTTGCTGATCATCTTCGGATCTTCTAACAAACCCACAAAGTTCCATGGATTTTCATCAGACTTCGACATCTTTTTCGTCGGTTCTTGCAAGCTCATGACGCGCGCTGCAATCGGTGGGATATAAGGCTCAGGCACAGTGAAAACATCGCCATGCAAGGCATTAAAACGCATGGCAATATCACGAGCTAACTCTAAATGTTGCTTTTGATCATGACCAACTGGCACTTGATTGGCTTGGTATAACAGAATATCAGCTGCCATCAACACCGGATAAGTAAATAGCCCTGCGTTGACATTGTGAGTATGACGTTCAGATTTGTCTTTGAATTGGGTCATTCGGCTTAATTCACCGAACTGAGTATAACAATTCAGCACCCAGCCCAATTGACTATGCTCTGGCACATGAGACTGCATAAACACGGCAGAACGCGCTGGATCAATGCCACAAGCTAAGTAAAGTGCCAAGGAGTCGAGTGACGCATTGCGCAGTGCCTCAGGCTCTTGTCTCACCGTAATTGCATGCAAATCAACGATACAATACAGACAATCATAATCGTCTTGCATCTGATCCCACTGACGTAAAGCACCTAAATAGTTGCCGATTGTCAATTGCCCTGAAGGCTGAGCTCCGCTCAATACAATTGGTTTTGTTCTTGTGGTCATATATATCCTGTACAAATGGGCAGCAATCCACCCCAGCAAAAATACCTAAAAGCGTTTTGTTCTATTGTGCACCATAGCGACCAAGCAATACAGCTTTGTGGTTGGGTTGCATGGGCAAGCTTAGCTTTACCAACTATTTGCTAACCCGAGCCAATTCGGCTCGCATCGCTTGAATGACTGTCGCATAATCCGGTTGGCTAAAAATGGCAGAACCTGCCACAAACATATCAGCCCCTGCTTGCGCAATCTCGGCAATATTCTCAGTTTTAACTCCACCATCCACTTCCAAACGGATCGGGCGCCCGCTCTTTTCGATAATTTCACGCGCCTTTTGCAGCTTATCAAGGGTTGCTGGGATAAAACTTTGCCCGCCATATCCAGGATTGACTGACATTAATAAAATAACGTCCACTTTATCTAAGACATAATCCAAATAACTTAATGGAGTAGCTGGGTTGAACACCAGACCTGCTTGGCAACCTTGCTCGCGGATCAACTGTAATGAGCGATCCACATGGCGGCTAGCTTCTGGATGGAATGTAATGATTGAAGCCCCAGCTTTCGCAAATTGTGGAATTAATGCATCCACAGGCTCCACCATCAAATGGACATCTATCGGTGCGGTGATGCCATAATTGCGCAATGCTTGGCACACCATTGGCCCGACCGTTAAATTCGGCACATAATGATTGTCCATCACATCAAAATGTACAACATCAGCCCCTGCCTTTAAAACTTTACTGACATCTTCGCCTAATCTCGCAAAATCGGCAGACAAAATCGATGGGGCGATCCAAAACGGTTGCATGATGAACTCCAAACCAACAGTGTTAAGGGCGCTAATGTAACCGAAATGTCGCTATTTTGGCAGCGCAAATGTCGTCATTCTGTGGAAAAACACTGCCCGAATTTTAAGCAAACCTGCACCATTATTGCGCAACAATTCATCACCCAAGCAAAATAGTATAACTATGCTATTGTTTATAAAGGGATTTAATCTATGGCACAGTTCTGGAATTAAATAATCCGACACATTATCAAAAGGGCAAATAACATGAAAAAAATCGAAGGCGCTGTTCAAGGGAAAAAATTCACTCGTCGCTTCATTACGGCAGCAGTATTAGGTTTAGGTTTGTTTTCAACAACCACTTCAGCAGTGAGCCTAAGCGGTAACGTCGGCTATGTTTCAGATTATACCTTCCGCGGTATTTCGCAAACCAATGAAGGTATGGCATTGCAAGGCGGTTTAACATTAACGGGCGATAGCGGTTTCTATCTGTCGACTTGGGGTTCAAACATTTCCTTTGGTCAAGGTTCAATGGAGCTTGATATTCTGGCGGGTTGGACAGGAAAAATCACAGAAGACATCTCAACTGATGTCGGGATCATGCAATACCGTTATCCGAACGGCGATAATGATACTGACCAATTCAACTTTGTTGAACTCTACAGTAAGCTCATTTATAAAGATTTTGTCTTAGGTCTGGCTTATTCAAGCGACTACTTCGCCACTGGGGTGGATGGATATTATTACTTATCTGCAGATTACACTTACCCGCTGCATGAAAAGCTGAGTATTTTAGCGCACCTCGCTTACAACAAATTCGAAGACAATGAGCAGTACACGACCTTCTTAGCTGCAGGCCCGGTTACCGGCAGTGGTTACATGGATTGGAGTTTAGGGGTTGGCACAACGCTATTAGACGCAGCAATTCAATTGAAATATGTGGGTACTGATGTTGAAGATTCAGCAGAATGCGCAATTTGCGACAATCGTGCAGTATTTAGCATCACCAAATCTTTCTAATCTGTCTTGATATGCCCTAAGCAACAACTCAATGATTTGAGTTGTTGCTATTATCTTTGTTGCTAGTCGAACAGAAGGCCTGTTATAATTTCGCTCGTAAATTAATCAAATGGAACTTCAGAGCGATGAAACCTTTTACCTTTATCAAAGCAAGTCTGCTGATAGCGGGTCTAAGTGGCATTGTTTGGGCATTGGATGCCGGCTTATCAACCTCTGCAACACCTCATTGTACCAACACTGTTGTCTTCAATGCCCAAGGTCAATCTAAACTAGAGTTGCAATGTCACCGAGTGCCAAAGCAAAGCTGGTTATCATGGTTCCAAGGCCAAAGTCGCTCAACCCAGTTCCATTTTATTGACTTGTTAGAGTTATTAAACGGAATTTCTGCTTCGAAAAAGCCTGAGTGACCTATTGAGTTCGACTTCAGCCTTGCACTTGCTTTGATACCCATGAACTAGCGATACAACGCAAACAATTCTGCGACTTTTCCTCGAGTTGCGCCTTTCTGGCTAATAGAACGCCCAACCTGAATGGTATGTAACTCGGCGGCTTGATAAATTTTCCGAGTCCAACTGGTATCATGGTTACTAATCATTACCACATGACCCTTTTGCTGGGCAGACTCCGCTAACGAGGCTAAATCAGCTTGGTCATCAAGATTAAAGCTATTTTTGGCATAAGCAGTAAAACTGGCAGTCTTTGATAAGGGGACATAAGGTGGGTCGCAATAAACGGTCGCATTTGCCGGAAGCGTAGCAAAAACTTGTTGATAGCTTGCACAAGTAAACACTGCTTTTTGTGCTTTTTCCGCAAAAAACATTAATTCTGCTTCAGGAAAATAAGGCTTTTTGTATTTGCCAAACGGCACGTTAAATAAACCAGATTGGTTATAACGACATAAGCCGTTAAAACAATGACGATTTAAATAAAGAAATAGTTGGGCGCGTTCGAAGCAATCCGATGTTTGATTGAATCGCTCTCTCAGTTGCATGAACTGATCTTTATCGTTCCATTGTGGTAAGAACCATTCCCGAGCGTGATGAATAAACTCCTCAGCATCTTGCTGAATGAATTTATACAGATCAATTAAATCCGCATTGATATCATTGAGAACGTATCGCGAAAAATTTGAATTTAAAAATACCGAACCTGCGCCAACAAAAGGCTCAACTAAGCAATCCCCTGCGGGGAGATGCTGATTAATCGCTTCGACAAGGTTGTATTTACCACCAGCCCATTTCAAGAAGGCTCGCTGTTTTTTTGGGCGGGTTGCTTTATTCACTGCAGCATATCCTAATTATTACTCAGAATTTCACTGTGAATTTCAGCAATTGATTTCACAAATGCATTTTGAAATGCCGCTGGCAGACTGGCAATTTGTGCTTTCGCACTGCTTGGATCACTAAATGGTGCCATCACAACGACCAGCTGCTTCTGACCATTTTTAGTTCGAGCGTAAGTGTAGGTTTTTAGTTGAGGGTAAGATTGCTTGAAACTATTGAGCGCATTCTCGTGAGAAAACACCACAAGTTGCAATGCTTTTTCCTCTGCCGAAAGATTGAGCAAGGTCGATTCCGCAAAACGATAGTTGGGGTTTACGGCAGTTTTGTTCGGTAAATCCTCTGGTGCAATCACCAGTTCGTCGGCAGAAGTTTCCCCAACAGCGGCAACCTGAGTGTCACTGTCAGTAGAAATCAGAGCTTCAGTAGTTGATTTGGCATTGTTAGCTGAAGAGTCATTTTTGTTTTCGGCAACCTGCTGTAATTCAGCGGCAATTTCATCCTCAAAACTGGTTTCAGCAGGCAATTGGACTGCGACATTTTCTTGCGGCAGTTCATCATTTTCGGCTGCGTTGCTGCTTGCGCTGAGGCTGGCCGCATCACCTGTTGTGCCTGTGGTTGACTCGTTTGCAGCACCAGCAGCTTTGGTTTGCGCAGACGACGCATTATTCGCTTCAAGCGCAGGCTTCGCAGCAGTGACATTTTCAGCAATAGGCTCAGTGACAGTGGCATCAGCTTGTTCGGTACTCGCAGTGTCGGTATTGGCTGTGTCAGTATTCGCTGGATTGGTTGTAGTTGGCGCTGATTCAGTCGCTGAATTCTCTTCAAATCGATCAGGTTGCGCCATTCCCACCGCTTCAGAACCTGAAGATGCTTTGACGACATCCAATTTTTCAACCAGTTCTTTCACAACTTTCTTGCTTTCTGGTTGTTGGTTTGTTGGTTGTGGCACTGGGTTGCTTGTCGCAACTTCCTCTTCTTGTGGTAGGTAAGTCAGCTCACCCAAGCCTTGCTGCGGTTGTAGCGTTTTCTCTGTCCATAACCAAAAGACCACCACAGCACCAATCACTAACATACCCACAGCAAAGGTCACTAAAGGCGGCCAAATCGACGCAGGTTTAAGTTGTGTTGCTATCTGGGCAGTTTTGGCTTTAGGTTTGACCGATGGGTCCAATAACACATAATAGTTGCCTTCGGCACGGTCCAAACGATCTGCGACAGTCAGCGTACTCAGTTCTGCATGTTGCAGTAACTGCTCTGCATCCTGCAAAGTGATATTGGGCAAAGGTAAATTTAATTCTGCATGCGGATCGGGCTGCAATGACGCCGCAACAACTAAACAAGGAATTTCAGTGAGCTCCGCCCAAATTTCCGCAGGAATATTTTCCGATTGATCGATCACTAACGCCAATGGTAATTGTGACTGTCGCTCACCGATTAATTGCATCAAGGGTTTGTTGCCATCCGGACAAAAACCAAACCAAGACTCTAATAAATGCTGACGGATGATGAAGCTGGGTAAATCAGGCTCCCCCTTTAACAGGGCTAAATTAAATTCATCTGACAAAAGCTCAGCAATCGCTAAACATAAAGTGGATTTGCCAGAACCGGGCCCACCGGTGATATGGATTAGCTGAAAAGGATTAAATTCTAATTGAAAACAAAGACGCTCCATCCACTGCCGCTGCGAAGGTAAAAGTCCTTGAATGGTCGTTAGTTTTTGTAATAAATCAGCCATGAGATTGATTAAACACCTGAGTAAGTTCAGTTTCTGTAACATCGTCAACTACGACTGCTTTGCCGAGTTCTGACAGCAGCACAAATCGCATTTTACCCGCTTTTACTTTTTTATCAGTTTTCATATAAGGCAGGAATGCTTCGATGCTCATCCCTTCAGGTGGTTCAATTGGTAGTTGGAAATCGGCTAATAAGGTCGCTATCGCATCGACTTGCGGTTGAGTCAACCAGCCGCGACTCTGCGACAACTGCGCGGCCATTACCATGCCAACAGCAACAGCTTCACCATGAAGCCAAGAACCGTAGCCAAGCCACGCTTCAATCGCATGGCCGAAAGTATGGCCTAAATTTAATAAAGCCCGATCGCCCTGCTCAGTTTCATCACGTGCAACAATATCAGCTTTCATCTGACAGCAACGACGAATTAACTCGGCAAGAATGTTTGGGGATTGTTGCTTGATCTCGGCGCTATGCAGTTGCAGCCAGGCAAAAAACTCAGCATCCCCCAATAATCCATATTTAATGACCTCAGCCATACCTGCAGCAAATTCACGCGCAGGTAGCGTTTGCAAAACATGAGGGTCAATTAACACTGCTTTTGGCTGCTTAAATGCACCAATCATATTTTTGCCAAGGGGATGATTGACTGCTGTTTTTCCACCCACAGATGAATCGACTTGCGACAACAAAGTCGTTGGAATTTGCACAAAATCAACGCCACGCTGATAGCAAGCTGCAACGAAGCCAGTTAAATCGCCAATAACACCACCGCCCAAAGCAACTAACAGTGCATCGCGCGAAATTTTGTGCTGAAGAAGAAAGCTGTTGGCTTGCTCAAAAGTTTGCAGAGTCTTGAATGCTTCGCCATCAGGGATCAGCAATTCATGGACTTGAGCCGCTGAGAACAGCTGTCTGATGGGATTAAGATAATGAGCCGCCACTGTCGGGTTTGACACAATCACCACTTGGCGGTACTGCCATAATGGCGATAATTCTTCGATATGCTGGGCATCTGTAAAGACTTGCGGCGCTATCACAATGGGGTAACTGCGTAGTCCAAGTTGTACCGCAACTTTTTCCATAAACAGCTCCCCTTGAGATAAAACTTAAAATCCTAGTTGTTCAACAATTTGATTCGCGACTGAACGAGCACTTTGCTCATCAGTACGGATGGTAAAATCGGCAATCTCTTCATATAACGGGTTACGTTCTGCCGCTAAGCGTTCTAACACATGCTGAGGCGCTTCTTCAGTTTGCAGTAACGGACGACGTTTATCACGCTGAGTGCGGGCAACTTGTTTTTCAATCGGTGTTTCTAAATACACCACGATGCCACGGGCTGACAAACGATTTCGGGTTTCTTTGCTTAATACTGAACCGCCACCAGTTGCTAGCACAATACCTTGCATGCCAGTCAAATCTTCGATGACATTTTCTTCACGAACTCGGAAGCCTGCCTCACCTTCTAAATCAAACACCCAAGCGATGTCTGCACCTGTGCGGCGTTCAATTTCCTGATCTGAATCATAAAATTCAAGGTGTAGCATTTCTGCTAAGTGACGGCCAATGGTACTTTTTCCTGCGCCCATCGGGCCAACAAGGAAGATATTGCGTTTCTCTGCCATATGTCGTAATGCTAATTAGCTAACTCAAGAGGGTTAAAATCAGGACCTAAAAGCTCCCGTGAAAATTTGAAGCGCTGAATTATGGCAGTAATGCCAAGCTGTTAGCAAGTGAAATTTCGCGGGAGCCCAAAGGCTCCCGCAAATAGGTCTAGCGGTTGTCGTTGATAATTTTCGGAGTAACGAAAATCAACAATTCTTTTTTCTCTGTTTTGTCGAAGTTACGGCGGAACAACACCCCAGCGTATGGAATATCGCCAAGTACAGGGATCTTCGCTACAGTTTTGGTGGTCTGTTGTTGGTAGATACCACCGAGGACAATGGTTTCACCGTTATCGACTAACACTTGGGTGGTAATCCGTTGAGTATCAATTGCCACTGCGTTCCCTGTTGCCGTAGGTACTACTTTACCTTCAGTATCCTGAGTGACCGTCAAATCTAAGATAATCTTATTGTCAGGTGTTACTTGTGGCGTCACCTCTAAGCTTAACACGGCCTTCTTGAATTCAACTGTAGTTGCACCACTTGAAGCTGACTGAACATAAGGGATCTCGATACCCTGTTCAATACGCGCTTGTTTTTGGTTTGCAGTTGAAATTCTCGGTGAAGCAACAATCTCTGCTTTGTTCTCTTCTTCTAAAGCACTCAGCTCGAGGTCAATCAGCGTACCATCACCTAACTTCGCAATGTGGAAGGCAATTTTACCTGCACCGGTATTTGTGGCGGGCAAGTTTACATTCCAACGTTGGTCAAGTGCAGGAATAGTCCCGTTGGCTAAGGTGTTCGCTGAACCAGCGCTACCACCGATAGCTTTCGTGCCTTGTTGATCATTGAATCCCCAACGTAAACCCATTTCATCAGCCACGCTGTCTTTCACTGTGACCATACGGCTTTCAATCAGAACTTGTTTAACAGGCACATCAAGACGCTCAACTAAGCGGCGCACGTTTTCAATGGCTTTTGCCGTATCTTTTAACAGAATGGTATTGGTCCGTTCATCCACAGAGACCACACCACGTGCTGTCAGTAAAGATGAATCTTTGGTACTCAGTAATTTGGCTAAATCTGCTGCTTTTGCATAGTTCACCGCAATGAATTCAGAATACAAGGCCTCAAGTTCTTCCACTTTTTGCCGTGCTTGTAATTCTTTCGCTTCCCGTTCAGCTAATTCGTCTGTTGGAGCAATCATCAGGATGTTGCCATCCATCCGTTTATCCAAACCGCGGACTTTAAGAACCATATCTAAAGCTTGGTCCCAAGGCGTACCATCCAAACGGAGAGTAATATTACCGGTGACAGAATCGCTGGTGACTAAGTTGAAACCGTTATAGTCAGCAATGATTTGTAATACAGTGCGGACCGGAATGTCTTGGAAGTTTAATGAAATCGCACGGCCTTTATATTCTTTACCACCTTGCATGAAACCTGCAGCTGTTGTGTCTTTTTCGACACTTAAGCTGAAGATGTTATCTAGTTGCTGATAAGTATAAGTAAATGCAGCTGTTGGTTGGATAACCACGCGAGTTAACGCACCTTCTTTGAAAGTTTCAATCCCTTTAACAACAGTTCCGAAATCCATTACATCCAGCTGATACAGCAAATCATCGAGAATATCTGTATTGTGGAATTCAATGAAAATTTTCCCAAGCTCTTCACGAACATCAACTGCTGCGGTATTTTCTTTTAAGAAAATCAGAACTTTACCCTCGCCTTTCTCACCGCGACGGAAATCGATTGCTTGCACACGGTTAATATAGGTTGCAGCAACTTTGGTTGAACTATCAATTGCATCTGCTGAATTGGTGTTTTCACTGATTTGCAGATAGAACACGTTGCCTTTGACACGAGTCCGATAAAGTTTTAAATGGTTTAAATAAACCGAGGTTTTAAAACCCTCTTGGAAGAATTCTGACCGAGCGTTTTTGACACCTGCTTTGTCGATGGCAACATCTGTCAGTTTCTCTTCAAAGTCTGCGTCAGCAAAAGTTAATTCGATGCGCGAAGGATCGTTGAATACCTGGACAGAGGGTTCTGAGGGCAAATCTTCGTCGAAGATAAACTCAATCTCAGTTTCCCCAGTGTTTAATGGGTTATAACGCACATCGTATAATAACGGAACCGCCATTGCTGGCAATGATGTCAATAACAGGACACTCAGCATCCAGCGAGTTAGCCGCATTGTCTGGTTTGTTTTTTTAATTTTATTATCCATAGTCTTCTCACACACCTTTATTTGCGCTCTGCCGCTGTAGTTTCAGACATCTGCAGCAATGTGGTTCGTTCTTTCCAACAACCAGCACCGTCAGGGATTAGTTCTAGCAATTCAACTTGTTGCGGATCCACGTTAATGACGCGGCCATGAAACAATCCCAAGTAATTATTTTTACTCACCCGATGTAACGACTTATCCGTTGCTTCAATGAGCGCCCAAATATCTGCTTGATCACCTAAAGTACCGCGCATTTTTAAGTTATCAAGTGCGAATCGCTCTAACGGTTCTTTACGACGAGTCGGGTCTGGGCTTAGACAATCCTGCGACTGGCTAAACTTATCTTGGATTGCTTCCGGTTTCGGTTCACTAAATGGGCTTCGAGCATTCGCAGACTGATAGCTAATATGCACGAATGGTTGTGCTTCTGGCAATTTTGGCACACTTGTCGGCGTACTCGCTTTCACTGTGCGCATGAATTGCTGAATCTCACTAATATCATCGTAACATCCAGTCAACACTAGACTCAAACAAATTACAGACCAACGCATACGCATCAAGGATTCTCCTTATAGCGGTAGGTCTTAGCAACCACGTTAAAAATTAAGCGTTCGTCTTTATCCATCGTCACAGAGAAGTCGTGGAGAGAAACGATCCTAGGTAGTTTAGCGACCTCACTGACGAAGTTACCGAATTGATGGTAGTCACCCACCACATCAATTTTGATTGGCAATTCAGTATAAAACTCTTCTTTTTCGATCTCTGGCATCCAGTTAATTTTTACAAACGTTAAACCTGTTGAGGTTCCTGCGTAAGTAATGTCATCTAACAAGCCTGGGGTTTCGTGAGTTGCCGGTAACTGTTTTAACAAATAGGAGAAAGTTTCTTCCATCTCAACCATTTGTTTCTTGTAAAGCTCTAAGTTTACAGCCGCTGCGTATTTGGTACGGTAAACCTGACGCAACTCCAACTCTTTGGCTTCAGAGGTTCTCAGCATGCTGATTTTCTCATCAACCAAAAGGTAATAGCTGAAAATCGAAATCAAGATGCTTAATAACAGTAACACAATAATTTTGGCCGCCATCGGCCAAGCCCCCATATCCGAGGGGTCGAGATTATTGAGTTCGTCCAGATCAATATTCAGGTTCATTTATTTTCTCCTGCTGGATTCGGTTTGGTTGCAGGATTAGCAGCATTAGCAGGAGTGGCTTTACCCTGTACTGACTCAAAACCTTTCACCATCACATGCATTTTGAAATCACTGAGTAACTGGCTGGAATCTTGACCCGCTTCGATAAATTCAAGTAACGGATCCGTCAGCAGTTCTGAACTTTCCACTGAACGTAACATGTTCGATAAACGGTTGTTTGACTCAGATTTACCAATCAGCAATAAAGACGGGCCTTTCTTCTCCAAACTGGATAAATAAACACCTGCAGGCACTACTTTAGCAATCTCATCCATGATTTGCGTACCTAAGTTACGACTGCGTTGTAATTCAGCAATCAGCTCGATACGGCGTTGTAAGTTTTTCTTTTTCTCTTCAAGTTGACGAATTTCGACAATCCGCTGCTCAAGAATGGTAATTTCACTTTGCAGATAGTTGTTGCGACTGTTCTGCCCTTCGATTTTTGCGCCATAAATAGCACTAATCCCGAAAACAACTAGGAACGTAATAACCCCAGTTGCAGAGAGCATAGTTACAAAACGTGCTTGTTGCTGCTTACGCTGCGCCTCACGCCAAGGCAATAAGTTTAAATATGCCATGTCGAGAAACTCCGTAACGCCAGACCACTCGCAACCATCAGTTGCGGTGCACATTGATTTAAGAGCGTTTTATCCACTGCAGTGCCTACTTCCATGCGCAAGAAAGGATTAGCTACTACAGTATGGATCCCAAGCTCATCGGTCAATAGTTTATCAACACCTTCGATCAAACTTGTGCCACCAGATATTAATAAGTAATCGACATTATCTCGACCTGAGGTGGTTAAGTACATTTGGATGCCACGCCGTACTTGCTGTAAAAGCATTGTTTGGAACGGCGCTAGCACTTCGAAAGTATAGTTTGGGGGTAAGTCATTATTTACTTTAGCTTGTTCAGCTTCTTCATAAGACTTGCCGTAATAGGAAATAATGCTGCGGGTATATTGTTCGCCGCCAAACATTTGATCGCGAGTATATAGCGTTTTGCCGTTTTCGATGATACTGAGCAATGTCATCGTCGCGCCAATATCAACCACTGCCACAACTTTATCTTTGGCATCTGCAGGTAATTGCTTCATGCAGAGTTCGGCTGAGCGACTTAATGCATAACTTTCGACGTCCACCACTTTTGCCGTGAAACCGCCAGCATCAAGGGCCGTGACACGCGCTTGCACGCTTTCAGTACGAGCTGCACTTAAGAGGACATTCACTTTAGAAGGGTCATTTGGATTCACATCAAGCTTTTCAAAATCCATACTCACTTCACTCAGTGGGTAGGGAATTAAACTATCCGCTTCGACTTCAATTTGACTGGCCAATTCATTGTCCGTCAAGGAAGCATCCATAAAAATAACTTTGGTGATAACGCTAGAGCCTGAGACAGCCGCAGCAGCAAACTTAACCGCTTTAGGAATTTTTTTGCGGATTTTACTGATGACGTTCCCCACTGCTTCAATATCCTGGATTTCGCGCTCATTCATTGAGCCCTTAATCATAGGTTCTATTGCGAAGGCTTCTACTTTATAATGCGCTCCGTGCTGACTGAGTAAAACAGCCTTTACGGTGTGAGCACCAATATCTACCCCTAGTATTAGAGGGTTTTTTGCATGAAACAACCGATTTATCATAGCTTCCTGCAGCCGTTTTTAATTTATGATTATTATGGTTTTGGTGTTAGTACAGTCGTTTCAAATTTTAATACACAGTTATAAACGACTACTAATGAATTTATACTAGCAGCCTATTTTGGTAAATGGGAGTAAAAATTGGGGCTATTCAGTGTCTTGGCTTAAAAAACTATTATTAATTACCATAATTGGCTTGATCTTGGGGATGTTAACCATCCTCGGAGCCTATCTTTATGTCAAAGATGACCTCCCAAGTGTCGAAGCCTTAAAGGATGTCAGACTGCAAACACCCATGCGGGTGTTCAGTGAGGATGGCGAACTTATTTCACAATTTGGTGAAAAACGTCGTATTCCATTAAAAATTTCTGAAATGCCCCCGATGCTCATTAAAGCGGTGATTGCGACTGAAGATTCGCGCTTTTATGAACATCCAGGCATTGATATCATTGGGGTATTCCGTGCAGCATCCGTGGTTGCGACCACAGGGGATTACAGCCAAGGTGCCAGTACCATCACGCAACAGTTGGCGCGTTTATTCTTCCTGACCCGTGAAAAGAAAATTATTCGCAAGGTAAAAGAGATATTCCTCGCATTCCACATTGAGGAATTGCTGACCAAAGATGAAATTCTCGAACTTTATCTCAATCGCATTGAATTAGGTCAGCGAGCTTTCGGCGTTGGTGCTGCCGCCCAAGTATATTTTGGCAAAAATATCCAAGACCTCACTTTATCTGAAATGGCGATTATTGCCGGCTTACCACAAGCCCCTTCGGTGCTGAATCCTGTACGCTCTCCCAGCAGAGCCAGAGCTCGCCGCAATATTGTCTTGGGTCGCATGTTAACTATGGATTTTATCACCAAGGCACAATATGAAGAGGCAATAAAAGAGCCTATCGTATCAAAGTTGCATGGCGCTCAGACCACTGCATCTGCGCCATACCTCGCAGAAATGGTGCGGCAAGAAGTGGTTGCCAAATATGGTGAAGAAGAAGCTTACTCCAAAGGCTTCCAAGTCTTCACGACGGTCAACTCAACACAACAAGCTGCAGCGGTACAAGCAGTCCAAGACAACTTGCATGCTTATGATGAGCGCCATGGGTATCGCGGCCCACTCCAAGTATTGTGGCCTGCAACCTTAAATAAAGCAGACGATGGCACAGTGCAATTCACTGAAGAGAAGCCGCTATCCGAAGCCGCGATGATTGCGATTTTGGACGAACAGGATAGCATCGAAAAACTGACACCAGCCATTGTTACTGCGGTGCACGCAGAGTCGGCTGATATTTTGTTAGGTGGTGGTCGTAAAGCACAAATTACTTGGGATCACATGAAATGGGCTCGTGCCTTTATTTCGCCAGAGCGCCAAGGTGCAGCCCCGAAACTAGCTTCACAAATATTGGCGCCAGGCATGCTGATTTATGTACGAGATGTCCAAGGCGAATGGCGTTTAAGCCAATTGCCCCAAGCCAGTAGTGCTATAGTGGCGATGGATCCAAAAGATGGAGCCATCAAAGCGCTCGTGGGTGGCTATAGTTTTGGTTTAACCCAGTTTAACCGAGTCACGCAAGCGAACCGTCAAGTTGGCTCTAACATCAAACCATTTATTTACTCTGCCGCATTAGAACATGGCTATACGCTGGCCTCGGTGATTAATGACGCGCCAATCCATGAATGGGATGCCGGTTCTGGCCAAGCTTGGCGGCCTAAAAATTCGCCGGACGAATACGATGGCCCAATTCGGGTGAGAGCTGCATTGGCCAAATCGAAGAACGTCGTGTCAATCCGCTTGTTGAGTGGTATTGGTATTGATAATGCGATTAATCACTTGGCCAAATTTGGCTTTCATCAAAATGATTTACCGCGCAATCAAACCTTGGCATTGGGCTCAGCATCATTGACACCGTTAGAGCTTGCAACTGGCTATGCAGTTTTTGCCAACGGCGGTTATCAGGTGAAGCCTTATATCATCACAAAAATTTTGGATGACCAGAATAATGTGATTTATGAACACAAACCTGTGGTTGTTTGTGAAACTTGTGAAAACCCAGATGCTGCGACAAGTGTCAATACAGAAACTGCATCGTCAACCTCGGCAACGATAGAGCCGAATATCAATCCCGAAGCTATTACGCCAAGCAATGCAGCACTTGGCAGTTTGGGAGAAACCACCTATGCCAAACGCGTGATTTCTGCTGAGAATGCGTTTTTGATTTCGGAAGCAATGAAAAGTGCCATTTGGGGGGGACGTGGCTTTGAAGGCACAGCGGCGAAACTCAAAGCGCTGAAACGCCAAGACTTATCAGGCAAAACCGGAACAACCAATGATGTCAAAGATACTTGGTTTAGCGGTTTTACTCCAGATCTGGTCATCACCTCTTGGGTGGGTTTTGATGATGCTGAAAGTATTTTAGGGCGCACAGCTTGGAATACCAATCTTGGTAACGACCAAATCTCTGGCAGTGAATCGGGTGCCAAAACGGCAATGCCGGCATGGCAAGCTTTTGCTGAGGTTGCCTTAGCGGAGGTTCCACAAAGCCAACCGCCAACGCCAGCGGGGATTGTTTCGGTGCGAATTGATCGCGCGACTGGTTTATTAACCCAAGCTTCGGACGACTCAACCGAGTTTGAATTCTTCAAACAAGGAACTGAGCCAACGCAATATGCTCAGCCAGTTGACTCAACTTCGCCTGATCAGCAAAAGCCCACTGAAATTGATATTTTCCTTTAATTCAAGGAACACTCTTTGAACTGGCTATTTGCAGTAGCACACAAAAAAACCACCTCAACTTGAGGTGGTTTTTTAGTTAACCTTTGTGCAGACATCATTCACGCAGACATCATTTACTCGGTTTGCTCAACAGCCTTTATTTTGCAAGCGTTTCAAACCATTGTTCAGTTGCTTGCAGTGCTTGCGCCACTTGCGTCGGACAAGTCCCGCCAAACGCTGAACGTTTAGCAAGACCTGCAGCAATAGTGAGCGCAGCATAAACATCCTCAGTGATTAATGCCGACACCGCTTGAAACTCGGCTAAAGACAAGGCTTCTAACGCCACTTGTTTGGCCGATGCAATCAATACCAGCTCACCAGACAATTCATGAGCATCCCGAAATGGGATCCCTTTGCCAACCAAATAATCGGCCAAATCTGTCGCGTTACTGTAACCGAGTTCTGCGGCTTTTAAGCAACGCTCGGCGTTCACGGAGAGATGAGGTAAGACAGTGGCAAGGATCAGCAAACATTGCTGCCAAGTACTCATCAAATCAAAGAAGCCTTGTTTATCTTCTTGCATATCTTTGTTGTAAGCCAAAGGTAGGCCTTTTAAGACATGCAAAATCGCGACTAAATGCCCCAAAACTCGCCCAGTTTTACCGCGTAATAACTCGAAGACATCAGGGTTTTTCTTTTGTGGCATTAATGAAGAACCACTGGAAATGGCGTCGCCTAACTTGAAAAATCCCGCCTCGCCAGAACAAAAGAAAATCACATCTTCTGACAAACGCGACAAATGGGTTAAACACAAACTGGCGGCGGCAGATAATTCCACGACATAGTCGCGGTCAGACACAGCATCTAAGCTATTCGCCGCGGCAGCGCTGAAACCTAACCGTTGAGCTAAGGCATGCCGATCGATGTTCACACCTGTCCCCGCTAAAGCGCCACTGCCCAAAGGACAGACATCAAGCCGTTTTAATGCATCATCTAATCGCGACAAGTCGCGGCGAAACATCTCGATGTAAGCCAATGCCCAATGACTGACCAACACCGGCTGTGCCCGTTGTAAATGGGTAAATCCCGGCATCACTAAGCCTTGATAGGTTTTGGCAAATTGTAATAATGCACCCATTGCCGAGAGCAGCGACTGCCGAACCAAGTTGGCATTAAGTCGAGTCCACAAGCGTAAATCCGTTGCCACTAAATCATTGCGACTGCGTCCGGTATGCAGTTTTTTCGCGGTCGCACCAATTTTCTCACCCAGTTTAGCTTCCACCCAGCTATGGATATCTTCCTCTTGCGTCGCTAATGGCAACTTTGGATCTGCTGCCACTTCGGCTGCCAGTTCCGCCAAAGCCTCATCAAGTGCTACCGCTTCCTCTGCATTGATGATCCCCGCTTGCGCAAGACCGACAGCCCACGCACGTGATGCGGCAATATCTTGTTGCGCCAGTTGATAGTCAAAACACAATGAATCATTGAATGCCCGGAACTCTTCCAGACTGGCTTCTTGAAACCGGCCGCCCCACATCGCCATGACGGGATCTCCTATTGAATAAATGCTTGGAATAAAAATGGCAGCAACGCGCAGTCTGTCTCGAACGACTGCGCGTTAACACGTCAGTTATTGCTGATGTAACGCTCTGATGCGGCTCGCTAAACTATACAGTTTGATAAAGCCTGCAGCATCTTTTTGGTTATAGACTTCATCGCCATCAAAGGTCGCAAAAGCTTCTGAATATAAACTATTCGGTGAGCGGCGTTTAGCCACGGTCACTTGACCTTTATACAATTTAACCACGATATCGCCCGTTAATTGGTCAGCCAGCGCATTGACCGCGCCCAGTAATGCATCTTTTAATGGTGTGAACCAACGACCATCGTACACCAATTGTGCAAATTCTAAGCCCACTTCTTCGCGATACTTCAATGAAGTCCGATCATAAACCAGCGACTCTAGCGCGCGTAATGCCGCGACAATAATAGTACCGCCAGGAGTTTCATAACAGCCGCGAGACTTCATCCCCACTAAGCGGTTTTCCACGATATCAATCCGACCAACGCCATGCACAGAACCGACTTTGTTCAACTGTTCAATGGCTTCAACCCCAGAAACGAGTTGACCATCAATGGCTTTGAGTTCACCTTTTTCAAAGCTGAGTTGTAAATATTCCGCTTTGTCTGGTGCTTGCTCAGGAGAATTGGTCCACATCCAAACCTGCTCTGAAGGTTCATTCCATGGATTTTCTAACTCACCGCCTTCATGCGAAATATGGAATAAGTTCGCATCACGGCTATAAATTTTGGTGGCTGTCGCGGTTGTCGGTACATTCTTTTCTGCGAGATAATTCAGCAGCGATTGGCGAGAATTAAATTCCCACTCCCGCCATGGCGCAATCACTTTTAATTGTGGTGCTAACGCAGCAAATGCGCCTTCAAAACGAACCTGATCGTTGCCTTTGCCAGTACAACCATGACACAGCGCGTCAGCGCCCAGTTTTAATGCCAATTCAACCTGGGCACGCGCGATAATTGGCCGCGCCATCGATGTCCCGAGCAGGTATTGTCCTTCGTAGACAGCGCCAGCTTTTAGTGTTGGGTAAATCACCTCATTAACAAACTGCTCTTTTAGATCGACCACATAGCAGCTGCTTGCACCTGATTTAATGGCTTTCTCTTCAACACCGGCTAAATCTTCAGCGCCTTGCCCCACATCAGCGACAAAAGCAATCACTTCGCAGTCATAGTTATCTTTCAACCATGGCACAATCGCAGACGTATCTAAACCACCTGAATATGCTAAGACCACTTTCTTCACATGTTTTTTTAATTCGCTCATGGTTAACCTCAACTAAAAATTTGAACAAATACGGCATTTTGCGCATGCATGCGATTTTCTGCCTGTTGTAATGCTAAAGACTGCTCACTGTCGAGCACTTCACTCGTCACTTCTTTCCCGCGATGTGCTGGCAAGCAGTGCATAAAATGTTTGATGCCATATTCTTGCATCAATTGCTGATTGATCTGGTAAGGCCGGAACAAAGGTTCTACCGCAACAGGATCGACGTTCGTCCCCATCGAAACCCAAGTATCGGTATACACCGCATCCACGCCGGCCAGTGCTGACAACTCATGACTAAAACATAACTTCGCACCATGTTGAGCTGCAAGCGCCAAGGCTTTGGTTTGAATGGCTGTCTTTGGCGCAAAACCAGCAGGCGTCACCACGGTCATTTGCATACCAAGTATGGCGGCACCTAACAATAAAGAGTTACAAACATTATTGCCATCGCCGACAAAAGCTAAATGGACTTGTTGCAGATCGGCATAATGCTCTTTCAGCGTCAACAAATCAGCCAATGCTTGGCAAGGATGATATAAATCACTGAGCGCATTGATCACTGGTTTCTTGCTACTGGCAGCGAGCTTTTCCAGCGTCTGTTGCTGATAGACTCTGGCAACAATCGCATCGGTCCAGCAGGCTAAATTACTGCCAAAATCTTCGACGGTTTCACGCACGCCGAGCGCGCCATTTTGTTGATCCAAATAAACACTGTGCCCGCCGAGTTTGTTGATGCCAACATCAAAACTGACTCGAGTCCGTAATGAAGGTTTTTCAAACAGCAGTGCAATACTTTTTCCGGCCAGAACTTGGCTAAATTGCTGCGGCTGTTGTTTGACAGCAAGCGCTAGATCTAAGAGCGCTTGCAATTGTTGTTGGTCTAAATCTGCCAGACACAAAAGCTGGGTTATTTTACTCATACTTCACACTGCAAGACCGCGTGGCGGCTTCCTTATTGGGAAATCGACTTGGCGGTCCTAACAGTGGGTCAGGACCTAACTCAAAGCGGATTTCTTGGGGTTTAGAGACTGATACAAGTGCCAACTTCCTGCTTTTGCATCAGCTTCAACAAATCTTCGGGTTGCTGCCAGCCCGCGACGATAATACTTCGTCGCAGTGCTGCGGCAGTTTCTAACGCGGCATCCAATTTGACTTTCATGCCGCCTTTGATCACGCCACTAGCCACTAATTCCGCCGCTTGAGCGCTGGTCAGGTTTTTGATGAGCTGCCCTTCCCCATCCAAAATACCCGGGACATCGGTTAATAAGACCAACTGACCTTGTACCAATTGGCAAATGGCTGCGGCTGCGATATCGGCGTTCACGTTTAACAATTGGCCGTCGGCCGATTGCCCAATCGAACTGAACACAGGAACAAATCCTTGCGCTAACAGCGTATGAATCAAAGTCCCGTCATTGGCACTGGCGATGCCCACAGCACCTAATTTTTCATTAATGCTGAATTTCAAACTACGACCGGCAGCAAGGGTTAACCCCACCGCATTCAAGCCTTGCACTTGCGCTCTGGCAACCATAAAGCTATTCACCGCACCTGCTAACGCCCCCGTGATGATAGGCATCTGCTCAGCTGGCGATACGCGCTGACCATCAATTTTCTGGGTACTAAAACCAAAAGTGCTTAACCAAGCATCAACTTGATCGCCACCACCATGCACCAACACCAAGGCATATTCATTTTGTAAGGTAGCAACCACTTGCAATAACGCATCAAGAGCGGCTTGATCTTGTAATAAACGCCCGCCCATTTTTAACACGAGCGGTGTTTTTGCCACTGAATTAACCATGCTGCACTCCTGTCGCCAACGGCATTAAACCGGCAGTTTCTGGTTTACCAAACTTGATATTGGCGGCTTGCATCGCTTGTGCTGCAGCACCTTTGAGCAAATTATCAATCGCTGACACCACGACCAACTGTTCGCCATCTTGCTGCCAGAAAATATCGCAGAACGGCAATCCTTCCACATCAGCGACGTTCGGTGAACGAGCTAACAAACGCACCAAGGGTTTCGCTTGATAAGCATGGTGGAACGCAGCATTCACTTGCTCCGCACTGACCCCAGCTTTGAGAGTCACGACGCTTGTGGCCAAAATGCCGCGCTTGAAATTGCCCAGATGCGGCGTGAACACCACTTTGCGCCCTAAGTTTTGTTCAATTTCTGGCCGATGGCGATGTTTGAAAAAACCGTAAGCGTTGAGGCCGACTTCACAAAACGAAGTATTGAGTGCGGCTTTGCGACCTGCACCTGACACCCCGCTGGTGGCATTGATCACAGGAATACAATCATCCGCGACTAACCCTGCACGCAACAAAGGTAACAACGCTAAAGAACACGCTGTTGGATAACAACCAGGCACTGAAATCAGCTCTGGCAGTGGCGCATCCAGCCACTCCATCAAGGAATACACGGCTTTATCCAATAAAGCGGGCTGCTGATGTTCATAACCATAATATTGCGGATAAAGCGCAGGATTTTTTAAGCGAAATGCGCCTGACAAATCGACCACGACAATCCCGGCAGCCAGCAATTTAGGGGCAACTTCTTCACTGGCTTCGTGCGGTAATGCCAAAAATGCGACATCCACTTTGCCAGCAATGGCAGAAATTTCTGCATCAGTCCATGGATTGACCATGATATCCAGTACCTGACTAAACCGTGGATACAATGACGATAAAGGTTCAGGTTGTCTGCCTGCAGAAGCATAAGCATAACTTAATTCAAAAAACGGATTGCGGGCCAGCAAAGCACAAAGTTCTACGCCGCTATATCCCGCAGCGCCCAATACAGCACTGCGGATCAGCGGAGTTTGGTTTAATTCAGTGACGACAACGTGTGATGACATTGACGGTATGTCTCCAAAATCAAATAAAGAAAGAGGCCAAGCCTGCAAAACTTGGCCAGTGTACTGGCTTACGCATTCACTTTCAAGAATTTTTATGCTGTTTTTGTGAATTTTTATTATTTAAAATTCAAAAAACAGCCCCAAAAACTGCATGCAAGCCACGAAATACAACTAAACTGCTAAAGTTTAAAACAGTTTCTGCTGAATACATATTAATTTTGTCTATCGGCTTTAAGCGACAGGGTAGCAACTGGGATGGAAGCGCAAAAAATGTAGCAAGCCAGTGTAAAGCCACTGGCGCTATTGAAGGAAAATACCCGCAAGTCATTCAGCCCCTAACCTCGGTGGAGCCCTTAGCAGAAAGCCCTAAGGCGCTCACAACCCGGAGTCATGCAAAAAGTCTTGTTCAGTTTGCTGCCAGCGTTTTGGCATCTGTCTTAACGCATCCGCCAAGGTTGGATAAAATGATAAAACGTCGTCAATCGGACGAACTTTGGCTTTGGCTAAGGTGCGAAGCGGTTGAAATTGCAAATCGACCATCAAAATATGGCACTGCTGGCGCTCACATTCTTTGATAAATTTATCCATCGCAGCGAGCCCCCCCGCATCTAGCAGAGAAACACCGTCCATCAACAGCACTGCTTGTTGCTGTGATTGACACAACATCGCCAGCTCTGCAAACACGCGATCTGCCGCTGCGAAAAAAAGCGGGCCTGAGATCCGAAACACTTTGTGGCCTTCGGCCAGTTTCTCTGGCACCAACTTACTGTTTTCTGTCACATCAGCAACCTTCGTCATCTCAGCCACTTCTTTGACAAATAACAATGCCGCGATAATGATGCCGCAAGTGATGGCAACGACCATATCAAATAACACGGTGAAGGAAAAACAAACTAAAAATACCCAAATATCGCCCCGTGGCGCGGTATTAATCAGGTGCAAGGCTTTGGGCGCATCACTCATATTCCAAGCGACCACTAACAGCAAAGCCGCCATCGCCGGCATTGGTAAATAACTTAACCAAGGCGCCAACACAAATAACGCCAGCAACACCACTAGCGCATGCACCATGGCTGAAATCGGGGAAACCGCCCCCGCCCTGACATTCGCAGCCGAACGAGCAATAGCGGCAGTGGCAGTAATGCCCCCAAAAAAAGGCGCGATGATATTGCCAAGGCCTTGCCCGAGTAATTCGCTATTCGCGCTGTGGCGCTTGCCCGTCATATTGTCCAACACCACAGCACAGAGCAGCGATTCAATAGCACCGAGCATTGCCATCGCAAATGCTGCGGCCAACAGATCAGTGACCAGTTGTGAACTAAACACCAAGGATTGGCCATCAGGCCCAGGTAACTGCCAAGGCAGTAGAAATGACGGTAACATATCGGGAATGCCCGCCAATTCTTCGCCTTGACTGCCGGTATAATGAAAACGACTGCCGATCGTTTCGACTGGGAACTCAAACCATGCCAACACGATAGCTACCAAAGTACCCAATAACACGGCAGGCAAATGCGGCGGGATCACTGTTTTAAATTGCGGCCACAACCACATCATCCACAAAGTGCAGCTGGCAACCAGCAAACTAGGCCACTGCCCTGTATCAGCCGCTTGTAGCAACGCATGCAGTTTCTCTAAGTAATGTTCTGGCATTTGGGCAATTTGTAGGCCAAAGAAATCTTTCAGCTGCAAAGTGGCAATCACCACCGCAATCCCCGCAGTAAAACCTAAAGTAACCGCTTCGGGGATGTATTGAATGAATCGCCCCAATCGCAGCATCGCCATCCCCACCAGCAACATGCCAGATAAGATAGTGGCTAATAACAAACCACTCAGGCCATATTTCTGGGCCACTGGAAATAAAATCACCACAAAAGCTGCAGTTGGTCCGGAAATACTGTAACGGCTGCCACCAAAGAGTGGGATTAAGAAACCGGCAATAATTGCGGTGTAAAGACCGTATTGTGGCGGCACGCCACTGGCAATTGCCAAGGCCATCGCAAGAGGAATGGCAATAATACCCACCGAAATACCGGCCAGTAGATCTTTACCGAGCGCTGCGCGACCATAGCCTTCACTCGCGACTTCTCGTAAGGCATGACAAATTCTTAATGAGAATAAATAAGCACGATGGGACAAAATATAACCTCCCAACTCATCGGTGAACATTTAAAAAACTGCAGGCTCCATTAGTCTGGAGTTGCTTGGGACGGTGGCGTTACTCTTAAGTGTGCGAGTTTTCTAGGAAAAAGCAACATAGACCAAAGCAGGGTATCGATGGTAATCCTTATAGCAATCATAGCAATTGGGCCTGTTTCGAAAAAGAATGGTGGTTCTTTTCCAAAGAAATTCCTATCAAGCTCATGGATTGCCAATTCAGCTGCTGCTGCAACTCTATAGAAACAAGAAACACCTAGGAGTAATGCAATCCAATGTAATTGAGGCATCAAAGGGATTGATGTTTTTACTCTGCACCATCTAATTAAGATTTCATCTTTGTAATAATGAACTAACAAAAATGCACAGAGAAGATCAACAAGACCCGTTAATAAAAGGAATGGCAGTCCAAGCATGTGAACCAATAGAAAACTGAAAAATAACTCAGTCGTTCGGATGAAGAGAAAAATGAGTAAGATGGGGTACAATCTTCTCTCTTGTTTATCAACGATTGCAATAAAAGTCAGGGTAAACACTGATATTAAAAAAAGGCGCCAATCGTCTTGGTAAAAATAAAAAGTGGCGAGCAATGTGCAAGGAAAAGCAATTGCCACGCCAAATTTAATTAATGATGGATGCTTTTTTAACACAAATTTCCATAAAGTTATTTGTCTGAATAGGCTTCATTAGCTATTGGCCAAACAGGCCAACTACCATATGCAGTTACTCCAGTTTCAAGACTCTCACCACTAGCAAGTGCCAAACTGGCTGGCGACAAAGTCACTGTATCTTGTGGGGCAGACGGCGTTGTTGCTTTTGTCGCCGCGGGTGTACCTGTTTTTTGTTGTTCAGTTTGCAGATACAGTGAAGTCACTAAAGATTGTGCATTGATTTGCATTTTGTGTAAATCCCTAATTTTTATAGTTAAATATTTTTATTCTGAAGTTAAATCGTGGATTGCA